>Ga0316201_10002368_pt1 | contig 13383 bp, 14 predicted proteins | sample CS6wburrow_MG_FD_204516 | JGI IMG/M metagenome (GOLD analysis project Ga0316201, IMG submission 204516) | Coastal sediment microbial communities from Delaware Bay, Delaware, United States - CS-6 worm burrow | ecosystem: Environmental > Aquatic > Marine > Coastal > Sediment | place: USA... | reverse complement strand
GGCAGGTCATGCTGGCCAGACTGTTGGCAGCTACGGGACAGCTTGGTTCTGCAGTAGCCCTGATAAAAGAGATTGAAGTGGAGTTTGGCCCAGGTGGTGAACTCGTAGAGCAGACCGTCATGAACCGGAGTGACTATATTGATTTTCTGCTTGCGTATACCGATACCCAATTCCAACTGGGTAACACGGATGCGGCGAAGGGCTATTTGCTGGAAGTCATGGAGCTGCAAAAGGGCGGCCCGGATTCCAGCACACCTGACCTCTTCGAAGTGCAAAGATTGGTGAAAACGAGGTATCTTTGGTGGTTGATAAACGGAAACGGCAAGTTCGATGAGTTCCCGGTAATGCCGGAGTTCGGCCGGTTTGCCACCGGTGAATTACGCAGTTGCATCGAAGCCGACTCGGCAGCGCGTGTGAGCATGATTGAAAACGATAAAGCCAGTGCCTTACGGGAGGTCGCATATTTGCAATCGAGGGGTTATGCTGACCCTGATTTCATTAATTTTTGCAATAGATACGAACTCTGTGATCATTGACTGAAGAAGGGCAACTGAATCTCTTTACATGACTTATAAGACCATACTGCCCGCTGCTATAAACCAGGCTAATACGAAACGGAAGGCAGCATCATGCATCTGACCATCGGAGTCACCGGTCATCGTGATCTGCTGGCAAACGAGATTCCTGCTCTGACGAAAAAGGTCCGGGATTTTTTTCTGCAGCTCAAGAGTAATTTCCCCGATCTCGATTTGCAGTTAATCACTCCATTGGCCGAAGGCAGTGACCGGCTGGTGGCTGACGTGGCCCTGGATCTGGGTATTGATCTCATCGTACCCTTGCCGATGCCGCAGGCAGATTATGAAGAAGATTTTTCATCAGAGGCAGCCGTCGAGGTTTTCAGGTCTACGCTGGAAAAGTCGCGTGTCATTTATTTGCGCACCCTGAAAAGAGCCAATGTCGACTGTCTGAGCCACGAGGAAAGAGCCCATCAATACGCGCAAATGGGTATTTTTATTTCCAACCACAGCCAGGTGCTCCTGGCGCTTTGGGATGGAAAGGCTTCGGCAGACGTCGGAGGAACCGCCAGTGTTGTCAATTACCATCTGACCGCGGTCATGCCGGGCTTTTCAACGGCCGAAGATTCACCCAATCTGCTGGCCGACAATGAAAACGACCTGATATACCATATCGCTTGTTCCAGGGACCGGCCCGATGGTCAACCGGGTGAAAACCTTTCACCATTGCAGACCACCTGGATAACCGCGCAATTCGGGCTCGAATCAGGGGAAAGCCTGCCTCTTGAATACAAGATCATGTGGCAACGGTTACAGGAGTATGGCCGTGACAAGGCAAAGTACGCGGCATCCATCAAATCCAGCGGGGCAGACCTGCTTAGGGACGCACCCAGGCTTGAACTTCCAATAGGTACCCATGAGATAAGTGAGCAGCATCGTGTAGCCGACTGGCTGGCCATTCATTTCCAAAAAAGAATTTCGCTCGGGCTGATCGCCATTCACAGTATCGCCGTATTGATTGGGCTTGTCTTCATCGTATACTCTGAATTTGAAGGGCTCGATTTCCTCGTGAATTTCTTTTTGCTGGCTTTTCTCGCCGGTTACGTACTTTACAAGATAGGAGAACACCGGCAATGGCATCGGAAGCACCTTGACTACCGGGCCCTGGCTGAGGGTCTGCGGGTGCAGTTTTACTGGAGCCTTGCAGGCGTGATCGATGTGCAATCGGCTGAATTCGCCTATGATAATTTTCTTCAAAAACAGGATGTCGATCTCGGCTGGATCCGTCACGTCATGCGCAATGTCAGTCTCTCGCGCAGTCGTGACCAGGTGCCGCCCGAAGCATGGGTCGACTGGGTTATCGAGCAGTGGGTCGGGGACGAAGAACATCAAACCGGTCAATTGTACTACTACAGCAATAAAGAACTGGAAAAGGCCCAAAGGTTCAGACGCACGACTGCGCTGGGTATCATAAGCTTGTGGTCAGGTGTGCTGATCGCCGTTGTATTGGCCATCGCCGGAACGGATATGGAAGATACAAATCGGCACTATTTGCTGGTTCTGATGGGTACTCTTCCGCTTTTTGCCGGTGTTCGCGATGCCTATTCGCACAAGCGGGCGGAAAAAGAGTTGATCAAGCAGTACCGTTTCATGCGCGGCATTCTGGCCAATGCAAGGCGATTGCTGGATAGTACAGATAACGTGGATTTCCGCCGCAAAGTACTCAGGGCCCTCGGTAATGCCGCGCTGGAAGAGGGGGCGGAGTGGATACTGATGCACCGGGAACGGCCGCTTGAACACAGTGGATTACAAGCGGGGTGATTGCACCCTGGCGAGTGAAACCCCGCGCACATGACTGACATGTGCGCGGGTCTGGTCACGGTTTAGCTAGCGGTTCATCCGATCGTTAATTAAGGATTTCACGACTTCAGGTTCAGCCAGTGTCGATGTATCACCCAGGTTCGAATAGTCGTTTTCGGCGATCTTGCGCAGGATTCGGCGCATGATTTTACCCGAACGGGTCTTGGGCAGGCCGGGTGCCCACTGGATCAGGTCCGGCGTGGCGATCGGACCGATTTCCTTGCGCACCCAGTTGCGCAATTCGGTGCGCAACTCATCGCTGGGCTTAGCTCCCGCGACCAATGTGACATAAACGTAAATACCCTGGCCCTTGATATCGTGGGGGTAACCAACGACTGCTGATTCCGCCACCAACGGGTGTGATACCAACGCACTTTCGACTTCGGCGGTGCCCATGCGGTGTCCCGAGATATTCAGCACGTCATCGACGCGTCCCGTAATCCAGTAGTAACCATCTTCATCCCGCTTACAGCCGTCGCCGGTGAAGTACCTGCCTTCAAAAGTTGAGAAATAGGTATCCACAAAGCGTTGATGGTCGCCGTATACCGTCCGCATCTGGCCTGGCCAGCTATCGGTAATAACCAACTGGCCTTCTGCTGCACCTTGCATGGGATTGCCCTCGTTATCAACGATATCCAGCATGATGCCCGGTAGCGGGAAGGTGGCCGAACCCGGTTTCAAGGGTGTGGCTCCGGGCAGGGGACTGATCATTATGCCGCCGGTTTCCGTTTGCCACCACGTATCCACGATCGGGCAGCGGTCTTCGCCGACGACATGGTAATACCATTCCCAGGCTTCCGGGTTAATGGGTTCACCGACCGTACCAAGCAGTCGCAGTGTTTTTCTTGAAGTGCGCTTGACCGGTTCATCACCATCACGCATCAGTGCGCGGATTGCTGTCGGCGCAGTGTAGATGATATTGACATCGTGTTTGTCCACCACTTGCCAGAAACGGCTGGTATCGGGGTAATTGGGAACCCCTTCGAACATCATCGTGATGGCGCCATTGGCGAGCGGGCCATAGACGATATAGCTGTGGCCGGTCACCCAGCCCACGTCGGCGGTACACCAGTAAATGTCACCATCCTGGTAGTCAAAGACCATTTCGTGGGTGAAAGATGCATAAACCATGTATCCACCGGTGGTATGTAGCACACCCTTGGGCTTGCCGGTCGAACCCGAGGTATAAAGAATGAATAACGGGTCTTCGGCTCCCATTTCCTCGCAGGGGCAATCGTCGGAAACGCCTTTGGCGACGTCATGCATCCAGTGATCGCGGCCGGCTTCCATGGCTACATCACGATCGGTATTTCGAATGACAAGTACCGATTCCAGCACATCCATAACACCATCCCGTTCACAGGCGGCATCGACATTCTTTTTCAGGGGGATGGCTTTGCCACCGCGTAAGCCCTCATTGGCTGTAACGACGATGTTTGACTGGCAATCCACAATACGGCCGGCCAACGCATCAGGCGAAAAACCGCCAAATACAACAGAATGAACAGCGCCGATTCGCGCGCAGGCCAGCATGGCTACGGCTGCTTCCGGAATCATTGGCATGTAGAGGGTGATGCGGTCACCGCGTTTGGCGCCCAGTTCTTTTAACACATTGGCCATTCGACAGACACGCCGGTGCAGGTCGTTATAAGTGATATGCAAGTCGCGCTTGGGGTCATCGCCTTCCCAGATGATGGCAGTCTGTTCACCACGTTCTTCGAGATGGCGATCCACGCAGTTATAGCAGGCATTCAGTGTGCCATCTTCAAACCAGCGGACATACACGTCCTTGCGGTCCCAGGATACGTCTTTGACTTTGCTGAAAGGCTTTATCCAGTTAATTCGACGAGCCTGCTCGGACCAGAAGCCGGTGTTGTCCTCAACAGACTGTTTATACATTTCCTGGTATCTTTGTTGATCAACATGGGTGCGTTCCCTGGCTGCAGGGATAATGGGATAGGTTTTGCTCATAGTCGTTCTCTTCTTTGTTGGGTTGCCAAATCTGACAGGCCTTTAGTTCCAGGTCATACCTGGCCGCCAGCCCCATCGCCACAATAATCCGGCACCGAAAAACAGACCCCCAAGATGGGCATAGTGGGCTACTTGCGGCATTGCGCCGGTAACGCCGAATATCAACTCTGCGACACCGTAAATGATCACAAACCACTTTGCCTTGATTGGTACCGGGAAAAAAATCAGGAATAATTTAGCGTTCGGCCACGTAACGCCATAGGCCAACAGGAGCCCGAAAATAGCACCGGATGCACCGATGGTCGGGTATACATTTCCAGAGATGTACTGGACCACCAGCTGAACCAGGCCCGCGCCAAGAACGCAGATCAAATAAAACTCGGCAAACTTGCGGCTGCCCCAGACTTTTTCCAAGGGCAAACCGAACATCCACAGGGCGAACATATTAAAAAACAGGTGGTTGAAACTGCCATGCAGGAAAGCGTAACTGACCAGTTGCCAGGGTTGAAAATAGCCACTGTACAAGGGCCAAAGTGCAAGATGGGCCGATATGTTATTGAGAAAAAAAACTGCGACGCAAACAGCTAAAATGCCGATCGAAATCGGCGGACGTGTAACCTGATGCAAATTTAGCTGCTGGTTCAAATATACTCTCCAGAGAGACCTCACGCTGGTTTACAATATTACAATGACTAAAAAAAACCTCCTTGACTCACATCATGTAAAAATGGTGACCGTATACGCATCTTCCAGCGCGGCACTCAAGCCCGTTTACTATGACGCAGCCAGGCGTTTAGGCGAAATTCTAGCATTGGCTGGAAAGTCTATCACTTATGGAGCCGGAGGCGGTGGCTTGATGGGAGAAATGGCCAACGGTGCACTCAGCAAAGATGGCAGAGTTTATGGCGTGGTGCCCGGGTTTCTGCAGGATCTTGAATTGACACACCAGGGCCTGACCGGATTAAAGGTGGTAGGGGATATGCGTATACGCAAGCATCTCATGCTTCAGGATTCGGATGCCGTGGTGACGCTGCCAGGCGGATCGGGCACTTACGAGGAGTTATTCGAGGCCCTGACCATGAAGCGTTTGGGCCAGTGGGTGGGTCCCGTCATAATTGTCAACACACAGGGATTTTACGACGGTTTGCTGGAGTTTCTCCGGCACAGTGTCAGCGAATGCTTCATGGGTCGCCGTCATTTGGAGATGTGGTCCGTTGTCGATGAGCCGGAACAGGTCCTCGAGGCATTGGAAAACGCCCGGTCGTGGACCAGCGATGCCCTGCAGTATGCCAATGTCACAGCGGCAAACGCATGAGTGAAGAAGCGCCACAGCTGATTCGGAAACTGCCGGCAGCGCGAGGACTGGCATGGCTATCGGGCAGCTGGGGACTTATTAAAAGACAACCGTTGCGTTTGCTGCTGATCAGCCTGTTTTTTCAGTTTCTGCTGAGTTTTTCGCAAAGTGGTGCAATTGGACTCGTCGTTATTCTTTGCCTGCCCGTATTGAGCGCCGGATTGTTGCACGCATTCCAGATGGTTGAGCGGGGTGAAAAACCCATGTTGGCGGTATTATTCATGCCATTTGCTACAAGAGGTTCTACCGTTCAGTTGTTGCTCTTGGGCGGGGTCGCAATGGCACTGGCCCTGTTGATAGTCTCGCTCGTACTGGCAGGTCAGATGCTGGACATTGACCCGGATATTATTCTACGCATAGAACAGGGCGATCTTGATGCTTTGCAACTCATAGATCCGCAGGTTATGGAAAGCGCTGTCCTGGCAATGGGTCTGGGTGCCGCAGTCAGCGGTACAATCACCTATTTCTCGGTGCCGCTGATCTGGTTTCGAAGACACAGCATGGGTGGCGCGCTGATCATGGGATTAAAAGCCCTGGGCCGAAACTGGAAACCACTTGTTGTTATCGGCATATTGCTGGGCATATTGGCGGTGCCGATTGTGTTGTTGTTCGGTTCTTTTTATCTTTCAGCACTAAGCGAGGGAACCGCGTCTCCCTTGCTGGCTTTTCTGCTGTTGTTGCTTGGCCCGATGTTCCAGTTGCTGTTGTTTGGAAGCCAGTACCTGGCATTCAGAGATATTTTCGGGCTGGACAGCAAGGTCATGCCAGCCGATAAAAAAGAAGATCAGCTGGTCGCCTGATCCGCCTCTGTTTCCCCGGTATCCTTCTTTTCCTTGACCAGTATGCGGGAAAAAATAATCCCCAACTCAAACAGTATCCACATGGGCAGCGCCAGGAGGGTTTGAGAGATGATATCGGGTGGTGTAAGGACCATTCCCAGGGCAAAAGCACCGACGATTATATAAGGGCGCCAGCTTGCCAGTTTGGCCGTAGTCGTAATACCGGTAGCCACCAGGATAATGGTCGCAATGGGCACTTCAAAGGTGATTCCAAAGGCGATAAACAGGGTCATGACGAAATCGAGGTACTTGCTGATATCCGTCATGACGGCTACACCGTCCGGCGCAACGCTGGTCAGAAAACCAAATACCAGCGGAAAAACGACAAAGTACGCGAAAGCGCAGCCGGTATAAAAAAGCACTACCGATGACAGCAACAGCGGCCGTGCCAGCCTCTTTTCGTGTTTGAACAGCGCCGGGGCCACGAATGCCCACAACTGGTACAAAACCACCGGAATAGAAATCATGACGGATATCAGCAGCGTCAGTTTGAATGGTGTCAGGAAAGGTGAGGCCACATCTATGGCGATCATGCTGCTGCCTTCCGGCAGTTGCGCCATCATCGGCGATGCCAGTTTTTCGTATAGGGTTCGTGAGAATGGAAGCAGAACAATCAGCACGACAACAACCGACAGACAGGCTTTGAGCAAACGGCCCCGAAGTTCAACCAGGTGCTCGAGAAAACTTAATTCCTTGTCGTCTTGGGGTTCTTCAGGCATTTTCAGACTTTCTGCTGACTGGCTGCTGCGCCGGGTCTGACTCTGCCGTATCTTTTGACTCTGAAACGGGTTCGGATTTTCCGGTTTCAGGTTTTTCAGGTGTTATTGAGGCTGTATCGGCCAGGTCCTTTGCAATCTGGTTCAGTTCTTCAGTCGTTTGCTTGATCGGCTTGGAAATATCTGCCTCGGCCATTTCTGATTCGATCGTGTTACGCAGGCTGATCCAGCTCATCCTGGCTTTACGGACAAACCCGCCAAGCGTGCGTGCTACGCCAGGTAAACGTTCAGGTCCGAGTACCAGCAGGCCGATCAGGGCCAGTAGAAAGAGCTCGGCAAAACCAACATCAAACATCTTTGTCAGTCGGGCGTTTGGCCGTGGCTTTTTCCTCTTTAGCTGGTGATTCGGCAGATTTTCTTTCCGCGTTTGTTATTTTTTCAGGCTCTTTGTCATCCTTGTCGTCCTGATCATCTTCGATGCCTTTACGGAAGCCTTTAACCGCGCTACCAAGGTCGGATCCGATATTGCGCAGGCGTTTGGTACCGAATACCAGCATGACTATCACCAGCAGTATTAAAAGCTGTGTGACACTTATTCCACCAAAACCCATGTTTTAACTCCGGTGTTGTTTCAATCTATGAAGTTTAATCCAAACTGAATGGTTTGGCTGCAAAAAACAGGCTTAAGAGACTGATCAGTTATAACGCCGGCGCAGGAAAAGCATACCCGCCAGCATCAAAACCAGTATTGAGGAGAGGCGCCCGGTAAGGCTGTACGTGGGGATTCTCGGTAGCGACTCGTCTTCAAACTGTGACGAGCCATCGCAGTTGGTGGGTGGGCCGATGGCGAGACTTTCGTAACCGAGTTCGTTAAGCGTCGTGGAAACAAGGGTTGCCGCGCCGGTAACGGTGTTGATCCTGAGAATCTGGCTTTTCTGGTTATTGAGCTGGCTGCGGTCGGTAATGGCCCACAAACTGCCATCACTATCGAACGCAAGGCCCGCTTCGTTGTATTTGAATTCACCGGTTTCGCTCAGTGGCCCGACCATTGAAGCAACCCCGGTCTCTGTGTCGATAATGTATAAATTGGGTGAGTCTGTTACACCGTCCTGGAACTGTCCATTACCCAGGCCGTAAAGTTTTACCGGGAAACCTTTAGCCGCCACGGCGCTGATGCTAACAGCGAGGGACCCGTCAGACCCCACGGCCTCAAAGCTGCCATTTTCGTCGCGCCGGTATAATGTATTGGATTTGACGGAAGTGAAATAAAGGCTCTTATCGCAGGCGAATGTCATTCCAAAATCGTTGCCGCCACCAGTCCGGAACTCGAGGGGAAGTTGAATTTCGTCCTCGTAATTAATGGAACCGTTAACGGGGTTGATGGGGAATAAAGTCCCGGATGCATCATCCATACCCCAAAGTGTTTGTGGATCTGACGAGAATGCGAGGCCTTCGGTATCGGTACGATCTTCAATTCCTGTGAAAAGTTTTCCCCTGAGCTGGTCAACACCGGTGGCAAGATCGATCAGGTACAGGCTGTCTCCGTTGACGCTATCGGAATTCACGCTGTACGCCATAGGTGCAGCATTCGCACTGATGGCGAATAGCGGGGCAACTAGTAATAAGGCAATGCGGATAAATCTATTCATTCAGGCAGCGTCCACCCTTGTTGCATTAGCAACTGGAAGGCCATGCTATCAGAAAAAATAGTGATTACAAAGCGTTATGTGGGTTTTTAAGAGCACACCAAATGGCTGTGGTAAAATTGCAACACTCTTGTTTCAAGTTGATAATTTACTTAAAAAAATTTAGTTTGAAGTTGAATGCTAATGTTAACTTGGGTTCCTGAAGCAATGAAATAAACCCAGGGACTGGAACAGCGTCAAAAGAAATGGCCCAATCGAGGCACTTGTCGCTTTTTGGCAACAAGCATGATTTGCACAATCTTTAATGATTCAAGATCGACACGCCAAGGGGATTGCGTGAAACGAAGGCTGCGTTCACAATTTGCGTATGGATATTTTCAGAGTTTTTCAAATTGAGGCGGCCCACCGGCTTCCAAACGTACCCGACGGCCACAAGTGCGCCCGCCTGCATGGCCATTCGTTCCGCATTGAGGTTCATGTATCGGGCCCTGTCGGTGAAAAGGAGGGCTGGGTGATGGATTTTGCCGATTTACGGCGTATTTTCCAACCCTTGTATGACCGGCTTGATCACCACTACCTGAACGAGATCGAAGGGCTTGAAAACCCTACCAGTGAAAACCTGGCACGCTGGATATGGCGGGAACTCAAGCCAGGGCTTGCCGGGCTGAGCAAAATAGTTGTGCAGGAAACCTGTAACGCAGGTTGCGTTTACGATGGTGCGTAAACTGAATCGTTAGTAACAGCTATCTTGTTCAGCTACAGGAACACTGTTGATTATTGTCGCAAAACGGTTTCTTGCTGGATTTGCCACAACGGCACAGGGCGCCATTCATGGTGATGCATTCCTGTCCCTTCTTGTTGTAGATACGCAAATACCCGCGAAACTTGAGCGGACCGTTCTTTACACACGTTACCGTAATGGTCTGGGGCCGGCTTACCGGCATCCAATCGGAAAGTTGGCTTACGGCGCCGCCATCAAAGAACTCAATTTCCAGGTGCTGATCATCGCAAAATGGCTTGCTCTTCGATGCTCCGCAGCGACACAGGCTAAGATTGTTCGAGTGCGTGACCGCGCCGTCTTCACTGATCAGCGTGATATTGCCTGTCATCTTCAGCGGACCGCCAGAGGTCACCAATAACTCGTTGGCTACATCCAGTCGCTTGGGAACGCGCTTATTGCCGCGTTGTTCAAGAAACCAGCGGTCAAGCGCTTTTTCATCGGTAGATTCAGAAGCAGGTTCTGGTACACTTACGCGATCCAAATTGGGGCTTAAAGTGGGATCATTTTCATTTTGGTCGGGGTCAGACCAGCTGAGTGGTTTGGCGTATGCCTTGCTTGTGTCATCCATGACAAAGTCTCCAGGATATCCGTTTCCCTTTTATACTCGGAATATCAGAATACGCTTTCTGTCAAAAAATACAAGGCCTTAATGAGAAAATTAATCAAAATTTTACTTCTTTTATTTTCGCTGCATTTGTATGCGGCGCCGCTGCCTGCCCCTGACCGGGACCGTGGAGAGGGTCCATTTGATCGTCTCATCCTGCGCGGAATTACGATCGTCAACGGCGAGGGAGCCCCTCCTGTCGGTCCGATGGACGTGCTGATTGAAGGCAACAAAATCGCGCAAATACGCAGTCTCGGTCTATATCGACCTGTACCCGAAGCCGATCGCATACCTGTTTTGCCGGGTGACCGGGTCATGGAGTTGGACGGTCACTACCTGTTGCCCGGATTTATCGATGTGCACGCTCACTTTGGCGGCGACGCGCAAGGCGTTCCTGCCGAGTACGTGGCGAAACTATGGCTGGGTCACGGTATTACCACGATACGTGAACCGGGAAGTTTCAATGGACTGGATTGGGTTCTGGAGCACAAAGTACGCAGTGAAAACAATGAAATTGCGGCGCCCCGTATAGTCCCTTACGTCGGGTTCGGACAGGGTGAAACGGGGCCGTTTCTGACTGCTGAGGCCGCCCGGGCCTGGGTTAAAAAAATGGCGAAACAAGGTGCTGCCGGTATTAAATTCTTTGGTGCGCCCGCCAATATCATGAAAGCCGCGCTTGATGAGGCTGGCCAACAGGGTCTTGGCTCGGCCATGCACCACGCCCAGCTCGATGTCGTTAACTGGAACGTGCTGGATTCGGCGCGTGCCGGTTTAACCACGATGGAACACTGGTACGGACTACCCGAGGCCATGTTTGAAAACCGGGTCATCCAGGATTATCCACTGGATTACAACTATACCAATGAACAGCACCGTTTTGGTGAGGCCGGACGTCTCTGGGAGCAAGCGGCCAAACCGGGGTCGGAAAAGTGGAACCAGGTCCGTGATGAACTTATCGCCCTGGATTTTACAATCAACCCGACCCTGACCATCTATGAAGCCAGCCGGGATCTGATGCGCGAGATGAACGCTGACTGGCAGAAGGAATACACACCACCTGCACTCCGGCAGTTTTTCCAGCCCTCCCTGGTGTCTCATGGCTCCTATTGGCATGACTGGACCACGACTGACGAGGTTGCCTGGAAAAACAATTTCAATATCTGGATGCAATTTCTGAACGATTACAAGAATAATGGCGGCCGCGTTACGCTGGGTTCTGATGCCGGTTACATCTGGAAGCTCTACGGGTTCGGTTACATCCGGGAAATGGAGTTATTGCAGGAAGCAGGTTTTCACCCGCTCGAAGTGATCCGCTCGGCAACCTTTCTCGGGGCACAGGTCCTGGGAATGGATGACCGGCTGGGTTCCGTGCGTGTCGGCAAGTTGGCTGACCTCGTGATAACAGAGGAAAACCCGGTTGCCAACTTCAAGGTACTGTACGGCACAGGTCATTTCAAACTCGGCGCTGACAACAAACCTGCACGCGTTGGCGGTGTGAAGTACACCATTAAGGACGGTATCGTGTTTGATGCTAAAGAGCTTTTGGCCGATGTGCGCAAGATCGTGCGAGAAGCGAAGGATGAGAGTGGGTCAAGCGAGCAATAGCTGCAAAAATGGTGCCAACCACTGACACTGTCATCCCCGCGAAAGCGGGGATGACTGTGCCAATAGTTAGAGCGCACTCTTCCAGGTCTCTGATAATGTCTTGATATCCGCCAGCACCTGCTCTGTATGGGTGTCCGGGTCGACATCGTCGTAGTGTTTTGCGATGACACCCTCGGGATCGACGAGGAATGACTGGCGACTGGCCAGCTTGATCAACTTGTAGTCCTTCAAAACGCCGTAGGCCTCTGCGGCCTCATGTTTTTCATCAGCAAGAAGTGTGAAAGGCAGCTTGTACTTATCGGCAAACTCCTTGTGCGATTCGACATCATCCACGCTGATACCGACCACCGCTGCGCCGATGGCCTTGAATGCATAAATGTTGTCGCGGAAATTGCAGGCTTCGGTGGTACACCCCGGCGTATCGTCCTTTGGATAGAAATAGATGGCCAGCCATTGGCCCCTGTAGTCATCCAGCTTATGCCAATCACCGTTCTGATCCTGCAAATTGAAAGACGGGGCTTCAGAACCCGGCATGGGTTGTTCGCCGGCCAGTAAAGGCACGGAAATGCACAAAAAGATAAGGGCGAGCAGAATTTTGTTCATTGCAAGAGTCTCCTAGTTAGAGAATACGATTCTCGGACGATTAAATAATGTGGCTGCAACCGCCGCAAAAACAAGACCGACAAGCAGCGTGCTGCCCATCGACAACGCCAGCCAGGTAAGATTAAAAGGCTCGCCGCGGACGAACTCGCCGATTAACAGGTTTTGCGAAAACATGGGAATCGACATCATCCAGGTTTCGGCTTTCATTGGGTTGACCATGAAAATCAGGCTGGGAATCATCGGTATCATGAAGACCAGGCCCATATAAGATTGCGCCTCGCGCAGGCTTTTGGCAAGCGCCGCCAGCGTGGTCAGCATGGCGGCGGCCAGCACAACGACCGGCCCTACGGTCAGCAATATGCCAAAGATAGCCTTTGTCCCCAGGCTCAGATCGACCCCGAGCGCGCCGGTGGGCAACAACGGAAAGGCGAAGCGGAAAGCCAATAGTGTCAGGAATAGTGATGCAAATGCATAAGTCGCCGTCGCTGCCATTTTGCCCAACATCACCAGCCAGCGCGGCACCGGGTTGATCAACAGCGGTTCCAGCGATTTGCGTTCCTTTTCACCTGCCGTGGAATCGACAGCCAGGTGCATGCCGCCAGTAAAGGCGGTGATCATCAGTACATACGGCAGCATGATCATGACCAGCATGCCGCGGCTTTGGGGGGTGGATAAATCGACATCCTTGATCATGATGGGTGTGCGTATGGTGGGAGATACTCCACGCAGTTGCAGGCGCAACTGACCGATCTGGGCGCCGTACCCATTCAGTAAACCCCTGACCCTTTGCATCGGTATATCAGACTCCCGGCGTGACGGGTCTGCTATCAATTCAATGACCGCTGGTTCGCCGTTTTTCCATTGTTCTGGAAATTTCTCCGGGATGCGG
>Ga0316201_10002367_pt1 | contig 13386 bp, 9 predicted proteins | sample CS6wburrow_MG_FD_204516 | JGI IMG/M metagenome (GOLD analysis project Ga0316201, IMG submission 204516) | Coastal sediment microbial communities from Delaware Bay, Delaware, United States - CS-6 worm burrow | ecosystem: Environmental > Aquatic > Marine > Coastal > Sediment | place: USA: Delaware... | reverse complement strand
GGCTATGATGCGTTTTACGATGATTTCAGAACCTGTTTTGCCGATCCCCGCCGGTTTACCTACACGCCCATGATTGCCTGCAGGGGGCGGAAGCCCTTTCCCGCAAATTAAAGCCATTCGCAGGGCACGCGTTACCCAACGGCAGTTCCGACCCCTATTGGCGGCAGCCTGACCTGCCTGCCGGACTATGCGTGGTATGCAGATCTGCAGTGAAAAGGAGACGGCGCTGCGTCTGCTAGGAGACTTTCTGCAACTCGCTTTCGGCCCTACGATCGTAAAGGTAGGTTTTGCTGAAATGGGTCTTGAACGCGTCCACGATGGTTTCATCGAAGTGAATACCGCGTTCTTTTTCCAATAGATGAAAGGCGACGTCGATGGGAAGCGGATCTCGATAGTGCCGCTTTGCGGTGATGGCTTCGAAGAAATCGGCCACGGCAATGATACGGGCGCCAACGGGAATTTCATCGCCCTTTAATCCCAGAGGGTAACCGCTGCCATCGGCTTTTTCATGATGGGCGCCGGCGATTTCGGGCACCTGGCTGAGCGCATCGCCAAAGTTGATGCGTTCCAGAATCTGGCGTGATTTCATGGCGTGGGTCTTAACGATGTCATACTCTTCCCGGGTTAGTCTGCCCGGTTTTTTCAGAATGGCGTCGGGTACGCCGATCTTGCCGTAGTCATGCAGCAAGGACGCAACCCGTATGACTTCGCAATAGTCCTCCGGTAGATTCAATTCCCTGCAGATGCCAAGGGCATATTCGGTGACTTTGGCCGAATGGCCTGCAGTCAGAGGGTCTCGGGCGTCGATGCTGGCCGCCAGCGTCTCCAAGATGGACTGCATCTGCCGATTGCGTTCATCCAGCAGCTCCACATTGCGTATACTGATGCCGAGCACATGGGCAATGCCCAGCAAAAGACTCAGGTCCGACTCCACCAAGGGGCGTTTGGATTTTAGATTGTCAACGGCTAGGATGCCAATGGACCGCCCGTCACAAATAATGGGGCAGCAAATAAAAGCCTGTGACCCCATCTCTCTGGCAAAGGCTTGGCTGCGGGCGGAAAGTCGGTGCCCGATTTCCGCTATATCATTGATCAGGTATGGCTTCTGGTCATTGAAACAGGCGACAAAGACCCCTTTGGCATCGGGGCGGTCCAGGTGGAAGGCCGACTGCCTGAGCAGGTTCAATTTGTCTTTGGTGTATCCAAAACCGGCCCGGAAGATGAGGCGGCTTTTTTCCGCATTGGACAACATGATCATGCCCCGGTCGTAATTCAGACGCCTCTCGAACAGCTGGACCACCTTCGACAGGACGCCTTCGATGGTGGTCTGGCTGGCGATGGCTTCGCCGATTTCATTGGTCAGTTTTGAATTGTTGTAGTTGGCTTCGATCTGCTCGATGAGCTCGGTGGAGGTGCCCTGAAAGCTGCCTAAAACCGACTTGATCTCTTTTTTTTCAACATGTTCTGAAATAAGGGTGAGCATAAAGAAGACCGCGGCAGATATCGGCAGAATCGTGCTCAGGACCATACGGAAATCGATGAGGCTGAACGTCATGCAACCGAACAGTAAAACGAACAGGGCGATATTTCGTGCGGTTTTCCACACACTGGCCCCTTGGTTCTCCCAGGTAATCAGATATCTGCAGACATCATCGCCTTTGAACAAGCACTGGGGGTGCTCTACCCGGGGAAGTCCTTTACCAAAGAGTTTCGCTATGGCGTCCCAGAAGCCCAGCCGATTCTCACACTGGAATTGTTTTTCCTGTACCCCTTCCCTCGGCTTGACCTTTATCTCGATCGTGTTGCGTGACAACTTGCGCGTCTCATAAATGGAGGATTTGGTGAAGCGGGACGACTCCTTGCCGATCCGCTCGTAAACTTTGGCCGGCCCGATCAGACCCAAGACATAGTGCCGCATGACGCCCATGGCCTCCGGTGACGCGGTGTACTGTCCCGCCTCCCTGGAGATGTCCTTGTTGCCCGTCTTTTGGGTGAGGATGGCATGGAACCGATCAATCTGGGTTTGGGAAAACCAATGGCCCTGGTCTGCCACCTCGTAGGCCTTCATACCGGCATACTCCAGCACCTCATCCACATCTACAAAACTGTATTTGCGCTTGAGCAGTTTTATGTAGGTGTCGATGATGCGACTGTTATAGAGCGGCGTGTCCGGTGGTATGGGGCTTTTGGGCATAGTTGTATCGGTTCTGGAATATTAAACTTTGATAAATTTTAACAATCGCTTCAAAAATCGCAGATATAAATCCGCGTTTCCATGGGTATGCATAGACCACAAGCAGTAGGTTGTTCTGAAGTCGATACCGACTTTTTCTGCGGTCCTGCGCGGGTACATCAACACAGGGATCTCTTCCAGTCCGACCAGCCGAGACAGCCTGGCAATGACGGCTTCAACGATTTCATAGGTGAGGTGTTTTTCGTTGGTGATCAACAGGTTGATGGAGTTGGTCAGATCCGACATGTTCAGGCCCAGGTCGGCCACATTGACCACGACGATAGCGTACAGCCGGTCATGGCGCTTCAACGCGAAAATCTGGCGGGAACGCCGCAACCCGATCGTATCGTAGGCATCCGACAGGTCATCGATATTGGTTTGGCCCGAAAGCAGTTGCAGTGAATGCAGCATCAGGCCACCGGAACGATCGTCATAGTCGGTCTGCAGATTGAGCAAATCCTCTTCGTCAGCAGGGTCCAGATGCCAGTTGCCCGGCAGATCGGGCACCGGTGCACTGGTCGTGGCATGGTGAAAGTAAGCGAATCTGTCGACTGAGCATTTTTTGCGGTCATTGATGTTTCGTGCCGTACCTCCGAACACATGGTTGGGGAATTTGTTGTCCGGCCGGTAGTAGCAGAAAACATAGTCCATTTTCATGGAATATAGTCGGTGAGAATCGTTCAGAAACCGGTTGACCTGGTTTAATACCATCAGCCCGCCGCGGTTTCCGGAACTCCGGATGGCGGCATGATGGTGAATCAACCAGCTGTTTTCATAGAAGCGGACCATGGCCATGTGGGCCAGGATGCGGCCATTTTCCTGATAAACAAAGTGGCCGGCGATATCGGGGCTGTGATGGTAGAGCTTTTCGTAGGTGGCCTTGATTTTTTCCTTGTTGGCTTGAATGAATTCGTACTTTTGGGGGTAGATAAAGCCGGTTTCGAAGAAGAAATTCCAGAGGCTGTCCATATCGATCCTATTGCACAGGTAAGCTCTGGCATCGCTGGCTTGATGCAGCAGCGCCAGCATTCGTTTGTGGTCTTCGATGGCCATATCCAGAATGGCCATGCCGCATCTCAGCACCGCTCCGCCCGGCCCTTCACGGTGGGGGATGCTGTACACGACCTGGGCCAGGCAGCTAACCATGGAGCCGTCCGCAAAGCGTAACTCCAGGGAGGGCACGATCATGCCAGGCAGCAAAACCGCCAAATGTTCTTCTTCCTCTACTGAAATTCCGGAACCGCTGATGTCGACAATTTTCAGGTTGATGGTTTTGCCGAACAGCGGGTGGGAGAATATCGCATCGGGCGAAGGGCTTATCTTCTGGCGGGTGCTGCGAAATTCTTTGGGTGCGAACCGATGCACCTGGCGATTGGCCGGTTCCAGAATCAGCTGATGGCCTTTGACGCCCTGTTCTTTTTTGACGATATGGCACTCCCCCGAAAAGAGGGTGTCCTGCCCCCTGGCAAACACAATGGTCGCCGGTGACTGGACATCGATCCAGTGATAGGTCTGCGGAGGAATGGTTCGAATGCTGATGCGAAATTGAAATGCGCCATAGTCGACCAGTTCTCCCTGGAACAGCGCACTGTTCTGAAACATATAGACCGCCACGCCGCTGCAGGAGTAGCGATGGATTTTGCGAATACTGATTTCCCGGCAGATCTCCGGGAGGATCAGCACCGCCCTGGCGCTGGTGATGCTTTTTAATTCAGGTTCCACTTTCAGCAATTGCTGGCCGCTGGGGACATACAGGCATTGAAACTGATACGACTCCATGATTTGGTCAACGTCGACATGCTCAACCCAACTGCAGGTCAGATGCTTGTCGTGACACGGCTGCGGGGCGGCCTTGAAGCTTAGGGTGCGGGGAAATTTAACGTGCTTGAAGACGACGGTGACGGTTAGATCCTGGAAATTCAGATGGTTGAGCTTGTTAATCAGCTGCCGGCGGACGATCTTTCTTTCATAAGCCAGTTCCTTATCATCCCAATGCCGTCCTTGGGTGGAAATTTTACCTTTCTCATCCGGGCCTACCTCTGACGAAGTAATGGGCAGATCGTTTTGAGGAGCCCGTTTCATACCCACCTCATCATTGCAGTCCAGTTCCATCGAAGGCAAAGGGGTAAACTGCGCTTCTACCGTTTCGCGCAAAAAGAAACACCGATCCATTTGAACTCATGCAGCCTAGCCACGAATCAAGCTATCATATTTATTGAGGGCAGGCAAGCTGATAATAACCTATAGGTTTCCCAACCCATTGAAAGTTCACTGTTTCGAGACTGACTTCAGGGGAGCTGAACGTGGGTTGGGATCCAGGACGATACCGAATTTTTTACGGTACTCGGGAATATCGATCATGGGCGGGCGCTCGGCATCTTCGATCCTCAGGATATCCGGTGTGATGTCGTTGCCGGAAATGCTGTATTGAATCATCTGGTCATGAAGGGAGTCTTTCAATTCGATCAATCCCAAATCCACTTTTCGTTTGATGAAGGTTTTCAAAATCGCAAAGGCCATCTTGCCCAGTGCTTTGGTTGACTGGTTCCGGTGGACCCGCCGTTCCAGGTCGACTTGAGCGATCACCTCCAGCCCCCACTTCTGGTAAATATCCAGAATCATGCTCGTTTCGATGCCATAGCCAATGGGGAACGGTATCTTCTCAAAAATCGTCCTGTATCCGGCATATTCCCCCGACAGGGGTTGGATGATCTGGGTGAGTTCAGGAAAGAAAAGGGAGAACAGCGGCCGGAGCACCAATTCGGTGACCCGCCCGCCCCCGGTGGGCCGGATTTTGTTGTCCCAGGTGGTGATGGGGCGGTCATAGAACCCCTTCACATATTTAATCTGCTCGTCCAGAAGCAAGGGACCGATGAGGCCGTATGCAAAACGGTGGTGAATGTTTTTAATGTCGGCATCGAGGTAGACGATGATATCGCCGGTGGTGATATACAGCGCTTTCCAGAGGTTCTCTCCTTTCCCGCTGAAACTTTCAAGGCAGGGTAGAATTTCCGATGCCAGGTAGACATCCGCTCCGAATTTACGGGCGATGCGGCAGGTGTCATCCGCAGACCCGGAATCGATGACGACGATTTCATCGATGAGGGGAAACCGAGTCATCAATTCCGATTTGAAGATGACGATTTCCTTGGCGATGGTTTTCTCTTCATTGAGGGTTGGCAGGCAGAGGGAAATCCGCAGACCTCGTTTTTCCTTCACCCTTGCGAGGCGATCGAGGTTTTTGAAGGCTTCGTAGTGGAAGGTGTTGGTATGTATCCACTGGTTATTCATCGCACACTCCGGAATCGATGGCTTCCAGCACGCCGATGATCTGGGCGATGCCTTTGAACAGGGGTTCGATCTGCACGCACGCGGCTGTTTGCTGATATCCCTGACCACGCGTTAAACCGAGCGCTATGGCGGGGATGTTGTTGGATAGAAAGATGGATACTTCGGATTCACTGGGGCCCCGCATAGGCGCAATGTCGAGCTGATTGAGGATCGAAGCCGCGTGCTTGACCAAGGGGTGATTGTGCTTGAGGCGGGCGGCGCGCACATTGCTGATGGTTTTGGTTTGAAGCACCACATGGTTTTCCTGACCGACGCCTTGAACGATGTCCCTGATATCTGCATACAAACCGCCGACCAGCAAGTCCGAGTCGCTCCGAATTTCCAGTCCGAGGACAGCCGTGCTGGCAATCTGGCCGTGTTTCAGGCCCCCGGATATGGTGCCGACATTGATTTCGGCCCGGGGGCGCAGCGGTAATCGCAAACCCAGGATGCGGTTGATCACCTCGTTCAATACGAGAATGGCATTGGGTGTATGGAGTCCTGACCGTTGGATCCCGGCGTTGCTGATGCATCTGATGTCACACCGGATCATTCCGTTGGAGGCATAGTTCAGGCGTCCAATCTCTCCACTTTCCATACAGACGGCGCCGCGGATCGGGGTCGACCATGTTTTCAGAAGGTGGCGGACGCCGCGGAGGTTGCCCTTGCCGATGGATTGGATGACGCTTGCCAGAACGATGTCCGATTCGAAATTCAGGCCCAATCGGTGAATGATGAATGGCAGAGAGGCCAGCACACCCACCGCAAGGGAGTTGTCCAGCAGTCCGGCCCCGGTGATGGTATTGCTGTCAATTGTAAAATTGTGGTCCACTTCTTTACTGAACGGGGTATCCAGTCGCGTCACGATGAAGATCGGCGGTTTGTCGCGGGATCGGCCCCGCACGATACCGATGGGGTTGTTGTATCCGTCGGTGGTGCATTCATCCACACGGCACTCGCTCATGCGTTCCAACAGCAGTTTGGCGCGCTCCTGCTCCTGGAATGTTGGCGCAGGGATTTGGCCGATCAGCACAATATTGGCGATGACGATATCCAGTATGGATCTGATGGCGTCCTCATAGGCTTCTAAATTGCTAATCTGATCAAGCATGTCGGCACCGGATTGCGGGTGTGGTCCCTTCACAGGTCGATTGGGCATGAAATCAGGGCGGATGCATCAAGGCTCGAAGCTGGTCATTCTACAGGATGGGAGTATTTAACTTTTATACCGTTTTAAAGCAGGTAGGGTCAACAGTTTTCCCGGTTCGGAAGCGGTGGCATCACCACTGGTGCCTGCGGGACCGCCATGGCGTTACGCATCAGCAAGAGTGTCGGCATTACCGCGGATGATTGCGGAGGCAGACCGTCAATGGGCCGATGCCTCAGGCGCCGGCGTAATGGGCTACAATGGCGCTGCACAATCCGCTTATGGTGAACTCGCTTGCCACAATTGTGGTTTCAAAGCCAAGGGACAGCGCCGTTTCCGCTGTAATCGGCCCTATGGAGGCCACGCTGACGCCTTTCATCAGGTCGCCATGCTGCTCCGGCAACAGGGCTTTGAAGTTTTTGGCAGTGGATGAGCTGGTGAAGGTGACCATGTCGATGCGGCCCTGTCTCAACCCATCGATGAGCCGGTCAACCCCGTCCGAGGCCTGAACAGTCTGGTAAGCTGTCACTTCATCGACTTGAGCGCCCATTCGCGCCAGTTCTTCGGGCAGGACTGCGCGGGCTTCCATTGCCCTGGGGAGGAGCACCCATTTATCCCCGAGATCTTCCCGGGAAAAGGCTTCCACAACGGATTCGGCCTGGTAGGTCTCCGGCAGGATATCCGTGGTGATGCCGTACTTAAGGAGTTCCTGTTGGGTTGCCGGTCCAATGGCGGCCGTCCGAAGGTGGCCTAAAGCACGGGCATCCATTCCCTTGTGAAACAGCCGCTCGAAAAAAAAGTGGACGCCGTTGACGCTGGTGAACACCAGCCAGTGGTATCGATCGATGTGGTCGATGCACTGATCGAGGGCAGTCCAGCTGGGTGGGGCAATGACGCGGATGGTGGGGCATTCCAGGCAATCAGCCCCCATATCCGTGAGTTTCCCGACGAGGTCGCTGGCCTGGGCACGGGCGCGGGTAACGACGATGCGTTTTCCCAGCAACGGCCGTCGCTCGAACCATTGCAGGGTATCGCGCAGTTCAACTACTTTTCCCACGACGATAATGGCCGGTGCTTTCATGTCGGCTGCTTTGGCACGCGCTACGATGGTCTTCAAGGTGCCGGTCACGGTCCGGTGACGGGAGGTGGTGCCCCAGCGCACCAGTGCAACCGGCGTTTCAGGTGCACGGCCGTTCTGGACCAGACGCTCGACGATGCTGGGCAGATTCTTGACCCCCATGAAAAAGACCAGGGTTCCGATGCCTTTTGCCAGGGATGGCCAGTCGATACTGGAGCTCTTCTTGGTGGGATCTTCATGCCCGGTAACGAATGCCAGGGTGCTGGTATAGTCCCGATGGGTCAAGGGGATGCCGGCATAAGCTGGCGCGGCGATGGCCGATGTGACACCGGGTACGATTTCAAAAGGGATGCCGGCCTCCACCAGGACTTCGGCCTCCTCTCCGCCGCGGCCGAAAATGAACGGGTCCCCCCCCTTCAGTCGCGTAACAACGTTTCCCGCAGCGGCCTTTTCAACGATAAGGGCATTGATGCCGTCCTGGGAAAGGGTGTGGTCGCCCCCTTTTTTACCGACATAAATACACTCGCATGCCTCGCTGACATGGCTGAGAAACGCTTTGGCCGCCAAGTAGTCGTAGATTAACACGTCCGCAGTGCGGATGCAGCGCAGCCCCTTGGCGGTGATCAACTCGGGATCGCCGGGACCGGCGCCGACCAAATAGACAATACCCTTCGTGGCTTTATTCGGCATTGCGTTCCAACCTCTCCAAAATTTCTCCAGCGCCCCGGTCTAAAAGGGTTTCGGCGAGCTGGCGGCCCAGTGCGGCCGCATTGTCACATGGCCCGGCGGCAGCTGCGGAGACGATATGACGTCCGTCCAATTCTGAAACCAAACCGGTGATGCTGACCTGATGGTCTGCCACCACGGCATGGCCGGCAATGGGCACCTGGCACCCGCCTTCAAGGCGGTCAAGAAACGCACGCTCAGCCGTAACGGCAATACGGGTGGATGGATCTTCCAGGGGTTCGAGCAGGGCATCGATGGCGGCATCATTCTCCCGACTCTCGATGCACAACGCCCCCTGGCCAACTGCCGGCAGCATGGTTTCGTGATCCAGCATACTGGTGATGCGGTGCGACAGGCCCAGTCGAATCAGGCCGGCGGCGGCCAGCACAATGGCATCCAGGTGTGTTGTATCGAGTTTTTTCAACCGCGTATCCAAATTGCCGCGCAGGGGTTCAATGTGCAAATCCGGTCGGATGTGCAGCAACTGGGCCGACCGACGCAGGCTGCTGGTACCCACGATGGCGCCAAACGGCAGCGCTTCCAGAGAATGGCAGGAATGGGCGACGAGAGCGTCCAGCGGGTTTTCCCTCCGGGGTGTAGCGGTGATGGCCAGCCCGGCGGGCAGGTCTGCCGGCATATCTTTCATGCTGTGCACGGCCAGGTCGATGCGGCCATCCAGGATGGCTTCCTCGATCTCTTTGACAAACAACCCCTTGCCGCCCACTTTGGCCAGCGGGACATCCAGAATCTTGTCCCCCTTGGTCTTGATGATGTCCAGCGAGACGGTGACCCCGGGAGCGTGGTGCTCTATGGCGGATTTTACCCAGTTGGCTTGCCATAGGGCAAGCTGACTGCCGCGGGTTCCAATCCGGATGGTGTTCGGTGTCATTGACCGCAACCGGCGCAACTGGAGGCGGAGCAGCCGCCGCAGGATGAGGATGCTGCTGATGATCCAACGGTCTGACCGCCGGCACCCTTGGACACGAAACCGCAGGTGGACATGAGTTTGCACACATCGGCACTATTGCATTCAGGGCACTCGGGGGTCTCTTTGCCGAATACCAGTTTTTCGAACTGGTGGCTGCATTGCTGGCAACAGTATTCGAAGATGGGCATGGGGTAGCTCCTTGGTCCGCAGAGACTGCGTTCGGTTTGCTGTGGTGTCCGCAGGGTCCTGCGCGTTATCGGTAAAACGGTTAACTATAATGATTTAGGGTTGAAAATCAAGGTTCTTTCGAATTGGAGGGGGCGGTGTTCCGAACCGGCAGTGCCAGCGGGGTGGCCTTTGCGTCACACGCAATGGTATCCGCATAAATTGTTGCGTTGGGAGTTCGTGCGGTGGACCGCGCGTATGACTGGGGTATGCGTCAGCCCCTTTGCTGACGTGACCCAAAGGCCACCCCGCTGGCACTGCCTCTGCCCCACAAAGAATGCAACCCAACGTGTTGATTAGGATCTGCCCAGTCGGATTTGAGCGGCAAGAGCGCTGGGGTGCGACTTGGTCCTGGCAGGCAGTGATCCTGGCACATTTGGAGAATAGCAGTTGCAAATCAATGGCCTCAACTTCAGATTTCCTGATGGTTCGGTTTAGCGTCACAGAACGATGGTGTAGGAGCGGCTTTCAGCCGCGATTTTCTCTGCAGCTCGATGGCGCCTATCGCGGTTGAAAGCCGCTCCTGCAAAACGGGTGAGCCTCGCAACCATTACCATTGAGACACCTGACACGCGCTGTTGCATTTCGTGCACGATCGGCGCGCAGCGCCTGCCACAGCTGGAAAACTCACAACTCGTAACTTGCCCCCACGGCATTAGATCCAGACGGTGCTTGGTTTGCGCCTTAAATGCGCTTTAACGGGATTGCGGATGGCGCAAACCAAGCACCGGCTGGGCCGGGTTCAGGGATCTATAGCGAAATGATAGTCTTCGATCAAAAACATGCATTGTTGGAGTAAGGAGAAGAGATGGGGCTCGTCTCAACGATTTTTTGCCGACAGTTGGGCAAAGGCTGAAACAATGATGTCGTCGTCGCCCTCCGTCAGGGTGCGGGGGTCGATGATGAAGGTGTCGTTTTCGATCCGGCCGATTACCGGCGGCTGGTGGCGACGCAACGCTTTTTCGATGGTATTGGCGGAGATATCATCCATTTGAACGCCGATGCAGCAGCTCGGAATTTCCAATAGAGGGAGCGATCCCCCACCGGCCTTGGAGGCCAGATCGACAAGGGTGAGAGAGAGGCCTGGTTTGTCCAGGGCTTCTAGTTTACTTTTTAGTTTCCGCGCATGTCCTTCCACCTCTTGTTTTCCGGTGGTAATCATGCGCAGGGTTGGAATTTGCCGGATGGCCTGCTCCGGATCGCGATAGAGGCTAAGCGTGGCTTCCAGAGCCGCCAGGGTGAGCTTGTCGATGCGCAATGCGCGGGTTAGCGGGTTGCTTTTGATGGCATCGATGATTGTCTTTTTTCCCACGATCAAACCGGCCTGGGGGCCGCCCAGCAGCTTGTCCCCACTGAAAGAGACCACATCGACCCCTGCGGCAACGGACGCCTGGACGGTTGGCTCCGAATACAGTCCGTAGCGGTTGAAATCGACAAAACTGCCGCTGCCCAGATCTTCCATGACAGGCAGGTCGAATTTGCGACCGAGGGAGACCAATTCGGAGAGGGAGACCGATGTTGTGAAGCCGACAATGCTGAAGTTGCTGGTGTGAACTTTCAGCAACAGGCCTGTATCGGTGCTGATGGCATTCTCGTAGTCGGCTAGATGGGTGCGGTTGGTGGTGCCGACCTCCTTGAGCGTTGCCCCGCTCTTGGCCATGACGTCGGGTATCCGAAAACTGCCGCCGATTTCCACCATCTCTCCGCGGGACAGGATCACCGATCGGTTCCGGGCCAGGGTGTCCAGGCAGAGCAGGACGGCGCCGGCGCAATTGTTGACCACCGTGGCCGCTTCGGCGCCGCTGATCTCACAAATCAATCCTTCCACTGCGCTGTAGCGGGAGCCCCGCCGCCCTTTGGACAAATCGAATTCAAGGTTGGAATAGTGTTCGGCCACCATTGTGATGTGCGCTATCGCCTCAGTGTCAAGGCAGGAGCGACCCAAATTGGTGTGGACCACCACTCCGGTGGCGTTGACGACCTGTTTTATATTGAAGGCTCCAATGGTAGAGGCCTTTTCGGCCACCTCCGCCGCCAGGGAATCCAGGGTCGGTATCTGGGGCAGTTCCGCGTCCGATGCCTCCAGGACGGCGTTGCGCCGGGAGTCCAGTACAGTGCGGATGGCTTTCAGCAGGACCGATTTCGGTAGATGGGCACAGCTTTCGGATGCTGCGACGGTCTCAAATAGTCGATCGACTCCCGGCAGTTGGCGCAGGAGGTTCTGTTTGGGTTCATTTGCGTTCATTGTGCAATACCGCTTCCGCGTTTAAGGTCCTGACAGCGGATTATCCCATGGGTTTGAATACCGACGCGGGAATGGTGTCCACGAGGTCAGAAAAGTCGCCGCCAGTCAGCCCTATGGCTGCTATCACTTCTTGCAGTTCCAATGTTTCCATCCGCTCCATCTCGAGTTCCGTATGAAACCGCGACATCAGCAGATCCGCAAGGTAAATCAGGGTCGATAGGGCCCCATGCTCAGTGGCCTGGCGCGGCTGATGGTGGTGGCGGATGGCCTGTTCGAGCGGGCCGGGAAAGGACCACTTTCTCGCCAGATATTGTCCCACCTCGGTGTGGTCGATGCCGAAGATGCGTTTTTCAGTGGCTTGTATCGACACCTCTTCCTCGGTAATGGAACGATAAAACAGAGGATAGGCATCGGTGACATACTGATCAAGGACCACCTTTCCGATATCGTGTAGCAGACCGGCAGTGTAGGCCCGGCCCGGTTCTACGCTTCCGGTCTTAAGGGCCAGGGCTTCGGCGATTTGGGCGCAGCCGATGGCGTGGTGGTAGATGCCCCCCTTGCACAGGGCGTAGCCCATTGCGGACTGTTCAAAATACCCCTGGACGGCAGCCGTCAGGATTAGTTTAACCAGCAGATCCTGACCCAAGAAAATGATGGCATGATCCAGGGTCGAGATGGTGCGTTTGGCCCCGAACATCGCCGAGTTGGCCAGTTGCAGGGTGCGCGCCGTGATCACCTGGTCTTTGCGGATTTCATTGGCAATCGTTTCGATGTCGTATTTGTTGTCGTCGATGAGGCGAAGCACCTTGAGGGCGACTTGAGGAATCGGCTTGAGCCTGTCTATGGCGGCTTTGATTTCATCCGGGGTGGGTGTCTTGACCGGCGCTGTCACGGCCAGTTTGCTTTGCCCGGCAGGTTCGATTGAAAACGCACCGCTGGTCATGTCCATGCTCAGACAGCACGTAAAGAAGCCGCCAGTTTCGGACCGGACGATGCTGATCTGTTGCTCGGCGAGAATCTTTGCGGTTGTTTCGGCAGTTCGACCGCCGATATCCAGATCGAGGTCCTGGCGATTCAATGGACCTACCAGGGCTCCGCCCGCCAGGCATGCCGAAAGGGTTTCACGGTGTGCACCTGCATTCAGGATCGACTGGATAAACAAGGGGATGCCGGTGCTGGCATATTTTTCCGGCTGGGGGCAGGTGTTGGATAAAATCGGTTCAGGCAGCAGCAGGTGAATCAATCCGCCAACGCCGGTAGCCTGGCAGTGGAGGGCCAGGCCGACGCAGGTGCCCAGGTAAGCCTGCAGCATCAGCGGCTCCTTTGCGCCGACATGGAAAGTGCCTGCCGGGACGTGGTATTTGGACAGAGGTTTACCCATCGATTCTCCGGTTTCATCCTATTGCTGGAGCGCAGCCGCTACCCATATGCGTCCGCGACCTTGGGGAGGCTCATTAATTCCTTGTAATAGCAC
>Ga0316201_10002366_pt1 | contig 13388 bp, 14 predicted proteins | sample CS6wburrow_MG_FD_204516 | JGI IMG/M metagenome (GOLD analysis project Ga0316201, IMG submission 204516) | Coastal sediment microbial communities from Delaware Bay, Delaware, United States - CS-6 worm burrow | ecosystem: Environmental > Aquatic > Marine > Coastal > Sediment | place: USA... | reverse complement strand
GGCCCAGCCCGCGTCGGCCAAGACCTCTGCGCCGATTACGTCGAGGTGGTTATCGTCGCCGCTATAGCGAAAGCGGGCACGAAGTTGAAACGGGTGGGCTGGCATATCAAATACCCTGTGGGCTCAACAATCCTGTACCTAAATCATCGGCGCCTTCCAACGGCTATTCAATATCCAAATCAGGTTAGGTTTTATCCAGGGATGGGGAATTGAACCAGGTGTAACCGGCGCCAGTGGTTGCCGGGTTATCGCTCGCCTGGGCGGGCGTTCGGATTGCGCAAACCAGTAGCAGGAAATATACGAATTTCATTGGTGGGCTCGGTTCCAGATTACAGCGGGAGTTTATTGACTAGCGACACCGTAATCGCGCACGGGGATCGGGTTTTTGTGTCGCGCACTATGACTTCTAATCGCTGGGGATACAAGGAGGAATTTGGGCAGCCCGACCGCTGCTGCGAAACTGGCCGTATCAGGTAACCGGGTCGGCGATAGCATGTTCCCGGGTGATGCGGACCAGGTCCTCTCCGTACAGCTCGAGCTTGCGCTCGCCAATGCCCGGGATCAGCGCCAGCGCCTCGATGCTGTCGGGCCGGTGTTCGCAAATCGCCGCCAGGGTCTTGTCGTGCAGTATGACGTAGGGCGGCACTTCCTGTTCCTGTGCCAGCTGTTTTCGATGCAGGCGCAGCGCTTCGAACAGCGGGGTGTCGGCGGCGCGCAGCTCGCGCGTGGATTTCGTCGCCGCGGGTTTGACCGTTCTTGCCTGCTTTTCGAATTTGCGTAACAGCAATTGCTTGCCGCCGTTGAGCAGCGGTTTGCATTCCGGGGTCAGTCTGAGCGCACCGTAATTATCGATGTCGGCATACAGGTAACCCAGCGCGATCAACTGTCGAAATACGCTTTTCCATTCGTTCTGATCGAGATCGCCGATGCCGAAGGTGCTGAGCTGGTCGTGCCGGTTTTGCAGGATACGGTCCCTGGCGTTACCCACCAGAACGTCGATGACGTAGTTGACGCCGAAGCGCTGCCCGGTGCGGTAGACGCAGGATAAGGCCATTTGCGCGGCCTCGGTGGCGTCCCAGGTCTGCGGCGGTTCGACACAGTTGTCGCAATTACCACAGGGCTCGGGCAGGGTTTCGTCGAAATAGGCGAGCAGCGTCTGCCGCCGGCAACCGGTTTGTTCGCAAAAGCCGAGCATTGCTTCCATCTTGTGATGCAATACGCGCTTGAACTGTTCGTCGGCATCGCTCTGCGCCATGATCTGGCGCAGCATGATGATGTCCTGCAGGCCATAGGCCATCCAGGCGTTGGCCGGATCGCCGTCGCGCCCCGCGCGCCCCGTTTCCTGGTAATAGGATTCGAGATTTTTCGGCAGGTTCAGGTGTGCGACGAAGCGTACATCGGGTTTGTCGATACCCATGCCGAACGCGATAGTCGCAACGATGATGACGCCGTCCTGTTGCAGGAACCTGCGTTGATGCTCGGCGCGGGTGTGCTTGTCGAGGCCGGCATGATAGGGCAGCGCGAGGCGTCCCCTGTCGCCCAGCCACTTCGCCGTTTCCTCGACCTTCTTGCGCGACAGGCAATAAACGATACCCGCGTCGTTCGCGTGGTTGGCCTGAATAAAAGACCACAGCCGCTGGCGGTTATTGTCGCCCTGGGTAACACGGTAAAAGATGTTGGGCCGGTCGAAGCTGTGGACGAAATGTTGCGCGTCCTGCAGCTGCAGCTGCTGCTCGATTTCGCGCAGGGTGCGTTGGTCGGCGGTTGCCGTGAGCGCGATGCGCGGTACCGCGGGGAAGTATTCGTGCAGGCGCGTCAGTTTCTGGTAATCGGGCCGAAAATCGTGCCCCCATTGCGACACGCAGTGCGCCTCGTCGATCGCGAACAAGGCGATCCGGCACTCGCCCAGCAGTTGTAGAAAGTCCTCCCCCAGTGCACGTTCAGGGGCGACATAGAGCAAATCGATATCGTTGTTGCGCAGCCGCCGACGGACCTCGTTTTGCTGCTCGGGTGTCTGGGTCGAGTTCAGAAAAGCCGCGCTGAGACCGTTCTGGGCGAGCGCGTCGACCTGGTCCTGCATCAACGCGATCAAGGGAGAAATGATGATGCCGACGCCGTCGCGCAGGATCGCCGGTATCTGGTAACACAGCGATTTGCCGCCGCCGGTGGGCATCAACACCAGCGCGTCGCGACCCGCCATCAGGCAGTCGATGATTTGCTGTTGCTGAAAACGGAACTCGTCGTAGCCGAAGCGGCTGCGTAAAACGTCTAATGCATGGGACATGGTGATATAGTAATCCTTTTACTCATCGTTTATGAACTGTCCTTGTCAATCCGGCCAATCTTTTGACCTTTGTTGCGGCCAATTTATATCACAGGATGCCCTGCCAGGAAACGCGGAGCAGTTGATGCGCTCGCGCTACAGCGCCTATACGCTGGGTGATCTGGCGTACCTGCGAGCGACCTGGCATCCGGATTTCCGCCCGCCCGACCTGGCGCTCGAACCCGGCATGCGCTGGATCGGGCTGGAAATCCGCGCGTTCGAGCCGGGCGAGACCGCGGCCAGGGTCGAGTTCGAGGCCCGATTCCTGGCGCGGGGCCGGGTCGATGCCGTGCATGAATTCAGTTCGTTCATCCTCGAGCAGGGTAAATGGATGTATACCGATGGCGAAATGCTGCCGTCGAGCTTTGCGCCATGGAAACCGGCCCGAAACGAAGCCTGCCCCTGCGGCAGCGGAAAAAAATACAAGCGCTGCTGCGCGCAGCACTGAGCATAGGACGCGGTATCAGTGCGCGGGGTGGACCGGGTGGGTCCAGGGTTTCAGCAGGAAGCGCCAGGCGATGGTGAAGTAGCCGCTGTACCAGTAGTTACCGTTGTTTTTCAATACCTCGTCGCGTTTCCGCTTCGCCACCGCCGGAATACGGTACCAGGCCAGTTCCGGGTGATGGTGGTGAACCCAGTGGTAGTTGTTGTTCAGGAACAGTAGACGCGTGACCGGGCAGCCGTCTACCAGCACGGTGCGCTGTGCCGCATCGGGCTCGTAACGGTGTTCCAGAAACGAGCGGATCAACATCATGCTGGTGCCGGCCCAGGCGAAGGCCAGCAGGTAAATCCAGAACGGCATCTGGCAAACCCCGATGATCCAGTAGAGCACTATCGCCGCGCTGACGACATGGCGTACCAGAATCCCCAGGTGTTGCCAGTCACCGCTGCGCAAGCGGGCGAATTCCTTGCGGTACTGACCACCGACGGTAAGCCAGGGTCCGAGCAGCATGCGGCCGAAAAACGTATTGTTGAAAACCAGTATCCGCTGCTGCCAGCGGGCGAGGTCCTGCCATTTCTCCCGGGTTACGAAAAACGACTCGGGATCGAGTTCGGGGTTGGTCAAATCGGCGCCATGGTGGCGCAGGTGGTTTTCGACATACAGTTCGATCGGCAGCCACAGGGTCAGGGGTGGCCAGACCAGGGCGATGTTGAGGCGTTTGTTCGACGTCGGGTGTCCGTGCAGGGCTTCGTGCTGAAGCGAACTATGCAGCGCGACGGTGTAACCACCGAGCAGCCAGAGCAGCCAGCCGGGAATGCTGTTCCAGTCAAGTGTTAACGATATCCAGGTGCTATAGACAATAACCAGCAACAGCCATGTGGGCCATTCGATTTTCGCGGAGATGAAATTCGCAGCGCGAAGATTGCCGGTTGTCATAAGTGCATAAACGCCTGAAATTATTGTGGGCTTGTAATCTAGGGCCGGCCGGTTGTTCTGTCGACGTTTTTATAGCAAGCATAAAAGAAATAATGATTGCTAAATTAGAATAATGTAGCATTTACGAAACAAATGATGGGCGCAGTCGATGAAAAAACAGGAAATAGTCTCTATCTTCCGTAAACGTCTCCTCGAGTCGATGCAGGAAAGAGATGTTAACCAGTCTGCATTGTCGCGTGAAACCGGCGTCGATCGCTCGACCCTGTCGCAATTGCTGGGCGGGGAAACCATGCGCATGCCGCGTGCCGATACCGTGGCGTCGCTGGCGCGATCGCTGCAGGTCAGCACCGACTGGTTACTAGGCCTTAGTCAGGACAGCCGCTACGGCGCAGAGATTCTGCGCCAGTCCTTCGAAGTCGCGCCGCATGAGCAAAGCCCGGCGGATGATAATCTGAAGCGCTGGTACGAGGAGGCGGTGGGCCTGAAAATCCGCTATGTCCCGGTGCAACTGCCGGATATCGTCAAGACCGACCAGGTGCTCGAGTACGAGTACGGAGAAGTAGTCGAACGCCCGGTCAGCCGCGCCAAGGAGCAGGCGCGATACCATCTCAATTTCACCCGCGGTCCGGACAACGACCTGGAGATTTGCATGCCGCGGGAAAACCTGGTCGGATTTTGTCGTGGCGAAGGGCTTTGGCGGGAACTGGGGCTCGAGGCGCGCAGGGAGCAGGTCGGCTTCATGCTGGAAACGCTGGAGGAACTCTATCCCAGCGTCCGGTTATATCTCTACGAGGGGCGCAAACGATACTCGGTTCCCTACACTATTTTCGGCGCGCGCCGTGCGGCGGTATATGTCGGGCAGATGTACTTCGCGTTCAATACCACCGAGTACGTGCGCATCCTGGTGCGTCACTTCGATAACCTGGTGCGCAGCGCCGAGGTGCACGCACACGAAGCGGTTGATTTCCTGAAGTCCCAGAAAATCGAATGAACTCACGCGGTGCGAGCTTGGGCAACCCGGCCTGCGTGCTAGCCCGATGAGCCATCGGGGCCAGACTCATACGATTCGATATAAGAGCAATGCCTCCGTTACATCAGGCGATCGCGAATACCGTCCAGCACGATATCGGTATAGCCGATGATGCCGATGACGCGTTTGTTTTCAACCACCGGGGCTCGACCCATGCCAAAGTTTTCGAACATGCGCGTGCAATAGCGGATATCCATCTCGGGATCCACGTGGATAACGGGTTTCGACATGATCTCGTAGATGTTCACCCGTTCAGGGGACTTGTTCTTGGCGAGCACCTGCTTGGCGATATCCGACAACAGCACGATGCCGTACTCGTCATCCTCGTGCCGAATATTAACGATGAAACATTTGGTTTCCGGATGTTTCGAATTTTTCAAAACGGACGCCACGGTATCCATGCCCTCGACAATGTCGAACTCGGTTTTCATAACGTCACGGACGCGCACAATTTTTCTGTCGCTCATATTTCTTCCTCAACAATTTCAGCTAACTGGTCAACCTGGTGCGACACGCCGACCGCGTCCTCGACATCGATGCTGAAGGCGATGCCGGTACCCGGATTGGCCTCGAACTCGCCTACCGTTGCGATGGTTTCGAGAATATCGCGGCACATATGTTCTTCCACCAGCAGTAAAACAACGTCGCGCTGGTTTTCCAGGCTCAGGCCGAGAAAGGTCTTCGCCACCTGCAATCCTTCGCCGCGGGCGCTGGAGATCACGGTCGAACCGGTCGCGCCCTCGTTTCTGGCGGCCTCGACGACTTTATCGGTGATCGAATCCTCGGTCAGTGCAATGATTAGTTTAAAGTGCATGATGATGCCTCACTGGGTTTTGTCTTTGATACTGCGCTGGGCTTGCCACTCCGACAATTGCGCGTAGGCAAGCACAGACATGATAGGAAACAGGCTGGCAAAGGCGATCAAACCGAAACCATCGAGCAGGGGATTGCGCCCTGGTACGGTGTTGGCCAGACCGAGTCCCAGCGCCGCCACCAGCGGCACGGTCACCGTCGACGTGGTGACGCCGCCGGAATCGTAGGCCAACGCAATGATCAGGCGCGGCGCAAACAGGGTTTGAATCATTACGAACACGTAACCGGTGATGATGTACCAGTAGAGCGGGGTGCCGGTGACGATGCGGAAAACCCCGAGCGCGATGCCGATCGCGACCCCGATCGCAACGGCGATGCGTAAACCCCATACCCCGATACTGCCCGCCGACACCTGGTTCGCCTTGATCGCAACCGCCAGCAGCGACGGTTCGGCGATGGTCGTTGAAAACCCGATGGCGAAGGCAAACAGGTAAACCCACTGGTATTCCCACCACTTGAGCACGTGCGGCGCATCATCACCCAGGATGAATACGGGATCGGTCAACTGCTGCGCCATGAGTCGACCCAGCGGAAACAACGCGGCCTGCAGGCCCTCGAGAAAAAAGCCCAGTCCCAGCAAAACCAGAACGAAACCGGTTACGATTCTTTTCAGGTTGGGGATCGGCTTGCGCAGGATAAACAATTGAAAGCCAAAAATGATCAGCGCGATCGGCAGTACATCCCATATCGTGGCGGCCATGACGAAAAAAAGATCGGTCAGAATATGCAGCATGGTCGGGTCAGACCACCATGCCGTAGGCCATGACGAAAATCATCGGCGTCAGCGAAGCGAACGCGATCAGACCGAAGCCGTCGACCATCGGATTACGTCCCTTGATCGAGCTCGCGAGGCCGACGCCCAGCGCGGTGACCAGTGGCACCGTGATGGTCGAGGTCGTTACCCCGCCGGAATCGTAGGCGATACCGATGATTTCCTCCGGGGCGAAAAACGTCATCACCACCACGCCGATATAGCCGACTACGATCAGGTACTGAATCGGCCAGCCCTTGACAATGCGGAACACCCCGAGCACGATCGCAAAGCCCACCGAAATCGCGACCGTCAGGCGCAGACCGTCCGCATAGGACGCGATGGATTGCTCGGAGTTTTCGATCATGCGTCCGTTGGCCGCAACGAGTGCTGCCTCGTTGGCAACCGCGATCAACGCGGGCTCCGCGATGGTAGTGCCAAAGCCCAGCGCGAACGCGAAACAGAGCAGCCAGAACAGGCTGCCCTTGCTGGCAAAGGCATAGGCCATTGTTTCCCCGATTGGAAACAGTCCCATATTCAGACCCTGAACGAACAGGGTCAGCCCGATTACCACGAACACGATACCGATCGCGATTTCGCCAAAATTGGGGATGGGTTGCTGCAGCACCGCGAGCTGGAAAAAACCGATGACGACAATGATGGGCAGCAAATCGCGCAGGCTGTCGAACAAAGCAGAGCAGATCGCTTTTATTGAAGTCATTTATGCCCAGAATGAGAATTATTCTATGCTCAATCATATCAGGAGCGCTGTGACAGGCCTATGACCAAAATCAACTATCCCGCGCCGCCAGGCTTTCCGATCCGCGAACAAAAAATTAACGCGGCCCGGGAGAGAATCGCGCCAGCTATATGCGCAAAGGTAACAAGCCGGACAGTATCCGATCCCCGGCATGAGTCGGGGGTCGGAACATTGTTTGCCGGACATGCTGCTGGCCACTAACGGCATCTCGACCCGGCAACAGGATATGAGTGGCAAACGAAAAAAATCCTGATGGCGCCGTTTACCCTGGGTATCGCTACAGGCGTAATTTTCTGGAACGGGCTGCAAGCGGCCATCGAACGGACCAACGACCTGCCATATATTTCGTGACTCCAGTCTTTTGGGGGGCGAATAACTGCGTTTGCTCACAGCTTATCTGGTCTTTGATCGACCTCGACTGGCGCTTGCTGGCGTACCTAATTGATCTGGGTCAATTGAATGCAATTTAAAACAGCCTGTAGCTCGTTCCTAACAAAAAATTAACCGGAACTATGTGATGCTTTGATAAGGTTATGCTTTTAAAATTAAAAATCCGGAGGATTTTGGATAATGAAAATAACAAGACTATTGAGCTTGCTGGTCGCTGTTTCTATTATGAGTTTTACCCAGGTCAGCTTTGCCGCCGAGGAAGTCTCCTCGATCGCACGTGGTGGCCAATTATACGATAAATGGTTCGCGGTAATAGGGGCCCCAAAACCCGCGGAGACGCATCCGGCCTGGCCCGCTTCGAATACCAAGAAGAAGGGGAACGCCACGCATCGGTGTAAGTCCTGCCACGGTTGGGATTTGATGGGCAAGGATGGGGCCTATGCCTCGGGTTCCTATAAGACCGGAATCCCTGGCTTGAAGCACATGGCTGGCGCCTCGAACGCCAAGGTTATCACGGCAATGAAGGACTCGACTCATGGTTATGCCGGCAAGATGAGCGATCAGGATTTCACCGATCTGGCGAATTTCGTAACCAAGGGCCAATTCGATATCGACGCCGTGATAGACCGAAAGTCGAAAAAGGCAAACGGGGATGCCGCCAGCGGCGAACGCTACTACAACACGGTTTGCGCAGGATGCCATGACAAATCGGGTAAGAAGCCCGACGATATGCCGCCCCTGGGTGGCCTGTCACTCAAGAATCCCTGGGAAGTCATTCAAAAGATCCAGAACGGTCAGCCTGATGAAGCCATGCCGGCAATGCGTGCCTTCGACCTACAGGTTAGCGTTGATATCCTGTCCTACCTGCAAACCTTGCCAACGGAATAGGCGGGATATCGGTAGCACATGCCAGGCCTCTTCACTGGTGAAGAGGCCTGGACTGAGTGAATCCTGTTTATGTTGAGAAAATCCAGGAAAGTCATACTGCTCGTTTTTGCGATCGGTACTGGTTTTGGAATTCTGTTCTGGGGCGGGCTGCATACCGTCGTCGAAGCTACCAACAGCCTGGCCTTCTGTACCTCCTGCCACGAAATGGACCAGGTCTTCGAGGAATATAAATCCAGCGTGCACTACAAGAATGCCGCCGGCGTGCGCGCTATCTGTTCCGACTGCCATGTGCCCAGGGAATGGTGGCCGAAGATGGTGCGCAAGGTTCAGGCGACAAATGAGTTGTATCACAAGCTCGTCGGTACGATAAACACGCCCGAGAAATTCGAAGCACAGCGCCTGGCGATGGCGGAACGCGTCTGGACAGCCATGCAGGTGACCGATTCCCGCGAGTGCCGCAACTGCCACGCTTTCGATTCGATGGACTTCCACAAGCAGGAACGTCGCGCCGCGGAAAAAATGCAAAAGGTGGTCGACAAAAACACCGGTGAAACCTGCATCGACTGCCACAAGGGCATCGCGCACAAGTTACCCGAGGGCTATGACGACGATGATTGAGTTCTTGATTCTTCGACTAGTCTGACCCTGGCCCGGATCAACTATTGGCCAGCCTGGATTGCTGGCCAGGTATCCCACCGGCAGACCCGGGAGCGCCAAAAAAATGCCCACCGCCAGGGGTGGGCATCTAATTCCTGGGAATTGCCGCTAAACCTGGTCAGACTTGCGTGCCCTGGCGGCCTCGCCGATGTCATCGACGCCGCGCTCTTCCAGTAGCGTGGTTAGCCAGTCCGGATCCATTTCCGGTACCGAGGATAGCAGCAGGTCGGTGTACTCGTGATGCGGCGGCTTGAACATTTCATCCTTGGGACCCTGTTCGACCACCTTACCGTATTGCATGACCACGACTTCATCGGCGATCGAACGTACCGTGGCAAGGTCATGGGTAATGAACATGTAGGACAGGTTCAACTCGTTCTGCAGTTTGTCGAGCAGGCGCAGAATGCCTTCCGCGACCAGTTGGTCGAGCGCACTGGTAACCTCGTCGCAAATGATAAACGTCGGTTCGGCTGCCAGCGAGCGCGCAATACCGATGCGCTGCTTCTGGCCACCAGATAGCTCGGGCGGGTAACGGTTGTAATACTGCGATGGATCGAGTTCGATCAGGTCGAGTAATTCGTCGACCCGGCTCTTGAGCGCGGGGCCATGCAGGCCGCTGTAAAACTGCGCGGGTCTGCCGATGATGTCGCAGATCTTGACCTTCGGATTGAGCGCGGTATCGGCCATCTGGTAAATCATTTGCGCCTGGCGCAACTGGTCCTTGGTACGATCCCGGTAATCCGGGGGTAGCGCCTGGCCCTTGAACAAAACCTCGCCGCTGGTTGGCGGCAATAGCCCGGTAATACACCTCGCCGTGGTCGATTTGCCCGAACCCGATTCCCCAACCACGGCGACGGTCATGCCCTCGAAAATATCGAAAGAAACATCGTACAGCACCGGGGTGTCACCGTAGGAAGCATCGACATTCCTGACCGAGATCAGCGGCGCGCCCTCGGTCGGTCGCGGTTTCTGCTCGCGTTTGAAGTCGCGTACCGCCCACAGCGACTTGGTGTAATCGTCCTGTGGGTTTTCGAGCATAGTGCGGGTGTCGGCTTCTTCGACCTCGTCGCCCTTCAGTAGCACCTTGATGACATCGGCCATCTGCGCGACTACCGCGAGATCGTGGGTAATGTAGATCGCCGCGGTATTGAATTGATCGACGATATCACGAATCGCCGACAGGACTTCGATTTGCGTGGTCACGTCGAGCGCCGTGGTCGGCTCGTCGAAAATGATCAGGTCTGGCCGGCAGGCCATCGCCATCGCCGTCATCGCGCGCTGCAGCTGACCGCCGGAAACCTGGTGCGGGTAACGGAAACCGATTTCCCGCGGGTTCGGCAGGCGCAGGCGTTCATACAGCTCCATCGCGTCTTCCTGGCTTTCGAGACGCTTCTTGATGCGGTATTGAACCGGGGCCTCGGTATGCTGGTCGATCAGCTTGTGTGCCGGGTTGAACGACGCCGCCGCGGACTGTGCCACGTAGGCGATGCGCGCACCGCGCAGTGACTGCAGGTCCGATTGCGGGGTCGTGGTCAGCTCCATGCCGTCGAATTCGATCGAGGAGCCCTCGGAGATACGACAGCCGTCGCGAGTAAAGCCCATGGCCGCGAGCCCGATGGTGGACTTGCCCGCTCCGGATTCGCCGATCAGCCCCATGACCTCGCCACGATGCAGCGTCAGGTCTATGCCGTGGACGATTTCTATCCAGTGCTCGTCCGAGTATCCCTCGATACGCAGGTTCTTTATTTTGAGCAGTACATCTTTGTCTTGAGACATGTCTATTACTCCTTCAGACCGGACGACCGGTAAAGCATCCAGTCGACCACAAAGTTAACCGCCACCGTCAGCAGCGCGATCGCCGCCGCGGGAATCAGCGGCGTCATTTCGCCAAACGAGATCAGGGTTGCGTTTTCGCGCACCATCGATCCCCAGTCCGCGGTTGGCGGCTGTATACCGAGCCCGAGGAAGGACAGGCCGGCGACCAGTAAAAATACGAAACAGAACTCGAGACCGAACTCGGCTATCAGCGGCGCGGTCGAGTTGGGCAGTATTTCCTTACGGATCAGGTACCAGGTGCCTTCACCCCTGAGCTTGGCGGCCTCGATGTAATCCATCACCACGACGTTACCGCCGACCGACCTCGCCAGCCGGAATACGCGTGGGGCGTAAATGATCGCGATGACGATAATCAGCGTAACCGTATTGGTGCCGAAAATACTAAGCAGCAGCAGCGAGAAGATCAGAGACGGAATGGACATGATGACGTCTACCACCCGTCCCAGAAGCTGGTCGAGCTTGCCGCCCTTGGTGGCGGCATACAGCCCCGCCGTCGCGCCCATCAGGAACGCCAGGACGGTGGCCAGCAGCGCCAGGCCAACGGTATTGCGAGCCCCGTAGATGATGCGGCTGAACATGTCGCGACCAAGTTGGTCGGCGCCCAGCAGCATATTTTCATCGGCGGGTGCGAAGGCTGACGCGATAACCTCGGCCTCACCGTAGGGTGCGATAATCGGCGCAAAAAACCCGGCAATGGCGTAGGTAAAAATAACGAATAATCCAAAGCCGGCGGTCAACGGCGCGGTGCGCATTTCCTTGGCGTAGTCGCTCGGCAGGATGATGACCAGAAACTCGCGGAAAGAGTAGGAGACGCCCGCGGAAAAAGCGATCATTCCCGCCAGTAGCGTGACACCCCACAGCATCGCTTCGCCGCCGACGATGCCCATGACGAAAGACACCAGCGTTAGCGAAAACAGCAGAACGAACGCGGTACGTTTCTGATAATAGGCGGCTAACGTCGAAGCGCCGATGACGAGGGCGTAAAATCCGATAATAAAATAATTCATGACTCAGCCCTCACTTCGGATGACGCAAACGCGGATTGGTCAGGATCGACCCCACGTCGGCGGCCAGGTTCAACAGGATAAAGGTCGCGGCGAATATCAGGCAGCAGGCCTGTACCACCGGGAAATCGCGCTTGGTCACGGCGTCGACCAGTAGCTGGCCGATACCCGGGTAAACAAACACGACTTCGACCAGCACCACGCCGGTGACCAGGTAGGCCAGGTTCAGCGCGATGACGTTGATGACCGGCGCCCAGGCGTTGGGCAGGGTGTGCTTGACGATGACCTTCCAGGCAGGCACGCCCTTGAGACGGGCCATTTCGACATAGGGTGACGCCAGCAGGTTGATGATCGAGGCGCGCGTCATGCGCATCATGTGCGCGACCACCACCAGCACCATGGTTAGCGCGGGCAGGAAGGCCCGATTGAGCTTTTCGAACAGATTCATGTCATCGTCAATGTTGGCGATGGCCGGGAACATGCCCCATTTAACCCCGAGAAACAGGATCAAAACGTAGCCCAGGAAAAATTCAGGTGACGATATCGAGGTCAGGGTAACCACGTTGGCGACCCGATCGAATACCGAGTTTCTGAACAATGCCACCAGTATGCCGAGAAAGATTGCAACCGGAACCGCGATCACGGCTGCATACAAGGCCAGGAACAGGGTATTTCCGAAACGAGTGCTGATGGCTTCGGTGACGGGTGTCTTGGAGACCAGCGAATTACCGAAGTCTCCGAGTAATGCATTTCCCAGCCACTCGAAATAGCGGATAGGTGCCGCTCGATCGAGGCCCAGTTCCGTGCGCAACGCGGCAAGGTTATCCTCCGTCGCTCCCTGGCCCAGTACTGCCTGTGCAATGTCTCCGGGAAGGAGTTCCACCGCGCCGAAGATAATGATCGAAATGACCAGCAGCGTGATCAAACCCAGCCCCAGTCTTTTCATGATAATTTTTACGATATCGCCCATGGCAGGCATCCCCCTCTGGCGCTGTTTATGATGTCTCGCGCCTTTTGTTTTGTGTAAGTTCCCGGCCAGCCGAACGGCGTCGGCTGGCCGGTGAACCTATGTTACTACTGCATACACGGTTTATCGCCTAGGCAAACCACCAGCGATGGTAAGCGCGTCCGCCATCGAGTTCCCAGCTCGCCGCCAGGCTGCCGCTGTTCACTACCTTCTTGCTGCGGGCATATACAAAGTTGGCAAAGAACGGAATCACGGTGCCGCCGTCGTCCCTGGCAAGCATGCACATTTCGCGATACTGTTCGGCGCGCCTGGCGTCGTCCAGTTCTGCCTTGGCCATCAGCAGCAATTCGTTGAAACGCTTGTTTTGCCAGTGCGACTCGTTCCAGGCTGCGTCGTCCTTGTAAGCCAGCGTGAACATCTGGTCGGGCGTCGGGCGTGCGCCCCACTTGACGAAACACCAGGGCTTTTTCAGCCAGACGTCCGACCAGTAACCGTCGTTCGGTTCGCGCACCGCGTTGATCTGGATACCGG
>Ga0316201_10002365_pt1 | contig 13391 bp, 12 predicted proteins | sample CS6wburrow_MG_FD_204516 | JGI IMG/M metagenome (GOLD analysis project Ga0316201, IMG submission 204516) | Coastal sediment microbial communities from Delaware Bay, Delaware, United States - CS-6 worm burrow | ecosystem: Environmental > Aquatic > Marine > Coastal > Sediment | place: USA... | reverse complement strand
ATGCCAAAGGGTTCATATTCGATGGCTTTCCACGTACAGAATCCCAAGCACGTGCCCTTGACAAGTTTTTAGATGAAAAAGGGGAAGGCATCAATGGAATGGTTGCCTTAGAAGTGCCCGAAAACCTTTTAGTTGAACGCCTATTAAAAAGAGGCAAAACCAGTGGTAGATCAGACGATACCGATGAATCTAAAATTAGAAATAGATTTAACGAGTATAATACAAAAACAGCCATTTTGAAGGACTATTATGAAGCTCAGAATAAATATTACGGTGTGAACGGAGTAGGTACCGTTGAAGAAATAACCATACGCCTGAGTAAAGTTTTTGATAAATTATAGGTTACTTCCACTTTATTAAATTAAATTTCACTAATACAACAGTAACATGGTTGAAGGTAACTTTGTAGATTATATTAAAATATTTGCGGCATCCGGTAAGGGAGGTAGGGGCTCCGTGCATTTGCACCGTGAAAAATATATCCAGAAAGGTGGGCCTGATGGTGGTGACGGTGGTAGAGGTGGCCATGTAATTTTACGTGGAAATAAAAATAAATGGACACTGTTTCACCTTAAGTTCAAAAAACACTTTAAAGCAGATCATGGGGGAGACGGAAGTAAAAGTAGAAGTACCGGTAAAGATGGTGCGGATATTTATGTTGATGTTCCCTTAGGTACTATTGTTAGAAATAGTGAAACAGAAGAAGTCATCTTCGAAATTACCAAAGATGGTGAAGAGAAAATACTCGTTGAAGGAGGCAAAGGGGGACTTGGGAATTGGCATTTTAAATCGTCTACCAATCAAACTCCACGTTATGCCCAACCAGGAATTCCTGGGGAAGAAGGATGGTACCAATTAGAGTTGAAGTTATTAGCTGATGTTGGCCTTGTTGGATTTCCAAATGCTGGTAAATCAACATTACTTTCTGTATTAACAGCCGCTAAACCAAAGATTGCAGATTATGAAGTCACCACTTTAAAACCAAATTTAGGGATTGTTGAATATCGCAATTTCCAAAGTTTCGTTATGGCCGATATTCCAGGTATTATCGAAGGTGCTGCTGAAGGTAAAGGGTTGGGACATAGATTTTTACGGCATATAGAAAGAAATTCGATATTATTATTCTTAATTCCGGCTGATTCTAAAGATATTTTAAATGAATATCAAATTCTCCTAAACGAACTTAAAAAACATAACCCCGAACTATTGGATAAAGATAGACTATTGGCCATTTCTAAATCTGATATGTTAGATGATGAGTTAAAAATGGAAATTGAAAAAGAACTACCAAAAGAAGTTCCACACCTCTTTATTTCTTCGATTGCACAAACCGGTTTAATTGAATTGAAAGATGCACTTTGGAAAATGCTCAACGCTCAAGTTTCTTAGGGAACATTACTTTTCAGTTCATTATTTAAATCTTTCATAAAACATTAATAATCAACATTGAAGTACTAAATATAATTTAATAAGCGTTTATGCTATTAAATAAAAGTTTATGCTTAAATATCATTTTAGAATTGTCTTAGCACTATTTTTGGTTGTCAATATATTAAGTTCTTGTAGCTCCACTAATTTATTAACCTTGAGTGTTACTGAACCTGCACCGGTATATCTTCCTTCAAGTATTGAAACAATAGGTGTTCTCAATAGAAGTTTACCTTCTGAAAAAAATCAAACGATAGATAATATTGATAAAATTTTATCTATTGAGGGTAAAAATTTAGATAAAGAAGGAGCAGAAAAGTCCGTTTTAGGAGTGTTGGATGAATTAAAAATAATGAATCTTTTCACTAATGTAAAAATAATTGATACATCAAATATTTCAAGGGCTGGATTAAGTGTTTTTCCATCTCCTCTATCCTGGGACGAAGTAGCACATCTCTCATCCAATTACGATGTTGATGCCATTTTCGAATTATCATTTTTTGATACGGATGCACAAATTGATTATAAAACATTTCCCGTAAAAGTGAAAACAGCCATCGGTGTAGACGTTCCCGTTATTGAACATCGGGCAACCATTAAAACTTTGATCAAAACAGGATGGCGAATTTACGATCCCTTAAATAAATTAATAAGAGATGAATTTATTATTCATAAGAATACTGTTTCACAAGGGGCAGGAATAAATCCGGTAAAAGCCGTGGAAGCCATTATTGGAAGAAAAGAATCTGTATTACAGATCAGCAACCAGATCGGTCATAACTATGCCTTAAGAATTCTTCCTTATAAAATAAGGGTTTCAAGAGATTATTTTGTTCGGGGAACCGATAATTTCAAAATTGCAAAAAGAAGAGCACAAACAGGTAACTGGAATGGTGCTGCCGAACTTTGGGAAAAAGAAGTATCTAGTACGAATGGTAAGGTAGCGGGTAGAGCGTGCTATAACATGGCAATTATCAACGAAATTAATGGTGACTTAAATAAGGCCATTGAATGGGCATCAATTTCCTATACAGATTATAAAAATAAAAATGCCTTGAGATATATTAATATTCTTAAAAGAAGAGTTGAAAAAAATAGGCAACTGCAACTTCAGAATGAATAATACCCCATAAGGTTATTATCAATGGAAACAAATTGGTGATGTACAATAATTAAAGTTCTCTTATTTTTATATTTCTAAACCAAATAAAACTGCCGTGGTCTTGTAGACCTATAAGGCCCTCTTTAAATTTGCCATAATCTGGATAATCTTTCCATTTTCCAGTCTTTTTTCTTTCATTCCAATCTTCTGACCAAGGAACGAATGAAACTACTTTTTTATCATTCAACCAATATTCTGTTATTTCCGGTGTGAAAATGATACGTGAAGTATTCCACTCCCCTGCATCTTTTACAATTTTTTGAGCAGGATCTGCGGGATACATGGCATAATCGGCTCCTAATTTTTGCCAATCTTGTAAGGGTTCAGGAAACCCCAAATCATCTATCAATTGATATTCAGGGGCAATTTGATAAGGAGATGTATACTGTTCACCTTCCTGTACATGATAAAAAATACCACTATTACCTCCTTCAGATATTTTCCATTCCATTGAAAGTTCAAAATTTTCAAAACTTTGTTTCCCATAAACTATATCGCCTCCAATATCCCCACCTGATCCCATTGATTTCAGTGCTCCGTCTTCAATGATCCAATTGCCTGGTAAGGTCTCCTGATTAAAACCTCTCCATCCACTGAGATCATTACCATCAAAAAGATAGATCCATTCGGATATTACAGGATTATTTCCAGAAGTTACTGCGGATTCTTCTTTCGATTTATCTTTACAGGATATGAATAAAAATGTAAGCACAATTATTAAAAAGTAGGTTTGTTGTTTCATGATTTAAATCATTTAGAACTTTTTTACAAAACAAGATTCACTTATTATTTTAAAACTCTCGATAGCTGCTTTGCAGATATATATTTGCTTCATTTTGGGCAAATTTAGCAGCCTTGCTGTCCCAATGCAATAATTGATTTGGTAAATGGCCGGCGATGACACCCAACAATATGGTTTCAGTAAGTCGCGCTGCATAGCTGAATGGTGCACTACAAGTACCTCTTCCTAAACAAGCCTCTACAAATTCATGATAATGTTTTTTACCCTCAGAATCATAATCACGCACTGGTTCACCCAAATTAAAAGATTCAATATCAATTTTCTTATATTTTCCCTTTATGATCAATTGTGGCAGTTTTTGAAAATGGGGCAAGTATAATCGCCCTTTTTCACCTACAAACATTGCACCTTGGTCATGTAAAAGATCGCCATCAGGCAAGTTCAGGTCCTCGTGACCATCTGGAGCCCCTGGACCATCGTACCACACCCATTTTAACCTATCTGTAGTGTACTTTGTTCGAGGAAACTCGTAAGTAACTATATTTTTTTCAGGATAACCAAAACCTGTTGGTTGCCGGCATTCATTTTTAATGGTTAGCGGTACATCCAGTTCAAGGGCATTATAAGGCGTATCAAATATATGTACACCCATATCTCCCAGCGTACCACAACCATAATCCAATAACTTTCGCCAGTTCCCCGGGTGGTAATATCCCTCTTTATAAGTTCTTTCTTTCGCAGTACCCAGCCAAAGATTCCAGTCTAACTGTTGAGGTACCATATCACTACCTGTTGGAACCTTACCATCATACCCCCAATTTTTAGGAGACCAAGCCCGTACTGTATGTACTTTACCGATAATACCTGATTGGATCAATAAAGTGGCTAATTTATAATCGTAAAATGAATGCACCTGAATACCCATTTGAGTCACTAAGTTTCTTTGGCTAGCTATTTTCTTCATATCCCGAGATTCAGACACATAATGTGTCAATGGTTTTTGACAATATACGGCCTTGTTCATGTTCATTGCCATCATTGATGCCGGGGCATGTGTATGATCGGGGGTAGATACTATCACAGCATCAATGTCATCACTCATAACTTGTAACATAACCCTGTAATCAGAAAAAGTCTTTGCCTGCGGATGCGCTTCTTTTGCCACAGCTAAATAATTGGCATCAACATCGCACAGGGCAACGACATCAACAAGCGGATGTGAGGCAATGGCTTTCAAATCTTCAAAACCCATATTTCCAACGCCTATATGTGCTGTGCGAAGACGGTTATGCGTATTGGCTTTTTTAAACATTAATGATGGTGCCAAAGTTAAACCAACTGCGCCTAGACTACTTTTCTTCAAGAAGTCTCTTTTGTTCATAATTGTATATAATTTGAGTCTATAATTCTTTTATATAAATATTCCGCCATCTTACTTTTATACCTCCTCCATCGTGTATTTGTAAGGCAATAGAACCTTCGCCATTACCTATCTTTTCGTCATTGATATAGATCATTTCAGTACCATTTAAATAAGTAATTACCTCTGGCCCAACAACCTTGATCTTCATTACATTCCATTCTCCCATTTTTAAGGCTTTATCTTTCCCGGGTTTTGGTTTTATAAGCCACCCTCGACCATAAGACTCATAAATTCCTCCACTATGTTTTCCTGGTGGCGCTACCTCAACCTGCCAACCACTAATTTTTACGCCATCTATTGTTGACCTAAAAAAAACACCACTATTACCATCTTCTTCTTGTTTGAATTCTAATGATAATTCGAAGTCTTTATAAAATTTTTCTGTAGCTAAATAACCATAAGCTTTATCAGGCCCGCTTTCACAAATAATTTCGCCATTTATTACATACCATTTCTCAGTACCATAGACCTTCCATCCGTCAAGATCTTTACCATTAAAAAGAAGGATGTTTTCTTGAGAATAACCGGAAAAAACAGGCATAACCATTACTATATAGAGCATACATAATTTGGCAATGAATCGAAAAATTATTCCTAAATGTAATGATCTTTGCATTACAATTAATTTTGACAGAATAAATGTATAGATAAATGTTAAGTTCAAAAAATAGTTGATAGTTTTTTTATCTTTCCTAATTATTAGATCAAAAATTATAAGTTTTATATCTAACTTTAATCTCTAACTTTCGTTAATTCCAAGATCGATTTCAAATGATTACCAAACCCACCCTATTAATAGATGAGCACAGATGTAGATTAAATATCAAAAAGATGGCTGACAAAGCTCGTAGAAACGATATTGAATTTCGACCTCATTTTAAAACACATCAATCACATCAAATTGGAGCATGGTTTCGTGAAGAAGGCGTTACTAAGATAACTGTCTCATCTGTTGAAATGGCAATGTATTTTGCCGCCGACGGATGGAAAGATATTACTATTGCCTTTCCGGTTAATATTCTTGAAATTGAAAACATAAATAAACTGGCCAAGACTGTTAATTTAAATTTATTAGTTGAGTCAGTTGAAATCGTTCAACTTTTAGAAGAAAAATTAACAACCGCGGCAAATGTTTTTGTTAAAATTAATATAGGTAATAATCGCGCAGGAATTGAACCTCATAATACGGCATTTATATCAAACCTATTATTTGAAATTTCGCGATGCGATACATTAATATTTAAGGGGTTTTTAGGACATGCAGGCAATAGTTATGCCTGCCGTGGTAAGGACGAAATCGCTAAAATACACTTGGATAGTACTACAAAAATGACAAAGCTTAAACAGGAATTTATCAAACAATATCCTGATATAATTCTATCTGTTGGAGATACCCCAACCTGCTCTGTGATGGAAAATTTTACAATGGTAGATGAAATCAGGCCCGGTGTTTTTATATTTAATGATCTTATGCAATTACAGATTGGAGCATGTACCATAGATCAATTAGGAATAGCCATGGCCTGCCCAGTGGTGGCTATTCATAAGGAAAAGGATGAGCTCATCATATATGGAGGCAGCATTCATTTCGCTTCAGATTCTATGCTCAATAATGGCCAACAGGTTTCATTTGGAGCTGTAGTTGAAAATAATACGTCAGGCTGGGGAAAGATCGTTGAGGATGTGTACATAAAGAAATTATCACAAGAGCATGGTATTATAAAAGCGACACCCGAATTCATATCGAAAGTTAAAATAGGAGATATTCTCAAGATAATTCCGGTACATGCATGCACTGCTGCAAATTTATTTGATACTTATGTTACCCTAAAAGGTGAAAAAATTGGTAGATTTAGATTTTAAATCAGTGTTATGAAATTTAAGTATCTTTTATTATTGATCCTAGCAGTCAATTTCTCCATATTTAGTTGTAAAAATACCAAGCAAGAAGATCAACAAGATCGAAATAGTCTTAATCTCGAAAACGAAGAAGAAATAAACTATGCCGAAATTGGGATGAATATTGCCTTAAGTACAAAAGGGCAATTAGGTAAAAATTTAATAGGTACTATCCAAAAAGAAGGTACCATTAATGCTTTAAAATTTTGTAATATCAAAGCTTATCCGTTGACCGACAGCATGTCTGTTGCATTTAATGCAAAGATCAAGAGGGTTAGTGATCGACCAAGAAATACAGACAATGCCGCTAATGAAATTGAATTAAACCACATTAAAACTTTTAAAAATAAACTTGAAAATGGAGAAAAAATTGAACCTATTATCGAGAAAAAAGTGAATTCGGTTCATTTTTATGCACCAATCACAACAGACCAGCTTTGCCTGCAATGCCATGGAAATATCGGTACTGATATTAAACTCAATGTGCTAAAGGCAATTGATAGTTTGTACCCTAATGATATGGCGAAAGGATATGCCTTAAATCAAGTTAGGGGCATATGGAGTATAGAAATGGATACTAAATAGATTGATATTAGGGTGGTGTAAAAGAAGTAGAAAACGGTTAACAAGATCTTACCAATGCCTGTTTCAGCTTAGACAATCGGACAAGGCATTTTCAATTTTTTCGTATTTAAATGAAAAACCGCTATCCAATATTTTGGAATTATTAACCTTCTGACTTTCCAAAGCGATCGCTGCCATTTCACCTAAAATAACTTTTAAAACGATCGAAGGAACATTAGGTAACCATAAAGGCTTTCTGAGATGATCGGCTATTAATTTTGTCAACTCTTTGTTTGTTACCGGGTTTGGTGCTACAGCATTATAAACACCTTTGAGATTACTTTCTAGAGCAAACAAGAACAGATTCGCTATATCAGTATTATGTATCCATGATTGAAATTGATTCCCACTACCCAATGCCGCTCCAAAACCAAACTTAATTGGCTTGGTAATTTGAGCTAAAGCTCCTCCTTTTTTTGATAATACAATACCAATTCTAAGTTTGCATATTCTTATATGCAAATCATTTAATCTATCAATTTCTTCCTCCCATGATTTAGTTACTTTTCCTAAAAAAGAATTGCTCAGCATTTGTTCTGCTTCATCATATTCTTTAGAAAAAGAAGATGGATATATACCAATTGCCGAGGCACTTACAATGCTTTTAACTTTATTTGAATTTTGTACAAGTAATTTGTGTAGTAATTGAACTGAATTTATCCTGCTATTCAATATCTTTCTTTTATTTTTAGTCGTCCAGCGTTGTGCAATACTTGAACCTGCTAAATTGATTATTCCATCTATTCCTTTTAGACATTTTTCGTTAATTTCCTGGGTTTCCGGGTTCCAATAAAAACCACTAACAGTATCCGTTTCAATGAGCTTATCTTTGCTAGTTGTTAAATAATGAACCTTATAACCTCGCTGTTCACAGAGACGAATAATCTCTTTACCTATAAGTCCGGTAGCTCCTGTAATTAGTATTTTCATCTTACATTAAATAAATAATCTGCAATAAAATCTGCTTTCAACCATATGAATATAACCAACAATAATAATATTAATAAAATGATGGCTCTAATATAATTAGGTTTTTTTCGAGGTTTTAACTTATTAAATTCCATATTAAACTTTTTAAATAATATCTCAAAAATACAATTTAATATTTGCTTAAACATTAGCAGAAGTACCCGTATTTACAATTTTGTACACTGAGTTATTTAAGTATCTTTGTGGACTTATTTTTAGCTATATTTATTGAATGAAGTACATTCGTAACTTTTGTATAATTGCACACATAGATCATGGTAAAAGCACTTTGGCTGATAGGCTATTGGAATTTACTCATACGATAACCGATCGTGAAAAACAAGATCAGTTATTAGACAGTATGGACCTAGAGCGTGAGCGTGGTATTACCATCAAGAGTCACGCTATACAAATGAATTACGAATATAAAGGGGAACAATATGTTTTAAACTTAATTGACACCCCCGGGCATGTTGATTTTTCCTACGAAGTATCTCGTTCTATAGCTGCATGTGAAGGCGCCTTGTTAATAGTTGATGCTGCACAAAGTATACAGGCACAAACTATTTCCAACTTATACTTGGCCTTGGAAAATGACCTGGAAATCATTCCTGTTTTAAACAAGGTAGATCTACCCAGTGCCAACCCGGAAGAAGTAACCGATGACATTGTCGATTTATTAGGTTGTTCTCATGAAGATGTTATTCCAGCAAGTGCTAAAACAGGACTGGGTATAGAGGAAATATTATCTGCTATTATAGAACGCATTCCTCCTCCAAAAGGTACTGTTGATGAACCTTTACAGGCATTAATTTTCGACTCTGTTTATAATCCATTTAGAGGTGTGGAGACCTATTTTAGAGTAATAAATGGTTCTATCAAAAAAAACCAGCTTATTAAATTTATTGCCACTGGGAAAACTTATAATGCCGACGAAGTAGGGACCTTAAAACTTAAACAAGCCCCGAAAAATGAAATAAAGGCAGGTGATGTGGGTTATTTAATTACAGGTATAAAAGAGGCTAAAGAAGTGAAGGTAGGCGACACTATAACAGACGCCAAAAACCCTACTACCAATCCTATTGGAGGGTTTGAAGATGTAAAACCAATGGTTTTTGCCGGTATATATCCGGTTGATACCGAAGATTATGAAGAGCTGCGTAATTCAATGGAGAAATTACAATTGAACGATGCTTCTCTAGTTTTTATTCCGGAAAGTTCTGCGGCATTAGGTTTCGGATTTCGATGTGGGTTTTTAGGAATGCTACACATGGAAATCATTCAGGAACGTTTAGAACGCGAATTCGATATGACTGTAATTACTACAGTTCCTAACGTTTCCTATCATGCTTATAACAAAAAAAATCCAGAGCAGGTAATCGTTGTGAATAATCCTTCAGACTTACCAGACCCTTCAAGCTTAGATCGCGTAGAAGAGCCTTATATTAAAGCTTCTATAATTACAAAATCGGATTATATTGGAAATGTTATGTCTCTTTGTATTGAAAAAAGGGGACAGATCACAAATCAGACTTATCTAACACCAGAGCGGGTAGAACTCTCGTTCGACATGCCTTTGGCTGAGATTGTTTTTGACTTTTATGATAGATTAAAAACGGTTTCGAGAGGTTATGCTTCATTTGATTATCACCCAATCGGAATGCGCGAGTCTAAATTGGTTCGTGTAGATATTTTATTAAATAGCCAAACGGTTGATGCACTTTCAGCGCTAATTCATGCGGATAACGCCTATAATATTGGCAAAAAAATGTGTGAAAAGCTACGGCAGTTAATTCCTCGTCAACAATTTGATATCCCAATTCAGGCTGCGATCGGAGCAAAAATTATTTCACGGGAAACCATAAAGGCACTCCGAAAAGATGTGACTGCCAAATGTTATGGTGGAGATATTTCACGTAAGCGTAAATTGCTCGAAAAACAGAAAAAAGGAAAAAAAAGAATGCGCCAAGTTGGAAATGTTGAAATTCCCCAAGAGGCATTTATGGCTGTGTTGAAATTAAATGATTAAACTTTTCGAATTCTAGAGCAGCCTAATTTTCAAATCAATAAAATTAGAATCCATATTTTTTTATTCTCTTAAAAATAATCATTCAGTAAAGTGCTAACTGAATATATTTTGTAATTTTAGCTGCCAACAACGGGAGAAAATTTATGAAAGCACTTTTTTATACAAGAGAATTTCCACCATATGTTTACGGTGGTGCCGGCGTACATGTAGAATATTTAGCGGCAGAATTAGCCAAGCTAATGGAAGTAGACGTAAGAAGTTTCGGAGATCAAGATCTAAAATCAGGCAACCTCGCAGTTAAAGGATATCCCTTTGACAACCCCGTTTTTGACCATACCAATGACAAGCTAAAGGCTGTCTTGAAAACATTAAGTACTTGTATACAAATGAACGCAGATGATGTAAATGCTAATGTTGTGCATTGCCATACATGGTATGCCCAGTTTGCAGGTATACTTACAAAACTATGTTATGGTATACCCTTGGTAATAACAACACATTCCCTAGAGCCCTTAAGACCTTGGAAAAGAGAACAATTAGGCAAAGGATACGATGCTTCATCGTGGGTCGAAAAGACAGCCATAGAAATGGCTGATGCCATAATTGCAGTATCAAAAGAAACCAAAGAAGATGTTTTAAAGTATTTTAATGTTGATAAAGAAAAGGTAAAAGTAATTTATAATGGAATAAACCTTAAAGAATATATTGTTACTCAAGCGACTTCTACCCTTGAAAGATTTGGAATAGACAAATCTAAACCATATGTACTTTTTGTAGGCAGAATAACCAGGCAAAAAGGTATCATTCATTTAGTAAATGCTATAAAATATATCGATAAGGATACCCAAATAGTATTATGTGCCGGTGCTCCAGATACCAAAGAAATAGGTGCGGAAATGGAAGCCAGCGTTAATGAAGTGAAAAAAACACGTGATAATGTTATTTGGATAGCCGAAATGTTAGATAAAAAAGAAGTCATTCAGCTTTATTCTCACGCCGATGTTTTTTGTTGCCCATCGATATATGAGCCTTTTGGAATTATTAATATTGAGGCTATGGCCTGTGAAACTGCTGTCGTGGCTAGTGCGGTAGGCGGAATAAAGGAAGTTGTGCTTGATGGCGAAACCGGTATTTTAGTTCCATTAGAACAACAAATTGCAGCGCCATTCGAACCGATTGATCCCGATAAGTTTTCACGAGATCTGGCAAATGGAGTTAATAAATTAATTAATAACGAAGAACTGCGAAATAAGATGGCAAAAAAAGGAAGAAAAAGGGTTGAAGATCATTTTGATTGGATCGCCATAGCAAAGCAAGTTGAATCATTGTATAAATCGTTAATTTAATCAAAAAATAACCTGAAATTTGATGTCATATACTTGTTTCGATTGGCTCTGATCAAAGGCTATAAATATCAAATAAAAGGCTAAAATAATTCAATAAAATTCGTAAATTAAACAAGTAAATAAGAGCACAGGAAGATTGGCTTATGTTTACGTGTTTAAATTTATATAATATTTAAAATCAAATAATTATGATTAACGATGATGTGCTTGCTATTATATTAGGAGGCGGACAAGGCTCTAGATTATACCCCTTAACAGAATCCAGATCTAAACCTGCGGTTCCCATAGCCGGAAAATATAGATTGGTTGATATACCTATTTCAAATTGCATCAATTCTGACATTAAAAGAATGTACGTTTTAACGCAATTCAACTCAGCATCTCTAAATAAGCATATCAAGAACACCTATCATTTTAGTTTTTTTAGTTCTGCCTTTGTTGACGTCTTGGCGGCCGAACAAACAATTGCAAGTCAGACATGGTTTCAGGGCACAGCTGACGCCGTAAGGCAAAGTATGCATCATTTTTTAAATAATGATTTTGAATATGCTTTAATACTATCTGGTGACCAGCTTTACCAAATGGATTTTAATGAAATGCTTGAAAGACATGTTAAGAGTAAAGCAGAAATATCAATTGCCACCATTCCGGTGACTGCTAAAGAAGCCACTTCTTTTGGAATACTTAAATCAAATGAAAAAGATGAGATTACATCTTTTATTGAAAAGCCATCATCAGAATTATTACCAGAATGGGAATCTGAAGTAGGCGATTATATGAAAAATGAAGGTCGCAAATATTTGGCTTCTATGGGTATCTATATTTTTAATAGAGATCTTTTAAAAGAATTAATGAGTAATCCTGAAACAATGGATTTTGGAAAAGAAATTATCCCTAATGCCATTAAGGACCATAAAACGATAAGTTTTCAGTATCAGGGATATTGGACAGATATAGGAAATATAGACTCATTCTTTGAAGCGAATTTAGGCCTCACCGATGATATCCCTAAATTTAATCTTTATGATCGAAGTAAAAGGATCTATACAAGAGCAAGAATGCTGCCCACATCTAAGGTTTCGGGATCAGCTTTAAATAAAGCGGTGATTGCAGAAGGCTGTATTATTCATGCGGCTAGTATAGAAAAGTCCGTTATTGGAATTAGATCAAGAATTGGCAAAGAGTCAATTGTTATTAATACCTATATGATGGGAAGCGACTATTATGAGACACTAGAAGAGATTGAAAATAGGAAAATTCCAATTTTGATGGGTATAGGTGAAAGATGTTTTATTAAAAATACCATTATCGACAAAAATTGCAGAATTGGGGATGACGTAAGAATTAATGGAGGCAACCATTTAGAAGATAGAGAAACTGAAAAATATGTCATTAAAGAGGGTATTGTGGTTATTAAAAAGAACGCCGTAATTCCAAATGGATATGTGATTTAGATATATTAATTGCCACATTTTAACAATATAATTATTCTAAAAATAAAACAACCACTTTATTCATCCAGTATAAAGTGGTTATTTTTATACATTTGTTACTATTAACATCCAATATTATTATTTTTATTATACATAATGCAAAATAGAAAAAGAGTTATTATAGACCATGTATCGCCTCAGCTAAATTGTGGTGATTTTTTTATAAAAAGGGTTATAAATGAAATTGTAATAGTAGATGTGCATGTTATCGGCGACGGACATGATATTATTGCCGCTTCAGTATTATATAAACATGAAAATGATAAAAATTGGAAA
>Ga0316201_10002364_pt1 | contig 13392 bp, 11 predicted proteins | sample CS6wburrow_MG_FD_204516 | JGI IMG/M metagenome (GOLD analysis project Ga0316201, IMG submission 204516) | Coastal sediment microbial communities from Delaware Bay, Delaware, United States - CS-6 worm burrow | ecosystem: Environmental > Aquatic > Marine > Coastal > Sediment | place: USA... | reverse complement strand
CTGTAAGCCACCGCCGGGCTAGTCTGCGCCCTCCAGTAGCCGGTTGGCGTCCTCGAAATATTTCACGTTCTTGTCGATGTCGTACGGCCGCTCCTCGAGGTTCTCGGGATCCCATTCGCTGCGCTCGGTGGTGAAGAAATCGCCACCGTACACATGGATAGCGCCAGTCAGCTTGGCCGTCGGATTCGTGACCGAATGGATGATGTCGTCACCGAGCGGACGCACGTCTGCAGGGCCCAGGGACTTCGCGCCAGCCGCTTCGATACGACCCCTGCCATCGTCTGGCAAGCGCCGCCAGAAAATGTTGTCCTCTCGTCCGCCGTACACGCCGATGGTGGCCCACATGTTGTGGTTATGCGGCATCAGGGTCATGCGAGGCGCCCAAATAACGTTCAGGACAGTGAGTTCATCTGAGACGTGCAGGCGCTGGATTCCACCCCGAGTCGGTTCACCCAGAGCCTGAAGCAGGCTGCGAGGGTCTGCTACGGCACGTGCGACGACTTCCCTCACGGCTTTGGTAGGGGCTGAATCATTGACTGCCGCCGCGCAGTCCGCAATGAACTGCTCGAGTTCGAAGGCCATCAGGGATAGGCCGTCAATGACTGGCCGGTGGCTGGTACAACGTCTGCTCCATCCGCGCCACGGAATGCGAGGGGCAGTGATACGACACGCATCCCCATGTTGCGCTGCACCGCGAAATGCAGATGCGGGCCGCTCGAGAAACCGGTGTTGCCGGAATCTGCAATGTACTGCCCGGTCTTCACACGATCACCGGGCTGCACACGAATCGTGTTCCAGTTGAGATGCGCATAGACCGCATAGGTGCCATCGTCATGAAGGATGCGTACCAGGTTAGCGAGGTCCGCGTACTCGTCGACATCGGGTCCACCTTTGAAATTGGTGCTCGCCACCTCGAATACGACGCCGCCGCGCGCCGCCACGATATCGGTACCGACAGGCATCGCAATATCGACGGCATACTTGCTGTCGCGGGTCCGGTGCGTAGCGGAGCCTGGATACGCCTGGGTGATCGGGTAACTGGTACCTGCGGCAAAGGGTGCGCGGTAATTAACACCGCCAGCATGGCGAGCGGCCGGGTCACCGGGGAGGTAGACGTAGCGGTAGCGAACTGTCGGCGCGACCGGATCGCCGAGCGACGGCAGCTCGAGAAGGACGAGTTCGCTGCGCGCCGGCACCAGCCAGCGCCGGCTATGTCCGGAGGGCGGGTACTCGACTTCCTCGATAGTCTCGAACTCGATCGCGACTTCCATAGGCGCGTGAAACTGATTGCGAGCGGTCAAAGTGACGCCGCTGCCATCAAACGTATAGGTAACAGTAAGGCCGCTGCGCGCAACCTGCGAACTTATCGAGCGGGTTTCCGCTGTCTGGCCGCTAGCCGGTGGCCTGTCGGAGAAGATCCATTCGCCGTTCTCACCGCGGTACTTGTACATGGTCTGCGCCGCCACGACGCCGCTAAACAGCAGCGCTACGATTAGCAGCAGCGCTGTGGAAAAACAGGCGTCGCGTCTAGGTGCCAAGGTCTGTTCTTTTCCACCCTTCATCGGTGCGTCGGAGCTCGTAAGCCGGCCAGTATTGATTATCAAGCTTGAGTGTAATCACCTCGACCGTCTCATTCCACGTCATTGTCTTTAAACGGACCGATTCGCGGTGACTAATGTCCTTTACAGCATCAATGAACGCCTGGAGGTTCGGGGTTGGAATGTCATTAACCTCCACGACCCTGCGCCCTGCCCACAGCCCGTAGCGGGTCGCAGGAGAGCCATAGCCGAAGTAGGCGACGTATACACCCTCAGTCGAAACGCCACGCTGCGCTGCCATGGCCCGATGCGGATCCTGAATGAGCGCGCCCGCCCAGGAAATCGCTCTGTCAATACCCTTACCGTCCAGCACGGCGGTACGTATCGGAATCTCCAGCGCTTCGCCGTTGCGCCATACCGTGACCGTCACTTCCGGCTTCTGCACGGCGTGTTCCAGTTCGCGGAATGAAGTCACCACGTCGCCGTCAATTGCCAGCACCATGTCCCCGTTCCTCAGCAGCTCCGACGCGGCGGTGCCGGCGACCAGGCGCGTAATACTCAACGCACGTCGGCGAACCGGGTTGTTTTCCTCGAGCCGCGCGACCCATTTCTCGTCCACACCCATCTTGCGAGCAGCAAACAACGGTGCGTAAACGAACTCAGCTTCCAGAGAGTAGAAAGGCTTGCCGCCGCGCACGATCTCGACGAACTGTTTGGCGACTTCGGAGCCAACGCCGCGATTAAACTGTGACGACTCACCACCAGACTGGATAGCGAAGCTCGACCAGGTGGCCAGCACTTCCCCCTTCTTGTTGACCAGCACGCCGTCGACATCTCCCGGCGCGTTAACCAGGGAAATACCCTCGATATTCGAATCGCGGAAACGCAGTGTGCGCGAGAGCGGCAGCATCAGCGGGTCGACGGATGACACTGTGCTCTGTTGATGTACGAGCTGATGATCACCTTTGATACCGACCACCCACACATCGTCTCCCGGCCGCAGGGTCTTGGTGTTGAATGTGGCTTGCTGGACAGGTGTGGTGCCGATGCTCTTCGGATCATATGAGACGATCGCATAGTTGTGTAGCGGGTGCAGTTGCTCAACCTTGCCTTTAACTTCGAGCGAGCCGGCAAAGGTGATAGTGACATCACCGATTGAGATCGGCACCGTGTTCCGGTCGACGAGCACGTAGCCGCGTTCCTTGTCGACTATCAGGCCAGTACCGTAGTAGTGACGCTCGGCAACGCCCGACAGCGTATAAGGCAGGTCAAATGTCACGACGACCAGTGACGGGGCTATCGACCGGATGATGGGGTCCTTGTAACGGGTCAGCCGGGTGCTGCTGACCTTTGGTGGCTCCGGATCGGGGCCGGCGGCGAGATCACGGCACGGCCAGATTCCGAGCTGATCGTCGCGCACGCAGCGCTGCGCAGGAAACCATACGCGGTCCATTTCCAGGAGGCGCACGGTGGAGTTTTGCGGGTTTTCCATGTTCACGAAGCGTACGAGCGTGCGCTCGCCATCTGCCAGCTCGTCAAGCGCTGCCTCGAAATCATCCAGGCTGTTCACGGGCTTCCCGTCCACCTCGACAATTACCGCACCACGCGGAATTGCCGCACGCGAAAACAGATACCCGGGATTTGCCACGTAGACGCCTTCAGCAGGACGGTTGTAATGACGTGCCTGCTGATAGGACAGGCGATTTACGACAGCATCACCGAACTCAATGTACTCGCCGGGCGTAATGGCGTGCAGGTCATCGACCGTTACTTTTGCATCAATGCGCCGGCCACCGCGCTCGAGCCGGATATCAATATCCTTGCCGACATGCGAGTCAAGTATTGCCTCGAGCGGCACAAACTGGGTCACCAACTTACCGTTAATACGCAACAGAATGTCGCCAGGTGCCAGGACTGCCGCAGCCGGCGAGCCTGGAATGACCTGCTCCACGGTAAGCATGCCCGTCTTGGCAGGACCCGCCTCACGAGCGATGCGTTCCGATTCGTCCGTTAGTCCAAGCCGACGGAGTTCGTCGTAAGGTTCACTGCGGAAAGTCGTCTGCAAGGTGCCACGAGGGACGGTCGTCCCCTTCTGCAATTCCCGTAGCGCGCGTTCGATGCGATCCAGAGGCAGGAAGAAACTGCTTGCGGCCGAGCTGTTGGCACCCGCGTTAAGCGCGACAACCTCGCCGTCTATGTTGATGACAGGAGAACCCGATGAGCCGCCCGAAGTCCCTGACGCAGCCTGCAGGTAAAACGTATTGAAGTCGTTGTATTTGCCGCGGCCATATTCGGGTGCCTGGCGGTCGAGGCGTGCGATCGTTCCCGCGAGGATGGAGAGTTGCTCGCCGGCATCATTACCGATAACGCGAATCTCCTTGCCAATGCCAGCGCCGTTGGGCACGAGAGGCAGTTCGACAGGTTCTATGTATTTGAGATCGGCTGGGTCGAAGCGAAAGAAGCCGAAGTCATGCACGGGATCGCGGTAGACCGGCGTCAGGCGCACTTCCTCGTTGTTGCGAAACACGGCCTCGGCGATAACCGGCCCAGGCGTCACGACGTGGCGATTCGTCAGGATCAGGCCGCGCTCGGCGTCGACAACGAATCCGGTCGCTTGCGACGAGGTATTCCATTCCGTATCGAATGCGCGTGTGCTGTCGACGCGAATCGAAACAACGCCTGTCGAAATCCGCTCCAGCGTCTCCGTCCAGGCCGTGTTTTCGTCGGCCAATACCGGGACATAAATAACCAGTGCGGCGAGTGCCGCGAGAATCCTGCCGTGAGTCATAACTTTCCTGATAGCTGCGGGGCCGCGTGCCCCTGCCCTAGTCTCGACTAGTTTGGGGCGCAGCGGTTCCCTATTTCAGCAGAATCACCGCCCTAAGGCGACTGCACAGGTCACACTGGGCAGTGGGACCTGGTGATTGCCTATTCCGGCTCGTAGCGCAGATTCAGCTCTCTCGCTGCCTTGACATCGTCGAGGCGGCGAACGGGCATCGTGTACGGCGCATCCTTGTACTGGACTCCGTCTTCCTTTGCGGCCCGGACAATGTCGATCATTGCGGCCACGAAGTTGTCCAGCGTCTCCTTGCTCTCTGTTTCTGTTGGCTCGATGAGCAGGCACTCGGGTACCAGCAGCGGGAAGTAGGTCGTCGGCGCATGATAGTTCTTGTCGAGCAGGGCCTTGGCGACATCCATGGCCGTCAGGCTGTAGTCCTTGGACTCATGTTTGAGCGTGACGATAAACTCGTGGCTCGCTCGCCTCTCCGGGAATGCCAGTTCAAAACCGGCATCGCGCAGCTTGACCATCAGGTAGTTGGCATTGAGCGTCGCGAATTCGGCAACCCGTTCCATTCCGTCCCTGCCCAGCATGCGCATATAGACGTACGCGCGCAGCAGAACGCCCGAGTTACCCATAAAGCCTGACAGGCGACCGATGCTCTGTGGAATATCGTCTTCTGCAGCCCAGTCGAAGAACGTCTCGCCGTCTTTCTCGCGTTGCGTGACAACTGGGATTGGCATAAACGGCAGCAGGCGCTGATTCACACCGACCGCACCGGAACCCGGTCCGCCACCACCATGAGGTGTGGAGAACGTCTTGTGCAGGTTCATGTGGATTACGTCGAAGTCCATATCGCCCGGACGGACCTTGCCAAGAATCGCATTCAGGTTGGCACCGTCGTAATACAGCAGTCCACCCGCGTCGTGCACCATTTCCGCGATGACTGTGATGTGACGTTCGAAGACACCGAGTGTCGACGGGTTGGTCAGCATGATGCCCGCCGTCTTCGGTCCCAGCACAGCCTTGAGCGCATCCATGTCGACGTCGCCGTCGGGGCCAGTCGGAATTTCCTTCACAGTACAGCCACACATGGTCGCGGTCGCGGGGTTCGTACCGTGGGCAGCATCGGGAACGATAATCTCGTCGCGCTCGGTATCTCCGCGTGCATCATGGTAGGCCTTGATCATGGCAACACCGGCGAGTTCACCCTGCGCACCTGCCATCGGCGTCAGCGATACGCCCTTCATGCCGGTGACGTCCTTGAGCATCTCCTGCAGTTCATGCATACACGTCAGGAAGCCCTGGCCATGACTGACCGGGCCGAGAGGATGCCGACCCGCAAACTCAGGCAACAACGCGAGCGCATTGCAGGCCCGCGGGTTGTACTTCATCGTGCACGAGCCAAGCGGGTAAAACTGCGTGTCGATCGAGAAATTCTTCTGCGACAGGCGCGTGTAGTGACGGACCGTCTGCAGCTCAGACGCTTCCGGCAAACGCGGCTGGTCGTCGCGCAGAAATTGCTCGGGGATCGACAGGGATCCGGCTTCGACCGGAGCTTGTGCAAAGGCACGGCGACCGCCGCGCGACTTCTCAAAAATCAGTTCACTCATTGATATCAATTCCCAGCGCGCGGAAAGCGGCAGCGTAGTCCGGTTCCTCGGTAATGTCTTCTATGTGTTCGCGGTGTACGACTGTATTGTTCTCATCGAGCACGATAACTGCGCGCGAGAACATGCCGGCCAGCGGACCATCCATAATCTGCACGCCGTAGTTCTCACCAAAGCCGGCGTGGCGAATAGCCGACAGCCCCTCGACATGTTCCAGCTGGTGCTGTTTCTGGAAACGTCTGTGCGCGAACGGCAGGTCGTAGGACACCATGAGTAACGCGAGGTCGTCGCGACCGCCACCATACTGGTCGAACTTGATGACAGACTTCGCGCATACATCGGTATCGACGCTCACAAAAATATTCATGATCTTGCGCTTGCCCATCCACTTCGCTAACGACACGTTTTGCAGCTTGGTATTGACCAGCGAAACATCCGGCGCAAAACTGCCGATGCGCGGCAACTCACCGTAGGTGTGGTAGCTGGCGTTCTCGAACTGAATCTTGGCGACGATTGTCCCTGACATATCAGCCCATAGCCTCCGCAAATGCGGCAATACAGGCATCGATGTCTGCATCCGTCTTGGTTTCTGTGGCGCATACGAGCAACGCATCGGTGCCCGCGGAATCGCTTAGGTCAAAGCCACCGAGAATGTTCTTTGCAGCCAGCGTGTCGAGGACCGGAGCGACCGGTCGATCGAAGCGCAGTGCCACCTCGTGGAAATACGGGCCCTCATACAGACGCTCGATGCCATCAATGGCACACAGCCCGTCGACGAGTCGCGTCGTGTTCTCGTGCGACTTGCGTCCGACCTGCGCAATACCCTCGGCACCGAGCAACGACATGTAGATCGTCGCCGCAGTAACCATGAGACCCTGGTTCGTACAAATATTCGATGTCGCTTTCGAGCGGCGAATGTGCTGCTCGCGAGCTTGCAGGGTCAAGGTAAATCCCGGGTTGCCGTCGAGGTCGGTGGTGCGTCCTACGATGCGGCCAGGCATTTGCCGGACATGCTTCTGTTTGCACGTCATGTAGCCAAAATACGGTCCACCCGATGACAACGGCACGCCTAGTGGCTGACCTTCGCCACAAGCGATATCCACGCCCAGCTCGCCCCAGTTTCCCGGTGCCTTTAGCAAGGCCAGGGTCATGGGATTAGCGATGCCAACAGCGAACGCGCCTTCAGCGTGCGCCCAGTCGGTCAGGCGATCGACATCCTCGAGCGTACCGGGGAACGTCGGTTGCTGCATGACGACGGCGACCGGGTTACGTCCTTCTGGCAGCTGGTCGAATGCGACGTTGCCGGTCGTCGCATCAACGGGCAGCCACTCGAACGTCAGCCCCTGGCTGCCGGCGATAGCTTCGGCTACATGTTCGTAGACAGGATTCACACCGGGTGCGAGCAGGATCAGGCCAGACTTGACGCGACGATTGGCCCGTACCGCCATGAGCGCGGCTTCGGCCAGTCCGGACGCACCGTCGTACAACGAGGCATTGCTGACATCGAGACGCGTCAGCTCCGTAATCATCGTCTGGTATTCGTAGATCGTCTGCAGCGTGCCCTGGCTCGCCTCAGCCTGGTACGGCGTGTACGCACTGTAGTACTCGCCGCGCGTCGCGATATCCCAGACAGCCGTCGGGATGTGATGCTCGTAGGCACCCGCGCCTATGAAGCAGAGCGGTGAACCATCCATCGCCGCGCGGTCGCGCATCAGCCGCGATATTTCCATCTCGCTAAGCGCCTCGGGCACTTCGTGCAGGTGGTCGATACGCAACTCGGCCGGAATTTCGTCAAACAGATCTTCCGTCGACTTTGCGCCGATGGCTGCGAGCATTTCCCGAGTATCTTTCTCGGTGTGAGGAATAAAAGGCATCAGATTCGTCTCAGTCGTCGAGCTCGTCGAGCATTTGCTGGTAAGCGTCCGGCGTCATCAGCTCGCTCTCGTCGAGACCGTCGCTGAGTGTCATGCGAACTATCCAGCCATCACCATAAGGATCGGCATTGATCTTCTCGGGGTCGTCGGCGAGGTCATCATTGACGGCGGCAATGCTGCCCGCAATCGGCGCATACACGTCCGAAGCTGCCTTTACCGATTCAACAACAGCCATTTCGCCGCCCACGTCGACATCCTGCCCGACTTCCGGCAGCTCGACATACACGAGGTCACCCAGTGACGTCGCGGCGTGTTCTGTGATTCCGACCGTCACGCTGCCATCGCCTTCGCGGCGCAGCCATTCATGATCGTTCGTGTAGAGGAGGTCTCCCGGCAATTCATTCATTGTTTGCTCCTGTTGGATTGATGGGTTCTGGCATCATACGTCTATGCGTATTTGCCCGTTTCGTACAAACGGCGTCTTCACGATGCGCACGTTAAGCAACTTGCCGCGGACCTCAACCTGGGCCCGGTCGTAGTCGCCCGCAGGCACCCGCGCGAGCGCAATGGAACGCCCGATGGTCGGCGAAAAACCGCCGCTCGTAATTTCGCCCTCACCCACGCCATCGACGATGACTTTCTGGTGATTGCGAAGCACGCCTTTATCTTCAAGTAACAGGCCGACAAAGCGTTGTCTGTTCGGAGAGTTACGTAGCGCCTCGATAGCGCTGCGCCCGATAAAGTCACGATCGGCAGGCTCCCATGCCACAGTCCACTCCATTCCGGCTTCGAGCGGCGAGACCGTGTCATCCATATCGGTGCCGTACAGGTTCATCGCGGCCTCCAGGCGCAGCGTATCGCGCGCGCCGAGACCCGCGGGTACGACCCCTGCTGCGAGCAAGCGATCCCATACAGCGTGTGCATCAGCTGCGGGCATGACGATCTCCCAGCCGTCCTCGCCGGTGTAACCGGTGCGAGCAACGAACCACTCCCCGGCCTCCATTCCGAAGAACGGTTTCATCGCCAGTGCCGCTTCGCGATATTCGGCAGCGATACACGGGGCGGCCAGTTCACGAGCATGCGGCCCCTGCACGGCGATCATCGCCAGCTCGGAGCGTTCGGTGACTCTTACATCGAACGCCTCTGCCTGCTTGCGAATCCATGCCAGGTCTTTCTCTCTCGTCGCAGCGTTGACCACCAAGCGGTAGTCGGTATCGCTCAGGTAATAGATGATCAGGTCGTCGATGACGCCGCCGTCTTCATTGAGCATTGCGGTGTACAAAGCCTTGCCATAGTCCTTGAGCTTTGAAACGTCATTGGCGACCAGGTACTGCAGAAATTCGCGGACGCGTTCGCCCAGCAGATCGACGATCGTCATATGGGAAACGTCGAACACACCGGCGTTCTGGCGCACCGCATGGTGCTCTTCCTTCTGCGAACCGTAGTGCAGCGGCATATCCCAGCCACCGAAATCGACAACGCGAGCACCCGCTTCAACGTGCTTATCGTAATGCGGTGTTTTTAAACCCATAGGACCTGTCCCTTGCGACAACAAAAAAATAGGGGCGGCAGGCAACAGCCTGCCGCCCCTCTGTCCTTGGTTACCTGAGAGATCAGCGAGTCCCGATCGACAGACCGGCTCACATTCCCCTTCGGTGGGCCTTCACGGCCGCTCTCCAGAGCTGATCAGCGTCCACAGTCCCTTTGCCTGAGCGTTTCCGAGCGAGTTGCGCCTTCGGCGCCCCGATCCAACGGGGTCTCTTCTACGAACGCTATAGATCAGTGCGCGCCATGATAGCCAATGCGTATACCAGTTGCCAGCAACCGGCCGGCCGGTGACAATGCCCGGCATTGAAAATCAGGGAGTTGGCATGAAACTAACCAGGATTGTACTGCTATTGCTATCTTTGTCCTGCGGCGCTGCCGCGCATGCCGACGCGACGTCGGATTTCCGGGCCCTGCTCGACGAGCACTGGGAATGGACGCTCGCCAACTCCCCGGTAATGGCGTCGATGATGGGCGACCGGCGCTATAACCAGGAGTGGGGTGACAACGGCCCGGACGGCATCGAGCAGGACCATGTTGAAACCCTGGCGTTCTTGCGCCGCGCGTATGGAATCGACCGCAGCGCGCTCTCAGCCGATGACCAACTGAACTACGAACTATTCCGACGTCAGCTACAGGACGAGGTCGATGAGCACCAGTTCGAGGGCCACCTCATACCCTTCGATCACCAGGGCGGCATCCAGAACCTCGATATCATGGCCAGCCGCCTGAGCTTTAACGCTGTCACCGACTATGACGACTGGATCGTGCGTCTCAGCAAGATCGACGAGGTGATCGACCAGACCATCGCGCTCGCGGAACGGGGCCGCAAGAAGGGGCTTGTTGCACCCGCGGTTTTGATGCGGCGTATGCCGGATCAGATTGCGGTCCAGATCGTGGAATTCGCTGCTGACAGCCCATTCTTCAGGCCCTTTGCCGAACTGCCGGAGTCAATCCCGGCCGCAGACCGGGAACGTCTGCGCGCCGAGGCCACCGACGTTATCGAAGATACGGTTGTGCCCGCCTACCGGAAACTGGACAAGTACTTCAACAAGAAATACCTGCCCGCCGCGCGCGACACCATTGGCCTGTCGTCCCTACCCAACGGCAGCGCATGGTATGAACACCAGGCACGCTCTTACACGACCACCCGGCTTTCGCCGGATGAGATTCACCGGATCGGGCTTGATGAGGTAAAGCGCATTCGGGACGAAATGGCAGAGGTCATCAGTGAGGTCGAGTTCGAGGGCAGCTTCCAGGAATTCCTGACTTTCCTGCGCACCGACCCGCAATTCTATTTCGATAATCCCGACGACCTCTACAAGGAGTATCTCGCGACAAGCAAACGCCTCGATCCCGAGCTGGTCAAGCTGTTTGGCAAACTCCCGCGCGCACCGTATGGCGTCATTCCGATTCCAGATTCAATCGCGCCCGATACGACCACCGCCTACTACAACCGGCCTGCAGCTGATGGCAGTCGTCCGGGCTACTACTTTGTCAATCTCTACAAGCCGGAAGTGCGGCCCAAGTACGAAATCGAAGTGCTCAGCGTGCATGAGGCCGTGCCGGGGCACCATTTGCAGATTGCACTGCAACAGGAACTCGGCGATGTCCCGATGTTCCGCCGCTTCATGGGCTTCACGGCCTTTGTCGAGGGCTGGGGGCTGTACAGCGAGCGCCTCGGCTATGACATGGGCCTTTACCAGGACCCCTACTCTCGCTTCGGCCAGCTAACCTACGACATGTGGCGTGCCGTGCGCCTCGTGGTAGACACTGGGATGCACTACAAGGGCTGGACACGCCAGCAGGCGATCGACTTCTTCAAGGACAATGCGGCCAAGACCGAGCACGACATCGTAAACGAGATCGACCGCTACATTGCCTGGCCGGGCCAGGCACTGGCCTACAAGATTGGTCAGCTGAAAATCCTGCAGATACGGTCGCGTGCCGAGGTACAGCTGGGCGAAAACTTCGACATACGGGCGTTCCATGATGAACTGCTTGGTGCCGGCGCATTGCCGCTCGACCTGCTCGAGCAGCGCATGGACCGTTGGATGGCCGCGCAGTGAACAGCGCAAAATTTCGCGAATGGCTCGAGATCATCGGCATCCTGGCAGTTGTCGCCTCGCTGGTATTTGTCGGTATCGAAATACGCCAGACGAGTCGTGCCGCCCTCGAGGAGTCATTCGTCGGTGACCTGGATACGATGATCGCCCTCGAGGAAATCGTTGTTGAAAACTCTGATGTGTGGCTGCGTGGTTGCCGCGCAGAGGAACTGAATGACGTCGAACGTGTGCAGTTCACGCGTATGTATCACATGCATGAATTCCTGTTCTTCATGCGGTGGTTGCGCGGAACGGAGGGCGTCGCGGCGGCCAACGACGATCTGACGATCGACAACATGGCCTGGAACCTGTATCGCAGCAAGGGACTGCAGCGGGAATGGGATCTGCATGGTGCTTGGCGGCCGCACGTACCCGACCACATGCCGTTCCAGCGTTGGCGCGCGCTGGTCGAAGCTCGGGTGGCCGAATACCCCGCGTTCGAGCCCGAGCCGATCGAAAACGTCTTTCGCTGTGGTTTGAACTAGTCCACGGCGACCAATTTAAGCAGTGCATCGGTCAGGCGCATATTGTCGTCAATCAGATTGCTCGAAATGGTCAGATTGGTGACCCAGAAGCGGAGGCTCTCGATCAACTCAACGTCGCTGCCCAGCCGCTGCAGCAACGCGGCGCCCATTTCGTCATCGATCGGCAGCTCACATTCCACGAGAGTCTGGTTGCCGACCGCGCCCATACCCACATGACACTCTTCCCATACATAGTGCTGGACGACGAGCGGTACCAGTCCACGCACGGTCTCACGGTACTCGGGCATGTACCGGAACAAGTGTTCCGCCTGTAAGCTATTCGAGTACACGTAGTAGTTCGCGAGTTTGGAGCGCAATTCGGCATTTCGGATGAGACGAAGCTCACCCGCGGCTTTCATTTCATCGTACGTCGTGGAGACGGACGCAAAGGGATCCACCTGACTTGCCTGGTAATAGGCCAGCACGGTCTGATTGACCGAGCCACGATACAATTCGCCGGTCTCAGCATGCCTGATCGCGGCCTCACCGTAGTCAATGACCCGGCCCCAGAATTCCCGCCGGGTCATAGCCGCGTCCTGGTCACTGACGAGGTCGGCATGAATACGCTCGAGGTATTCCTGCGCCCGATCGTCTTCCTGCCTCGCCTCGTTCCAGTTGCTGACCTCGATACCCACGTAGACACCGACGACGACGATCACGAAGTCAACGAAAACCGCAAACCAGTTCTCGCTGACAACGTGATGCTTGATGCGACGCAGCAGCATTCGCTTCGTCCCGGCGGCTTAGTTAGCGGACCACTCTGGAATCCGACCCGGCGTCCAGGGCGCGCCCTTCAACTCAAGCGAACCTTCAAGCGCGGCCAGATCGCTGCCAAGAACCCGTAATGACTGCAATGCGGACGCGAATTCTTTTGCTGCCACCTCGTAAGAGCTCCTGTAGTTCCCACCCGCAGGAGACTGCGTGAAGACCAGGTTGTAATACAGGTTCGATGCGCGCGATGAAATCGACATGGGCGCTGGTTCGTTACGTCCGGAAACGGTCCCGTCACCATTGATCGCCACACCAATATCGGCCAGCCGAGTTGCCAGCTGTTGCAAAACGTCCCGCTCCGCCTCGCCGGCCGAAGGGGTCGCCACGATCGCGGCGCGCAGGTGAGCAACGCGGTTCTCCATTTCAGCCATTGCGGAAGCGCTACCCGCCACCGCCCTGCGCAAACCGGCAACCTTGATCTGGAAGTCCTGCAGCGACCTGCGGTCACTCGTGATTTCCGGGCTGGCTTCGAGTGCCTTTACAACAAACGACTGCGTATCGCCTGTTTCCTGAAGAACGCCATTGCGCTCAACAGCAAGACGTCCCGTATATTCCCCGGGCAACACCATCGGACCCACCGGATCAGGCATCCAGTAAGGCCGGCTGTCTGCCGGAGCGAGATTGATCGGGTCCGGCGCCGGCAGAC
>Ga0316201_10002363_pt1 | contig 13392 bp, 26 predicted proteins | sample CS6wburrow_MG_FD_204516 | JGI IMG/M metagenome (GOLD analysis project Ga0316201, IMG submission 204516) | Coastal sediment microbial communities from Delaware Bay, Delaware, United States - CS-6 worm burrow | ecosystem: Environmental > Aquatic > Marine > Coastal > Sediment | place: USA... | reverse complement strand
GTGTTCTGGCCCCGGCAAGGCAGTTTCCGCCTGTGCCGCAACCCGCGATAGCATCCGATGTCCATCAGACGCTGGACATTCATGGCGTTTTCGGTACGCAGCGTACCTTCCACCTGATATTCCTTGTCGAGGATCCCGATGATCGACCTAGTCTGCTCTTCCGTCAGATCCTTGGTCGGGGTTTCGGGGTCGATGCTCGCCTTGGTACAGATCTCGGAGGCCCGGTGGTCACCGATACCGAAAATGTACGTCAGCGAGGTCCTGATCCTCTTGTTGTTAGGAATATCCACACCGGCAATTCGTGCCACTATGGCTCCTTTCGTCCTGTCGTGGATCCGGCGGGGCCGCTATTGCGCCGCCGCCCCGGCACGGATCCGTAATCGGCCCCTGGTCCGCGGACCGGTGCCATTTCAACCCTGACGCTGGTTGTGACGTCGCGTGATGCAGATCACGCGCACAACGCCGTTGCGCCGGATAACTTTGCATTTCGGGCAGATCTTCTTGACCGAACTGCGAACTTTCATTGCGATGCCTCCCAACCGGTCCCGCTGACCGATCGCTACTTGTAACGGTAAGTGATCCTGCCCCGCGTCAGATCGTAGGGGGACAGCTCCACCGTCACCTTATCGCCCGGCAGGATGCGGATGAAATGCATGCGCATCTTGCCCGAGACGTGTGCCAGCACGACGTGCTTGTTTTCCAATTCAACCCGGAACATGGCGTTGGGAAGGGCCTCGACGACCGTTCCCTCGACACTGATTCCTTCTTCTTTCGCCATCAATCAAGCCTCTCAGAATGCGGCCACTCCCGACCCGCGGCGGGTCAGGATCCTGGGTCCATCCGCGGTCACGGCCACGGTGTGTTCGAAATGGGCCGACAGCCGGCGGTCCGCGGTCACGATGGTCCATCCGTCACGAGCCGTGACCACGCGCTTGGTGCCGCAGTTGATCATCGGTTCGATCGCCAGCACCAGACCCTCCTCCATGACCGGATCGGGCATGGTGAAGCACCGGAAATTCGGGACCTGCGGGTCCTCGTGGAGATCTCGTCCGATCCCGTGACCCACCAGCGACTCCACGACCGCAAAACCGTTGTCGCGGGCATGTTTCTCGATTGCGGTGCCGATGACCGAAATCCTCTGGCCCGGCTCGATGGCGGCGATGCCCCGCTCCAGACACTCGCGGGTCACGTGCAGCAGCTTCGCCGCTTCCTCCCCGACCGCGCCCACCGGAATCGTTTCCGCACTGTCGGCGTGCCACTCGTCGCGGATCACGCCGATGTCGATGCCGACGATGTCCCCGTCCGCCAGCGCCCGGTCCGAGGGGATGCCGTGCACCACTTCCTCGTTGACCGAGATGCACGCCGAAGCCGGGAATCCGTGATACCCCTTGAACGAGGGCGTGCAGCCGGCTTCCCGGATCATGGTTTCGATGGCCTCGTCCAGAGTCCTGGTGGTCACTCCGGGGGCCACGAGGTTCCTGATTTCCAGGAACACGGAAGCCAAAATCTCGGCGCTGGCCTGCATTTTGTCAACCTGATCGGCCGACTTCAAATTTATATTCTGCTGACTCCAGGACACCCCTACTCCAGTGCGGCGGCAATTCTGCCGGCGACTTCCTCAGGAGTTCCCATGCCGTCGATTTCGAACAGCGGATACCGTTCCTCCAGCAGCCAGGCGGCCGGAAGCGTCTTCTTGCGGAAGACCTCCAGCCGGTGCCGGATGGTCTCCTCGGTATCGTCGGCCCGCTGGTAGAGGGCCGCCTTGGCGCGCTTCGGATCCTCCGAGGCCCCGCAGAAGGGGCAGTACGTCGGCGCCCCGGCCGCAAAACCCGTCAGATTCATGGTCTCGTTGCACGCGCGGCACGTGATCCGGCCCGCGAGGCGACGCACGATCTCCTCGGCCGGAGCCCTGACCACCAGGACCGCGTCGATCTTCTGGCCGATCTCGTCCAGCATCCCGATCAGCGCGGTGGCCTGGAAGGCCGTGCGCGGGAAACCGTCGAGCAGCCAGCCGCCCTTGACGTCATCCTTGGACAGACGGTCCTTGATGACCTCCATCATCAGGTCGTCCGAGACCAGGTCGCCGGCGGTCATCGTATCGTAGACCTTCTTCCCCAGTTCGGTCTCGCTGCGGATGGCCATCCGCAGGATGTCGCCCGTGGAGATGTGGATCACCTTCTGGTTATCAACGATCTGATGCGACTGCGTTCCCTTGCCGACGCCCGGAGGGCCCATGATGACGATATTCACCATCTACCTCCGCGCCCGCAGGCGGCCCTTGCTCATGAAACCGTCGTAATGGCGCATGACCAGATGGGACTCGATCTGCTGCAGGGTGTCCAGCGCGACACCGACGACGATCAGCAGCCCCGTGCCGCCGAAGTAGAAGGGCACGTTGAGCATGCTGATCATCAGGTCCGGCATGATCGCGATGACCGCCAGGAACACCGCGCCCGGCAGCGTCACCCTGGTCAGCACGCGGTCGATGTACTCGGCGGTCTTCTTGCCCGGCCTGACACCCGGAATGAAGCCGCTGTTCTTCTTCATGTTGTCCGCCAGGTCCACCGGGTTCAGGATGACCGCGGTGTAGAAGTAGGCGAACAGGATGATCAGCGTCGAATAGATGACCACGTACACCGGGTGCGGCGGCCGGAACAGCATGCCCAGCGTCGTGAAGAATCCCACGTCCGGGAAAATACCCGTCAGCGTGGCCGGGAACATGATGATCGACTGGGCGAAGATGATGGGAATCACGCCGGCGGTGTTGACCTTCAGCGGGATATGCGTGTTCGCGCCCCCGTAGACCCGTCGGCCCACGATCTTCTTGGCGTACTGGACGGGTATCTTGCGCTGTCCCTGCGTGATCGCGATGATCCCGCCGATCACCAGCAACATGAAGGCGCCGATCAGCAGGGCCTTGACGATGTGCATGTCGCCGCTGGCCAGCTGCTGCCCCGTGTTGAGCAGGTCGGTCGGGTAGCGGGCCACGATCCCGATGAAGATGATCAGCGAGATGCCGTTGCCGATACCCCGCTCGGTGATCTGCTCGCCCAGCCACATGACGAAGACCGTCCCGGCGGTCAGCGTGATGCAGGTCAGCAGCTTGAACGGCAGGCCGGGGGCGGTGACGATTCCGCCGGACATCTGCTCGAGGCCCGCGGCCATGCCGAAGGACTGGATCAGGGCCAGCGCAACGGTGCCCTGCCGGGTGTACTGGGTGATCTTCTTGCGCCCCTCTTCGCCTTCCTTGGCCAGCTTCTCGAAGTAGGGCACGACCGCCTGCAGGAGCTGGAAGATGATCGAGGCGCTGATGTAGGGCATGATGCCCAGGGCGAAAATGGTGGCGTTGCTGAGGTTGCCCCCCGAGAACATGTCGTACAGCCCCATTAGCGAGCCCGACTGTGCCTCGAAAAACGACGCCAGGGCCGCCCGGTTGATGCCCGGGGTCGGAATATGGCCGCCCAGCCGGTACACCAACAGGATCATGGCCGTGAACAGGATCCGCCGCTTGAGCTCGGGGATCCGCAGCATGTTTTTGTAACTGCCGGTAATATTCAACGCAGAGCTTCCTTTGAGTTCATGCTACCAGTGCCTGGTCAGCCCGAGACGGTGACGGACCCGCCGGCGGCCTCGACCGCGGCCACGGCCGTCTTGCTCGCCTTGGCGACTTCGATCTGGAAAGACTTCTCCACCTTGCCGCGACCCAGCAGTTTCACCGGGCGGTCGGCGTACTTGACCAGGCCCGCTGCGGCCAGTGCTTCGCCGTCGACCTTGGCGCCGGCGTCGAACTTGGCGTCCAGGGACTCGAGATTCACCAGCTGAAAGTGCTTCTTGAAGATGTTGGTGAATCCGCGTTTGGGCAGACGCCGGTTCAGGGGCATCTGGCCACCCTCGAACCAGGGCGGGATCCCGCCGCCGGAACGCGCCTTCTGACCCTTGTGGCCGCGTCCACCGGTCTTGCCGGTGCCGGAGCCGGGTCCGCGGCCCCGCCGTTTCTTGTCCCGGTTGGCGCCCTTGGGCGCACCGATGTTGTTCAGCTTCAGCATGACTACTTCACCTCTTCCACGTTCACGAGATGGCGAACCTTGAACACCATGCCGCGGATCGCGGGAGTATCGTTATGGATGACCGAGGTCTGGTTCCTCTTCAGTCCCAGGGATTCGATGACCCGGCGGTGCTTCTGGGGCCGCCCGATCACGCTGCGCACCTGGGTGATCTTCAGCTTCACGTCACTCATTGTCCTGCGACTCCTTCGTTTCCACGGCCGCCTCCGCATCCGCGGCGGTCTCGACGGGAGCCTCGGCCTCGACGGTCTTGGCGGCCCGCTTCTCCAGCCCCAGGACCTCGGGCACCGACAAACCGCGCTTGGCCGCGAATTCATCCACGGTGCGCAGCTGCTTGAGTCCGTCCATGGTGGCCTTGACCACGTTGTTGGGATTCCGCGAACCCAGCTGCTTGGTGAGGATGTTCTTCACCCCGGCGGCCTCGAGGATGGCGCGCACGCCGCCCGCGGCGATGACACCGGTACCGGGCGATGCCGGCTTGAGCAGCACGCGGCTGGCGCCGAAACGCCCGATCACCTTGTAGGGGATCGTGTCCTTGAGCATCGGGACGGTGATCTGCGTGGACCGGGCGGCTTCGCTGCCCTTGCGGATGGCGTCGGCGATCTCGTTCGCCTTGCCCATCGCCACGCCGACCTTGCCCTTGCCGTCGCCGACGGTCACGATGGCGCTGAAGCTGAAGCGACGCCCACCCTTGACCACCTTGGCTACCCGGTTGATGTTGATCACGTTTTCGTGCATGTCCGAGCCCTGGTCACGGCCGCCGGGTCCACGACCGCGGCCGCCCGGGCCACCGGGGCCGCGGCCACGGCCGCCGGGTCCACCGGGTCCGCCGGGTCCACGTCCGCCGGGTCCCCCGGGTCCACGCCCGCCGGGGCCGCCGGGTCCGCGTCCGCCGGGTCCGCCTGGTCCGCCAGGTCCGCCAGGTCTTTGATTTGCATAATCGGCCATCTGAATTGCTCCTGTCTTGATCGCCGCCCCGTGCGGCTGCAAAGGTCTAGACTTTGATTCCGCCGTCCCTGAGCCCACGCGCCAGGGCAGCGACACGCCCGTGATAGAGATAGCCGTTGCGGTCGAACACCATCGCGGCAATCCCTTTCTCCTTGGCTTTCGCGGCAATATCGCGGCCGACACTGTAGGCCACGGCACACTTGCCGGAGACGCCCTCGGGGGCTTCGACGCCGGCGGCGGCACTGCCGTTGCTGGCCAGCAGGGTGGCACCGCTGTCGTCGTCGATGACCTGGGCGTAGATGTTCTTGTGGCTCCGGTTGACGCTCACCCGGGGCCTGCCGGAGGTGCCGGACAGCTTCTTGCGGATACTGATCTTCCGCTTCAGCCTGATCTGACGCCGCTTCTTGTTGATATCACTCATTTTTCGTTACCTCTCGACCGAACCGGTCTACTTGCCTGCGGCCTTGCCGGCCTTCCTGACCACATGTTCGCCAACGTACCGGATGCCTTTGCCCTTGTAGGGTTCGGGCTTGCGGTAAGCACGGATCTCCGCGGCAATCTGCCCCACCCGCTGCTTGTCGATCCCCGCCACGGTGATGTGGGTCTGGTCGGGACAGCTGATGGTGATGTCTTCGGGGATGGGAAATTCCACCGGGTGACTGAACTGCAGCTGCAGATCGAGCACCTTGCCCTTGACGGCGGCGCGGTAACCCACGCCGATGATCTCGAGTTGTTTCTCGAATCCCTGGGTCACGCCCGTGATCTGATTGGCGATCAAGGCGCGGACGAGACCGTGCTTGGCCCGCATGGGCTTGGATTCGTCGGGCCTGGTTATCGTCAGGATCCCGTCTTTTTCCTCGAAGGTCATGCCTTCGGGAATGTGCTGCGTATGCTCACCCTTGGGCCCCTTGACCACCGCGGTGTCTCCGTCAATCTTGACGGTCACCCCGCTGGGGACGGGAATCGGGTTCTTGCCGATGCGCGACATTGCTTTTCCTCCGCAATTCTGGTTGGACCAGCGTTTACTTACCAGACCTCGCAGAGCACTTCGCCGCCGATGCCACGCATCCGGCACTGGTGCCCCGTGAGAATGCCCTGGTTGGTCGACAGGATGGAGATGCCATACCCGCCGCACACCTTGGGGATGTTGTCCTTGCCGGCGAAAATCCGCCGACCGGGGCGGCTGACCCGCCTGATCCCCTCGATGACGCCGACCCTCTGGCCTTCCCTGGAGTAGTACTTCAGGAAAAGGCGCAGTGTGCCCTGGGCGTTGTTGTCGATCTCCTCGAACCTGTCGATGTAGCCCTGCTTCTGGAGCAACTGGGCCATGGCCCGCTTCTGGTTGGAAGCGGGAATCTCAACTCTCCGGTGACCCGCCTGAATGGCGTTCCGGATGCGGGTCAACATATCCGCGATGGGATCTGTCATGCTCATTGCAAAAGCTCCTGGTTCTCTTTACCAACTGGCCTTGGTGACACCCGGGATGTCACCGCAAAGGGCGAGTTGCCGGAAACAGATACGGCACATGCCGAACTTCCTGATGTAGCCCCGGGGCCGACCACAGCGACGGCACCGGTTGTAAGCCCGAACCTTGAATTTGGGCTTTCTTCCAGCCTTGGCAATCAATGATTTCCTGGCCAAAACTCAATCCTCCTTAACGCCTGAACGGCATGCCCAAGAGGCGCAGCAGCTCGCGTCCTTCTTCGTCGTTCTTGGCGGTTGTAACGATTGTCACATTCATTCCCCGGGCCTCGTCGACCTTGTCGTAGTCGATTTCCGGGAAGATCAACTGGTCCTTGAGTCCCAGGGTGTAATCCCCGTGACCGCTCAGCCTGACAGGCACACCGCGGAAGTCCCGGATGCGGGGCAACGCGATGTTGATGAAACGATCCAGGAATTCCCACATCCGCTGGTCGCGGAGCGTAACCCTGGCGCCGATGCTCATGCCTTCCCGAAGTTTGAAGTTCGAGATCGACTTGCGGGCCTTGGTCGGGACGGCCTTCTGACCGGTGATGGTCTCGAGTTCCGCCACTGCGTTTTCCAGGATCTTGGGATTCGTGGGCGCCTTGCCCAGTCCCATGTTGATCACGACCTTCACCGGCTTCGGAAGCTGCATCGGGCTGGTAAACCCGAACTTCTCCTGCAGGGCCGTGGTCACCTCCTGCTCGTATTTTTCCCTCAGACGGGGCTTGGTCTTGGTCGCAGCCATTGTTCCATTCCTTCCAGCAGCGCTAGTCGTTCAGCATTTCGCCGCTTTTCTTGCTCACACGAGCGCGGCTGCCATCTGACAGTAGATCCTTGCCGATGCGGGTGGCCTTGCCCGTGTTGGGGCAGACCAGCATGACATTCGAAGCGTTGATGGGACCCTCTTTTTCGATGATCCCGCCCTGGGGCACGTCCTTGCTGGCGCGGGTGTGCCGTTTGATCATGTTGACCTTCTCGACGATGATGCGGTTCTTGGTCGGGAAGACCTTCAGGACCTTCCCTTCCTTGCCCCGGTCATTGCCGGAAATCACCCGGACCTTGTCGTTCTTGCGGATACGCATTACAGGACCTCCGGCGCGAGCGAGACGATCTTCATGAACTTCTTGTCGCGCAGTTCACGGGCTACCGGTCCGAAGATGCGCGTACCGACCGGTTCCTTGGACTCCTCGGCCAGGATGACGGCCGCGTTGTCCCCGAAACGGATGTAGGTCCCGTCCCGACGGCCGACTTCCTTCCTGGTCCTGACGATCACGCACTTGACGACCTGGCCCTTCTTCACGTTGCCGTTGGGAATGGCCGACTTGACGGCGGCGACGATCACGTCGCCGACCCGGGCGTAGCGCCTGCGCGTACCACCCAGGACGCGGATGCATTCGGCGGTCTTGGCGCCGGAATTGTCCGCGATGGTCACTCTTGTTGATTCCTGAATCATTGCACCATTCCTCGGCTTTACTTGGCCCGTTCGATGATCTCCGCGACCCGCCAGCGCTTGGTCTTGGAGAGAGGACGCGTGGCCATGACCTTAACGACGTCGCCTTCGTTGCACTCATTGGTCTCGTCGTGAGCGACGAGTTTCGCCGTCCGCGTGATGATCCGCTTGTAGAGCGGATGGGGGAACCGGCGGCTGACCTTGACGACCACGGTCTTGTCCATTCCGGAGGACACGACCTGGCCGATGCGGACGGCTCTCAGGTTTCGTTCGGTGTTGCCCATCATTCTTACTCCCTGGCTCCGTCCGGCTGAACCGCCCGGGCCATTGACCTGAGCCCTACAGGGCGGCCTTCTTCTCGGTGATTACGGTGTGGATGACCGCGATTTCACGGCGCGCGTTCCGCACCTGCAAAGGGTTGTCCACTTGACGCATGCTGAGCTGAATCTTCAGATTCATCAGCTCTTCGGATTTCTCCCGCGCGAGATCCTCGAGTTCCTCGAGCGGCAGTTCCCGGAATTCATGAGCTTTCTTCATCGCTATTCTCCCGTACGGCTGACAATGCGCGTCTTGAACGGCAGCTTGGCAGCGCCTAGACTCAAGGCCCTTTTGGCCAGTTCAAGGTCGACCCCGTTGATCTCGAACAGGATCCGACCGGGCTTGACCACGGCGACCCAGTACTCGGGGGCGCCCTTGCCCTTGCCCATGCGGGTTTCCGCCGGCTTCATGGTGATGGGCTTGTCCGGGAAGACCCGGATCCAGACCTGGCCCACGCGCTTCATGCGACGGGTGATGGCGACACGGGTCGCTTCGATCTGGCGGCTGGTGATCCAGCCGGCCCCGACCGCCTGCAGACCGTAGTCACCGAAGGCGATGGTGGCACCGCGCCGGGCAACGCCCCGGTTGCGGCCTTTCATCATCTTCCTGAACTTGGTGCGCTTCGGCATCAACATGTTACGTCGTCCTCTTCGTTAGAAGGCCCTTAGGCCCGCTGCTCGACAACCTGCTTGCGCAGCTGTTCCTTGAAATCGTTGGGGAAGATCTCGCCCTTGCAGATCCAGACCTTGACGCCGATGGCGCCGTACTGGGTCCGTGCGGTCGCGGTCCCGTAGTCGATGTCCGCACGCAGGGTGTGCAGGGGCACACTGCCGTCGTGGTAGGACTCGATACGCGCCATTTCCGCGCCGCCGAGGCGACCGGCGCAGCGGATCTTGATGCCCTTGGCACCCATCCGCATCGCCGTGGCGATGGCCTTCTTCATGGCCCGCCGGAAGGCGACCCGACCCTCCAGCTGCGCGGCGATGTGGTCGGCGACCAGCGGCGCGCTCAGCTCGGGCTTCTTGACCTCTTCCACGTCCAGCTTGACGTTCTTCCCGATCATCTTCTGCAGCTCGGCCCGCAGCTGGTCCGCCTTGGTCCCCTTCTTGCCGATGACGACGCCGGGACGGCTGGTGGCCACGATGATGATGACCTTGTCGCGGAAGCGCTTGATCTTGACCGACTCGACGCCGGCATTGCCGACCCGGGCCATAACGTACTTGCGCAGCAGCAGGTCCTCGTTCAGCCAGTCAGCGAAATGCTTGTCGGTGAACCAGGTGGAATTCCAGTCCTTGACGATTCCCAACCGGAACCCGATCGGATGTGTCTTCTGACCCATGGTCTTCCTTCCTTTGGCCGTCCGCATGGGTGGCGGACGACGCTTCTTCCAAAAACAGCTCTTCGGCTGCAACTAGTCCGGCCTGCGCCGGCCCGTTCAGACGTTGGACTCGACGATGACCTTGATGTGGCTGGTCCGCTTGTTGATGCGGAATGCCCGGCCCTGCGCGCGCGGACGAATCCGCTTCTGCGTGGGGCCTTCATCGATCCGGATCTCCTTGATGAAGATGTCGGAATTGGTCATGGCCACGGCGCCGTCATTCATGAACTGGACGTTCGCGGTGGCGGACATCACGGCCTTCTTCAGGATCGGCGATGCCTTCTTCGGTGTCAGGGCCAGAATGCCCAGAGCTTCATCCACACTCTTACCCCGGATCAGATCAGCCACGATCCTGGCCTTGCGGGGTGAAACCCGGATGAAACGGGAGACGGAACGTGCCTCCATCGGTACAACCTCCGGTTACTACTTCTTGCTGGTGTGCCCACGATAGGTCCGCGTCGGAGCGAACTCACCGAGCTTGTGGCCCACCATGTTTTCCTGAATGTACACGGGCACGAACTGCTTCCCGTTGTGGACGGCGATGGTATGGCCCAGGAACTCGGGAACGATCGTCGAACGACGGGACCAGGTCTTCAGGACCCGCTTCTCGTTCTTGCTGTTCATGCCCTCGATCTTGGCCAGGAGGGAATCTTCAATGAAGGGTCCCTTTTTGATTGATCTAGCCATGTCCTCAGTTTCCTCCGGTTCAACTATTTCTTGAGCTTGCGGCGCCGCACGATGAAGGCGTCCGAAGGCTGCTTCTTGCGCGTCTTGAAACCCTTGGTCGGCATGCCCCAGGGGCTGACCGGGTGGCGGCCGCCGCTGGTGCGGCCCTCGCCGCCGCCGTGCGGATGATCGACCGGGTTCATGGCCACGCCACGCACCTTGGGCCGACGACCGAGCCAGCGCGACCGTCCGGCCTTGCCGCTGACGATGTTCTCGTGTTCGGCATTGCCGACCTCGCCGATGGTCGCATAGCACCGACGGTGGACCATGCGCACCTCGCCGCTGGGCAGGCGCAGGGTGACGTAGTCGCCCTCCTTCGCCATGACCTGGGCGAAGGAACCGGCGCTGCGCGCCATCTGGCCGCCCCGGCCGATATTCAACTCGATGTTGTGCACCAACGTACCGAGCGGGATGTTCTCCAGCGGCAGCGCGTTGCCCGGATTGAACGGCGCGGTCGCCCCGGCGGTGATCGCATCGCCCACCTTGACGCCCTTGGGCCAGATGATGTAGCGCTTCTCGCCGTCGATGTAGTGCAGCAGGCAGATCCGGGCACTCCGGTTCGGATCGTACTCGATACTGAAGACCTTGGCGGGCACGTCGTGCTTGTTCCGCTTGAAGTCGATCTTGCGGTAACGCCGCTTGTGGCCGCCGCCCCGGTGCCGGACGGTGATCCGCCCCCGGTTGTTGCGCCCGCCCTTCTTGTGCAGCGGCTCGAGCAGGGACTTTTCGGGCTCCGTCCGCGTGATCTCGCTGAAGTCCGCGACGGTGCGGAACCGCTGGGTCGGCGTCACGGGCCTTAGTTTCCTGATTGCCATTCTATCCTTCTCCTCGTGCTAGACGATGTCGAAGAGGTCGATTGAATCGTCTTTGGCCAGTGTGACCACGGCCTTTTTCCAATCAGCGCGCTTCCCCTGGAAACGGCCCATGCGCTTGATCTTGCCCCGGTAGTTCATGGTGCGCACCTCGGTGACCTTCACGCCGAAAAAGTGCTCCACCGCCTGCCGGATCTCGTGCTTGTTGGCTTCGGGAGCGACTTCGAAGAAGTACTGGTTGTGCTCCTCCCGCATCAGGGCGCCGTGCTCGGTGATCAGGGGGCGCTTGATGACCTTGCTCAAGTCCTTCATGACCCGAACACCTCCTCGGCGCCCGCAAGCGCCTTCTGGGTGAAGACCAGATTGTCGGCCCACAGGACGGTGTAGGCGTTCAGCTCGTGCGAGCGCAGGACGCGGACACCCTTGAGATTGCGGGCGGACATGTAGACGTTGTCGCCCTCCGGGGGCAGCACCAGCAGCGTGTGCCGTCCCGGCAACTCCATGGCCTTGAACATGTCGGCCATGGTCCGGGTCTTGGGCGCCTCCATCTCGAAATCCTCGACGACGTTGACCCGCTCGCTCTCCGCGCGATCGCTCAGTGCGCTCTTGAGGGCCCGCCGCTTGATCTTGCGCGGCAGCGTGTAGCTGTAGTCCCGCGGATGGGGGCCGAACGCCACGCCGCCGCCCACCCGCGTGGGGCTGCCGGCCGAACCGGCGCGGGCACGCCCGGTGCCCTTCTGGCGGTACAGCTTGGCGGTCGAGGCTTTCACTTCAGCCCTGGTCTTGGTGTCGTGGGTGCCCTGGCGCTGGTTGGCCAGGTAGTTCCGCACGGCCTCGTACAGGGACTGCTTGTGCACGGGCTGCTCGAAGAGGGAGGCGGGAAGATCCACCGATCCCTTCGCCTTACCAGCTCCGCTGTATAATTTTGCCGTTGCCATGATCCTTACCTCGTTCGCTTCCGGTCCTGCCGGACCCGCTCGTGCTACCGGCTGGGCCGAATAAAAACGATACCGTTCTTGTGACCAGGAACGCTGCCCTTGACCAGGATGAGATTCCTCTCCTGGTCCACGGCCACGACCTGCAGGTTCTTCTTCGTCTGCTGCTTGTTGCCGTACTGGCCGGGCATCTTCTTGCCGGGCAGGACGCGGCCGGGGAACGTGTGCATACCGATCGAACCGGATGCCCGGACGTTCTTCGAACCGTGCCCATCGGGGCCGCGGTGATGACCGTGGCGTTTGATGTTGCCGGAGAAGCCGCGACCCTTGGTGGTCCCGGTCACGTCGACCAGTTGGATTTCCGCCAGCACATCCACGCCGACCGTGTCGCCCAGTTTGAACTCCTGGTCCCCGTCGACCCGGAATTCGGCGACGGTCCGCAGGGGATCGCTGCCGGCCTTGCGGAAGTGCCCCTGCATGGGCATGGGGGTGTTCTTGGGCTTCTTGACGCCGAAGCCCATCTGGACGGCGCTGTAGCCGTCGCGGGCCTCGTTCTTGACCTGGGTGACGACACAGGGCCCCGCCTGGATAACCGTCACCGGGATGCTCCGTCCGTCCTCTTCGAACGTACGGGTCATGCCGAGTTTCTTGCCGATCAGACCGATCATTTTCATTGCTCCCTTAATACCCTAGTCCACGCAGTGGAATCAGACCTGAATCTCGACATCCACGCTGGCCGGGAGGGTCAGCTTTTTGAGGAATTCCGTCGTCTGCGGTGTCGAGTTCTCGATCTCGATCAACCGCTTGTGGATCCTCATTTCGAATTGCTCGCGCGACTTCTTGTCGACGTGAGGTGAGCGCAGAACCGTGTAAATCGACTTCTTGGTGGGCAGGGGAATCGGTCCCCGCACCAGGGCCCCGGTCTTCAGCGCGGTGGACACGATGACCTCCGCCGAACGATCCAGGACCGCCGGCTCGTACGCCCTCAACCTGATTTTGATTTTCTGTCGAGCCACTTTTTCTCCTCGGCGCCGGTTACTCCAGCGTCGCTGCGGTGCCGTCGATCACGGCCCCGGAGCGCCTGCTCACCGTTCGCGTAACCCTTGCGGGTGTTCAACCTACATCTGTCATGCGTGGCGGGGGCTCCGAAGAGCCCCCGCCGGGATCAACTATTCGTGGATCTTGGCGACCACGCCGGCGCCGACGGTACGGCCGCCCTCGCGGATGGCGAAGCGCAGGCCTTCCTCCATCGCGATCGGCGTGATCAGCTCCACCTGGATCTTGATGTTGTCGCCGG
>Ga0316201_10002362_pt1 | contig 13393 bp, 7 predicted proteins | sample CS6wburrow_MG_FD_204516 | JGI IMG/M metagenome (GOLD analysis project Ga0316201, IMG submission 204516) | Coastal sediment microbial communities from Delaware Bay, Delaware, United States - CS-6 worm burrow | ecosystem: Environmental > Aquatic > Marine > Coastal > Sediment | place: USA: Delaware... | reverse complement strand
GCAGATAGCTCAAGTCAAGACGACTTTGCAGACAGTCAAACAAGAAACGCTTGCACTGTTCGATCAGCACACTGAGCAGTTCAAACAACTCAACAGGCAATCAACTCAAGTTAATACTGATTTGCAAAGCTTGAAAATTGAAACGGCGGCGAAGCTCAATGAGCACACTGAGCAGTTTGAACAACTCAATGTGCAATCCAGTCAAGTCAATGCTGATTTGCAAAGCTTGAAAATTGAAACGGCGGCGAAGCTCAATGAGCAAAAAGAGCAGTTTGAGGAAGTCAAGGCTCAATCGAATCAAGTGAACGTGGCTTTATTGTCTTTGGAACAAGAAACGATTGCGATGCTGAGTGAGCAAAAAGAGCAGTTTGAGGAAGTCAAGGCTCAATCCAATCAAGTGAACGTGGCTTTATTGTCTTTGGAACAAGAAGCGATTGCGATGTTCGATCTGCACAATGAGCAGCTCAAACAACTCAACAAACAATCAAGTCAAGTCAATGGCTATTTGCAAAGCTTGAAAACCGAAGCGGTGGCGATATTCAAGGAACACACTGATCAGATAGCTCAAATCAATACGACTTTGGAGGCCGTCAAACAAGAAACAAGCACGACGCTCAATCAGTACACTGATCAGCTCAAACAACTTAACGGGCAATCGAGTCAACTCAATGCCGATTTGTTGGCATTAAAACAAGAAACCGCTACGACGCTTAACCAGCACAATGAGCAGTTTGAACAACTCAATGTGCAATCCAGTCAAGTCAAGCAGGCCTTGCTTGCTGTGGAAAAAGTGGAAACATTGCTCAATCAGTCGAGTGAACAGTTCGACACTTTGACGAACCAATTGACTGAAATGGAAAAGGGCTTCGAGGGTGAGATCAAAACGTTGAGAAGTGAAACGATGACGATGGGTACTGCTTTTGTTCAATTACACCATGCTATAAGAGAAGAGTTGAGTCAGAAATTTACTGAACTCAACACCGCTATGCATTCTGTGACCAAAAATACAACGGGCTCACTCCAAAACACGCAAATTGATATTGCAGCACGAGTCAATGCTATGAAACAGAAAATGGAAGAACTCAAGGAGCAAGTGGAAACCTTGAAAAAGGAAATGGCAACAAATCCTGGCAACCCGGTTTCTTCTCCAAACGAAGGGTAAAAACCGGATTCAAAAAAAAGGGCGAACACGCAGGTTCGCCCTTACATTGCATTCGTAGGGGCTAACCTGTGTGTTCGCCCCTTTGAAATGCTACTTGTGTCTAACAATAATAACTGTACTAAACAGTATACTTGTCTTCTAACAACTTCGCTTGGGCTGCTGCTAGGCGAGCTATAGGCACACGCGGTGCTGAGCAAGACACGTAATCTAAATCAATGTGGTGGCAGAAGCGAATGGAACCAGGGTGTCCACCTTGTTCACCACAAATACCGATCTTCAAACCAGGATGGCTCTTGCGACCCCATTCCACTGTCATGCTCATCAGTTGCCCAACCCCTTTGACATCTAACACTTCAAAAGGGTTGTCTTGTAATATGCCCGTTTCGTTGTACAACGGCAAGAATTTGTTCTCGGCATCTTCACGCGAGAAGGAGAAGGTGGCTTGCGATAAATCATTGGTGCCAAATGAGAAAAATTCAGCGATTTTAGCAAGGTGTGATGCTCTCATGCAAGCACGTACTACTTCAATCATGGTGCCAAACTCAAATTTGATCTTGATGCCGTAAGCCGCTTCAACTTCTGCTTGAGTGGTTTCTACGATTTTTTTGACATACTTCAACTCTTGGGCCGTTGTGACTTGGGGTACCATGATTTCGGGGTGAATATCAATCCCCTCTTTGAGGCATTCCGCGCTGGCTTCCAGAATAGCGCGAATTTGCATGGCGTAGATTTCGGGGTAAGTGATCCCTAAACGCACACCACGATGGCCGAGCATGGGGTTGACTTCATAAAGCTCGCGCACTTTGCTAAGCATCTGTTCCTTTTTATCAATGATTTCATTGATCCGCTCTTCGCCCATTTCGTCAAATGGTGCTGGCAAAGGTGTGGGTAAATCATTAGGATTGGGTTGGCCGACGCGAAGGGTGTTCAAAACATTCGCGACACCTTGGATCGTACCCCGTAGTTGACGCAGGTTCTCAAGTTCGTCAGTCAACTGCATTTCGGTCGGTAGAAATTCGTGCAAGGGGGGATCCAGTAAGCGCACTGTAACGGGATGCGGTGACATGGTTTTAAAAACAGCTTTAAAATCAGCACGTTGAATGGGTAACAATTTGTTTAATGCCGTTTGGCGTGCTTCTTTGTTATTCGAGAGAATCATTTCAACGACGATGGGCAGTCGATCAACATCATTGAACATGCGCTCAGTACGGCACAAGCCAATGCCCATTGCGCCATATTCGATAGCCTTTTCAGCCGCATCAGGGGTGTCCGCATTCGCCATGACTTTCAATTGCGCGACTTCATCAGCCCAACTCAGCAATGTTTTCAGTTCTTTGGAAAAGGTTGGCGGTAGGGTAGAAATTTTACCGAGGTAGACATTACCACTACTACCGTCAATGGTAATCACATCGCCTTCGTGTAAGACTTGATCACCGATTGTCGCTTGTCTGGCTCTCGTATCAACCTTTATGCCTTCCGCGCCGGCGACACAGGCTTTACCCATCCCGCGTGCTACCACGGCAGCATGAGAGGTTTTACCACCACGACTGGTGAGAATACCTTGGGAAGCAAAGAAGCCGTGAATGTCTTCAGGTTTGGTTTCTTCGCGCACAAGAATGACGTTTTCACCAGAACGGCCAACTAATTCAGCGCGATCAGCATCAAAGACGCATTTACCAGAAGCGGCACCTGGGGAAGCGGGTAAGCCTTGTGCTAAAGCTTCTGCCTGATGATTTGGATCCAAACGGGGGTGTAGCAGTTGTTCGAGTTGTTCTGGATCAACACGTAACAAAGCTTGATTTTTGTTGAGCAAGCCTTCATTCATCATTTCCACCGAAGTTCGCACCATAGCCACGGCATTCATTTTACCGTTGCGGGTTTGTAAGCAATACAACTGGCCTTTTTCGATGGTGTATTCGTAGTCTTGGACTTCGTGGTAATGGTTTTCCAGTTTGTTACGCAGTTCTACCAGTTGTTTATACAAGTCTGGCATTTCTTTTTCCAGTTCCTGTACTGGTTTAGGCGTGCGAGTGCCGGCCACGACATCTTCACCTTGGGCATTGACCAAGTATTCGCCGTACATTTCATGTTCACCCGTGCCTGGGTTACGGGTAAAACCAACACCGGTGGCGCTGTCGTTCCCCATATTACCGAATACCATGGCGACGACATTGACAGCCGTACCATTGGCCATATCGGGGGTGATTTTAAATTCACGGCGATAATCAACAGCCCGTTTTCCTCCCCAAGAGTTAAACACGGCTTTGATGGCAATTTCCAATTGCTCATAAACCTCTTCAGGAAACGGCCTGCCGGTTTGTTCTTTAACGACTAGCAGAAATAATTCGCTGATTTCTTTGAGGTTTTCAGCACTTAAATCCACATCAACTTGGGCACCGACACGCTGTTTGACGGTTTCAAATTGTTTATCGAAGTGTTCATCGGCAACGCCTAATGCGACTTTACCAAACAATTGGATAAAGCGACGATAGGAGTCATAACCAAAGCGTTCATCGCCAGTTTGTTTAATCTGGCCGAGTAAGGTTTCAGCGTTGAGGCCAAGATTCAGAATCGTATCCATCATGCCGGGCATGGACATGGCAGAGCCAGAGCGCACGGAAACCAGCAGCGGATTATTGGGATCGCCAAACAGTTTACCCGTGCTTTTTTCAACCATTTGCATCTGTTGTTTCACATCGTCCATCAAGCCGTCGGGCAATGTACGATTGGGCGTGTCAAGATAGGTTAGGCAAGTTGCGGTAGTGATAACAAAGCCGGGAGGTACATTGATACCAATTTGCGTCATTTCGCATAAATTGGCCCCTTTGCCACCCAACAAGTGTTTGTTTTTTCCATCTCCTTCATTATAAGAATAGATGTATTTTTCAGACATTTAATTAAAACTCCATAGAGTATGGTTTGAGATAAATATAAAATAAAAGGGTTTTCCCAAGTTTGATCTTGGTGCTATTCACACAACCCAAAAGGGGTTACCCCTGGTGATTTATTGGAAAACAGACTGTAAATTTTGATCCCTTGCCTAATTCGCTATCACAACACACAGAGCCATTCATGGCTTTGACTAATTCTTTGACAATAAATAAACCTAAGCCCGTAGAATGTTCTTCACCGGTTGGTTCAGAGCTTAAATGGGCAAATTTACGAAATAATTTTTGTTGTTCAAACTGACAAATTCCCGGCCCTTCATCTTGTATGTCACAACAAATCAAATTGTTATTTTTGGTAATGCGGATTTCAATCTTTTTGCCATGAGGTGAGTATTTTACAGCATTTGAGATCAAATTATCTAACACTTGCAAAATGAGTTGATCATCAACTAAGGCTAGGTATGGTTTTTTCAATCTTTGAAACTGTATCTTGATGTGCTTTTCCTTGGCAACTCGTTCATAACGATTGACCAGCGATTGCAATATCGGTAAAATATCAACGATGTTAAATGAGACTTTCAGTTTGCCAGATTCAATGAGATTAACATCAAGCAGATTTTTTATGAGTCCAAACATTTGCTGAGAACAATTTGAAATGGTACTCACCGTTTCAATCACTTCTTCTTGAGACAAGTGTTCATAATCCCTTTTAATCCACTCTGCGCCTATCTGAATGGTAGACAATGGGTTTCTCAAATCATGCGCGACAAAACTTAAAAATTCATTTTTGTCTTGATTGAGTTTGAGTAACGCTGCATTTTTTTCTTGCAGTTCCTGGGTAAATTGAGCCAGCTGTCTTTCTTTAAGATAGCTATTTAATGCTTCTTTGATTGTCAATCTCAGATCGTCAGAATGCCAAGGTTTGGCGATGTAACGATACAATTTTGCATATTTGATTGCATAACTGACTTCTTCAATTTGAGCTTGTCCAGTCAACATCATTGTGATCGTATTGGGAGACAGGATATGAATCTGTTTTAAGAGTTCATCCCCTTTCATACCGGGCATGATGCAATCTGAGATGACTAAAGCAATTTCATGCTGTTTTGCCAGCAATTCTTCACACAATTCTAAAGCTTCTTGACCCTCTTCAGCCATTTCAACAAGATAGTCATCGCCAACGGTTTTTTGCAGTTCTATCTCTAGACTATCGCATATAGCCGGCTCATCATCAACACAGATAATAGCTAATTTATTCTTATTCATAAGTTGTTAAACCCGTTTTCAATTATCTATCTTAACGAGTTCTTTATTATCCAAGGTTCTGATTGTCACTTCGGCTCTGGAAGGCACGATGACATTTTAGATCAAATTTTTATTATTTTAATAATGAGATTGAGCATTGATTTTAAATCATTTTTAAAAAATTAAACCCATTCACATTTTGAATGACTCCTGATTCTGGTCTCTAATCTTTTATTTGCTGCAAGTTGCTAAACCCGTTTTAATGGTCTCAAGCAGTTCTTGACTATTCCAAGGTTTATACAAACAGCGGAGTAAATGACCTTCCTGTTGGACACGTTCAATCGCGGTTTGATCTGCTTGTCCTGTGAGCATGACTTTAGCAATATGAGGCCATTTCTCATCAACCTGAATCAGTAACTCATCTCCTTTCATACCTGGCATTAGCCAATCTGAGATAATCACCAAAATTTTAATGCCTTCTTCATGCAGTTCCTCAATGATTTCTAAGGCTTCTTCTGCACTTTCAGCAAATTCATAGCGGTAGGTGTCATTAAATGCTTTGTGAAATTCTATTTCAAGCGTTTCCAATACCAGTGTTTCATCATCAACACATAAAATAGCGGCGGTTTGAGACATGAAATGGTTTTCTCCTATTGTCCTATCAGTCAGTGAAAGCGTTTTGAGGGGAATACAATTTAATTAATATTTTTAAGAAGGTTTATATGCTAAAAAACATTATCGCGTGATAGGCAAGGATACCGTAAAGGTGGTTTGACCCGGTTCACTTTCTACCCTTATTGCCCCCTCGTGTTTTTTAATAATTTTTTGGACAATATCTAAACCTAAGCCACTGCCTTCACCGGGTGGTTTAGTGGTAAAAAACGCTTCAAATATCTTTTGTTGAATGTTGTCAGGAATACCTGCACCGCTATCGGTAATACAAACGAGGACTTGATTATCTTGCTCTGCCACCTCAATCGTTAAAGTGCCTTTATTCGTCATGGCATATAAAGCATTATGAACCAAATTAGTCCACACTTGGTTGAGTTCATCAGGATAACACAATAAAGGGGGTAGTGAGGCATAGTGTCTGATAACGTCTACCCCTTGTTTAAGTTGATTCTGATACAACGTTAACACGGTTTCAATGCCTTCTGTGATATCGGCGGATATTTTTTCACCTGACGAATCAAAACGGGCAAAATTTTTCAGAGCAAATATCGTTTTCGCGGCACGATCAGAGGCGAGGCTAATAGAGCGTGTGCTTTTTTGAACAATAGCCAATTGGTAGCCTATTTCTAATATAGCGAGACAATCCGGGGCTTTTAATAAAGGCAAAAAGGCTTCAATATCGTCATAAATTCCGATTTTCGCTAGATGCTCTGCAATACTGGCTGCATTTTCAATAGCACGTTCTTGCAATTGCAGCGTCAACGCTTTTTTCAGTTTGCGTTTTTCTCGGGTAGATAAATTGATGTTTCTCGATGCGGCTTGTTGCAGTAAGGCAAGGAAATCTTGCTGACGGGGTTCTGAGAGTGAGTGAAAGAATACGAGTAGCCGCTTTAAATCCTGATCAATAAAATGAGCAATATGGCCGACTGATGAGCGAATCGCGCCAAGTGGTGTATTGATTTCATGGGCAATCCCGGCTACTAAATGCCCTAAAGCTGCCATTTTTTCAGATTGAATCAGTTCTTCTTGTGTGGCTTTCAGACGATCTAATGCGATTGCCAAGTCTTTAGCATGTTGTTCCTGTTTACGTTCACTGACCAATAATTTAAGATCACCATCAACGATTTCTTTAAACTGCCATAATAAGGCATGATAAAGTGAGGCATAGTGTCTCGTTTTGTTATCTAAGACGCAAATCGTTCCAAATATCTGATTATTCGGCCATATCAAAGGCACACCCAAGTATGAAATCATCTGTAATTTCACGTCTGGATTGTCTTTCCATTCGATATCTTCCAAGGCATTGGGTACATGTAACTCATCTCGCTGAGCCATCACCGTTTCACAGTATAAGCCGGTATTCAAATCCGCTTTTTCATGAACGTCATAAGGATTGTCTTCTGTTTGACTCGAAACCAAAACTTCGATTTGTGTCGAATGCACTTTCATGATAAGCCCGGCAGGCACTTCAAACAAGTTAGCCATCAAATCGACAGTCTTTTGCCATTTTTCCAAATAAGCATTTAAAATTCCACTGTTTTCTTTGGCAATCTCGGCAATGATATTCTTATCATCAAAATGATTAAGTGTTGGCATAAATTTGACTTATAGATGAATAATTTAATTCTCGAATAGCGAATAGCGAATAGCGAATAGCGAATAGAAAATAGCAAAATCAACGTGAATATTTTATATTGTAGGCTTAATGTATACAAAAATGAAATTAATTAAGTATTCAATCTGTTATCCATTTACTAGACTTTTTAAAGTGATTTCGTGTTTAAAATCATAATGTTATATTTATTTTGTGTTTTAATGTGATGCTGATAAAAGTTTTGCCATTTGTGGTGAATGTGGTGAAGTGATTGAGCATTCTACAAAATTTTTTCAAAATTGGAAAATGCTAATCGAAATTAGCTAGATTAAGTTAGCGTTCTATTATACCTCGCATGATCAAACAATAAGGCAATTCAAACAAAAATAATTAATATCCCACCAATGGGGAGCATCAAGTGGGATTGCCCCTACCATGAGGCGGCAATCCCAAGCGCAAGCTTTCCTACCCATTCATCCGCATCAAGACTTTAAGATGAGTGGCAACGCTGCGGCCCAAGGCCGGTAAGTCATAACCCCCTTCTAGGGTTGAAACAATACGCCCTTTGGCATATTTGTCAGCGATGAGCAATATTTCCTGTGTTACCCAGGCATAATCCTTTTCGTGCAAGTGCATCAAGGAGATGCTATCGTCTTCATGGGCATCAAAGCCGGCTGAGATAAAAATCATTTGTGGCGCAAATTTATGTAAGGCAGGTAGCCAGTGCAAAATCACCGCTTCACGAAATTTATCGCCGCCAGTGCCGGCCGGGAGGGGCACATTAATGATATGTTCACTAAAAGTATTGGCCCCACAATGGGGATAAAAAGGATGTTGAAAGGTTGAACAAAACAAGACACGCGGTTCATCTGTGAAAATGGCCTCGGTACCATTGCCATGATGGACATCAAAGTCTACAATCGCTACCCGATTTAATCCATAATTTTCAATGGCATGAGCGGCCCCGACGGCGACGTTATTGAAAAAGCAAAAACCCATCGCCTTATTTCGCAAGGCATGGTGTCCAGGGGGACGAATATTACAAAAGGCTACGTTATGTTTATGGGTTAAAACTAAATCGGTCGCCTGAACGACGGCACCTGCTGCGCGTAAGGCCGCTTGTGGCGTTTGTGGCGTTAGCAGGGCATCGGGATCAATGTAGACATAACCGTCCGTTTCAGTATGGTTAATGATTTTATCAATATATTTGCCCTCATGCACTCGTGCCAATTGTTTGCGCGTTGCTAATGGGGCCTCATAATAACGTATCAAGTCTATCAATTGAGAGGTGGCGAGTTGATCTTCTATGGCATGGATTCTGGTGGGATTTTCTGGGTGTCCGCCGCCCATTTCATGGAGTAGGCAATCAGGATGATGAAGATAGGCTAAAGGCATGATCCATTTTCCTCCTTATTGATAATTTGAGGTTGTACTGCAATGTGAGTGACTGATTGAAATAAAAGCTGATTGTCACGGATTTTGGGGACAGTCATAAATAGAATATTGAAAAATCCGTAAACTTTCATATTATAATAAACTTTCATACTTTATTTTATAAGGAGTCAACTTCATGAAGTTTGTTCACACGATGTTCATAACGGGCATATTAGGCAGTGCGGTTTTGTCTATGTCCAGCGTTCAAGGCGAACCCTTACCCTATAAGCCACCGATTCCAGCGGATAATCCACAAACGGTGGCTAAAATTGAACTCGGTAAAACCTTGTTTTTTGATCCGCGCCTTTCCAGTAGTGGCACGGTATCCTGTAATTCCTGCCATAATGTCATGGCCGGGGGGGAAGATAATCGTCCCAATTCGGTTGGTGTAGAGGGACAAACGGGCGGACGTAGTGCGCCAACAGTTTGGAATAGCGCCTTTTTAACGGTGCAGTTTTGGGATGGCCGTGCCCCATCACTGGAAGCGCAAGCCAGAGGCCCTGTCACTAATCCCATTGAAATGGGCATGAAAGATTGGGATACGGTGATTAAACGCTTGGAAAGCATTCCTGGTTATGAACCCCTGTTTCAAGCCGCATTCAGTGGCCCAAATTCTATCACCGCCGATAATGCGGTTAAAGCTATCGCTGCCTACGAACGGACGCTGATTACACACGGTTCACCTTATGATCGTTACCAGAAGGGTGAGGAAACGGCATTGACTCAGCAACAGGTGAAGGGGTTAGAAACCTTTATTAATATAGGGTGTTTTACGTGTCATTATGGGCCGAATTTTAGTGGCCCCTCAAGGCAGAATCAGATGGGCAAAGGATGGTTTCAGAAATTTCCAACTATTCCGGGCAGCCCATACGAAACCCAATACACGTTATTGGACGATAAAGGCCGTTATGAAGTGACTGGTGAGGATCAGGATAAGCATGTCTGGCGTGTGCCGACATTACGCAATGTCGCTTTGACAGCCCCGTATTTTCACAATGGTGCCGTGCCCACACTTGAAGAAGCCGTGCGTGTGATGGGGAAAACCCAACTCGGTAGAGACTTGAAAGAGGGCGATGTGCAAAACCTTGTCGCCTTTTTAAACGCCTTAACGGGGGAATTTCCAAAACAAACGATGCCGCAGTTGCCACCTACGCCGGGTAAAAGTTTCACCGCCGGAGAATAGGATTGTATATGTAGAGACGCGATGCCTCGCGTCTCTCGTTTATGTATCATGGCCGGAGAATAGGATTGTATATGTAGAGACGCGATGCCTCGCGTCTCTCGTTTATAGCTATTATATATTATGTAGGTCAACAAAAGTCTTTTAACAAAATTCTTATATATAAAAAATGTTAAAAGATTTATGTGTCCCTACTTATTATAGAGACGCGATAAAACAAGAGACGCGAGGCATCGCGTCTCTACAATAGCAATAACGGCACTGGGGTAGTTAGAATGGGATTAGTTCAATGGCGTTCATAAGTTCAGAAGTTAAAAATGGCTAACAAATTCAATGGACAATAAAAAAGCGGCAGAGCAAAATTTTAGACAACGTCTCTACTCGTCTTGTCAATCGCCTAAGGCTTTATCATCTAATATCAGTCAAATCAACATTCTATCCATTGCAGCACCGCCCCCTTATAAATTTTTATGACTTTAGACTGACTCAATATCAAAGATATCAAAGTGTTATGAAGTGATGTGATAATTGTTCATTGATATGTGGCCTTAAACTGACTAAATATCAATAATATCAAAGTATTGTGAACCGATGTGATAATTGATAATTGAACAGTGATATAGCATTTCATTACCCCAGCAAGATGTCATCCCTTCAACGCAGTAGTACTATAGCAATTTGCTTAAAAACCAAGCCACATAAACTGATTCCTTAACTTGCTCTTTTCAAGATTGCCAAGGAGATCGTAAGCCGTGCTGTTGGCGTAATCCATGCTTCATGGTTTGGGCGTATCAAGATTGTGTATGCTGCCTCTCTAAAAACCAGTACTTTGCTAAAGCTATCGCCTAAAGGTAAGACTATGAAATCCTTTCCCTTCCTGTTTTTGCTGATAACGACTTCCCTTCATGCCGAAGTTATCTTTGATGGCACACTCGGCTCTTCTATTAACTTACCCGGCCCCGATTATCAAATTGAGAGCCAACATGGGCAACAACATGGAGGCAATTTATTCCACAGTTTTCATGAGTTTAATCTCCAAAACCCTGAAAGTGCTACCTTTTCTGGCCCCAACAGTGTCAACAATATCATCAGCCGTGTCACTGGCGGCAATCCTTCCCAAATTGACGGGCTACTGCGTTCAACCATTCCCAATGCTGATCTCTATTTTATTAATCCATCAGGGCTATTTTTTGGGCCCAATGCAAAACTGGATGTACAAGGCTCTTTTCATGCCAGCACTGCCGACTATCTTCGTTTGGGAAAGGCAGGACGTTTTGATGCCAGCCAGCCCCAGAATAGTTTATTAACCGTTGCCCCGGTTGAAGCCTTTGGCTTTCTGGACAACACAGTGGCCCCCATTTCGCTTGAAGGGCAGGGCGAAATCAGTGAAATGGATTGGGATGGCAAGCCAACAGGGCTAAGCGTACCCAGTGGAAAAAGCTTGTCATTGATAGGTGGCGATATCAATATCATGAAGGGGAGTTATTTGCGAGAGCAAGACAGCACTTCGATTACCCGATTAGGCAATCTGAATGCGCCGCGTGGCAGAATAAACCTAGCCAGCGTTGCCTCAAAAGGTGAAGTCATACCCACTGCATTAGATTTAGAACTATTAGGTTTTAAAGACTTTAGCGATATCACCCTGTCTGACAAATCAGTCGTCGATGTGAGCGGAAAAGGTGGCGGTAGCGTATTTATTCGTGCCGATAAATTGACAGTCAATGAGAGTTGGATTCAAGCGCTTAGGCTAGAAACTCAGAATGACAGTCAATTGCTGAGTTATCAACCGACTGAGGATAATGAGAAAAATAAAGTCAGTATCGATGTCAAAGTCAGGCAACTCTCCTTAAAGAACAATAGCCGGATCAGAGGTGATTCATACAGTAGTGAAAATGCGGGCGAGATTTCAATTCAAGCCAGTACGATTGATTTTAAAAACGGAAGCTGGATTAATAATAAGGCTTATGCAATAGGCCATGCTGGCAATATTTTCCTTAAAGCGAACGATATAGTGATAGAAGAAGGCGGGGTTGTCAGTCTTACCCATGGTGAGGGTAACGCGGGTAGGATTCATATCCAGGCGACAGGAACGCTTATAGTCGCCGGGGCTGATGTTGAAAAAGGGTGGTCTAGTCAAATTGCTTCGATCTCTGATCCTTATGAGGCAGATATTATAGGCGGTGCTGGACAAGACATCTTACTCGAAGCGGGAGAACTGATCTTAAAAGCAGGTGGCCAAATCAGTAGCAGCAGTATTGCATCGGAAGGCAGACAAAGCGAACACGCTGGCAATATCACGATTCGCGTAACAGGTGCCGTTAAACTCTCAGGTGTCAATCCCTACGGCGAAAATGAAAATGGATTAGGTTCTGGGATTTATGTGCCTTCTAAAGGCACAGACGCTGGCAAGGCAGGCACGCTTTTCTTAACCGCTGGTTCCTTGTCTATCACTGACGGTGCCGTAATCAGTGCGAGTACATCTGGTAACGCACAGGGCGGGCAGATTGAGATACAGATTAAAGGCCCCGTTTCTATCTCAGGCAACTCAGCCCATATCGCGTTGAAGGAAGCCAAAGCCAGCCAGAAAGAATTTCAAGCTGGATTTCTTGATTACCAAGGTGATCGCGTTTCCATCAGTGGTATTTATGGCCATTCCTCAAGCAGTGCCGATCAGGCCGGTGAAGCCGGCACAATTACCTTATCCGCTCAACAAATCAACTTGACTGAGGGGAGCGTTATCAATACCGCAACTGAAAATGCTGGAGGAGGGCATATCGCCCTCACCACACACAATCGATTGTATTTGCAAGACAGTGAAATCACCACCAGTGTACAAGGGGGAACTGAAAATGGGGGGAATATTGCTATTGACAATCCCCTGTTTGTGATATTAGACAACAGTCTCATTAAAGCCCAAGCGGATGCGGGTAGAGGAGGGGATATTGACATTCAATCGCAACACTTTGTGCGTTCAAATGAGAGTATCGTGAATGCCTCTTCAAAAGTGGGGCTTGATGGAGAAGTTGTGATTAGTTCGCCAGAAATTGATATTAGTCAGGCGCTGAATGTTTTGCCAAAAACGCTCGTAGACACTCATCTTAAGCGTTGCAATACACAGGATATTGAACAGCCCAGCACGTTTGTGATTATCCCTGCTTATCGGGTGCCACCGTTTGTAAAGTAGAGACGCGATGCCTCGCGTCTCTTTTACACCTAAC
>Ga0316201_10002361_pt1 | contig 13394 bp, 13 predicted proteins | sample CS6wburrow_MG_FD_204516 | JGI IMG/M metagenome (GOLD analysis project Ga0316201, IMG submission 204516) | Coastal sediment microbial communities from Delaware Bay, Delaware, United States - CS-6 worm burrow | ecosystem: Environmental > Aquatic > Marine > Coastal > Sediment | place: USA... | reverse complement strand
ACGATAAACCAGGATCCGGAATAGCTTTTCAAATCGATGTCGAGGATGCTGTGGGCGTCTCGCATCAGATAAAACAGTTGACCAGCGTAGTGGAGGAAGAGTTGTGAGCGAGGACAAAACGATCCGGGTCCGGGATATCATGAAGACCAAATTCGATATGGTTGACGGCATCGCCACCGTAGAGGATGCGCTCAACCAGATGAGTCATGTAGAGACCAAATGCCTGGTTGTAAAAAAACGCAACGAGAACGACGAATATGGACTGGTGATGCTCGCCGACATCGCGCGCCAGGTGCTGGCCAAAGACAAATCCCCCAGCCGCATGAATATCTACGAAATCATGTCGAAACCAGTCATTACCGTCGACCCTGACATGGATATCCGCTACTGCGCACGCCTGTTTACCCGCTTTCACCTGTCGCGCGCACCCGTGGTTGACAACGGCAATATTGTCGGCATCGTAAGTTTTACCGACATGACACTGAAGGGTCTAAGGCAGCCGTGAAATCAGCGGGCAGCGGCGTCTTGCTGGCTGAGGCCAGTCAGCGCAGCTCGCCCAATCAGGATATCAGGCCGACGGAGTGCATAGTCGACCTGCTGGTTATCCATAATATCAGCCTTCCACCAATGCAGTTCGGCGGACCCTGGATCGACGATCTTTTTCACAACCAGCTCGATCCCGGCGTCCACCCCTATTTTGTCGACATCTATCAGCGCAGGGTCTCTTCCCATCTGCTGATTCGACGCGATGGCGAACTGCTGCAATATGTTCCCCTCTGCCAACGCGCCTGGCATGCCGGTGTGTCCTGTTTTGAAGGCCGGAATGCGTGCAACGATTTCTCTATCGGCATAGAGTTGGAAGGGGCTGACGAAGTCCCCTACACCGACCAGCAGTATCGCAGGCTCATACACACGACTAAAAGTATCATGTCACTCTACCCGGCAATCACCAGGGAGAGAATCACCGGTCATTGCAATATTGCACCCGGCAGGAAAACCGACCCCGGACCGGCGTTTGATTGGACTAGATACCTTGGTGGGCTTAGGGAACCTCTGAACAAGTCATGACCCTCGATCTCGGCGCCAGAATTCGCCCTTTCTGCGTTGCAAATCTTCGCAATAGCCAGCTATTACCTGCGATTTGCGCCTTGAATGGACAAATTCTGATCACCGATCCCTTCGGCCCAGACTTATTCAGAGGTTCCTTAGTTAATCCTCTACCAGTAAGCCAGCAGCCGCCCTTCAGAAATTTTGTGCTCAAAACTTTTCAGTGGCCGCTTACCCTTGGCAATACATTCGCCGCTCTCGATATCAAAGGCCCACTGATGTTTGGGGCAGGTCAGCGTAGTACCCTCCAGGGAGAGATGGGGAATATCGGTCACCTGGTGAGGACAACGGCTGTCGTATACGGCGATCTCGTCACCTTTGCGCCAGGTGAACAGGTGGCGCCCGTCTATTTCAAAATATGCGGCCTCCTGCTGCGGCACCTCATCCAGCGATGCAACATCATGCCACTCCGGCTCGGCATCCAGATTATCCGGCCGGAACTCGGGAATATCCATATCCAGTAGAATTTCCGTGGCCCACACGATCTTGGCCAGACCGAGCACCGGGAAAGCCATCAGCAGCGCGTCGATCACCTCATTTGGCGAGGCGCCATTGCGTAACGCCCGGGTCAGATATTGGCGAAAGCCACCCTCGGTCTGGACGGCAACCTTGGTAATGACCGAAATCAGATCCCTGGTTCGGGTATCCAGATGGGTCTCGGACTTCTTCATGAAAGAGAAATAGGCCGACATCGCTTCTGGCCGGGCCTTCAATAGATAGTTCAGAGCATCACTCATAATTCTAAAAGCCTCCCAAATACTGCAATTGCTAACATTTTTATTGATTCGGGTGAATGAGAGCTTCCTACTGGAAGTGCGCTACAAGGCTTTGCCCCTGCGCTCCTCCCTCACGGCATCGATCAACATCAATATCACACCCAGTGAGATCGCCGAATCTGCGACATTGAAAGCCGGCCAATGCCACTCCCGATAGTATACATCGATAAAATCGACCACATGACCGAGGAGTATGCGGTCCAAAATATTGCCCAGCGCACCACCAACCACCAGACTTAAGGCAACGGCACTGAGTCGCTGGTTGACCGCCAGGCGGTTGATCCAGATTATCAGTACCAGACTGACCATCAGCCCGATCAGGATGAAGAACCAGCGCTGCCAGCCACCCTGGTCACTCAGAAAGCTGAAAGCCGCACCCTCATTGTAGACCAAGGTTAAATTGAGATACGGCAGTACCGGTAGCACTTCAAAAACCAGAAAGTTCGATTCCACCAGTTGCTTGCTGAGCTGATCGAGTATCACCACCGCCAGAGAGAGCCAGAGCCAGCGCAGCATGTGCAATCTTCCTTGTGAAATCAGGCGTAGTTCCTGACTTCGCCGTCTATTGTGATGTTTTCCACACAGCGTCCACAGATGTCCGGGTGTTCGCTGTTGCTGCCGACATCTTCGCGGTGGTGCCAGCAGCGCACGCACTTCATATGTTTCGATCTGGTTGCCAGGATTGCCAGCCCCTGCAGCGCGCTATCCGTTGCCTGCGGCGGTTTCTGATCCGCTGCATGCACCCGGGCAGCCGAGGTGATCAGCACGAAACGCAACTCATCTCCAAGTTTATCAAGCGACTGCATCAGCTCCGGTGAACAGTAGAGATCCACCTCGGCATCCAGCGGGGAACCAATGACAGCATCCGCGCGCAGCCGTTCGAGCTGTTTTCCGACCGCTTCTCTCACTTCGATTACGCCATTCCAGAAATGTCGGTCGAACCGGTCTCCATCGTCCAGCGCATACAGCCCTTTGTACCAGCTCTCCAGAAAAACCGATTCGCCCCGTTCGCCTGGAATATGCCGCCATATTTCGTCTGCGGTAAAACTGAGGATCGGCGCCAGCCAGCGGACCATGGCCTCGCTGATGTGGTAGATCGCGGTCTGACAGGAACGGCGCGCAAGGCTGTCTGCCTGGGTGGTATATTGCCTGTCCTTGATAATATCGAGGTAGAAACCACCCATCTCGTTGACGCAAAAGTTGTGGATAGACTGGAAAATCTGGTGGAATTGGTAAGTTTGGTAGGCCTCGATTATTTCCGCCTGCAGCTGCGTTGCGCGGTCGACAGCCCAACGGTCCAACTCAATCATATCGGCCGGGGCCACCAAGTGGACCGCCGGATCGAAGCCATTGATGTTGGCCAACAGAAATCGTGAGGTGTTGCGAATCCTACGGTACGCATCCGCCGTGCGTTTCAGAATTTCATCCGATACGTTCATCTCACCACGGTAATCGGTGGCGGAAACCCAGAGTCGGATGATATCGGCACCCAGATTTTTCATGACGCTCTGAGGGCTGACCACATTGCCCTGAGATTTCGACATTTTCAATCCCTTGGCGTCGACGGTAAATCCGTGGGTCAGCACACCCTTGTAAGGCGCGCAGCCGTCAATCGCAACCGACGTAAGCAATGAGGACTGAAACCAGCCGCGGTGCTGGTCCGATCCTTCGAGATAGAGGTCGGCCGGAAACTCGAGCCCTTCACGCAGTTTCAGAACCGTGAAATGGGTTACGCCTGAATCGAACCAGACATCCAGTGTATCTGGCACTTTTTCATAATTTTGCGCATCCTCACCCAGCAGTTCCACGGGATCCAGCGAAAACCAGGCCTCGATCCCCGCTTTTTCTACACGCCGGGCCACCTCTTCGATCAGACGCGGCGTCTCCGGATGCAGCTCTCCGCTGCTCTTATGGATGAACAGTGCGATGGGAACACCCCAGGTGCGCTGGCGGGATATGCACCAGTCCGGCCGCCCTTTCACCATGCCTTCGATTCGGGCGCGCCCCCAGTCAGGGGTAAACAGGGTTTTGTCGATCTCCTGCAGTGCCGTCTCGCGCAGGCCTGCCTGCTCCATGCCGATGAACCACTGGGGCGTTGCGCGAAAAATGATCGGTGTCTTGTGCCGCCAGCAGTGCGGGTAACTGTGCGACAGACGCGCCTCCTGCAGCAGTGCACCCCGCACCTTGAGCACCTCGATCACCTTCTCATTGGCAGTAAAAACATGCTCGCCCCCGAACAGTTCGGTTCCCGCGACAAAACGCCCGTCACCGCCCACCGGGTTATCCACCGGCAAGCCGTAACGCTGACCGACGATATAGTCATCCAGGCCATGGCCCGGTGCCGTGTGTACCGCACCGGTGCCCGCCTCAAGCGTGACATGCTCACCCAGAATCACCGGAACTTCACGGTCGTAGAAGCAGTGCTTGAGCTTTAATCCCTCGAACGCATCACCGCGTCCGTAGGCGATCACGTGATAGTGCTCGATATCCCAGCGACCCATGGCCTCCTTGAGCAGTCCCTCGGCTACCATCAGCCGCTCCTTTCCGTGCGGGGTGTCGGCCTGGACGATCACATACTCCAGACCCGGGTTGAGCGCTACCGCCTGGTTGGCCGGGAGTGTCCAGGGTGTCGTGGTCCAGATCACCAGCGACAACGGACCTTCGCCATGGCCGTTCGGAATCGAGTGGCAGCGCGCCATCAGCGCCTCGGCATCCATCACCCGAAAACGCACGTCGATAGTGAAGGACTCCTTGTCCTTATAATCTACTTCCGCCTCTGCCAGCGCCGAACCGCAGTCGGTGCACCAGTGCACAGGCTTGTAACCCTTGTGCACATGTCCATTGGCAACGATCCTGCCCAGCGCGCGGATGATATCCGCTTCCGACTGAAAATCCATTGTCAGGTAGGGTTTGCTCCAATCGCCGAAAACACCCAACCGCTTGAAATCCATCCGCTGTTTATCGATCTGCTTGGCCGCATATTCGCGGCAAGCTACCCGAAACTGGGCCGCGGTCACCTTGCTTCCGGGTTTACCAACCTTCTTCTCCACCTGCAGTTCGATTGGCAGGCCGTGACAGTCCCATCCGGGCACATAGGGTGCGTCATAGCCGTCAAGCGTACGGCTTTTTACGATGATATCCTTGATGACCTTGTTGACCGCGTGGCCGATATGGATGTCGCCATTGGCGTAGGGGGGACCGTCATGCAGGATGAACTTTTGCCGCCCACTGCGCGCTTCACGGATTTTCTGATACAGGTTGATGCTCTCCCACCGTTTTTGCATCTCCGGTTCGCGCTGAGCAAGATTTCCCTTCATCGGAAATCCAGTCTTGGGAAGATTGAGAGTACTCTTATAATCGGTCACGTATGGTCGCTCTGTTGCTTCAAGTTAAAATCGTCGGTTAAAAAAAATTCTCTTGCGGTTTGGCTGTCCAGTTCGATCTGCTGCCGCAACTGATCGAACGAGTCAAAACGTTTTTCATCCCGCAATTTAATCCTGAATTCCACCTCTACATGGGCACCGTAGATATCCCGCTGGAAATCGAACAAGTGCACCTCCAGCAGATAGCGCCTGTCCTCTTTTACAGTTGGCCGGGTACCGATGTTGGCCACCCCCTGGACACTCGCCTCGCCCAATCCAGAAACCGAAACCGCATAGACCCCGCTCAATGGGCTCACCTTGCGATGCAGATTTATGTTGGCGGTGGGAAAGCCAATAGTTCTTCCGCGCGCATCCCCATGCGCCACCCGCCCGCAGATACGGTAGGGGCGTCCCAGGTAGTACGCAGCCTGATGTAGATCGCCTGCAGCCAACAGAGCCCTTATACTGGTACTGCTGACCCGCTCGTCGCCCACCACGAAGGTGTTCATATTCTCCACTTCGAACAGCTGTTTTTCACCCACTCTTCGCAGCAATTCGATATCGCCCGCCCTTCTCCTGCCAAAGCGAAAATCGTCTCCAACAAACAGATAGCGAATCCCCAGACCTTCCACCAGCAGGCGCTGCACAAACTCTTCTGCGGACATCGCTGCAAGTTTGTGATTGAACTCAAGCAGCACCACCCGGTCGATACCCGCGTTGCTGATTGCATGCAGTTTTTCACGCATCCTGGTCAGCCGGGCGGGGGCTTTTTCAGGGGCGAAAAACTCCTGCGACTGGGGCTCGAAGGTAATAACCGTCGCCGGCAAGCCGAACTGCAGCGCCTTCTCGCGCAGGTGCCCGAAAACCGCCTGGTGTCCCAAGTGTACCCCGTCGAAGTTACCGATGGTCGCTACACAACCCTGGTGTTCGGCACGCAGATTGTGCAAACCGCGAATCACCTGCATTGCATTAAGCCCTGGATCGGATCAGCCCAAAGCGGGTGATTATATGCGAACTTCTCGCTCAAGTCCCCGTTTAACCTAGAATCTTCAGTTAACCGCTGTTAAGTGAGTCAAACACCGCTATTACGAAAATGGCGCACTCTTATTCCAAGGGCCAGCAGAGCGGCAGAATAGACAAAAAAACCACCGACTATAAGGCCAAGCAGCCGCCAGACCTTATCCATCGTTGTCGCGGTGGTCCACTCGGATAAGGCCCCGACTCCCCAATAGAGCACCCCTGCCAGCAAGGCGCTCGCGGCAACTCCCTGCAGCAACAAGAGAGGCCAGCCCGATTGAGGCAGATAGACCCCCTCGCGCCGTAATCCGCGGAAAAGAAGAAACGCATTGAGCGAAGCAGACAGGGTGGTGGCCAGCGCAAGGCCTGCATGCGCGAGCGGAAATACCAGCACGATATTCAGTATCATATTGGTCGCCATGGCAATGACTGCAATGCGCACCGGCGTGCGCGTATCCTGGCGCGCGTAAAAACCCGGCGCCAGCACCTTGATCAGGATGAACGACACAAGCCCCAACGAATAAGCCATCAGACTTCGCTGGGCCATGGCAACATCTTTTGCCAGAAACACATCGGATTGAAACAGCGTGGCGATCATCGGGCCGGACAATATGAACAGCCCGACCGCTGCCGGCACCCCCAGCAGCAGCGCCCAGCGCAGCGCCCAGTCGATCGTGCGGGAGAAACCCTCACTTGATTCAGTCGCGTGGGTGCGGGAAAGACCGGGCAGTATCACGGTACCCAGCGCCACGCCCAACACACCGAGGGGGAACTCCATCAGCCGGTCCGAATAGTAGAGCCAGGAGATGCTCCCGGTCACCAGAAAGGAGGCGATCAGGGTATCCAGCAACAGGTTCAGTTGGGTGACGGATACACCGAACAGCGCCGGCAGCATGAGTCTGCCGATCTTACGCACACCCTCATCCTTCGGCGCAAACTTGAACTTTGGAAGCAATTTGAGCTGATGCAGAAAAGGCCCCTGGAACAGCAGCTGAGCGATACCGGCAAACAGCACGCCCCAGGCAAGAGCAACCACCGGACGATCCATCAGCGGCGATAGCCAGAGCGCGCAACCGATCATGGAGATATTGAGCAGCACCGGCGTAAACGCAGGAATACCGAATCGGTTATGGGCATTTAGAATGCCACCGGCCAACGCAGTCAATGAGATAAAGAAGAGATAAGGGAATGTCAGCCGCAGCATATCGCTAGCAAGCACCAGTTTTTCCGTATCACCAATGAAGCCGGGCGCAAAAACCAGCACCAAAAAGGGCGCCCCGACGACGCCCAACAGCGTCACCGCCAGCAGTACCGCCCCCAGCGTACCCGCGACATGGTCTACAAACAGCTTCAGCTCATCAAATCCCCGCTTCTCCTTGTACTCAGTCAGAACCGGCACAAAGGCCAACGAAAAAGCCCCTTCGGCAAACAGGCGCCGTAAAAAGTTGGGAATTTTGAAGGCGACGAAAAAGGCATCGGTACCGGCACTGGCGCCGAACTGATGGGCAAACACCAGGTCGCGTATAAACCCCAGTACACGCGACAGCAGGGTGTTGGATCCGACCTTGGCCAGAGACTTGAGCATAAACCCGCATTCCATTCAGCAATATTTAGAGTGAAAGCGCAGATTATAGGCCCACAACAAATCATCGAAGAAATAGTTTGACGTCAGCCGCAAGCCTGAATCCATCCGCCCGGCAATTGTAACTAGTTATTGACAACTAAGTGCGTAGACTGGAAAATGCGCAGCTCTTTACCGTTTTCATTGTTAATTGGGGGAGTTATTTTGGCCAACTCAGCACAAGCCCGCAAGCGTGCGCGTCAAGCGGAACAGCATCGACAGCACAATGCGTCCTGCCGCAGCAATATGCGCACGCATTTGAAGAATGTCGTAAAAGCGGTAGCAGCTGGCGAGAAAGATGGCGCCACGGAAGCGTTCAAGATGGCGGTACCGGTGATTGACCGCACTGCCAATCTGGGTCTGGTCCATAAGAACAAGGCAGCCCGCTTCAAAAGCCGTCTGAATGCGCGCATCAAAGCGATGTAGTCAGAGAAAACTGCTCCCAGCAATAAAAAAAGCCGGCTCTGAACAGCCGGCTTTTTTTATTGCTGGGAAATGAAGTACTAGACAAGTACCAGATTATCCCGGTGAATCAACTCCTCGTCGTCCATATAGCCCAAAATCTCCCTGATCTGATTTGACGGCTTACCCTTTATCCCGCTCGCTTCCTGCGAACCGTAGTTGACCAGACCACGCGCCACCTCGCGACCCTGCTCGTCCACGCAGGAGACAACCTGGCCACGGGAAAAATTACCGACCACATCCCTCACCCCAACAGCGAGCAGGCTGCGGCCCGATTCGCGTAGAACCCGCACCGCCCCGGCATCCAGAACAAGTCTTCCACGCACCTGAAGCTGGCCTGCCAGCCAACGCTTACGCGCCGCTTCCGGTCCCTGAGTCGGCAGCAGCAGGGTTCCAACATCTTCACCACTGGCGATACGGCTCAAAATATTCTCGGCCTTACCCGGCGCGATCACCGTGGCGGCGCCGGAACGCGCTGCAATCCCAGCCGCACGCACTTTGGTTGCCATACCGCCCCTTCCCAGTCCGCTGGCGCTCTCCCCGGCCACCTGTTCCAAAAGAGCATTGTCCACCCGACTTTCGGAGATCAATTTAGCGCCAGGATCGAATCTTGGATCCGCGTCGAACAGACCCGGTTGATCGGTCAGCAAAACCAGCAGCTCGGCGTCTACCAGGTTGGCTACCAGCGCGGCCAGCGTATCGTTGTCGCCGAAGCGCAGTTCGTCATTGGCCACAGTATCGTTTTCATTTACCACCGGTACCACGCCAAGCGCCATCAGTGTGCGCAAAGTGCTTCGGGCATTCAGGTAGCGCTCCCGGTTCATAAGATCATCATGCGTAAGCAGCACCTGGGCGGTGTGCAGTCCATGCTTCATGAAACAGGTTTCATAGGCGCGCACCAACCCCATTTGGCCGACCGCTGCCACCGCCTGCAGCTCGTGCAGGGCCGTGGGCCGGCGCTGCCAGCCAAGGCGACTCATACCTTCCGCCACGGCACCGGAAGAGACCAGAATCAACTGCTTGCCTGCAAGCACCCGATCCGACATCTGCTGAACCCATGTAGAAAGGGACTCCCGTGCAACGCCCTTGCCATCCGCCGTCAACAGCGCACTGCCAATCTTGACAACCCAACACCCGGTTTCGGCCAGGTCACCGCGTGATCTAATCATCGAACTACCATCTTTCACTTCAATGGATCCCATGCCTCGTCTTCGTCAGGCGTACTCCCTACCTCCACTGCCTGCGAAAACCGCTGGCCAAGCTGTTCAAGGCGCCCCATGAGCGCCTGAATCAAAGCTTCAATTCCCTCGCCGGTCAGAGCGGATATCGCAAACATCTCCCCTTTCCAATCAAGCGCATCGACCAGAACAGCGCTTCTGCGGACAAACTCCTCGTCTGACAGCAGGTCCTGCTTATTGAGCACCAGCCAGCGCTCCCGGTCAGCCAGTTCAGGACTGAAGCGGGCCAATTCGTCTGCGATAAGCGCCACCTGACGGCCAGGATCGACGCTACTCTCCTGCGCTGCAATATCGACCAGATGAAGCAGCAGGCGGGTACGCTCCAGATGTTTCAAAAATCGCAGGCCCAGCCCCGCCCCTTCTGCCGCCCCTTCGATAATACCGGGCACATCAGCGATGACGAAGCTGCGCTCCTCTCCGACACTGACCACGCCTAAATTGGGGTACAGCGTGGTAAACGGATAATCGGCAATTTTCGGACGGGCGGCGGAGACTTTACGGATAAAACTCGATTTGCCTGCGTTAGGCATTCCCAGCAGTCCAACGTCGGCCAACAGAATCAGCTCCAACTGAAGTTCCCGCCGCTCGCCCTCGCTTCCCGGAGTAAATTGCCGGGGAGCTCGGTTGGTACTGCTTTTAAAGCGCGCATTGCCGATACCGTGAAATCCCCCCTTGGCCACCAGCAACTTATCACCGTGACTCAGCAGCTCGCCTATCAACTCTCCGCTGCCGACATCCCTGACACGGGTTCCGACCGGCACTGCAATATAGAGATCTTCTGCGCTCCTGCCGGTGCGGTTACGACCGGCACCGCCTTCGCCGTGCGCCGCACGGTGAATACGCTTGTGGCGAAAATCCACCAGCGTATTCAGACCTGAATTCGCGTGCAGGTAAACGCTGCCGCCATCACCGCCGTCACCGCCATCAGGTCCGCCCTTGGGGATGTACTTTTCCCGCCGAAAGCCAACCGCGCCTCTGCCGCCATTACCGGCCTCGACCATTAGCGTTGCTTCATCGACGAATTTCATCAGCGGTAGACCTTGATTTGCTTCGGATCGTATCGGGTATGGTGAGAGTTACCGGGGCGAGCGGTTCCACTGCCCTTAACGCAAAAAAGCCCCGTCATCCGACGAGGCCTTTATCGCACAGCTTGGGAGATTAGCGCAGTCAGGCTGGAACTACGCTGACGTACTTACGCTTATTTGCTCCCTTCACCTCGAATTTGACCACGCCATCTGCTTTGGCAAAAAGGGTATGATCCTTGCCGCAACCGACATTAACGCCGCCATGCACGCGGGTTCCGCGCTGACGGATAATGATGCCGCCCGCATTGATAACCTGACCGCCAAACACCTTAACGCCAAGACGCTTCGATTCTGAATCGCGGCCGTTTCGTGTACTGCCGCCTGCTTTTTTATGTGCCATAGTAGAATGCCTCTCAGCCCGCGCTAATTCCGGTTATCTGCAGCTCAGTATAAGATTGACGGTGACCCTGACGCTTCAGGTACTGCTTACGCCGTCTGAACTTGACGATTTTGACTTTCTTGCCCCTGCCATGGGATCTGACGGTGGCCGAAACCTTTCCACCTTCCACATAAGGAGCACCAACCTTTACATTGTCACCATCGGCTATCATCAGCACTTTATCGAGTTCCATTTCGGCACCCTCTTCGGCGCCAATCTTCTCGACCCTGAGGACATCGCCCTCGGAAACCCGGTACTGTTTTCCACCAGTCTGGATTACGGCATACATACCAAATCCCCGCAAAAATTCATTGTATATTCTGATGCGTAAAGAATACGCACCAACCAAAGAGCGGGAATTCTACCCATGCTGCATACCAAGGTCAATTAAAATGTCATGTTAGCGGAATGAAAACGCTTCGGCTTGACAGATGATAGGGCACAACTCTAGCATGCACGGTCCTGCTGATTGGATGCAGTAACCGTATGAATTCTCCCGACATAACGACAATGGATATAGCCGCCGTTAACGCTTTGGTCGAGGGCGACATGAAGCTGGTCGACGCCCTGATACTTCGTCGCCTGCAATCCGATGTGATTCTAATCAATCAGGTCGGTCACTACATCGTGAACAGCGGAGGTAAACGCCTGCGCCCGATAATCGTGCTGCTGGCGGCACGCACGTTGAATTATCGCGGCGGGGGGCATATCGATCTGGCCGCCATTATCGAATTCATCCATACCGCCACCCTGCTGCATGACGACGTTGTGGATGGCTCCGACAAACGCCGCAACCGCGATACGGCCAATGCGGTCTGGGGTAACGCCACCAGCGTTCTAGTGGGGGATTTTCTCTACTCCCGCGCGTTCGAGATGATGGTGGATATCAATATGATGCGGGTAATGGAGATCCTGTCCCACGCAACCAATCGCATTGCAGAAGGCGAGGTGTTGCAACTTCTCAACTGCAACGATGCGGATATAGTCGAACAAAAATACTTTGAAGTGATTTTACGCAAGACTGCCACTCTGTTTGAGGCAGGCGCTCAACTCGGCGCGGTATTGTGCGGTGCCGGGGCGGAACAGGAGCGCGCGCTGGCAGATTACGGGCGCCACCTCGGCATTGCCTTCCAGATCATCGACGATGCGCTGGATTACAGCGCATCTGGCAGTGAAATAGGGAAAAACATCGGCGATGACCTGGCCGAAGGGAAACCCACATTACCCTTATTGCGAGCCATGCAGGTTGGGACGGCCACACAACGCCAGGCGCTTCGCGATGCCATCGAGCAGGGCGGACGCGAACATATCGACATAGTTATGGACGCCATTGAATCAACCGACGCGATCGAGTACACTTCGCGACTCGCGAAAGAGGAGGCGGCAAAAGCGAAGGCAGCGCTTGTAGAGCTTCCCGCCTCTCCCTACCGCGATGCGCTGGCCGCCTTGGCGGACTTTGCGATAAAGCGCAGAAACTGACACTTATTCGGGGTGTGGCGCAGCCTGGTAGCGCGCTTCGTTCGGGACGAAGAAGTCGGAGGTTCGAATCCTCTCATCCCGACCAATACCAGATAATCACTATCGGATGGGCAATAAAAAACGGCGATTACGCCGTTTTTTATTGCCCTGGGAAAAGCCTCCACTGCTACATATTGTAGCCCGTCTCCTCGTGGCTGACGTGGTCAAGACCCTCGACCTCCTGCTCCTCACTGACCCGGATTCCACCAGTCAACAGACCCACCAGTTTGAGGATGCCCCAGGTAACCACGGCAGTAAACACTACCACTGAAACCACACCCACAAACTGCACCCAGAACTGCCCGCCCATGCTGGATATCCCATCGGCGAAGCCGTAACCGCTGAAAACACCCAGGCTGGTGGAAGATAGAATTCCGGCCATAAGCGTGCCAAGTATGCCGCCGATGCCGTGCACCGGAAATACGTCGAGCGAATCGTCGATCTGCAAGACCCTCTTTATATACTGGGTGCCGGTGTAACAGGTGGCGCCGGCCAGCAAGCCAATGATCAGCGCCCCGCCAGGACCTACGAAGCCGGATGCCGGTGTAATAGTACCCAGTCCGGCCACCATACCGGTGACCGCGCCCAGCGCACTGGGTTTGCCGAAGCGTTTCCACTCAATAGCCAACCAGGTCATGGCCCCGGTGGCAGCGGCAATATGGGTTACCAGCATTGCCATGGCCGCGTTTCCATCCGCCGCCAATGCGCTGCCGCCATTGAAACCGAACCATCCAACCCAGAGCATTCCGGCACCGGAAATCGCCATAGTCATATTGTGCGGCGGCATCGCAGTACGGGGGAAACCCTTGCGCGGCCCCAGCACCAAGGC
>Ga0316201_10002360_pt1 | contig 13398 bp, 14 predicted proteins | sample CS6wburrow_MG_FD_204516 | JGI IMG/M metagenome (GOLD analysis project Ga0316201, IMG submission 204516) | Coastal sediment microbial communities from Delaware Bay, Delaware, United States - CS-6 worm burrow | ecosystem: Environmental > Aquatic > Marine > Coastal > Sediment | place: USA... | reverse complement strand
GGATACAAAAGCACCCAGCCGGATCAGGTGATAAACCCAATCGTGCTTAAGCATTAGTCGGCTGCTGCTACAAAGCGGTATCCATGGCTCCTTACCGTCTGTATGTAGTGATCGAGTTTGGCCGTTCCCAGTATTTTTCTGAGGCGCCTGATGTGTACATCGACTGTACGTTCCTCGAGAAAAACATTGGTGCCCCATACATGGTCGAGAAGTTGTGCACGGCTGAATGCACGGTTCTCATGGGTCATGAAAAATTCGAGCAAGCGGTACTCAGTTGGCCCGATGTGTGTTGGCTTTTCAGCCAGGAATACCTGTCGCGACACGGTATCCATGCTGATCTTGCCGGCAGAAATTTTTCCGTCAGCCCCGCCCGGATCAGATCGCCTCAGGACGGCATTGATCCTGGCAACAAGTTCCCGTGGCGAGAAAGGCTTGACTATGTAGTCATCGGCACCGGCATTCAATCCGGTCACTTTATCATCCTCGGATATCTTGGCCGTCAGCATGATAATCGGGATATCTTTCATCACGGCATCTTTCCGAAGCCTGCGTGTCAGTTCCGGCCCGCTCATATTGGGCATCATCCAGTCCAGCAATATGATGTCGGGTGGCTGTTCGTTGATCTTCTCAAGAGCTTGCCTGCCGTTTGCGGCGCAATTCACGGTCATATGTGATTTGCCAAGTGCAAACCTGATCATTTCCCTAATCGCTGATTCGTCATCAACAACCAGTACATTGATCTGTTTTTCGGTCACCATTAGAGCTGACCATTGAAGGTGATAATGGCTTGGATGCTCATCCGGCATATTATAAGGGCGTATATGACAATTTGATGACAATATTCACAATGGCTTTGAAGGGGGTACCTGGTTCCCAGGGCCGCGCCACGCGAAATCAACTTCGGGCCGGTTTGTCTGATCCGCTGGCCTCGATACGTAATTCCATCAGCCGTGCACTGACTCTCGCGCGCTGGTAATAATCGAGGTCTGAGCGTTTTATCAGGCTTTCCAGTTGTGTAATGGCTTCCTCCGTTCCGCCACGTTGATAATACGACTCTGCAATGGCTTCGGTTGAGCGGACGTCATCACCTGCAATATTGGCGGCCTGGGCATAAAGCGCGTAGAGCGCAGGGTCATTTTTTCGGTTGGATAGCTGCCGCCTTAAAACCTCGCTTGCAGTCTCAGCCAGCTTGGGATCGCGCTGATCCAGGAGTGCCTTGCCGTATTCCAGGGCAATCGCCTGGTTGCCCGGAAAGATATGGTAAAGATCGGCGAGGCTGTCGATTGCCTGTTGCGCATTACCTCTTTTACGTTGCAGGTTTGCCATCTGCAACTGAAACGCCAGGCGTGTGGGTTCTTTCTCGAGCAGTTGACTGAGTATTGCCTCGGCCTCCTGGTAAATCGCATCCCTCTGGTTTGCGATGGCCAGGCCATAAAGATTGCCATTGATCCTGGCTTCAGAGAGCGGTTTCTTCAATTCGTTTTTAAAATGTGTAATGGCTGTTTTCGGGTCATTCTCAAGCAGTGCCCTCAGCCTTGCCTGCACGATATAAAACTGCCGTCCTTCACCCGGCTCAACGGGTGGCAGGTTTTGTATGCGGCTCTTTGCTTCGGCAACACGATTGACGGATACCGGGTGAGTACGAAGGAATTCCGGTGGCCCCTCACCATTGGCGCGGCTGGTTTGACCCATTTTTTCAAAGAAATCGGCCATTCCCTGCGGGTCGTAGCCAGCGGCGGAAAGTGTCCGGATGCCGACCCTGTCGGCCTCGATCTCGTTGTGTCGTGTAAAGTTGATCTGGGCCTGTGCTGCGATGGCCTGTGAGCCGAAAACAGCCCCCTGAATGACTTCGCCATCTCCACCACTGGCGAGAATCAGACCCAACATCGCAAGCATCGCAAGCACATTCATGGTTTTGCCTTTTTCAAATGCACGGTACATGTGCAACTGCGTGACGTGGGCGATTTCATGTGACAACACACCCGCGACTTCATCCTGTGTATCTGCAAGCAGGATTAGACCACTGTACAAGGCAATAACACCACCTGGCGCTGCAAAGGCATTGACGATGGGCTGGTCTAGAACGACAAATGTAAACGCGGCTTTCGGCTGATCGCTGCTTGCGGCCAGGTTGTAACCCATATCTGAAAAGAAATCATTGATCAGCGGATCTTCATTCAGCAGTTCATAGGCCCGCATCTGGCGGATCAGGCCTTCTGCATACTCTCGCTCTTCAATATTTGAAAGTACATCACTGGCTGAATTCCCCAGTTCCGGAAGATTGACACGACCCGACTGCGCAAGGCTAGACACACTTATTGTGACAATTAGAAATGCGATCAGATATTGCTTCAATGTTCTGTGATTTTGCTTGACCGGAATCATGCTTTCCCTGAGACTGAAGATTGCGTGTCTATGACACTTCTTACGCGCATTTGTTCGTTGATGTGTCCTGGTCTATCGCGGATTTCCAATAAGGGAAGCCCTGATTGATATGTTAACAAATGATAGACAGCATATTCGCTGAATAAAAGTCTAAATTGAATCGAAGCCAATTGATACCAACCTGAAAACCCATGCAAATTAAGATTTATACCAAGGCCTACTGCTCTTATTGTTTCGCCGCCAAGAACCTGCTGACCAAAAGGGGGCTGGCATACGATGAAATTGAACTGTCGGGTAATTTCAAGGCGGAGCAGGAAATGCAAAATTTGACCGGCGGGACCACCGTCCCGCAAATCCTGATCAACGGTACCCCCATCGGCGGTTATACCGAATTGATCGAACTGGATAGGGAAGGCGAGTTTTCGGCCTTAAAAACGACCTCCGGCGACTAAATTATCAAGTGTTGCTTTACTGCAACGTCTGCTATCGTTGATGCTGTCTGTCCGGGACAATTCTGATGCTTTCAGCCAAATCTGTTGGCATGCCCGTTTATGCTATAAAACAGGATGTTAGCCTGTATTTCTGAATATAAACTCATAAGGCTTCCTTATTTGTCCGGAGAGCCCGCTTTACATTGACATATTGTTGTTTTCCTGCCATATTGCCACATAATTGCAAATAGCTATAAGTTGAGTTGAAACGTCAGGGATGAAATATCGTTTTTTGACAGTGGTTTTGGTGCTCGCGGTTTTGATTCCGACACTTTCTGCTGCCCGCATTTCCGGTCCGCCGATGACCGGTTTTGTTGCTGGCGGAACTGGACTTACACCGTTTTATGTATTGGGGTTTGAATTGGGCCCATGGCAGGATTACCTCGCCCGTGAGTTAACCCCTGACTTTATGCTGGATCCGGCAGCGGAACCCCTGAATGTTACCTGGATGAGCGATCACTCCATCGTCGTTCTGCCTTTTTTTGCAAAACAGATTCTTGGTGAGCCCGAAACCTTCATCAGGCTTGAAGTCGATTGGCAGTATTCAGATGAGTTGGCGATGAATGGTATCGACCCCTTCATGAGTTCCGGTGTCCAGGGCCTTGAACGTAAACTGGTATCCCCCGGTATGATGCACCGCTTGAGTGACAACCAGCTCATTGGTGTATCAGCGGTGTTTGCGACCCAAAGCTTTGGTGTTTCCCATTTGGGCATGAAGTCATATGACCAGACTATTCCGGTAAGTTTTCGTCAGAATATCTACCAGCCATTCCATGAAACCAGTTATGGTGCCGGTGTAAGCCTGGCGTTGCGTAGCGAGATCACCGAAGGCATAACCATGGTGGCGGGCTACCGTTCACAAATCGATATGAATGAGTTTTACAATATTCGCGGTATGTATTCGCAACGTGCAGACCTGGATATCCCGGCCCGTGCACGGCTTGGCCTGGCATTCCAGGCAAGTGATCGCTCGTGGTTGAATGTCTCGGTCGAAAGGGTGCTTTACAGCGAGATTGGTGCTTTCGCGAGTCGCAATCTGCCGGGTCGTTTTTTATCCCTGTTAGGTGATTCAACCAGCCCTACTTTTTCATGGGATGACCTGACCGTGTATTCGGTTGGATGGGCCTGGGCGGACAATAAAGGTTCATCATGGTATGTCGACTTCAGTTCCCGCACGCAACCATCGCCGAGCTCAAGTATTCTTAGCCAGGCGATCGACAGCGACCTGGCACAAAATGCAGTCACGATTGGTTTCAGTCGCCAAATGAGCATGAGCAGCCGCTTTAATGTCAATGCCGCTTACGCACCCGCCGAGTATGCTTTTGGTGGAAATGTGCTGGGTGTCACTACCGATCAGTTAAGTCAGGAATTTGAACTCGAAGCATACTGGACCTGGGATTTCTGAGGCCCGTCATTTCGTTTTCAGCCCGAATTCTTTATTTGACCGGCCTGTCCAATATCCTTAGTCGAATAGATCAGGGTCTCCTTACATGAACTTGTTAACCTCTTGGTTCAGAAGAACATTTGCCGATCGCCAGGTTGTTATTCTTGGTATCGTGCTGATTGTATTTATTATCATTATCGCCGGTCTTGGGCAGATACTGACACCGGTGTTCATCAGTATCGTCATCGCCTATCTTCTGGAAGTGGTGGTTGTCCGTCTGCAATTGTTGGGATTACCCCGGCTGGTATCCGTAACGCTGGTATTCCTGTTATTTTTGGCCGGTCTGTTCTTCCTCTTGTTCGGCCTCGTGCCGATGCTGACCCGACAGTTGACCCAGTTGGTGCAACAGATACCCAATTACATTACCCAGGGCCAGGAGTTATTGCTTCAGTTGCCGCAACGTTATCCGACGCTGATCTCGGAGCAACAGATAGAGCAGGTTATCAGCAGTGTGGGCACTGAACTGGCCGGTGCAGGACAACAGTTCCTGACCTGGTCTTTAACATCGGTGGGTACCGTGGTGGGTTTGCTGATCTTGTTGGTGCTGATTCCGGTACTGGTTTTTTTCCTGCTCAAGGACAAGGGTCAATTAATCGACTGGTTTAAGAGCTACCTGCCCGCTGACCGCCACCTGGTTTCTTCCGTATGGGCAGATGTTGAAGCGCAAATTGCCAATTATGTGCGTGGCAAAGTCGGTGAGATTTTTATCGTTGGTGCCGTTAGTTATGTAACTTTCATTTCATTGGGTCTGCAGTATTCGGCCTTGCTGGCAACGGCGGTAGGCTTTTCAGTACTGATCCCCTATATTGGTGCGGCAGTCATCACATTACCTATAGCGTTTGTGGCTTATTTCCAATGGGGTTGGGGCTGGAGTTTTGGCCAGGTGATGATCGCCTATGCCATCATCCAGGCCCTCGATGGCAATGTTCTCGTACCGTTACTTTTCTCCGAGGCACTGAATCTGCATCCGGTGGCGATCATTGTTGCCGTACTTGTTTTTGGCGGCTTTTGGGGGTTTTGGGGTGTCTTTTTTGCAATTCCCCTGGCAACCGTGGTGCAGGCCGTATTAAGGGCCTGGCCACGGACAACAAAAACTGAAGAATCAACCGGCGATACGCCCGCAGAAGTGGCTGTTGACACCGAGTGAATCAAAATTGACGGCAACCGACATCCGGAAACCAATTGTTGCCGTTGGTGCCGTGCTGGGCCGGTTTTGTTAAAGCGCCTCGGACGCAAAATCGGCCAGACGTGAGCGTTCACCGCGATGTAACGTAATATGCGCCGAGTGAGACCAGTTTTTAAACCGGTCAACGGCAAATGTCAGTCCTGAAGTCGTTTCCGTCAGGTAGGGTGAATCGATTTGTCCGACATTTCCCAGGCAGATCATTTTTGTACCCGGCCCGGCGCGTGTCACCAGTGCTTTCATTTGCTTGGGTGTGATGTTCTGGGCCTCGTCAATGATGACGAATCGACTCAAAAAAGTACGACCACGCATAAAACTCATCGAGCGAATCTTGATTCTGCTGGCCAGCAGGTCATTGGTTGCAGCACGACCCCATTCACCACCTTCTTCCGAATCGGTCAATACCTCAATATTGTCGGTTAACGCCCCCATCCAGGGTGTCATTTTTTCTTCCTCGGTGCCTGGCAGGTATCCGATCTCGTCACCGATGGAAACCGTTGCCCGGGTCACGATGATTTCGTTGTACAGTTTTTCATCCATGGTCTGAGCCAGGCCAGCAGCCAGGGTCAGCAGGGTTTTGCCGGTCCCGGCGATACCCATCAGCGTGACGAAATCAATTTCGGGGTCCATTAACAGGTTCAACGCAAAATTTTGTTCGCGGTTGCGTGCCTGTATGCCCCAGACAGAGTTTCTGCCTGACAGGTAGTCTGTGACAAGCTTGAACACCGCAAATTCTTCACTGGCTTCAACGACGATGGCTTCAATGCCATCGCCGTCACCAATCACTATGCACTGGTTTGGAAACCAGTTATCACCTTCAATCCGCTTGATGCGGTAATAGGTGGAACCGTTATCGTTCCACGAGTCAACCTGCGGATAACGCTCCCAGAATGATTCATCTTCAGTTCTTACCCCCTTATAAAGCAGGTCGACATCATCGAGCGCGCGGTCATTGTAGTAATCCTCTGCAGGCACGTTCAGGATGGCGGCCTTGATGCGCAGATTGATATCCTTGGAAATTAAAACGATTTCGTGGTCTTGCTCGCTTTGCTGAAGGGCCAGGGCGGTACTGAGAATTTCGTTATCGGCGAACGATCCATCACGCAAAAGACTAGGATGGGTTTTTGCTGAGTGGGTTTGAAAGAACAGGCGACCGTGTGCGGTGGGTAATTCCAGGCCTTGCGGAATCAGCAGTTCCAGACCGTCTTCCAGTTTTCCAGCACCTTGCGTGTTCATCAGATCGCCGATAAAGCGACTGACCTGGCGAACGTTCCTTGAAACTTCTGTCAGGCCTTTTTTCGCTGCATCGAGCTCTTCCAACACCATCATTGGCAGGAATACATCATGTTCTTCAAATCGGAATAAAGATGTCGGGTCGTGCATCAGGACGTTGGTATCCAGGATGTACAGGCGTTTGTTTTTTCCCATCAGGTATGAGTTTCCTTTTGGTGACTGGTGGCGGGGAGTTACCTGGACTGGGTTACGAACCGGCCTTGAGTGCGTCAAGCACGAGCTGGGCGTGATCCGGCACACGCACTTTTCGCCATTCCTGTTTCAGTATTCCATTGGAATCTATCAAAAAAGTGCTGCGTTCTATGCCCATGTAGGTACGGCCATACAGTTTTTTCTCGCGTATCACATCGAACTGTTTACACAGCAGTTCGTCAGCGTCCGACACCAGGTGAAACGGAAATTGATGTTTGTTCCTGTAGTTTTCATGGGTTCTGACTGAATCCCTGGAAACACCCAGAATATCTGCGCCGGCTTCGGTAAACTGCGGATAAAGATCACGAAAATCCTGACCTTCACGGATGCAACCCGGCGTATTGTCCTTGGGGTAAAAGTAAATGATCAGACTGCGACCGCTGTAGTCGCTTAATGACAGGTTTTGATCGCCGGTGGCGGGAAGGGTGAAGTTTTTTACGCGCTTTCCTACGCTGACCATAAACGCTCCAATTGGGTTATAAATTCACCACAAACAGTAACCGGATACAGACTCCGGTCGCCGACTCTTGAAGGCAGGATACTTGTCAGCCAGTAGGTCCGCAAGTACTATTGCGCGAAGCTCTACATATGCGGGTGAGGATAGGGCAAGAAATGACAGCCAACGGTTGAAATTGATGATAAGTTGCGCCATTTACAGACATACTGAACTTCACACGAACGGGCTGACCTGAATTGACCGGAATAAAAAAAACATGATGATTTCCTTTTGCCGGACTGCAATGGCGTTGATATTGATTGCCGCTATATCTGGATGCAGCTCTTTTGGTAACAACGAGCCGGAATACCTTGCGAGCGTCGAGGTGCCGCCACTAAAAGTGCCACCCGGTATGGACAACCCCACGGGGCCTTCACCCACCATAATTTCTGTGCCGGAAATGAGATTGCCGATAGGTGATGAACTCGAGCCGGGGCCACCACGTGTGGTAAGCACCGCAGGCAAAAAGGACACGAATGCTTTTATTGCCTGGTCGGCACAAGGCGCCTACCTGATGGTCAAAGACACGCCCGACAGTGTTGCCAACAGACTCCGTTATGCGATTGTAAACTCTGGAATGACCATGCTGAAGATGGATGCTTCAGGTGCGCACAAGTTCCATTACAAACAGAAACCACCGGAAACAAATGATGAAGGTTTTTTTGCACGCATGGCATTCTGGCGTGACAGACCTGAATATATAGACTTCTCGGGAACCTTCATGACCAGTCTTAAAGCCGACGGTCAGGATACACGTGTCTACCTGCTATTCGGTACCGGGGAAGCCGTTGATACTGCAGGTTCCGAGCATATCCTGGGGATTTTCATGGAGCGTTTGGGTTAGGGAGTCCCTGATCTGTTCATGAACTGGTATCTCGCCTGAAGGCGCCTGTTCCTGGCGAACCTCGAGGTTTCGAATCACAATCTGCTTAGCTCAGAACAAACCAGAAGTTCCTTAGCTGATAATTGAGGCTGACTCCGGCACGGCTCGAGGAAGTTCTAACGTTCCAGCAGTTTCAATTTATCCGGCTTGCCGTCCCATTCGGCTGCATCTTCCGGTGGTGGCTTGGCTTCTGTGATGACGGGCCAGATCAATGACAGCTCGGCATTGATCTCTATGAATTGTTCCTGACCATCCGGCAAATCGTCTTCCGGGAAAATCGCTTCAGCCGGGCATTCCGGTTCACAAAGCGTACAATCGATGCACTCTTCCGGATCAATGGCCAGGAAGTTCGGCCCTTCGTGGAAACAGTCAACCGGACAAACTTCAACACAATCCATATATTTACACTTGATGCAATTCTCAGTAACAACAAAGGTCATCGTGCCTGTTTTCCTTTCTGTAGTGGTCGGCGACCGGGTTCTTGAGGCCCTGCGGGTTGCAGCAGGATAAACGCCAAGGATACTAAATTTCTGTAGTTCATCACACATGTTTCGTTGCTTCCGTTACAATTCGAATCCACAATCTGTTGTGTGACATTTACGCTTGGGAGCCTTATCCGAAATCTGCGAAATTGAACCTTTTGCATATTGTTGATAAGGTGGCCGCAGTTTGGACCGGTCGGCTTCAGCTTGGTCTCATCAATCATCGGCTGGTTAGGTTTCTGGCGTACCAAAAAAAGGTATATTTATCAGGATAATCAATATGCTAAGACGAGTTTCTTTATTTGCGCTACTCATTGTCATGAGTGCATCGGTAGTGGCGCAATACGACCACCCGAGGAAAAAACAATCAAAATCGGGTTCGCGTGACGGGCGCTGGGAAGGCAGTGTCATCCTGGCCTACCAGACCGGTTTGGACGAAAGTTATGAAAACGGTTCAGAGTTGAGTGTGGACAGTACGATGGGTTGGGGTCTCAGTGTTGCGTGGAACTGGACCGACAAGTGGAACCTGTCATACCGGTTCATGTCCACCAGCCCCAAGTATGAGGCGCTGGTTGTACCGGAAGAGGGTTCACCTGAGCTACCGCGTACGATTGAACACAACATGTCAAAAAATTCACACCAGTTCAATGTGACCTACAACTTCAGAAGAAAGGCTTTCACGCCATTCGTTGTTGCCGGTATTGGCTGGTCCAAGCTGGACTCCAATGTTCCCAGTGCGCCACCCGGGCTGGGTTGTTGGTGGGATCCCTGGTGGGGCTACATTTGTGTTGCCGACTGGAGAACTTACGATACATCACAGTTTACATACAACCTCGGTGCGGGCCTGCGTTGGGATATCAACAACGCACTATTCACAAAGGCCTCGTATGTACGTGAGTTCCTCGATGTGGAGAATGGTTCAATCAACCTGGATACGGCGGTCATTGAACTGGGCCTGATGTTTTGATGAGTGTTTCCGGTCCAGGTAGATGTTGTGATGTTTGAGTAACCCGGTATCACCGGTATTTCAATTTTTTTTTGCGGAGGAATGATAAATGAAGAGCAACTTCGGCTTCGGAAAGACAGTCGACCTGGACTTTGAAGCAGCCATAGAACAGGTGACGGATGAATTGGCCAAAGAGGGTTTTGGCGTGCTGACAACGATTGATGTGCAGGCGACTCTTAAAGCAAAGCTTGATCTGGACATGCCAGGTTACCGCATCCTCGGTGCATGTAATCCCGGGCTTGCAAGCCAGGCCATAAGCGCCGTACCTGATATCGGCCTGTTGTTACCCTGTAACGTACTCGTGCGTGAAGACGATGATGGCAGGGTACATGTTGGCTTCATGGACCCGGGCGCCGTGCTGAGCCTGGTTGATAACCCTGGGGTTGACCCGTTAGCGGAGCAGGTCAAAAGCAAGCTCGAGTCCGTGATGGCGGCGCTTTAGCTCCGGCCAAAGGTTAGTTTTGAGCGTCATGGCTGGCATGCGGTTAAGAACTGCCCTGATTTCACTGTTTTTAACGATGGGTGCGCAGCCTTCGATTGCTGTCGAAGGTGAGATTCCAAGCGCCGATAACTTTGCCGAAACGGGTCGTCTGCTGCGTCAGCAGGACATACCTGCCATCGTGTTCGTCTCCCGCGATGCCTGCCCGTACTGTCGCACCCTGCGCAACAAAATACTGAAGCCGATGCTTGCTGCTGATAAATTCGAACACAAGGCGATGTTGATAGAGGTCAGCCTGGACAGGTCAACCCCATTGACCGATTTTGAAAACAGGCAGGTGACGGCGAAGGAGTTTGGACAATCTTATAACGCAGAAATTACACCGACCCTGCTATTCCTGGATTCTGATGGACACGAGATCGGCAAACGGATTATTGGAATTTCGAACCTTGAGCTTTACGGCCACTACCTGCATAAGTCGATTGAAGAGGCGTTGCTGACCATCCGCACGGGAAAGCAGCAGAACTGAAAGCTACTGGAACAACAACCCCGGGCCGGACGGCCCGGGGCAAAGTCTTAAGAATTAACGCCAGCCAAAGCTGAACTCAAGTTCCCATTGATCCATATCAAATGAAATGCTCTGGGAGGGGTCCAGTGGATTGGGGCCGGTTACCTTCTTGTTGAGTCCATACATGAACGCCATGCTGATCTCGTTTCCTGAGGCCAGCTCACGGGTGAACCCAAAGGTAATATGGTCTTCGATGACGCCCGGTGCCAGGATGTTGAACACTACCTGTGATGAGTCTATCGGTTGTTTACCATGGCTGAAGCCGGCTCGCCATGTCCAGTCATTACCGGTATTCCACTGCCCACCGATCTTGTATACCATCATGTCATCCCAGCCAAAACCCGCTCCGTTTTTGCCACCGAGGCAATATGACGTGTCTGTGGCCATCGGGTTGGCGGATGGGCACAAAAACAGGTTTTCAAATCCGTTACCGACCGAATCCACATCGCTGTACCAGATTTTTTCTATATCAAAATTCAGGGCAAAGCTTTCTGACGGACGAAAGGTCAGGCCCAGTTTCAGACTGGCAGGAATATCCATTTTGCCGCCTTCTGCAAACAGGTCTGAATAATCATCGAATTTGCTCATACCAATCTTGAACTGGTATGAAGCTGCAAAAGCGACGCTGTCAGTCCAGTCCCACAGCATGCCTAGTTTGGCGCCCACGCCAAAGGATTTGTCATGGCTGTTGTTGGTCAGGCTGGAAGGCATAACCGTGCCGCCGCTTGCAGCAAAGGTCTCTGTGTAGCCCCCAAAGGCCGCTAAACCCCTGGCGGAGAAAAGCGCCATTACGCCTACCAGTGAAGCGCCCGCAGTAAAATTCTCACCGAGGCTGCGTGCATAGGCGACTTCGAGATAGGCCTGCATCAGATCTACGCCTGCCGCGCCGTTATTTCCCGAAATGCCGCCACCATAGGTTCCGGGGAAAGTTGTTACGAATTGTCCGGTCTGGGTGGGGTCGAAAGTAGCTGTACCGCCATTCCAGGTCGTATTCATTCCGCCTTTGCCATAAAAAGATACGGCCCAGGCACTTTGGTCATTGATTTCCCAGGCACCCGCCATGTTGGGGATATAAAAAATCTCGTTATCGCTATCGAGGTCGTTGGGGCCGATGGTGAATGCGCAGCCCATTGGAGAGCACTGGCCGTTGGCCTGGCTGCTGGAGGTTTCATAACTGCGCGAGGGGCTGAATATGGCAAGACCCAAATCATACTTGCCGGTATTCGACAGTGCCGCAGCCGGGTTGGCGGCAGCCGAGATCGCATCTTGCGGCATAGCCAGGCCAGAGCCCGCCATCCCCTTGTTCTTGGTTCCGATACCGTGCATGAAGTAACCATTGGTTGCCCATAATGGTGTTGTCAGGAGTAAAGTAACGATGGCCGTCGCTAGCCGGGTTTGTTGTTTGAGCTGCATTTCAGCGCTCCTTTGTGGTTCAAAAGTGATAATGAGCTGTGTATGAGTACTGCACACAGGGATTCTTTTTGTAAATTAAGTTAAACTAATGTACGTGGAACCACTATAAGTATTTGTGCTTATAATTCAAGACTGTTTGTGAGTCTGATACGCGATTGATTGACCTGTGTCATGAAATTTGACCAAATTTCAGCGCACGCAACCCTCGGGCGCGCAATAAAGCTCATACAGGACCTCGACTATTCTCGAGGCTTCGCCGCTTTTTAGTGAATAAAAGATGGTTTGTGCTTCCCTGCGGGTGTCTACCAGACCCTCTTTACGCATTCTCGAGAGATGCTGGGACAATGGTGATTGCGGGATTTCAAGTAACTCTGCAATATGGCCAACCGATTTTTCCCCTGCCGCGAGGTGGCAAAGTATCATCAGTCGATCTTTGTGACCGAGTGTTTTCATCAGGGCGCTCGCGCGGGTGGCCGACTGGGCCATTTGATTCAAGTCTATTTCAGCATCGTGTTCCATCTGAATGTAATCCTTTCCTAATCTTCATCAATATATCACTAAATTCGAATATCAAAACCCGACGCAATCCAAATCAACTGCGCTCACCAGTTTTCCACTAAAACGGGATCGAATGTGTTCCAGGTTTTCTTCCCTGTTTACAAGACTTCGCGCCATGAAATGACTTAATACCAGCTTACCCGTGCCCGTTTCGGCAGCTATCTTACCAATAACACTGGGTGGTGCGTGCAGTTTCCTTCCGACACCGCTGATATCTTCAGGTACCGGCATATGCATAACGAGCATATCGGTGCCTCGTGCGAATTCAATAAACGCGTCAGAACTGCCATTATGGTCACCCGCAAAAACGATACTTTGCTCGCCGATTTTGACTCTATATGACAACGCGGGAACCGGGCCATGCGGAACACCAAGTGCATCAATTTCGATGCCAGTCATGGAGTCTGTATAAACCCTGCTTGCTTCTCTGCGCTTTGGGTCCACTTCGATGGGCTCCAGTTTAAACAGGCCGGCACTGCCGTCGAGGTAGCCTGCCAGGTAGGCATAAACGCCATTTTCCTGATCCAGTAAACGTTTAAGGAAATCATCGGTGCCTGGATAACCC
>Ga0316201_10002358_pt1 | contig 13403 bp, 13 predicted proteins | sample CS6wburrow_MG_FD_204516 | JGI IMG/M metagenome (GOLD analysis project Ga0316201, IMG submission 204516) | Coastal sediment microbial communities from Delaware Bay, Delaware, United States - CS-6 worm burrow | ecosystem: Environmental > Aquatic > Marine > Coastal > Sediment | place: USA... | reverse complement strand
AGGATCGTTTATTAAAACCACTGCTGTTTTTCCTTTCCAGTCTATGCCTTCATAATCATTCCAACCATATTCTGGAGCCACAATACCAAAACCTGCAAAAACAAGTTCTGAATTATCAAGTGAATTCTCAGCTTCAATTTTTTCCGCAACTAGTGCAAAGTCTTCCAAATAATTCAAATTAAAATCGCCATTAGGCCCTGAGATTTTCATTTTATCAGCTGGGGTTCCCGTAATTTCAACCATGGGAACATCTTGAAAAAAACTATCCCCATTTCCCGGTAATAGACCAAGTTTTGAAAACTCTTCTTCCAAATAGTTAACTGTTTTAATTTCTCCTTCTGTAAATGGCTTTCTTCCCATAAATTCATCCGATGCCAAACGTTCTATGTGATGGCCAATGGTCGCTTGGTTTACTTCCACCAACCCCTGATCGTTTTTGCTATCAGGATTACAACCAACTAGTAACAACAAAATTGAAATCTTTACATATTTACCCATAATAATTATCCCTTTTAAATTAATGCAATCGGTTAGTCTGTGATTTTCGCCAGTAACATTCGATAGGACTGTTTAGCTGAAATCATGTTGTATAAAAATACGTGTTTTTGGCTTAGGGCAGGCGCAGAAAATAACCTATGTTGGCAACTGCTTTTATTTATAATTTTTGGACAGATCCGTTAAAACTTGAATTGCTTTTTGTGCATCTTCTTTAGCTACAAAAATGTGGTCGTGATAATATCCGGCAATAACATTGCAGCTGATATCATTTTTGGCCAATTCCGTTGAAAATAATGCCGTTAATCCCACGGCTTCAAAGGAAGAATAGATAGTAAGGGTAATCCAAGCAGCGATATATTCATAATCTAGATGTAGTCCGTCTGCTTTATGCTTCTCGATGACAATAGTAGTGCCTTCCTTTTCCCTAAATTCACAAATAGTATCGTTTCTACTGATCTTGTTTATATCTTTTACTGTGGCAAATACATAGTCTCCCTTGTTCAGTTTGGGGGTCATTCCTTTTATCAATTGCCGAAAATTTTTTTCTCCTGCCATTTAATTTGCTCTTTTATATTTCAACAAAGCAATGAGTGATACCAAAGTCCAAACACCTTCCAAAAGTATAAAAGGCATATACTTCATTAAAATGGAAGCCAAACAAGCCAAACTCGCCCCGATAAGATTCAATAGAATGAACGTCAAGTCTTTCTTTTCAAGTTTCCCAAAAATATTCAATATATAGGCTAAAAGTATTTGAAAAACACCCACAAAACCTATCCAGTCTACTGTATTCATATCCTATTTTTATGGTTGTTTGGGCGATAGCTTTTCGTTGACGTATTTTCCCATATCAAAGTCGATAAAAAGACTCTTGGTTGGTTTATACAGCGGATGCCTCGGATGCCCTTTTTGAGTGGGTTCGACAATTATTTTCCATTTCAGATTAAGGGGTTTTAAATGCGAATACAAACTTGTCAAACAATACGATAAATAAGCTCTTGTCTCAATTAAATCGCCATAGGCCAACCAAATCGTATCAATACCTAAATCTTGTATGGACTGACGTAAGATCTCGGTGTTTATCTGATGTAATTCATGATCCATTTTCTTGTGCAAATGAGCTGGATCCGTTGAACGTTGAGGATACAAGTTAAACATGACCCACCCGTCAAAGCCGTTGAATTGCGAAATTCGCTTTACCGATTTTAGGGTATTGTCCAATTCATTGGGTCTTGCCGTACTCGGATTGATCCCAATACAGGCCAACATATTTTCGCCTTTTTCACCTAGTATATAGCGCACGGTGTCCGCTGCATTATTTAGGTAAAGCCATTCGCTGGTTTCTTTTATCATTGGGTCCACTTAACTAGAATACAGACAACTATTTTTAGCGTCACACTCAATTTATGTCAAACATTTTATACGTTCTGGACCATTCCATTGATTCGCCGGGCCGAACAAAAATAGGAATAAACAGCTCAGGGCTAATGACATGCTTCCACCCCCACAAATTCACCTTGTTGGTTTTAAAATTCCCTGTCTCACTAATTCCGATCTTATGTTTAATATTCAGCAATTCCCATGTTGCATCAACCTGATTACCTCCTGATAGGTTGCTGAAAAAGAATTGCTCGTTGGGCGTACCCTTGAATCCAACTTCATTTGGCCTTAAAACGACTTTCTGTTCAAGATTCACTGTATCCCCAAAGCGTTCAGGCCTTAATTCAAATGGGAATTTCAACACATAATCACTTCCTATCAATGCCTTGTTTATGGACATAAAGTTGTGAACATATTCATCGGTGCGAATATCTTTTTCCCCAGTATTTTCCAACGTATAGTTAATGGTAAAACCGCTTTCCTGCAATGCAATCTCTTTGTTCAATACATAGGCATAGCCATTCACGGTTGCTGATGTGCAATTGATCACCGTTGTATTCGGTGCCGTGGTTATTTTGAAATGCGCCGGTTTGATCTCATATTTTTTATGGAAGAGATATTCGTCATCCTCTTTTTGTAATACACCCACCCCTATTTTGTGAAACCATTCCCCTATAGCGGCCTCCTCAAAACCCAAGGCGGTATCAATACCAAATTCATTGTAAAAACCTTTGCCAAAGGCCGCGTCATTTGCTATATCCGTTCGTTCAGCAATAGTCAGCGAACTGTTTTGAAAATTTACTAGGGCGATTTTCCCCGACCAGTCGAATCTTGAAAAGTTGTACCCCTCCTCAGGAAGATCTAAATGAATTTCAAGGTTTTTGTTTTTTAGTATATGTGGCATAATATGAAAAGTGGAGTTACATTAGGTAGTTTTTTAATTATTTAGCGGGTCCGTAAAATTTATTTTCATCCGCCACTAGTGTTGTCAATTCAACAATATGACCGTCTGGATCTTTCGTGTAGATGGAATGAAAATAATGGTGGTCTTGGATATTGAATTCCAGGTTCAATGCTGCATACCGCTTTTTGGCTTTCTCAAAATTTTCTTTATTTACATTAAATGCAAAGTGGTCGATTTTAACATTATTGGATGTTGAATTGATTTGCTTGTCATTTTCATTTGCTGGGAACAAGGCAATTCCTGATTTATTGGAAAGCATAAAAATTGGATATTCACCCCATTCAGCAGGTTGATGTCTTTTAAGCCCTAGCACCTTTTCATACCAATCAACGGAAACTTCCAAGTCAATTACCCGAATTGCCACATGGTCTAAAAAATTAATTTCAAGTTTTTGGTCTGTACCAGTCATTTCTGAAATTATAAAAGTGGAGTTATTAAATGAAGCTTATACCTCCAATTGCTTTATATATGCATGGCTTTTTTAACGCTTTCCATTTTATTCATAGCAATATGATCCTAATCTAGGAAGGTGTACTGCAGCACTTCTTCCTTGCATGCCTAGTCCTATTCTAATTTCTAAAAATAATCATTCTATTGATGCCTTTAAATAGTTGATGCCTACTACTTCTTATTTATATTTGGAAAATGTGCTCCAAAACCTTTAAAAGTTAGCGGTACATTGATTAAATTACGGGTGCCAAATGGAAAATTAGGTCGAGAGACCAAACTGAAAAACGCATCTAAATACCATCCAAAATGCTTAAAAATAACCTTACCACTTTCTTAGCGCTGATCACTATTTATTTTTTCAATACGCCTTCTACTTTGGCACAGACAGTAAACACCAAAGCGATTGCTGAAGCTGTTTCGGGTCTCGAATTACGGGGCATCGGTCCAGCACTAATGGGCGGACGCATTGCCGATATTGCCGTGAGCCCTACCGATCGTAGCACTTGGTATATTGCTGTTGGTTCAGGAGGTTTGTGGAAAACCACGAATAGGGGAATTACTTGGAAGCCTGTTTTTGATGATCAACCCTCCTTCTCCATTGGCACAGTGACCTTAGATCCCAACAATCCAGAAATCGTTTGGGTAGGTACGGGGGAAAATGTGAGTGGTCGTCATGTTGCCTGGGGCGATGGTATATATCGCAGTACTAATGGGGGAACTACCTGGCAACAAATGGGTCTTGAAAAATCAGAGCATATTGGTAAAATATTAGTAGACCCTAGAGATAGCAATACTGTATTGGTGGCGGCCGAAGGCCCTCTTTGGTCATCCGGTGGTCAACGCGGCGTATATAAAACCAAGGATGGAGGCACAACCTGGCAACTTGTACTCAACATTGATGAGAATACGGGAGTCACTGATATTGAATTTGACCCATCGAATCCTGATATCCTCTATGCAGCGGCCTATCAACGACGTCGACATACATGGTCGCTTTTGGCAGGTGGACCAAAATCGGGGATATATAAATCAACAGACAATGGGGAAACCTGGCAACAAAAGAAAACAGGTCTGCCCAAAGGCGATATGGGGAAAATAGGCCTCGCGGTCACACCGGCCAATCCTGAAGTGGTGTATGCCACTATTGAGGCCAACGATAAAGAAAAGGGCTTTTATAGATCCCTGGATAAGGGAGAAAGTTGGGAAAAACGCAATGATTATATCTCAGGCGGAACAGGGCCGCATTACTATCAAGAATTGGAAGCATCGCCCACCAATCCCGACTTGGTATACCAGATGGATGTTTTCCTGCATGTGACACGTGATGGCGGCAAAACGATTAACTATTTGGGTACTGGACGAGAGAAACACAGCGATAACCATGCCCTGTGGATCGATCCGGAAGATGGTGAACATTTGATCGCGGGTACCGATGGTGGTCTCTATGAGTCTTTTGATGAAGGTACCACTTGGCGCCTTTTTCCGAACCTGCCCATTTCCCAGTTCTACAAACTGGGTCTCGATAACTCAGAACCCTTTTATAATATTGTTGGGGGTGCACAGGATCTAGGCACCTTGATCGGACCTTCACGGACCCTAAATACCGAAGGGGTACGCAACCAGGATTGGTATGTGCCACTGGGAGCCGATGGCTATGAATCGGTCTTTGATCCCAAAGACCCGAATATTGTGTATATGGAAATTCAACAAGGCCTCTTGCATCGTCTTGATCGCCATAGTGAGGAAGTATTGAATATTCAGCCGCAAGCTGGGCCAGGTGATGCCCCAGAGCGCTGGAATTGGGATAGTCCTGTGCTTATTAGTCCACATAACAACAATCGGCTGTACTTTGGATCCCAGCGCCTTTGGAAAAGTGATAACCAGGGCAATTCATGGATCCCCATAAGTGAGGATCTCACCACCAATACCAACCGCTATGAACTGGAAACGATCGGCCGTGTATGGAGTACAGATGCCCTGTTTGATACAGGCGCCATGTCTAAATATGCGACCCTGACGTCTATATCAGAATCCCCAATGGTTGAGGGGCTGCTCTATACAGGCTCGGATGATGGTCTTATTCAAGTGAGTGAAGACGGGGGCCAAAATTGGCGGAAGAGCGGAAGCCTTCCCAGAGTGCCATCACGTTCTTTTATCAATGATGTGGAAGCCTCAAACCATGATGCCAATACCGTTTTTGCGATAGCGGATGCACATAAGTTCGGCAATTTCAACGCCTACCTTTTTATGAGTTCGGATCGTGGTCGTACGTGGCGGTCTATTGCAGGGAATTTACCCACCGGGACCATCGTATGGGTATTGAAACAAGATCATATAGATGAAAATCTGTTATTTATAGGAACGGAATATGGTATTTATTTTTCCCCAAACAAGGGCACGAACTGGATCAAATTGGATGCAGGAGTACCAACCATTTCTTTTCGGGATTTGGAATTGCACCAAAGGGACAATGATCTCGTTGGAGCCACTTTTGGCCGTGGTTTCTATGTACTTGATGATTATTCCCCATTGCGAAACCTCAGCAGCGCGGTAAAAGCGAAGGCCAACACCCTCTTTTCGGTACGCGATGCCTGGTGGTATGTTCCAAGCGAACCCTTGCAGGCCAAAGGCATGCCCGGTCAAGGCACGACGAGCTTTGCCACCGAGAACCCGCCATTTGGGGCGGTTTTTACCTACTATCTAGATGCCATACCTCAGACCGCAAAAGCGGTACGGCAGAAAACTGAAAAAGCCTTACGAAAGCAAAATGCAAGCATCCCCTTCCCCGGTTGGGAACGTTTGCAACAGGAAGCTAATGAAAACAAGCCACAGGTATTGCTATTGGTTCGTAATGATAACGGAGATCCTGTGCGCTGGATCAAAGGCACTGCCAAAAAGGGCTTGCACCGCGCGAATTGGGATCTAAAACTATCCCCACCAGATCCTATCAACCTAACGGTACCGGCATTTAAACCCCCATGGGCAGGGGACGCCCAAGGGCCACTTGCCGCACCCGGAACTTATAGTGCCGAACTCTTTATCGCCCATAAGGGAGCGTTGCAGTCTCAAGGAACTCCACAGCAATTTAAGGTAAAACCTGTGCCTACTGCCGCATCTGGTACTGATTTCAAGGCAGTGGCCGAATTTCAACAAAAGACCAGTGAGCTCTCTCGGCAAATTTCAAGTGCCTCTAAAAAATTAGGAGAAGCCAAGGACCGTCTTCGCCATATGAAAGCCGCCTTGCTGGAGACCCCAAAAGCGACACCGGAGCTTTTTGCCCGTTTGAACGCACTTGAAGAAAGGATAGCAGCATTGCAAATACGCTTAACGGGCAATCCCATTCGTCAAAAATTCAATGAATCAACAGCCCCTTCGATTGGGAGTCGCGTTGGAGAAGTTGCCTATGGCCATTGGGGCACACGCCAGATGCCAACGACTACCCAACAGCGGAATATTCAACTTGCAGTAACGGATTTCGACACTTTTAAAAAGGACTTGGTGGTTTATTTCAATAGATTGGAAGTCTATGAAGCGGACTTGGAAACGGCAGGAGCCCCCTATACGCCAGGGCGAAAGTTTAAATAGGCTACTATACTTTTGGCAAGGCAGGCAAGTTAGGTCAGTGTTGGGCACAGTTAATTATGTGCTATTTTTTAATGCACCACATCGGTTACTATAAGAAAAGTAGCCTCTTTTGGGTGAATTAATCTTTTACTTCTGTCACTTCCAGCACGACGCTTGTTCTTCTAAGGTTAACGTTAGGATTAATGCCGATTTTCATTAAAAAATCACCTGAATAAATCTTCTCTGAATTTATACTTGATTTACTTCCAGGGTATAAATTGATTTCCTTAACCCTATATTGTTTATTATCATCCAGCCCATCTAATCTGACAGGTTCAATATTTGTATGAAACGATACCCGATTATTCACCAGATAATTAAACATAATAGCCTTGCTTTTATCCTCATTCACATACATTAGCGCTGCACTTTCATTGTGATAAGGGTTCATTAAACGAAATAATTCGCCATTCCAAACTATATCTTTAAAAGAATGATAATTTCTTATAGCTTCCTTACAAAAAAGCAAATCCTCTTTTTCGAGTTCGCTCGCAACAATATCAAAACCTAATTTACCCATACTTGCAACATCAACTTTGTACTTGATGGATTGATTTCCCCAGTTGGTTACATGGTTATCAGTTACTATTGACGGAAAAAAATAAGAATAATCCCATTGCATAAAAATGCGTTCAAGGGGATCCGTATCATCACTAGGCCAAAATTCTGTAAAGTATTTTAATATTTCGTAATCCCCACGGCCACCCCCGCCGGAACATAACATTATAGGCACTTTAGGATATTTTTCCCGTACCCGTTCAAGTACTTTATATAAGCCTTGCACATATTCTATATACAGATGTGATTGTGGTAAGTCCTCGCGCTCTAAGTAAGTAGAATGTGCATTATAGATAACGGAGTTACAATCCCATTTGATAAAAGCCAGTTCGGGATTTTCGGTAAAAAGTTTATCAACAATTCCAAACACAAAATCCTGCACTTCAGGATTGGATAAATCAAGGACTAGTTGATTTCGAAAATAAACCTCAGGCCTTTCGGGCTGTCGAATAACCCAATCCAAATGTTGTTCATACAGTTCACTTTTGGGGTTTACCATTTCCGGTTCAATCCAAATACCAAATTTCACCCCTTCCTTTTTCGCTTCTTTTACCAAATAACCAATACCGTGTGGTAATTTCTTGACATTCTCTTGCCAATCACCAAGTCCTGCGTTGTCGCCATTTCTTGGGTATTTATTTCCAAACCATCCATCGTCCAATAAGAACAGATCTACACCCAAGTCTTTTGCGTCCTTAAATAAGGTGGATATTTTATCCTCATCAAAATCGAAGTAGGTGGCCTCCCAGTTATTGAGTAATGTCAGTCGCTCACCTTCACCATCCAATACTCTATATTTCCTGGCCCATTTATGAAGATTACGGCTGGCTTCACCGGTGCCATTATTTGAAATGGCATAGATCAAAGAAGGAGTTTTAAAAATTTTATTTTTAGCAAGGGAATATTCCGATGCATACGGATTAATACCCGCAATGAAGCGAAGATTATCGTAGGAATCAACTTCAAATTCCAATTTAAAATTTCCGCTCCATGCTAATTGGCCTAGAATCACTGTTCCTTCTTTTTCAGAAGCTTGTTGGCCAAAGGACAAAATAAAATTCGGCGATTGTAAAAGCATGGCTCTTGCCCCTAATTTAGAATCCACAGTTTTAATGCCTCTTGTTAGCTTCGATTCATTAGGCTGCATCTCTTTTGCCCATTGATTATGATAAGTAGTTAGATAAAAATCTTTATCGGTGAAGTATAAATTGGCGGAACTGAATTTCTGTAAGGTTACATTCTTTTTTTCATTGTGCTTAATTTCAGTCCATTGCTCTATTACATTTTCCTTACTGAAAACCTTATAAAACAAAGTAACCTGAAATGCATATACGGGATCTTTTAATAAGACCGTCGTTAGACTAATATTGTTCTCCAAGAATTTGGTATCATGACTTACATAGCGCAGATCTAAAGAAGTATTTCCATCGGAATGTATCACCTGAATTGCCGGTTCTGATAAATTCCATGTTCCAGAAGGGGTGTATGCTGCATTGCCAATACCAATATTATTATCCTTAAAATGGAACATACTGGAAACAGAGGAATACTCACTTTCATTTACAAGTGACTCCCCAAAATATACCGTTTTTAAGAGGTTGTTTTCATCCGCTTGCAGTAAGATCGTAAACGCATCTGAGCTAATTGGAATTGTAACCTTCTGAGCGTATACGCTATTAATCATAAGGAGCAAGCTAAAAACCAATAAGGGCTTAATGGATAAGTGAAGACATCTTTGTTTTTTCATCATATATTGTTGTTGGCATTCGCGTTATTCGTTTTTCTATTTCTTCTAAAATGGTGCTGTACAAGCTGATCTACATAAACTTTTGATCGAACCAATTCAAATTCCAATGCTTTAGGGAGTTCAGAAAATAAGGGAGTGCCGCCTCCCAATACCACTGGAAAGACTGTTATGATCATCTCATCAATTAAGTCTTCCTTCAAAAAACCCTGAATGGTAATACCCCCATCAATGTACAAGCGGAGACATCCTTTTTTATGAATTTGTTCTAAAATTTCGGACATGGTACCTTTTGCCAAGTGCGCTTTATCCTTATGACTTTCAGGTATTTCGGTTAATGAAGTACTCAACACGAATACCGGCTTTTTGTAAGGCCAATCAACATCAAACCCGAGGACTGTTTCGAATGTAGTGCGCCCCATCACAAGGGCATCAATACCCTTGGTGAATTCGACATAGCCCATATCTTCATTATCGGGAATTGGAATCGAATCAAGCCATTCAATTCCCCCATTTTTATCCGCTATATAACCATCTAAGCTTGTTGCTATATATACGCTATTCTTCTTTTCCATTACTAGTTACAAAGATTCTACATTATTAGCGATTGATTATTTTAGGCATTTCAATAATTGCAATTCCAACACTCATTCGTTCGATTCCATATTTTGTAAAATCAGCTTTTTAAGCCGATTTCCAATTTCCCAATTGCGATGTATCCCAGCAAAATATTCGGCACCAGGACCATCGGCAAAAAGTGGTACAACAGCTGCTGAATGATCTTTCGTTGACCATTTGATTTGCAGTTTTGGGTAATCCCCGAAATCAGCAACTGCTGCAAAACCTCCGGTTTCATGATCAGAAGTGAATAAGACCAATGTTTGACCATGCATTTTCGAAAAATTTAGAACAAGAGAAAGAGTTTGCTGAATAGACTTTAAACCATTTATAACTCTATCCGAATCATTATCATGGGAAGCCGCGTCCATTTCTTCACTTTCCACTAGTAACACGAAAGGTTTATTTTTAGTAGATAGATATTTTAATGCGACATCTGTTAGTTGGGTTAGATTAGGAGAAGAGTTCAAATCCTGAATTTCATCTTCATCAAAAATTGCCGCAATAGGTTTGAACATGGAATCTTGATTTGGAAGTTCTAAGGATTGATCTAGCAGTTGAAATCGCTTTTTTAAGATCTTAATGGTCTCTTCCTTGTCGGGAACATCGCCTTCACCCAAATCCTCGAGCTCGCCAAATAAAAGATCTAGCTTGCTTGAAGCAATTTGTGCCAGTATGTCTTTTGCGTCATCTTCTGATTTAGTATGCGCTACAAAAGCAGCTGGAGTTCCATCCCAAATGTAAGAGTCCGTTACAATTGCAGTGTTATATTGTTGGTCTGAGGCTACTTCAAAGACATTTTTTAAGGTATTGCCGTCTTGATCAAGGCCAATATAACCAAAAGAAGTTGATGTTCCGGTTGCTATGGCTGTTGCAGAAGCTTCTGAGTCAGTAAGTGGACCATAAGCAGATCTTGCATCGTGCCATCCTTTGACATCAAACTCTTGCCATACCGAAGGAATATTTTCTGATTGTTGTGTAAGCAAGGCCAAGGATAAATGGCTAAAACCCATTCCATCTGCTATGAAAACAATAATATTATTTGGTTTTTCACCAATATATTCTGGTTTAAACCTATTTATTTCTTGTCCGGGCGAAAATTCAATATTTGATGAGGGTATTGAAAGAGTTATATCGAATGCAAGGAATGAGCCTATAAGAAGTGCCAATATTATGAAAGTTGTAAGAAGACTTGTTTTTTTCCAATTTTTCATAAATAATTGTTACTTGTAATAAACGTTTATATCGTGTTGCTATCCCAATTTATTTGCTGGGATTAACCACGAATTAAAGATAAGTAAGAAATGTTACTTTTTTGTACAAGAACATGAGGGGTTAAAAAAAATTCGAAAGTTTGTCATTCCTGCGGAAGCAGGAATCCATTTTAACGTATTGTGGATTCCGTGGCAAGCACGGAATGACAAAGGTGAGGTTTTTGTTGATATTCCTTTACAAAAAGTATTTTTTCATGGGCTGGAAATAATGTTCATCCCAGCCTTTTCTATAATGCTCTCCACTTTCAGGTACCTTGGAATGAATAAGCGTCAATTCCGTGGCTCCATCCCCTTCTTTTAATAGTACCTCTATCTGGGAGTCCGTCTCATTCTCCAAGAATTGCGAGGTCCGCCAGGATTGTACTATTCTTTTGTTCTCCTCAAGTACCAAATTCTTTCCGTTAATATAGCCATCCCAAGCGGTAAAGGCACCTCCGACTTTGTTGGAAGCTGTCGCCTCGCCACCAGTCATTTTGGTATGCCCTTCATTACTTAACCAAGCCTTATAAATGTCCTTGGCAGGGGCATTCAATGTTGTTTTTAAGATGATTTCCATAGTGTTGAAATTAAATTAAACGCTCTAGGTATTATTCATTCTTAGGATTTCAGGTATTCCTTAAGATTCTGGCCAATAAAGTACTCCCAGCCTTGTATGCAACTTTCCCTTTTGAATTCTGGAATATGGTCCGGGTAACTTTCAAGGGTATCTACAATCAATCGAAGTTTTACATAATCGTTTTCAGGAATCAATTCAAAGGTCACATCGCCATTGCCGGGATACTCCAAAAATTTCCAATTGTAGGTTATCTTTTGTAGGAGTATTACCTGGTTCACTTCCCAGAGGTGCGTAAATACGCGATCCTCGACCTGGACCACAAATTGGGTCTTGAATCCGACTTCGGGTCTAAGGTCTTGGAGTTGGTCAAAATACCACTGCCTCATCTGGTCAAGATCTGTAATGGCACTCCATACCTTTTGAACCGAAGTATTAAACGTATGCGCTACAATAACTGGCGGATCCGTACTTTTCATGCTAATTGCATTTGTTACTACAAAATACGGATTTTTCTTGTCTTTCAAGTGGATTTCGTATTCAGTTATTATTTTAGCAAGTACTTGATTCCAAACTAAATTTTCTTAGTCCAATTATACTTCTTTGGTTTCATCTAATACTCTCTTTATTAATATTGGTCCGATAATAACATAAATTAGAGCGGTATACAGTCCAGAAAAATAACCTCTGACATAGAGCGAGATTAATATATGACCTATTGAATTTAATAGTACTCCTACAAGAATGAAGAATAAGGGTATTATCATGAACTCTTTTATCTTCTTAAATAAGATAATTCCTCCAATTATAAAAATGAAATAGGCTACCATATTAAATACTAACCAATAGTCCTTTGGATATTCTTCCTGGCCCAATAAATTTGGAACTACCACTGTAAAGTCTGTTAAATATTCTTCCGTAAAGTGAATAAATTGAATTCCTAATGCCAATAGGTAAAGCGGTAATATTCTTTCAGGGTTTGGGGTCTTCTTATAAAATGTATTTAAGTAAAGCAAATATGTTACAATTACACCAGGAATAAATACTATTACTACGCTCAGAGTTAAAGAAACAAGCCAGAATATTGCAATCGCTATGCTTGCAATCACCAACGGAATTAATACGTGCTTATTCAATTTAGTCATTGATCTATTTTCAAGTTTCAATAGTGATTGTAGCCAGTTTTATTTTTTAATTTATAAAGCAATACCTCTTCATCCTCATTGGGGAGTTTCGTAATACCCGATTGTTTTAGTCCCAACTTCTCTAAAAGTGCTTGGGAAGCACAATTGTTTTTCGCTGTTATAGCACTTAATTCCGGTATTCCAAATTCATTAAATGCCATATGCTTTAATTTATCAGCAGCCTCAAAAGCATATCCTTGTTTTTCATATGCCGGTAGAAAGGCAAATCCGATATCAATCCCTTCCAGACCTTCCCTGTCAAACAACCCACAGGTTCCTATTTTAGCATCGTCCGATTTTCGTACTATCGTATAGTTTGAATAGCCCAATCTTTGGAGTTGGGGCATCATTTTGTTGGCTATAAATGCTTTGGCACTAGCAATGGTTTTTACATTCCTGTCCCCTATATATTCAATCCATTTTGGAGTGTTCATTAACTCCAGAATAAATTTCGTATCAACTTCAGAAGTCGGTATTAATTGCAATCTTTCGGTTTCAAAAACTTTATATGCAGTCATTTCTTATAGGCTTTGCAAATTTGGATACCTTGTGATTT
>Ga0316201_10002357_pt1 | contig 13404 bp, 8 predicted proteins | sample CS6wburrow_MG_FD_204516 | JGI IMG/M metagenome (GOLD analysis project Ga0316201, IMG submission 204516) | Coastal sediment microbial communities from Delaware Bay, Delaware, United States - CS-6 worm burrow | ecosystem: Environmental > Aquatic > Marine > Coastal > Sediment | place: USA: Delaware... | reverse complement strand
TCGTACGTCGACTCACCCGTTTCATTCTCGCCCGCGCAGTCGTGCTGTGGCGGGATCCGGTGAACTTTCTGCCGTTGATGTGGATGGAGGCTTGGTGGCGATTGCGCTGAGCCGAAAGCCGAATCCGGACACGTACCTTGGCGGTCAAGCGTGAGCGGCGATCCGAGATATCCCTGGTGGTCCCTGAGCAGACCGAGAGTTCTGGAGGATCATTGGCAGGTAGGGGGCCGGGCCTGGGCCGTTCATCTCCCTGAATTGGCATATATGGCGGATCGACCGAGGTGTCCTCGGTTGTCGTTGGTCGTGGTCTACGAAGACGGAAAACCCCTGTCCAAACCCCATTCGAGCTTGGCCGAGATCCGTGAATTGGGCGGTGGTCGGTTCATCCATTGGGGAGAGCACCTGATCTTCTCGACCTCAGACAATTCAGATCCGACACTTTGCGGACGCAAATTCACCTACTCCAGAGCCTGGTGGCACTATCGGCGCCACTATGGGCAATGGCCGTCGACCGGCGCCACCCGTGGGCTGCGGTTTGAACCGGCCAATTTTCAGATCGTCGACTCGAGGGCAGACGCAATTGAACGGGATGTCGAATACAGCCTGAGAGTGGTGGATGCGTATCTTGATCGCCTTCCGAATGGACGCGAGCTACTCTCGGGAGCTTCAGCAGTCGAGATCGGACCGGGTCACAATCTTGGGACGGCGCTGTGCCTAGCGGCCCTCGGTTCTCGAGTGGTCGTCGTCGACCGGTTTCCACCGGCGTGGGACGATGTCTATCACCCACGACTCTACAATGCCCTTCATGACCGGCTCGTCCGGGAGCGACCTACATGGGATCCAACGCCAATCCGAGCAGTGGTCGAGAACCGCGACCACCAGCCGGTCATTGCGTGCATCACTACTGCTGCGGAATCCATACCGTCGATCGCTGACGGTTCGGTCGATCTGACTTTTTCGAATGCCGTGCTTGAGCACAGCTTCGACCTCGAGTCGACGATCACCGAGATGGCTCGGATCACTCGCCCCGGTGGTTGGGCGGTCCATCAGGTGGACCATCGAGACCATCGGGACTTCTCTCGACCACTCGAATACCTCATGGTGCCCGACGATCGGTTCAGAGACATTTTCGACGAGCTGCACGGAGAGTGTGGTAATAGGTTGAGACGGCACCATGTGGAGGCGCTTTTCCAGGGCGCGGGATTTCGGATCGAGCGCGTCGTGGTTTCGAGGGTCGCTGATCGGCGTTATGCCAAACGTGTTCTGAAGCGACTTCGTCGGGCGAGAGGGTCGAGCTATCGTGACGAAGGACTGCGAGAGATCGAGGATCTGAGCTGCTGCTACGTGGCGCAGTTCTCCGCCAAGGGACCGGGCTGGAATCGAAAGTAAGTGTCAGATTGCTGCCGCTGAGTTTGCGCTCGATGGGATTGCGTCGAGGACCTTTTCGACTGATGATTGTCGGCCCGACCGGTGAGATACAACGATTCCGAGAGCCGGTCGGAGGTGGGCCATTGAAAGGTGACCGCGGATGATTGGAGTTGGTGTGAACCATGGGTAGGTTCGACGTTTGGCCAACGCCTTCGACCCTGGGTCGACTGCTCCGCTTCGGTGCACTTGGTGCGGCCGGTTTCGGACTCAATATCGCCGTCACCGCAGTCCTCACTGAGATGTTTGGCGCCCCCGAGGAGCTCGCGTTCGCCATTTCCCTCGCAGTAGTTTTCGTCTTCAGTTTCCTGACAAGCCGCTACGTGATCTTCGCTGGGGCGGCCACGGGCGATCCACGCAAGCAGCTCGTCAAGTTCGCCATCTCTTCCGCCACGTTTCGTGGTGCCGAGTATCTGGGTTTTCTTCTGCTGCACACAGCCATCGGTCTGAATTATCTCGTCGCCATTCCCGCAGTGCTCGGGGTTTCGTTCTTGACCAAGTTCGTCGCCTATAGCAATGTTGTCTTCAAACCGGACGGGGAGGCGCCGTGAGATTCTTGGGACTGAAATCATGACCGAGGTTGAGGCGATGGTCGGGACCGGGCCTCTTACGGTCGCGGCTGAACGTGCCCTGAACACCGCCACAGGGCGACAACAGAGCTATAGCGTGGTGGTGCCCTGCTATAACGAAGTCGATTCCATCGAGCCAACCATTCGTGCGTTGATGGATGTCATCAGACCCGAAGGGGATGAAATCATCGTGGTCGATGACGGATCCACTGACGGCACCCGAGAGTTGCTTGATGAGATGGTTCGCTCGCTCGGTACGAGCCTCCTCCGGGTGATCTACCACGGGTCCAATCACGGTTATGGCGCTGCCATCAGCACCGGTGTGCGGCGGGCCCGGTCGGAACTCATCGTCATCATCGATGCAGACGGCACCTATCCCTGCGAACGCATTCCCGATCTGGTCGAGACGGCGGAATCGGCGGACATGGTGGTCGGCTCGCGGACCGAGGGCAAGAATCCGCAGCCTCTTCTGCGGCGGTTTGCCAAGAACGTGCTGCGGGCCCACTGCTCATGGCTCGTGGGAGAACGTATCCCGGACCTCAACTCGGGTCTCAGGGTCTTTCGGAAATCGATCTTCGATCGTTTCTTCAAAATCCTTCCGAGCGGTTTTTCGTTGACCACAACGTTGACTGTGGCCATGATGCGCAACCGGTACTCGGTGGTTTTCGTGCCGATCACCTACGCCGAGCGGGTCGGTCGATCCAAGATCCGCCCGATCAAGGACACCCTTGGTTTCATCCAGTTGATTGTCCGGACCGGGATGTACTTCGCACCCCTGAGGGTGCTCTTTCCACTGGTGACCGTATTGTCGTTGGCGTTTTTGGTGAGCCTTGGCTACGATGTCTTTGTGCTCCGGGATTTGACCGAAAAGACCCTCTTGCTGCTGCTCTTCGCCATGAATACGATCCTCTTCGCCCTGCTGGCGGATATGATTGACAAGCGGAGTTGACCGGAACTCAAGGGGAAGCCGGTAGCAGGGCGACAATCTCCCACCATGGACCCGCGACTCGAGGGTGGGTGTGAACGTTGAGGAAACGGCCGAGCCTCGTTTCCGCCTCGGCGTCGGCGCACTCGAGATATCGATCTCGGCCTTCGGCGACCGCAATCCGTCGGGCTTCGGCGTGGTTAATCAATAGATGCGTGACCCCGAACCCGCGGAGCCGAGCGGCGATTTCGGCCGGTGATTTCGATTCCTCGGCGAACTCCACGAGCAGTGGTTTGTGGAATGCGTCCTCGACGACAAAGGCGCGATCGAGACCGTAAACCCGGGGTTCACCGACGAGGAGGAGCAACGCTTTATCGGGCAGCGTGGCGTTGGCCGCTCGCACCGCCTCGAGTTGGGTCAAGTTGGCTTCAAGATACGCTTCATAGGGTGTGGTTCCGGCGAAACACGCGAGCTGGTCAGGAAGGTACTCCGCCCGGGTTGGATTGCAGTTGGCAACGAGCACGGCCGCCAGGACACCGGTGCAGAGGACACGTGGGATTGGGGCGAGCGCACCGAGAAGTTCAGTCCACGAGGCGCCGATGCATGCGGCGAGCAATGCGAGAGTGGGCAGGAGATAACGTCCGAGCGGGGGTCCTGCTGACCAGCATAGAATGCCGCCGACAATGAGAGCGACCATGGCTGCCACTTCGGGTCGACCGCGGTGACGCCACGCCCAGATCAGAACCAACGGACTCAACCAGAGATAGACCGGACCGATGTCGCTCGACTGACCACGTCTGGCAAAGGTGCCCAGGGTGAGGGCGACTCCGATCTTCTCCCGACTCAGACCGAAATCTCCGATGCCGGTGGCGATTCCCTCGTCGGCCGGAGACGTGTGAAAGACGGATTCAAAGTAGGGGTAGGTAGGGTTGCCCGTGGCGATGGTGTTCCGGACGAACCATGGACTCGCAACGAGTGCCATGCCGATCCCAAAGATCAGCGCCGCCACCACGCCGGCTCGCAGACGGTGTTTTGGCCGAGCGGCCGATGCCGACAAGGCCGCGGTGACGATCAGCAACGGCACTGCGATGGTGGCGAGGGCGAGGTATTTGCACCCGACGGCCATCCCGGTAAAGACTCCGGCGATGATGGTTTTGCGGCTGTTGACGGTCGGATTCGACCTGTCGGCGAATAGGGTCAATACAGCGGCAACGGCAAAGGCGGCGACCCCGAGATCCGATCCGGCGAGTGCGCCCATTTGGATCACACTGGGAGTTGCGAGGACGATCACTGCGGCCAGCAGGCTGCCGATGCGCGGTGCGCCGAGTCGACCGGCGAGAAGGGCCGAGCCGGCGGCCGCGAGTATCCCCATCATCCAGTGCATGATCTGCGCAGCCCACCCGCCGGGCCCGGCAAGTGCGTAGACGTACAGCAGCCCCATGTTCGATGGAAAGAAGGAGTAGGCGTGCCGGTCGAAGGTGATGACGGTGCCCCACCGCAACCACTGGTACGGGAACGCGAGGTGATAGTGCCACTGGTCGTAGAAAGGGGCGAAGGTGGTCGCCGCGGCAAGGCTCAATCCGCCGGCAGCGACGAGCAGCATCACCAGAGGGTGGATTCCCTGGCGATCCGCGGTCATAGCGCTCGATCGAGAGCGATGCAGACGAAGGGCCCCGAGACATGCCCAAAGAGCGAGCACGCCCAGCACGGCCGGCGGTCGCAGGAGATGAAGAAGAGCGAGCACAGCCGAACTCGCCATGAGCACCCCGAGGCCGCCGATCAGCGCGAAGAAAACCCGCCAGAGGGTGTCATCGACGGTTGGTAGTGCCCACCGAGCAAGGGGGACGCCGGCGCCCCATGCCGCGAGTGCGACCACACAGACCCAAAGTACGGCGGTGATCAGAGGGATGACCACGTTGAGCGCGACCAGCCAACCGTAGGCGGTGAGAATTCCAACCAAGGAGAAAGCGAGGAGGACAATGATGATGCGGGCGGTGTTTCCCGATATGTGGCTGCTCCCCATGGTTTGATGGTATCGCACATCTCTCAGCACTCTGTGGTCGGCGCGGCGATGTTGGCCCCGTCGGCCCGGCAGTTCGTCATTACCGGCTCGAGGGGTGGCGGCGAGGGTGGGAGAAATCAGGCGTTGGTCGAGTCCGTTACTCGCAATCGCCTTTCGACGTATAGAGGGAAGGGACCGATGGAAGTCAACACGAGTGGCGGTGTGCACGCGACACTGTCAGTGGCCTATGGCAAGCTTTCGATTCGATCGACGATGGCCCTTGCGTCTACCTCACGACCCCCGGCCCGATAGGCTGCTGCGAGCGTTCGCAGCAGATCGATATTCTGGTGCCCTGTCAACTCGACACCACTCTCGGCCAGGGCGATGGCTCGCATGATGTCACGGTGTTCCACATCTGGATGAGTCAAGAGCGAGATCGCAAGGTTGTTCAGAGTCGCGGGATCTGAGGGAGCGATTTCAAGGGTCCGTTCCCATTGTCGAATCGCCGACGCGAGATCGCCGCTTCGAGCCCGGGCGAGAGCCAGGTTGTTGCTGCCGACCACCGAATGTGGGTTGAGCTGCAAGTGCAGCTCGTAGTGGTAGATAGCTTGGGTCAGATCGCCTAGAGCCGCGTATCTCTCAGCCAGTGAGAGTTGACCTTCCGCAAAAGTCGGCCGTGCGGCGACGGCAGCCTGGAACTCCCCCAATGCCTGCGCCGGCTGTCCAACCTGGTCGTACAGCAGCCCACGGCGCCAGTGCCACAAGGCACCGTCCGGTTCGTACGACACCCACTCGGCGCCGGTTGCCAGACGCAGAATCGCCAATGCCAAGAGAGTCACCGCGAGCGTCCGCCATCGCTTGTCCGACGCCATCCTCCCTAGGCGGTGGATCGCGAAACCGCCGAAGATGATCAGCACAGGAATGATGGGGACCCTGAAGCGGGCCGCTACGAAGAACGGTGCGTAGGTCACTGCATAGGTGGCCACGAAGGTCAGCAGCAGTAGAAAAACGTTCGGGTCGGGTTGAACCGAAGTGTTTGCCTGCTCGATGGTTGGGTTGCGCAGTTCGACAACGCAGACGCAGACGCCGAGAATACCCAGCGCGAGGATCGTTGCAAAGTCCAGGCTGCTTCGCAGCGTCGGCGACGCGAGACGTTCGTAGTGAATGACCTTCGTGTTCGATATTTCGAAAGGCCCCCAGAATAAGAGAAACTTGCGTCCAACAGAGCGCACCACATCAGCCGGGCGAGCGATGGCCTGGGCGACGGCGCGGCGGGAAAACCACCTCGAGATTTCTGAGTCTTTCATGTCCCGACCTTCGTACCGCGAGACACTCGCGGCGATGAGCGGGTAGTCGAACGAGTCCCAACCCTCCAGGCCGGTCAGATCCGCAAGTTCCGGAGCGCCCGGTGTGTATCCGTCGCTGTCTGGGTGAATCCCGACGAACAGGTTGATCCCCGCGTTTGACGTGATCAGAACCAAGTCTTCGGCGACGTGAAGGTTGCGCAGCGTTACCGGCAGGATGAAGAGAGCTGCGGTGCAAGCGAAGATCGCCGCCGCGCGGGCGTATCCGCGCCAGTCGGGCCCCTCACGTCTGTTCCATTCGACCCATGCCGCCCATATGAGGAAGACTGGGATGAACACCAGCATGTTCGGCCTGACGAGGGCAGACACGCCAGTCGCCAATCCTGCCGAAGCCGCACCGATCGGTGTCATCCTGACGGACCAGTGGGAGACCAAGCCGAGGACGATCAGGACGAGAAAGACGAGGAGCGACGGGGCCATGAACTCGCCCTCGAAGTAGATAAATATCCAGTACCCGCCCTGCAGTGCTACTGAGACTAGGGCCGCCACTGATCCGAACCAGCGGCGTGCCAATGCAAAGACCAGAAGACAACTGACCAGACCGAGAAACATCTGAATCAGACGTGGCCACAGATAGCCCGAGCTGCCGATCCAGTAGGTGGAAGCGAGGAAGTAGGGATAGCCGGGAGGCCGAAAGTAGGCTCGGTGGGGAATATCCGGGTCAGTGACGCCACTCGGCGGCTCCCAGTCTCCGCTGATCAGAGCCCGCGCCCAGTAGTCGTGGTATTGCGACTCGAACTGCGGTCGATCGAAGTCCGGGGCCTGCCAGATCTCGACCAGGTAGGTTGCGCGCATCGCTAGGGCGAAGAGTAGAGCCGCCCCTAACAGCCAGCGATCACGAGGGGACACAGCGCTCAATGTTGGAATACTCCTTTCGCGCGATTCGACGTTATCACGGCAGTCCATTGGAAAAATCCATGCTCGACGACTCATTGATCTTGGGAATCCTGAGGCCCCCAAAGAACGGCTCGACAAACGCAACGGCGGGGCCGAAGTCCCCGCCGTTGGATAACGCTGTTTGTTTCTCGGTCAACCTCACTTTGCCGGAGTTGCTGGGCGTCAGCTGGCACTTGCGGCCGTCGCCCTCAGTACGGATCTGTTATTGACGGCGAGGCGTGGTCTGGAGAGATTTCGGCGGAAGGAACGATCCGGAGCTTGGGAGGGTGTTGACCGGAAACGGTGGAGGCGGAGGATCGGGTAGGAGACGTGGGCCGTCAGGTCGAGGCGGGAACCGCAGCCGCTCAAACCCCGAGCCTCCCAAGAGCTTCGAATCGGGATTGCGGAGAACAGACACGGTGGACGCCGTGGAGTACAATCAGATCGATCCATGAACACGGTCTCAGCCGATCACGCCGACAGAATCGTTAACCCAACCCACCTCTTTGGGATAACCGACCCTACATGGGATCGGATGGTCACCCTCTCAATCATTTTGTTGGCGACGGCTCTTCGTCTCGTTCACTTGGGACGAGAGGGGTTGTGGGCCGACGAATGCCATACCGCCTACTGGGGCGGACACGACATCGGATGGATCATCGGGGCATCGGCAGTGGACACCCAGGCGCCTCTTTATTTCATTCTCAATAGCGCGTTCATACGTACCCTCGGGGACGCCGAATGGCAGATCCGATTGCTGTCGGCATTGGCCGGGGTGGCCGCCGTTGGTCTGATGCTCGGATGGGGCCGCCGGTTCCTCTCACCGACTGCGGGTCGATTGGCGGCATTTCTCCTGGCGATCAGCCCGATGGCTATCCATTACGGACGTGAAGCCCGCGGCTACAGCCTGATGATGCTGGTTTGCCTCGGATTGGGATGGGTGGCCTTTGTCGCCGTCAAAGAACCCACATACCGACTGGTGGCCGCTGTCGCCGGTCTCGCGCTGGTTCTGATGTACCTGCATAATATCGGCCCGTTCTACGTCGCGGGAATCGCGTTGGCAACCATCGTTCGCCACCCGACGCGTGAGACCCTTCGGTTGTGGATCGCGGTCGGTACCATCGTTGCGTTGGGATACGCGCCGTGGCTTCCGCGTCTCCTGGCCCAGGTAGCCGAGATCTCGACCTCGTTCACATGGGCCGCCGAGAGCTGGAGCAACGAGTTTCCGTGGCAGGTACCCCGATCGCTGGCCGCATTCACCCATGGGTCCTACACTCCCATTCGAAATCAGATCTCGGATCTCCCATATCCAGCGTGGATCGCCCTCACCCTATGCTGTGTCTTGGCCATCGCTGGTTTGATGGGGCGGCGGCGGCTTCGACGACCGGATGCGCCGGCCATGCTTCTCATGGCGGTCCTGTTTCCGTTGATCGCAGTCTTTTTCTACTCGTGGATGTCCGGCAACCGGGTCTATGTGATCGGTCGAATCGACAGTCCCCTGCTCCCGCTCTTTCTGCTCGCAGTCGCAGCCGGAGTCGAATCGCTCCGACCCCGTCTCCGGTGGATACTGCCGGTGGCCTTCGCCGGTCTCGCGATCCACCCCATCGAGATCGACTTGAGAATCGACACTAAGTCCCAGGAACGGTCGATCGCCTCGATGATCGAGGCCGTTCGTGAGCCCGGAGAGATCCTCGTCTCCACGACATTCAACACCTGCATGATCCACTATGGAAACCTCGAGTTCGGTCAAACACTGTTTCCGTATCCATCGACTGTCAGCGATCGGCTCGAGTGGACAGACTGGTCTTCTTTCAGTGATCTTGGGCTCAGGATCGATGCCGCAACGGTCGTTCAGCGGGCAGTGGAGAACTCGCGTGCGAGTGGATCCTCGAAGATCTGGCTGTTGATCGGCGGCGATGCTCGCGGCGATACAATGGCCAAGACCATGAACGAGATGCTCGATCCAATCTCGACCCGAATGATCGGCTACCAACATTGCGAGATCCGCTCTTTTGCCGTGCCTCAAGCCCGGGAGTGATTCTCGGCAGCTATCGTCCTCTCCAAACCCATTTATCAAATCGCCGTTCCTATCCAAGGGCGAGGAAGATCACGATCACACCTAGGGTTCCGGTCAGCACACGAATGTCCGTCGTCGCGACAGGATCGAGCATCTGACCGCCTCTGATCAATCCAATCTTGTTCATGATGCATCGGTGCCAGATCCGCAGTTGGGGGATCGGAACTACGGAACTGTAGACCTGGCAGGCATGGCACGCATGGTCACGGCAAAGACAGAGCACCCACCTCGAGACGGCGAAGGACGATCGGTTGGCGCACAATGAGCCCATCGGCATTCAAGACCGAACCACCTCGAACCTGCAACACCCCCCGAACCCGCAGCCATGCTTCCTTCGTGATGCCGAGTTCATCAATCCAGGCGATGACCTCGGGATCGTCGAGTTGCTCGAGTAGCCACAGTTCCCGCCCCTCGGCCGCAGCGGCTGTAGCGGTCGCCAACCATCGGTGAAGTGCTTCATCCGGAGAAGCACCGGCGCGTTGCGACGACAAATCAAACTTGGTCAGATCAACGACTCGACGACTCGAAAGATAGGGCAGGCCCAGGCGGAGTTGGGCATCGACGCCAATCGCGACAAGGACACCGTCTTCCGGGACCGTCTCCCGAACGTGCTCGGCGACCAAGAGGGTTCGACTCAAGTGGGGCTGGGTCTGGAGGAGAGCCGATCCGAAGCCGTTCGTGACCAACAGCCCACCGACGGAAACCGCCAGGGCGGCTGCCGCCAGGCGTCGGGGCAGAGATCGTGCTCCCACGGCTACCAGGATGGCGAAAAGGGGCGATGCCGCCACCACATGCTCGGTGTTGCCCACGTCCCACACCAGCCACAACGGCGCGAGCACCAAGATCCCGCTCATCGCCACCGAGGCAAGCCGATCGTGCCGTTTCAATCCGTGAAGAACGCCCAGAATCACCAACGCCGTCAACACAATCGCAGCCGTCAGTCCGAGCAAGTCGAATACCCTCATGACCAGAGGTGGATACACCGGCAATCCGTGATACGCCCGCCATACCACCAGACCGTACAGGGCACGCACGGCAGCTGCCGGGTCGGGCGCCGTCAACCATCGGCTCAATCCGCCGCCGCCCACGACGTCCGCAAGACGATCCAACGAATAGGCATGATTGATCCAGGCGAGCCCGGCAAGCGCGACAACGCCCGGGACGGCGACTCCAGCCAGAACCGCCCGCACCACCACCACCGGTCTGCTGCGCTGCTGCCACGCCCCTGGAAGGATCAACAGCCCAAGCACCGAGTGCCCGAGCCACGGTGCTGCGAATCCCATTGCAAGCTTGCGCCACGTGCACCGAAGGTCCACCACGGAGGCAAACCACACAACGACCCCTGCGGCTGCCAGGGTGTAGACCTCCATCCGCGTTGCGTAACGCCACATCCCGCCGGTTGCGGCCAGGGTCGTCGCGACAAGCATGGAAATACCATCCGCGACCGCGAATTTCCTCAAGAGTAGGTAGATACCCGCCACAGCCAGGGCGGCGGCTGCCGCGGAGACCGCAGCACCGGCGTCGAGGACGACGACCGAACCACTCACCGCTCGCACGAGCAACGCCCAGCCTGCAACGACTGGGTTGTACACCAGGTGATGGGGGTGGAGAAAGACCTGTTCGATCGCACCCATGTCCAGCCATCGTTGGACGACCGTCGCGAAAACCGTGTCGTCGCCGCCAAAGTGGCGGGTTCGTGTCAGGCGATAGACAAAAAAGGAAACCAGAGCCAGAACCGAAGCCTTGAGCAACGACTGACGATCGTTGACCGCTGGATCCAGAGACGGCCCCGATTCACCGCTCATCGGCAACTCACAATCATGGTCGGGTTCGCAGGCATCGGAAGGCGTCAGATCTTCAACACCACCAGCGCATCAAGATCTCGGCAAATCTCATCCAGCAGAATCGCTCAACTTAGGCTCAAGAGTAGCAGGGAACCTCGCGCAGCAAAGTCTTCCCCGAGGATCATGAGCTCGCCGCCCAAGTTTACCGGTTCAACGGGTTGGTCTAGTACATGCCCGGCAGAGAGACCGACCTTCACCGGTTGTACTCCCGATGCTCTCGCGTCATGATGGATCGACTGGGAGATCGTGATGTGTGGCATAGCCGGAATCCTGGGTTCGATGGATCGCGACGAACGGTCGCGACGGGTTCGGGTGATGACCCGCGCGCTGACCCACCGGGGGCCTGATGACGAGGGGTTCTTCGGTGATGGTCAGGCGTCGCTGGGTTTCCGCAGGCTCTCGGTCATCGATCTCGAGACTGGACAGCAGCCCATCGTCCTCGCCGAGGGGCCCATCGCTATCGTGCTCAACGGCGAGATCTACAATTTCCGCGAGCTCAAATCCGAACTCGAGGCCAAGGGACATCGCTTTCGCAGCAGAGGCGATGTGGAGGTTGTGCTTCGGCTCTATACGGAGGAGGGTCTGGGTTGTCTTGCGCGCCTCAACGGGATGTTTGCCCTGGCGCTTTGGGATGGGCGGGAGCGGGCGCTCCACCTGGCCCGCGACCGGTTCGGTATCAAACCGCTCTATTGGTGTTCGGAGTGTGGAGTCGTTGCTTTTGCGTCCGAGATTCGGGCATTGCTCGCGGGGAAATTTCCGAGCTGTCGTGATCTCGACCCGGCCGAGCTGCGCCACTATCTCGCCCTGGGTTTCGCCTCACCCGGCGGGACACTTCTTCGTGACGTGAGGTCGGTGGCGCCGGCGAGCGTACTCAGCATCGATGCCGACGGCACCGCAACTACAACGCCTTACTGGCATCCTCCCGGGATCTCCGCCGAACGGTCAGGGGACCGCGACCTTGAAGACCGTGTACTCCAGACCCTCGCCGATGCGGTCGAGCGGCAGTTGGTGGCGGATGTGCCGGTGGGGGTCTTTCTTTCCGGGGGAGTTGATTCTTCGACGGTTTCAGCCCTCGCGAAGTCCGTGGTTTCGGGTCCGTTGACAACCTTCTCGGTGGGTTTCGAAGGCCCGGGTGCAGTCTCGGAACTCTCCGCGGCGCGGGTCGTCGCTGATCATCTCGGCAGCGATCACCACGAACTGATGATGGATCCCGTCACCGTCGGTCGGGACGTCGATGCCATTCTCGGGGGCCTCGACGGCCCCCTCGCCGATCCCACCGCGATCCCGACCTGGTACATGTCGCAGTTGGCCAGGGAGAAGGTGACGGTCGCGCTTTCCGGCGAAGGCGCGGATGAAATCTTTGGTGGGTATGAACGCCAGCGCTTCGATGTCGCCATCGATCGTTTCGGCGCTCTTGGCCGACGAGCGGTCCCGTGGGCCATGCGGCTCGCGGGTCGAGGGCCGTCGAAACGCCTGCTGGATCGTGTCGGCATGGAACCCGGTCTTGCCCGGCAACTCCACTGGGGCAGGGTCTTCACCGCCGAGGAGATCGATGCATTCGTGAGTTCGCCGCTGGCCGGCGAAGCATCGATGATGGCGCCATACGTCGAGCTCGACCGGCGATGGAAGGGCCTCGACCGATCAGACCCCATCAACGGCCGGTTGATGACGGATCGGGAGGTTTTTCTCCCGGGTGATCTGTTGCCGAAGGTCGACCGGATGAGCATGGCCCATTCTCTCGAGGTGCGGGTGCCTTTCCTCGACAACGATGTGGTCGATCTCGTGCTGCCGCTCGCAGGTCGGCACAAGGCGAGCCTGTTCCGCGACAAGATCCTCCTCCGCAGGGCGGTGGAGAGCGTGATTCCTCAAACGACGGCGACGAGACAGAAACAGGCATTCGCGGTGCCCATCGATAGCTGGCTCCGCGGGAGCTTGAGGGAGGCGACTTCCGATCTTCTGTCCGAGGCCAGTGTCGGTAAGCGTGGTCTCTTCAAACCCGACGCCGACCGCGGTCTTCTCCGTGATCATCTCGAGGGCCGCGGAGACTGTGGTCTCCAGCTCTGGACGCTCATGGTCCTCGAGAGCTGGCAGCGTGGCCTCGAAAGCCCCGCTGTCTCGGTGTCGCCGTGAAGCTCGCGGCGATTTCCCACCTCGCTTCGCCGGACGCTCCCACCGGCGCCGAGAAGAGCCTGTGCAAGCTCGTCGGTGAGCTGAGCGGCCGCGGACATGAGGCTGCGGTGGTCGCTCCCGGCCCGTGGTGTCTGGAAGCGGCGGTGCGCGAGTCCGGTGCGGAGGTGGTCGAGATCCGGAGCAGAGGGTGTT
>Ga0316201_10002355_pt1 | contig 13406 bp, 11 predicted proteins | sample CS6wburrow_MG_FD_204516 | JGI IMG/M metagenome (GOLD analysis project Ga0316201, IMG submission 204516) | Coastal sediment microbial communities from Delaware Bay, Delaware, United States - CS-6 worm burrow | ecosystem: Environmental > Aquatic > Marine > Coastal > Sediment | place: USA... | reverse complement strand
TCCAAGCTCAAGGAGCTTCATCAACGCGTCCGGATTACGATGATCTATGTCACCCACGACCAGACCGAAGCCCTGACCTTCGCCGACAAGGTGGTGGTCATGCACGAAGGTTGGGTGGTCCAGCAGGGCACGCCGGTGGAGCTGTTCGAGCGGCCGCGCCACACCTTCGTCGGCCACTTCATCGGCTCGCCCGGTATGAACCTGATGCCGTGCGAGCTGGCCGAGGGCGGGATTCGTGTTTCCGGGCACCACATCGCCATCGACCGCGCGATCAGCGTGCCCAAGGCCGGCGCCCGGCTGGAACTGGGCGTGCGCCCGGAATTCGTGAAGTTCGTCGCGCCCGGCACCGCCGACGGCCTGCCGGTCGATGTCATCAACGTGCGCGACACCGGCCGCAACAAGATCGTGGAAACCGACTTTGCCGGCCACAAGGTGCGCGCACTGGTGCCCGAAGGCATGCCGGTCCCCGAAGGCAGGACCAGCATCGGCTTCGACCCCGCCTACACGCAGATCTATGCCGACAGCTGGATCGTCGAGTGAGGGCTTGATCCATGAGCGCGAAAACAAACAACCCGAAGGCCTGGTTCCTGGTTGCCCCCGTGGTGATCCTCGTGGCGTTCAACGCGGTCATCCCCCTGATGACCGTCGTGAACTATTCAGTGCAGGAAACCTTTGGCGACAACCTGTTCTTCTTCGAGGGCATGAGGTGGTTCGAGGAGGTGCTGTCCTCCGAGCGTTTCCATGACTCGTTGCTTCGCCAGTTGAAATTCACCTTCATCATCCTCGCCATCCAGATCCCGCTGGGGGTGGCCATCGCACTGGCCATGCCGCGCAAGGGCTTCTGGGCGTCGGTTTGTCTGGTACTCATGGCCATGCCGCTACTGATCCCCTGGAACGTCGTGGGCGCCATGTGGAACATCTTCGCGCTGCCGGAAATCGGTCTGCTGGGCAAAACGCTCAACACCATGGGCTTCGACTACAATTTCACGCGCCAGCCCCTTGCCGCCTGGGTAACCCTTATCGCGATGGATGTGTGGCACTGGACCTCGCTGGTAGTGCTGTTGTCCTACGCCGGTCTGAGCTCTATCCAAGACGCCTATTACCAGGCTGCACGGATCGACGGCGCGAGTTCCTGGGCGGTATTCCGCTACATCCAACTGCCCAAGCTCAAGCACGTGCTGACGATCGCCGTGCTGCTGCGATTCATGGACAGCTTCAACATTTACACCGAGCCTTTCGTACTCACTGGCGGCGGCCCGGGTAACTCCACCACCCTGCTGTCACTGGACCTGGTGAAGGTTGCCCTGGGTCAGTTCGACCTCGGCCCTGCCGCCGCGATGAGCCTGATCTACTTCCTGATCATCCTGCTGTTCTCCTGGATCTTCTACACGGTGATGACACGCGGGGAGAAAAACTGATGTCCACCATGCGTGCCGCAAAGTTCAAATGGGTCATCCCGTTCGTCTACATACTGTTCCTGATGCTGCCGATCTACTGGCTGCTCAACATGTCGTTCAAGACCACCAACGAGATCCTCGGGACATTCAGCCTGTTCCCACAGGAGTTCACGTTGGAGAACTACAGGACGATCTTCACCGACCCCACCTGGTACAACGGCTACATCAACTCGCTGATCTACGTTTGCATCAACACCGTGATCTCGGTGAGCGTGGCATTGCCGGCGGCCTACGCATTCTCTCGCTACCGTTTCCTGGGTGACAAGCACCTGTTTTTCTGGCTGCTGACCAACCGCATGGCCCCTGCTGCGGTTTTTGCATTGCCGTTCTTCCAGCTCTACTCGGCACTGAACCTGTTCGACACCCACATCGCGGTGGCCCTAGCCCATTGCCTGTTCAACATCCCGCTCGCGGTATGGATCCTGGAGGGCTTTATGTCCGGCGTGCCGAACGAACTGGACGAGACCGCTTACATCGATGGCTACCCGTTCTGGAAGTTCTTCACCAAGATATTCCTACCCACCATTGCGGCGGGTATCGGTGTTGCGGCCTTCTTCTGCTTCATGTTTTCGTGGGTGGAGCTGCTGCTGGCCAAGACCCTGACCTCGGTGGACGCAAAGCCCATCGCCGCGGTCATGACGCGGACGGCCAGTTCCTCGGGCTATGAGCTGGGGCTGCTGGCCGCCGCCGGCGCTCTGACCATGGTGCCGGGAGCTATCGTGATCTTCTTTGTGCGCAATTACATTGCCAAGGGCTTCGCCCTGGGGAGAGTCTGACCATGAGCCTGTCGTGGATGGCGTGGACATGGCAGACGGCCGTGTTCTTCGGAATCATCGCCACGCTGCTGGTGCTCATGACCACACTGGAGATCCTGCGCCCCGGTGGCGATGCCCGTGATGGCATCCTGGGCCTGCACACCACGCGCGGGGACCGCCTGTTCATATCACTGCTGAGCGCCGCCTACGTGCATATACTTTGGCTGTTCTTTTTCGGCATGCCATTGACCTGGGCGTTTGTCATTTCCATCGTGTTGGCGGCGGCAATCTGGAAATGGGTCTAGCCTGTATGAACGGTCACGTCATCGCCATAGACCAGGGCACAACCAGTTCGCGCGCCATTGTGTTCGACAGAAACTTCCGCCTGGTGAGCACTGGACAGCAGGAATTTCGGCAGTACTTTCCGGATTCGGGCTGGGTCGAGCACGAACCCGAGGACATCTGGAACACCACCGTGGCCACAGTGCGCGAAGCCATGGAGAAAGCAGGCCTGACGGGCAGGGACATCGCCGCCATCGGCATCACCAACCAGCGCGAGACCACCCTGGTGTGGGATCGCGAGTCAGGCAAGCCGATTCATCGCGCGATCGTCTGGCAAGACCGTCGCACCGCCCCGCAATGCGAGAAGCTCAAGGCGCAGGGCCTCGAACCCAGGTTCAGCCAGAAAACCGGCCTGCTGCTGGATCCCTACTTCTCCGGCACCAAGATCGCCTGGCTGCTCGACAACGTACCCGGCGCCCGCGCCCGCGCCGAGGCGGGAAAGCTGGCATTTGGCACCGTGGACAGCTTCCTGCTCTGGCGACTTACCGGCGGAAAGGTTCACCTCACCGACGCCACCAATGCCTCGCGCACCCTGCTCTACAACATACGCGACAATGCCTGGGACGACGAACTGCTCGGGTTCCTGGACATCCCCGCCTCACTGCTGCCCGAGGTTAGGGATTGCGCTGATGATTTCGGTGAGACGGTGCCGGAGCTGTTCGGCTCGACGATTCCGATCCGCGGCGTCGCCGGTGACCAGCAGGCGGCACTCATCGGACAGGCCTGTTTCGAACGCGGCATGATCAAGTCCACGTATGGCACGGGTTGCTTTGCCGTGCTCAACACCGGTAACGAACTGGTGCAGTCGCAGAACAGACTGGTGAGCACGATAGGCTATCGCCTGCGCGGCAAAACGACCTACGCCCTGGAGGGTTCAATCTTCATTGCCGGCGCTGCCGTGCAATGGTTGCGCGATGAACTGGGCATTATCGACAGCGCACCGCAGTCGGGCCCGATGGCCGCGCAAGCCGATCCCAATCAGCACGTTTACCTCGTGCCCGCCTTCGTCGGCATGGGCGCTCCGCACTGGGATACGCAGGCGCGTGGCGCCATCTTCGGCATCACGCGCGGCACGGGTCCCAACGAAATTGCAAAAGCGGCGCTGGAATCGGTCTGCTACCAGACGCTCGATCTGCTGGACGCCATGGAGGCCGACTACTCAGGGTCTTCCGATGCAGCCTTACGCGTAGATGGAGGCATGGTGTCCTCTGACTGGACCATGCAACGCCTGGCGGACATCCTCAATCGTGCGGTGCACCGTCCCCAGGTACTGGAGACCACCGCGCTGGGTGCGGCATGGCTGGCGGGTATGCAGGCCGGCGCATGGCCGGATGAAAATGGATTCGCTGCCGCGTGGAAGCTCGATCGCTGTTTCGAACCCGCAATGCCGAGCGAAACGCGGCAACAACTTGTCAGGGGCTGGCGCGATGCCGTTCGTCGCACCCTGACCTGATTCACCCACCGCCCCGTTCCCAACGTCGATCCGCAGACCGAGCGGTAGCCGATGATCAAAGCGTGGTATTACCCAACGACGGTCAGGCCGCTGCGGCCGTGGGCAGGTCAAACCCGAAGCATGTGCCCTGGCTGACCTTGCTGGTCACGAAGATGTGGCTGCCGTGCAGGTCGAGAATGCGTTTGACGATGGCCAGTCCCAGGCCGGAACAGCCCGGTCCGGTGGCACAGTCCTTGTGGGCACGGTAGAAGCGGTCGAAGATCAGCGGCAGCTCCTCGTCCGGAATGCCACAACCGGTATCGGTGACGGTCACCGCCACGCGCTTGGACTGGTGCGTGACGCCCACAATGACCTGTCCGCCACTCGGAGTGTTTTCGAGGGCGTTCTTGAGCAGGTTCTCCAACACCCGTTGCACCAGACCGATATCGGCGACCACCGCCATGGGCGCCTGCATCCCCGCCATCTCCATGTGTACACCCTTGTCCGCGGCAGCCAATTCAAACTCCTGCATCACGTCCTGCAGCAGCTCGGCAAGGGAAAAAGCCTCGAATTGGGGCGTCACCGAGGCGGATTCCAATTTTGACAATTCGAACAGATCACCGATCAGGCGCCCGAGGCGACGGGTGTGCTTGCGGCTGACCTCCAGATAGTGAGCACGCTCCTCCACAGACAGGGTGTCGTTCTTCAATAGCAGGGTTTCGACATAGCCCTGGATGGCGGCCACCGGCGTGCGCAAATCATGTGAGACGTTGCTCACCAGTTCGCGGCGCAGCCTGTCGGTTTCCTTCAGTCGCTCGAACTGTTGCTGAATGCGTGACGACATCATTGAAAAGGCATTGCCCAGGCAATCGATCTCGTCGCCCCGCGCCTCGCTGATCGACAAGGCGGTATTCGGATCAAAGTCTGAGTCGGTATAGCGCTGCACCTGCTCAGTGAGTCGGGTCAGGCGCCGCGTCAACAGCCCAAACACCAGCAGGGCAATCAGGAACGCGGCGGTGACAATGGCGAAGATGGCACCAAGACTCAGGGTGAGTACATAGCTGTCGCGAATCGAGTCGGCGAGTTGTTCGTATTTCTGCCCTCCCAGCACCGCATATAGATAACCCTGCAGCTGACCCTGTGCCCGCACTTCAGCGGCCGAGAATATCTTACGGTCCGCCGGCGACCGTGGGTCGCTACCCTTGATGGGGATGTCAGCGTCACCGCCTATGAAGCGCCTTACGGGGGCCAGGTCCACGCGGTCCTGCTTGACGCTGTCCGGTGGTAAGGCGTGCGCCAGGATCCTTCCTTCAGTGTCCAGCAGATAGACCTCGATGGTGGGATTGATCACCATGGCCTGATGAGCGATGGCCTGCAGTGCGGCGGTCTTGGCCTGGTGGTTTTCGATAAGTAGCTGCTCGCCCGTCACGTACATGGCGATAGGCGCATTGAGGCGCTGAGTCAGCTCTTCGTAATAGGCGCGAGAACTGTACTGCTGCAGCCAGAACAATGCCGAGCCGGCCAGCAGCAGCACCAGCAAAAGGGCACCGGCCAGTTTCGCCAGCAGGGTGCGCATCATGCGTGGCCGCCACCGGGATTTGCGTCGAACTTGTAGCCCACACCCCAGACGGTAACGATGTAACGGGGGTGTGCCGGGTCGGGTTCGATCTTGTAGCGCAGGCGGTTGATGTGCGAATTGACCGTGTGCTCATAGCCCTCGTGACCGTAGCCCCAGACACCGTCCAGCAGTTGACTGCGCCGGAACACCCGGCCAGGGTTCCGGGCAAAATGCAGCAGCAGATCAAATTCCCGCGCCGTAAGCTCGACGGGCTTGTCGTCAACGACGACCTCGCGAGTCGCCGTGTCGATGCGCAGCCCCGCCATCGCCAGCACCTGGTCGCCCTCGGTGCATTCACCGCGCTGGGCATCGACCCGGCGAAAGATAGCCTTTACCCGGGCCATCAGCTCGGACACGCTGAAAGGCTTGGTGACATAGTCGTCGGCCCCCAGTTCCAGCCCCAGCACGCGGTCGAGTTCAGATGACTTGGAGGTGAGCATCAGGATTGGGACATAGGCGCCATCACGCCGCAGGGCACGGCAGATCGAGAGGCCGTCCACTCCCGGCAGGCGCAGATCCAGCAGCACCAGGTCCCAGGTCTCGGCGCAGGCGAGGCGCATACCCTCGTGCCCGTCGACCGCCACATCCACCGTTCGGTACCTGTCCCCCATGTGCAGGGCCAGAAGTTCAGCGATGTCCGGCTCGTCCTCGACGATCAGAACCTTCTTATCCTGCAGCGGTTGCATCTGCATCATTCCGGCGTCCCCCCGAGTACCACGGCCTGTCTATGGAGGATGGACCGGAAGTATCACGGAAATATCACAGGGCAAACGAACGGTAATCCGTTTTGCTAATCGCCAAAAGGCTGTCAGGGTCGCGTGGCGCCACCAAATCAGCATCGGTGCGTGACCTCTGCGTGATCATTTGCTCCTAGCATTTCCAGGTGTACTGCCGCGTCTCATCTGCGGCAGCTGCATGCCATCAACATAAATCTGCAAAGAGAGGGATCACCATGAAGATCACAAGCCTGTTGCTGACCACCGCCCTGATGTCCACCGGTGTGGTGTCGGCAGACACCAATTACCACGGTGCCCGCACCTACGAGGTCACCATCACCAACATCACCCCGGGGCAGACCTTCACCCCCGTCCTGGCGGTGACGCACAAAGCCAGCATCCGCGTTTTTGAACTGGGTATCCCGGCCAGCCCGGAACTCGCTGCCTTGGCAGAAAGCGGCGACGTGACACCGCTGTCAGACCTGCTTGACGGCGTGCCGGAGCAGGTCCTCGACCAAGCCGCCGGCACCGGGCTGCTCGGCCCCGGCGAATCGGCCACCCTGACGATCCGAGGCAACCGGCGATTCAACCATCTGAGTTTGGCAGCGATGTTGATACCGACCAACGACACCTTTGTGGCGTTGGACTCGGTGCCCCTACCCAAGTGGCAGGACACCGAATATGCCCTGGCCTATGACGCGGGCAGCGAGCTGAATGATGAAGATTGCAGCAATATTCCAGGCCCCTACTGTGGCGGTGCGGCCCTTTCCGATGAGGATGGTGAGGGGTTCGTGCACGTGAGCAACGGCATCCACGGCGGGGCCGATCTGGATCCGACGGTATTCGACTGGCGCAACCCGATTGCCAGGGTCAGTATCCGCCGAGTGCATTGAGACGGCACCGAGCTAGACGGACGGACGGCCGGGGCGACACGAGACCCCGGTCGTTCACTCGTCAACAAGAGCACGAATCGCGAGGGGGAACACAAAGCTCGACGCCCATTGACCTATCGTCGGCGAAAGAAAAATCGCCTGCCTCGAAAACTCGGCCTGCAAGTTGCGTCAGTCGGTCACAGTGCAGGATCACGCATCGGCTGCGTCGGGTCCGAATACCACCCGTCTTCATGCCTGTCGCAGGTTTCGCGCGTGAGTTGCTCGACGGGCCACGGCGCGCCAGTCGCTTCAACGATATTCTTGTAATACGTGGCGAGCAGCCCATCACGTTCTCGGTCGATCGGTAAACTGTGCTGTCTAAAAACCCGAAACACTGAGCCGACGAGACAAGGACGTGCCCTCGTCTGGAGGTTGCGGGTATCCTGATAGAGCGCACTCAGGAAATTGTAGTAGGTGGCACGGCCGACCTCCACGTCACCACACACTCTAGTGAGGTTGACAAACAGCAGGTCTTCCGCCCTTGGCGACAGTTTCTGAATGGCATGCGCGATTGCATCGAACTGGGCGTCGACCCGTGATCGTGGAACCTGCCCGACCGCCAGATCCTCCCGGACCCTGCTCACGATATTGAATGAGGCGGCCACAAAGCCATCGTCGTCAAAGAGTGAGCGAAACGCGCGATCGAGATCTATGCTCATGCCTGCAGCTCCACTGCATTGCTGTCACCGGCAGAGTATACGCAACATAACCGCCAGTTTTCCGATTCCCAAGTAGCCTCCTTGCGAAGCTGTCATGCGGGTCAGGTCACCAACGGACAGCGGATGCTGGCAGGTCTTGTCACCATATTCTCGGGACTGCGCGGCACGGTCGTTCCGAGTTCTTACAATGGACTCAAAAAATATGACGGTGAGCCCGGTGCCGGCCGACCCGGCTTTGGGATCCAATCGTGCGAAAGATTTTCCTAAAACGGCCGATACGGCTGGCAAGGCGGCATGCGGCAGGCCCTGCCAGGCCGCATTGCCTGGGAAGTACGTTCTGGACCACTGAGGACCGTCATGCTCTCTATCCGACAGTCGTTGTTTTGGATGTTCATATACCTGTTAGTCGTTTCGGTCGTCTGCGTCCTGCTACTGCAGCCGCTACGCAGCGCCTTCATGGCCAACTGGGCCTTCAACGCGGTCATCCTCGGGGTGCTCGCGGTCGGGATGCTGATCAACTTCCGCCAGGTCCTGGTCCTCAACACCGAGATTCGCTGGATCCGGGTTTTCCGTACCGGCCAGACCGGTATTTCGGTAACGACGGAACCGCGGCTGCTGAAACAGCTCGCCACGCACCTCAGCAAGCGTCGACGCGACCGCTTCAGCCTGTCGGCCCTGGCCCTGCGGACCATCCTCGACGGCCTGCGCGAACGCCTCGACGAATCCCGTGAAATCTCGCGTTACATGATCGGCACCCTGATCTTCCTCGGTCTGCTGGGTACCTTCTGGGGACTGCTCGGCACCATCGCCGCGGTCGGCCACGTGATCGACGGCCTGGAGGTGGGCAGCGGCGACTATGCTGCGGTCTTCTCCCAACTCAAGCAGGGCCTGAAGGCCCCGTTGGACGGCATGGGGACAGCGTTCAGCTCGTCTCTGTTCGGTCTGGGTGGTTCCCTGGTGCTCGGCTTTCTCGACCTGCAGGCCGGACACGCGCAGAACCGGTTTTTCAACGGGCTCGAGGAGTGGCTGTCCGGCGTCACGCAGCTGGTCGACGACCTGGGAGGAAGCAGCCTGTCTGTGGCCCCCGTAGAGGTGAACAGCGAGCCGGGTGCCCCGGCGATGGAGTTGCTGATGGAGACGATCCGCACCGAGCGGCGGCTGCTCGAGGAACTGCTGGCACGCCATACCGGGACGTCGGACCCGACTGGCGAGCCCCCCGCGGCGGCCGAGCCGGGGCATTGAGATGAGCTCTGCGACACGACGCGCCCGCCGTCCGATCGATGTCTGGCCGGGCTATGTTGACGTACTGGCAGCGCTGCTGATCCTGGTCATCTTCGTGCTGTTGCTGTTCAGCTTTGCCCAGTTCCTGCTGTCACACCTGCTCAACGAGCAGGAGACGGAGCTCGACGTGATGTACCGGCGGGTCGTCGAGCTCACCGACCTGCTCGGTCTCGAGCAAGAGCGCACCACCAACCTGAGCCAAAACGTCGCCAGCCTGACCGCCCGTGTGCAGGGACTGACCGAGGACAAGGCCACGCTCGACATCCAGGTCGCGGACCTCGGACGCGCCAATCTGGCCAAGCAGGAACAGATCGGTGAACAACTGCTGCTTGTCGCCGGCCTGCAGGAGGACATCGACAAGCTGCGAACGCTGCGTACGCAGCTGGAGGCCGATGTCGGCAAATTGGCCAGCGAGCTGGACACCAGTCTCGCCGCGCTCGGCGCCGAACGCGACCGCTCCAAGGCCCTGGAGGCACGGTTGGCAGAACAGAGCGAATACACACTGCTGGCACAGCGCGAACTGGAACAGCGCGAGATCCGTATCCAGGCACTGTCGGCACTGGTGGCCGAGCGCGACCAGGCGATCGACGAGGAGCGCAGACTCAGCGCCGACGCGCAGGCCGAGATCGCCTTGCTCAAGACCAGGCTCAATGACCTGCGCCTGCAGCTCGAGGAGATCGATCGGGCGCTCGCCGCCGCCGAGGCGACCAAGACCGAACAGGCGGCGCAGATCGAGGACCTCGGCAAGCGCCTCAACGTCGCACTGGCGCGAGAGGTCAACAGGCTCAAGCAATACCGGTCCGATTTCTTCGGCCGCCTGCGCGAGGTGCTCGGCACCAACCCGTCGGTGCGCATCGTCGGCGACCGCTTCGTGTTGCCGTCGGAACTGCTGTTTGCCTCGGGGAGCGCGACCCTGGGCGACCCTGGCCGGATCGAACTGGCCAAACTCGCGGTGACGCTACGCGACCTGGCCGCGCGCATCCCGGCCGACATCGAGTGGATCCTGCGCATCGACGGGCATACCGACCCGGTGCCGATCAACACGCCGCAGTTCGCCTCCAACTGGGAACTCTCGACCGCACGCGCCGTGTCAGTGGTGCGTTTCCTGGTCGAACAGCGCATCCCACCGCAGCGGCTGAGTGCAGCCGGCTTCGGCGAGTTTCACCCGATCGATGCGGCCCAGAGCCCCGAGGCGTTTCGCCGCAACCGGCGCATCGAATTGAAGCTGACCGCGAGGTGAGCTGCGGGTAACGCTGTCAGGTGTCTATGGTACCGGCGGGCTTGCGTTGACAATGGCCCATACCCTGTTCATCAGCCCACTCTTTCTTGTCGCACCGGCGCTACCGGGGATTCCGTCAGACAGGAAATCAAAACATGCGGTGATCAGACATCAATACTTGATCTATGCCTTGCTGGCGGTGTCCTGGGTGCTCCTCTCACCAGCGTACTGCTTCGCCAGAATCGCTGTGACCAACGTGAAAACCGAAGCGGCTTCAAATCACTCCCGCGCAAACCTGACACCCGGTCCCCTTGGGTATGCCCATCCCGCCAATTTACAATAGCGCGGTATCAATCACCCATGACTTCGGACAGCGGCATCCCGATTGCCGCCGAGGGCGGCTTCACACCGAGATACGCAGCCAGCGTCGGGGCTATGTCATACGGTGTAACCGGACGACTGACTGCCTGCGGTTTCAGCCCGGCACCTGCGAAGATCACCGGCACAAAGGTGTCGTATCGCCAGGGCGAACCATGGGTCGACGCCACCGTCAGGCCGTCGAAGTCATTGATAAATACATTGGGTTCGAAAACCAGGTAGATATCGCCGGAGCGCCTGGGGTTGAAGTTGCGCAAAATCGAGCGCATCAAAAGTGTGTCCGGCAGACCGGCCGTGCGCAGCGCGGTACTGGAAACCGCGGCCGCCACGCCGTCGAATTTCATCAACTCATCGGCAATCGCGAGCTCCAACGCGGCCTGGTCCAGTTGCTTTTCGCGGATCAGTTCCCGATTGAGATAGACGTAGGGCTGAAAGTAGGCCTGAATTATTTCGCCGCCAATGCCGAATTTCTTCTTCAGCGCGGCGATGGCCGGCGCCTTGTCCAGTGCATCCGTATCGAAATAATGCGCGTTCTCGATGCCTAATTCATGCAGATGACCCGGTATTTCCGGCTGACCGTGATCGGCTGACAGCACGATCAGGGTATTCTCCAGCCCGACCTTTTCGTCGACGTAGGCGAACAGATCCGCCAGCGTGCGGTCGAGGCGCGCGATATTGTCTTCCGCCTCCAGGCTGGAGGCGCCGAAAATGTGGCCCACATAGTCGGTGGATGAAAAACTGACCGCGAGATAGTCCGGCACCTCGTCCTGACCCATTTGTTCGTTGTCCAGCAGCGCCTTGGCGAAGTCCAGGGTCAACTCGTCGCCGGCCGGGCTCAGCGTCAGGCGGGTAGTCAGGTACTTGTCACCCGCCTCGCCATAGGGATGCGGAAAGGTGCGGCCGAAACCCGGAAAATCGGTCTCGTATTCACGATCGTCAGCATCTTGGAAAAGATAGGTCGACGGCGCATGCGTCAGCTCCCAGGATTTGCCCGCATAGGCCAGCGGCAGCTTTCGAGCGTTCCAGGCCTTCACCCAGTCGGGGTATTGTTCGTAGTAGTAGGTACTGGTGACAAATTCGCCGCTCGACTTCGAGAACCAGAATGCCTTGCCGGCATGACCAGCCAGCGACACGGCACCGCGGTCTTTGACTGAAACTCCGAAGATCTTCGACTTGCCGCCGTAGTGAACCGCCAATTCATCACTGAAGGTCGAGGACAGGATAGCCGCCGGAGAGCGACCATCCACCTTAGCCGCCTTCTGGGTCGGATCGATCTCGGTCTTCTGATCGACGTCGGCACCCGCGGTGAGCAGATGGTAACGGGCATCCTCGATGTTGTACGTCAGCCGACCCAGCTCGCGGTCAAACCAGACGTTACCCACCATGCCGTGCGCGGCCGGCACCGTGCCGGTGGCCAGCGAGACATGGCCGACGATGGTCTCGGTGTTGGCGTGCTGGTAATGCGCATTGCTGTAGTCGATACCCTGATCCATCAAATAGCGAAATCCACCGTCTCCCAGCATGTACGCATAGCGCCGCGGCAGATCGCCGCGAAGGGCATCTACCGTGATCTGCAGGATGAGGCGCGGCGGCTTCTCAGGCGCAGCGCTTGTTATACCTGGTAAGACGAGGCCGGCCGCTACCAGGTAAATTGCTCCGAACAGTCTGTGGCTTTTCATTGGGTCCGACTCCATTGGGGTAGTTCGCCGCAATGCCCCAAATTGCAGGTCGATCGGCGGGATGGTCCATTGTTCGGTTACCATACCCGAAGTATCGCGGAATGGCCCAGCTGCCGATGCGCTCCCGATCCCGGTGGCTTCCCTGAGCGGCCTCATGTGCTGCTTCAGCGCCTGCGTGAATACTCCACCGGCTAAAGCCGGCGCCTTCCAGTTCGCGATGTATTCCTGCCAGACCTCATCGGTCACATACTCACTGCTCTCTACCGAATATCCCCTCGCCCGGTAGTAGGTCAGGCTGCGCCTGACGAATGATCGGCCGGCACAGCCGGCCCTACGACACTGACGAATGATCGGCCGGCACAGCCGGCCCTACGACACTGACGGATGATCGGCCGGCGCAGCCGGCCCTACGACACTGACGGATAATCGGCCGGCACAGGCGGCCTTACGACTTCAGCAGGATGTCGCCGTAGCCCAGCGTCGTGAGCAGCACCAACATTCAGATCAGCTGGACAGGGCCGGCCTGGCGGCCGGCGTTCGCCGCGGACAAGAAATCGCGGGGCAGTGACGTCCGTCGTGCTGAACGGGAGCCGGAGGAGCGCTACTGCATCCCCGCCGAATCCGTACTCAGGCTCTGCATCAGGGTGTCCATCTTCTTTTCCAAACTCAGTGACTCCGCGCGCTGGCGCGGCGGCCACTGTTTCAGAGATTCGATATGCTGACCCAGGATTCCCTGGGCTGGTATCAGCGTCCACATCTTCTGCGCGAATAGCTTGCGGCCGATATAGCCGAACTCGTGCGACTCCTGATCCATGATCTCCATAGGATCCATGCGCAGGTTGAAGAGATACGGCACACGTGGATAGACCAGCGGGTTCCACCAGCTTCCTTCCATCTTGACCGCAAAGGACATCTTCCAATCCCCGACCCGCAAACCT
>Ga0316201_10002354_pt1 | contig 13407 bp, 14 predicted proteins | sample CS6wburrow_MG_FD_204516 | JGI IMG/M metagenome (GOLD analysis project Ga0316201, IMG submission 204516) | Coastal sediment microbial communities from Delaware Bay, Delaware, United States - CS-6 worm burrow | ecosystem: Environmental > Aquatic > Marine > Coastal > Sediment | place: USA... | reverse complement strand
TACCATTACCTATGACAATGGCCGCGAATTTGCCGACCACGAAGGCATGGCCAGTGACCTTGAGACTCGCATCTACTTCGCGCATCCTTATGCCTCCTGGGAACGTGGACTGAATGAGAATACCAATGGACTCATCCGGCAGTACTTCCCGAAAGATCGGGACCTGAGAACTGTTACAACACGTGAAATTGAAAAAGCCATGGATAAACTCAATCACCGTCCGAGAAAATGGAGGTGACGCCGCCGCATCTGCTAATGGCAACCTGACCGGAAGCCGGTGTGCATACACGAGTAATGAGCAAATGGGCATGCAAGATCTCATTTTCCTAGCAGACAATGACCCGCAGACGTCCAGTCAACACTGCTTGGTGCTTGAATGTGCGGGCTACAGGGTCAAACGCTGCCCGCTAGACGCCCTCTCCAACGCCATCAATGGCACGCAACAGGGTATCGTGGTATTAAACCTGGGCAGCAACGTGAATGCCGGCCTGGTGGCGCAGCAACAGTTGCTTGCCAAAGGCCTGTTATGGCTGGTTATTTTTATCGCCGACTGTGACCGGATACCCGTGGCGGTCAAGGCCATGAAGGCAGGCGCCATCGACTTTCATGAGACATCCGACACTCCCGAAGAGTTGCTGCAAAGCGTCCAGGAAGCCATGTTACATCTGGATATCAGGAAAAATCATCTGCTGTATCGTGCCACCATCGAGCAACGCTGCGCCAGCCTGACCCGACGTGAGAAGGAAATCATGCAATACGTCACCAACGGGGTAACCAACCAGGACACGGCTCAGCAACTTGGCCTCAGCATGCGCACTATTGAGGTACATCGCTCACGGGTTATGAAAAAAATGGGGGCAACGTGCCTGGCCGAGCTGACACGCATGACCGATCTTTGCAGCCTATTTGACGTCGATAACTAACAGCCGTCGTAGCTGAACTCCAACACAAATTGCATGCAAAAGCGGCAACCCGTGAGGGCCGCCGCTGAGGAGTGACCATGAAAAAATAACACCTTCAACATAGCGCGTAACCGACAGCAGCACAATATGCATAACCACGCAGCCCGTAAGTCACAGGAGATGATTCAACCTGATGACATCGTGCCATACCCTGCTGTGAATAAATCACAGCTGTGGTGTAACCACTTCATACCCGTCCCGCACTGGAATCACTATGCTGAGGTCAGCAGGACAGGTAACAGGAAAGTATTTTTAAATGCAAATGCGTGCAGTAACAAACGGAGGAGCAACATGGCTATAGCAAACGGGGATGTCGAGATAATATTGCATATTGACGAAACACTGGGGGAATCACGCCGTAATGACCTGACCGATACATTAAAGAGCAAGGCCGGTATCAGGTCAGCAGAGTTTTGCCCGTTACGCTACCACCTGATGCTGGTCCGTTATGACCGGTACAACCTGACATCACAGGACGTCCTGCATCAGGTCACAAACCACAGCGTGCATGCCCAGTTAATCGGGCCCATATAAAATCCAGCGCAACCCTGGCAGGAAGAAAACGCCGGTTGATGGACAGGATGTGCTGATGCGGTGGTAGTTTTATCCCCATGCCAGCATGATTACACAATCCTGCCAGCTTGTTATTAGCTGGTAACTGCTCCATTATAAATAGCATTCAACACTACATGTCATGACATAGCTACATGACCAGACCGGCCAAGGCTCTCATTCTGGGTGTATTCACGGGCATCCTTGGCATCCTTGTCAGCTGTTTTCCCTTTATCCTCGATCTCGAAGAAGCTGCAGGCCTTGACTGGCTGTTTACCTTGCGCGGCCCCATTACACCACCGGACGATGTGGTAATCGTCAGCATCGACAAGGCATCAGCCGACGCACTCAATCTTTCGACAGAACCGGGCAAGTGGCCACGAAGCTATCATGCCGAATTGCTGGGCAAACTGACAGAGGCCGGTGCCGCCGTGATCGCTCTTGACATCCACTTCAAGGAACAGCGCGATCCTGAGTCAGACGCCGCACTGGCACAGGCAATTGAAGCAGCAGGCAGGGTAGTCCTGTTTGAATACACAAAGAAGGACATCACCCGGTTATATGATAAATCCGGCCACTACAGTGGCGAACTGATTACACAGCGATTGCTACCACCGGTAGAGCCAATTGCCTCGGCACCACTGGCGCTCGCACCATTTCCTTTACCCGTATTCCCTGTCAAGGTCAGCCGATTCTGGGCATTCACACCGGGTACCGGCAATTTGCCCACTGAACCGGTAGTCGTGCTGCAGCTTTATACTGCCGCACAATACCCCGACCTGATAGCACTAATCAGGCAGGAAAACCCTTTTACCAGGCTGCCGGCGGTGCGTACAGCGGCAGGGCTGTTCGAAAAGCACGCCGTACGGGAGTCCATACAGACACTACGCCAGCTGTTCACAAGTAGCCCGTCATTGGCGAAGGACGTGACCACTGCCCTTAACAGTGAAGAATGGCATGACGACAACCCGGAGCAGCAGGCCTTGTTACGGGCATTGGTCAAATTGTACAGCAAGGGCGAAAGCCGCTATCTAAATTTTTACGGACCACCACAGACCATCACCACCATACCCTTCGTGCAGATATTGCGCCCCGAAATGGATTTCACCGGTGTACGTCAGACAGTTGACCTGCTTGGCAAGGCTGTTTTTGTAGGCTACTCGGAGAGATTGCAGCCGGAACAACTGGATGAGTTCTATACAGTCTATTCACAGAACAATGGCCTGCACCTCAGTGGCGTGGAAATTGCTGCAACGGCATTTGCCAACTTGCTGAAAGACAACCCGGTGAGACCATTACCCCTGCCGGCCCAGTTTCTTCTCCTGGCAGGCTGGGGACTATTACTAGGTTGCTGTGTTCGCCTGCTACCGGTCTTGCCAGCAGTGACAGTCAGTATGTGCCTTGCCGCGCTATACCTTGTCGTCAGTCAGCTGATGTTTAATCAATATGCCATCTGGCTACCGCTACTTGTCCCTCTGCTCATACAGGGCCCGTGCGCACTGTTTTTGGCCATCATTTGGCACTACCTAGAAATTCGCCAGGAGCGTGAAAGCATTCGCACGGCCTTTGGCCTGTACCTCCCGGCAGCCGTTATTGATGAACTGGCAAATGATCTCGCTATAGGAAAATCCGAGAACCGGTTGGTCTATGGCACCTGCCTCTCCAGCGATGCCGAAAAATACACAACCCTGTCGGAAGACATGGACCCTGCTGCACTGGCTGAGTTGATGAATGCGTATTACGAGCTCCTGTTTACACCAGTACGTCAGTATGGCGGCATTGTCTCCGATGTAGTGGGTGATGCCATGCTGGCACTCTGGACCTCCAGCACACCTGAATCCGAATTACGTCGCAAGGCAATTCTTGCAGCACTGGCCATTAATGAAATCGTAAAGCAACCGGAAGTTGGTAATATCCCGCATCATCTACCGACACGTATCGGCCTGCATACCGGACAGGTTTTACTCGGTAATATCGGTGCCGTTGATCATTTCGAATACCGTGCTGTCGGTGACATCGTCAATACCAGCACTCGCATCCAGAGTATGAATACCTACCTCGGTACCCGGGTGCTGTTAACAAATGAAGTACTGGAGGGTATCGATGATTTTGTCACTCGTGATGTTGGCTCGTTTGTGCTGGCTGGAAAAACCCACCCCCTGGTCATCCACGAGTTACTCGGCCATCGCGATTCCGTAATCAACTCTTCGCTGGTCGAGCAGCAACTGCACTTCGCCGAAGGGTTAACCAGCTTTCGCCAGGGCGACTGGATACGGGCAGAAAAGATTTTTACACAGTATCTGTCAGTCAATAAGAATGATGGTGTATCACGCTACTATGTGAATCTATGCCGTCATCAACAGCATCCCGATGACAGCTGGAACGGCGCCATACAACTGGATAAAAAATAACCATCGTTCTGTACACATTTGCTGGCACATCACGTATATTCATCTGACGTCTGAAAATACTGTAAATAGGCAGAAATTAAACAGTCTGTATACGCACAAGAAATACGGAGTCCCCAAGAACGTGTCTTGATGTTATGAGGGGTTAGTAGATGAAAACCAATAAATATTGGTCGATCATTATTTATTGCTGTACATATCTTATCCTGACACTGTCAACACTCACCGCCACGGCGGCAGAACGCTGCGAGAATGCCGTAGCGCGCACCATCTCTGCACAAGGATCGTTAGAAGTCCGCTATGCCGGGCAAAGCAACTGGCAGGCGGCCAAACTCAATGACCGCTTCTGCACCGGTGATGCCTTGCGCACCGGTCAGGACAGCCGCGTCGCCATCATGCTGCTTCCGGAAACAGTCATCCGGCTGGATCAGTTCAGTTCAATGGTTTTCACCCGGCCGGATACCGAGGCCTCCCCCTCCTTGCTTGAATTGCTCAAGGGTGCGGCCCATTTCATTAGCCGCGACCCGCGCGCACTGCAGATCATCACACCGTTTGCCAATGCTGCTATTGAAGGAACAGAATTTCTGGTGCAGGTCGGCGCACAGCAAACAGGGGTTACTGTCTATGAAGGCAAGGTACTGGTCGGCAACAATAGTGGCAGTGTTGCCGTCACCAGTGGCAAACGGGCCATAGCGCAGACGGGCCAGGCACCGGTAGCACAAGCGGTTGTTCAGCCGCGTGATGCCGTGCAGTGGACACTCTACTATCCTCCGGTATTGTTGCAGGGTGATGCCATTATGCAACAGGCCGCCGCGGCACTGGCCGTTGGACAGGTGGACAGCGCCAGTGCCCTGCTCGACCAGGCACTGGCAACCAATGCCGGCAACAGCGATGCCCTCGCCCTGAAGTCTATTATTGCCGTGACACAAAACGACAAGGCCCTGGCCCTGACACTGGCCAACCAGGCGGTCAGCGCGAACCCTAACTCGGCTGCAGCCTACATCGCCCTGTCCTATGCACAGCAGGCACACTTCGATCTGTCCGGCGCCCTGAACAGTTTGCAGCAGGCAATCTCGCACGAACCGGGTAACGCGCTGGCATGGGCAAGGCTGGCCGAGATGTGGCTGTCTGTCGGCGATCTGGACAAGGGCCTGGTGGCGGCAGAACAGGCTCACGGCATTGACCCCAACCTGTCTCTTACACAGACGGTACTGGGTTTTGCCTACCTCACCCGGATCAGGATCCCGGAGTCGCTGGATGCATTCAATCGAGCCATCACACTGGACCAGGCGGCCCCCCTTCCCCGACTGGGACTGGGACTGGCAAAAATCCGTAAAGGAGAGCTGATCGCCGGTCGCGAGCAAATCGAGATTGCTGTAATTCTCGACCCCGGCAATTCCCTGATCCGCAGCTACATGGGCAAGGCCTACTTCGAAGAGAAGCGTGACCAGCTGGCCGCGTCCCAGTACGAAATAGCCAAGGAGCTGGACCCCAGTGACCCGACACCGTGGTTCTACAATGCCATCCGCAAACAGACCGAGAACCGGCCGGTTGAGGCGCTGCACGACCTGCAGGAGTCCATCAAGCTGAATGACAATCGCGCCGTGTTCCGCTCACGGCTGGAACTCGATGCCGACCTCGCCACCCGCAGCGCCAGCATCGCGCGCATCTACAATGACCTCGGCTTCCGGCAACGTGCCCTGGTGGAGGGCTGGCAGTCCGTCAATACCGACCCGGGTAATTTCTCTGCGCATCGGCTGCTGGCCGACAGCTACTCTGCCCTGCCACGCCATGAGGTCGCACGCGTGAGCGAACTGCTGCAATCACAGCTATTGCAACCCATTAACCTGAACCCGGTACAGCCACAGCTGGCAGAGACCAATCTGTCCGTCCTCGACAATGCAGGCCCATCGGACGCTGCCTTCCTGGAATTCAACCCGCTGTTTACTCGTAACCGGGTAGCATTGCAGCTCAACGGCGTGGGTGGCAGCAACAGTACCTGGGGTGATGACCTGGTGCTCAATGGTGTCCATAACAACTGGTCCTGGAGCCTGGGGCAATACCACTACCAGACCGATGGCTACCGCGATAACAATGATCAGAAGAGCAACATCTATAACCTGTTTGTACAGGGTGCCCTGACCCACAAGACCAGTGTCCTGGGTGAGCTGCGTTACGCTGACGCAGACTTTGGCGACCTGAACCTGCGCTTTGATGGTGATGACTTCGAACCCAATCAGCGACACGATGAAGACCTGAAGTCAGCGCGGGCCGGCCTGCGCCATGCGTTCAGCCCGCGTTCCGAACTCATTGCCACGCTGGTCTATGCAGACGGAGACAACTCCGCCACGGACCGGTTCGGTTTTGATTTCCCGCCGTTCTTCTTCGACAACGAGCTAGACCTCGGGATTTCGAGTGATGACAAGGGCTGGACGGGAGAACTGCAGCACCAGTTTCGTGCCGATGGTTACACCCTGGTCAGTGGCATTGGTTATACCAGTGCCGACCGGGATTTGGCCATCAGTCAGGAATATGCATTCGAGTTCCCACCGTTTTTTGTGGACAGCACACTGGCCGAAGATACTGACCTGCGCCAGTCCTATATCTATCTATACTCCCTGCTCGACCTGCCACATGACGTCACCCTGACCGTCGGGGCCAGCGGTGACAGCTTTGATGATGGCAGCATAGATGAGCAGCAGTTCAGTCCGAAGCTGGGCGCGGAGTGGGACGTCACCACGGACACCACGGTGCGCGCCGCCGCTTTCAGGACACTGCAACGGCTGACCAGCATCTCACCACAGACGATCGAACCCACCCAGGTGGCCGGGTTCAACCAGCTTTATGAAGGCCTGGACGGTGAACAGGCGTGGCGTTACGGCCTTGCGCTTGACCACACCTTCTCGAACAGCCTGTATGGCGGGGCAGAGTTCAGTTACCGCGACCTTGAAGTGCCCGTTACCAGTATTACTACAGGCGAGCTTAGTGACGCCGACTGGAACGAGCAACTGGCGCGCGCCTACCTGTACTGGGCACCGCACCCACAACTCGCCCTGAATGCCGAGTACCTGTACGAACGTTTCGACCGCGACCCGGAATTCCCTGGTGTGGAACAGATCAGCGACCTCAAGACCCAGCGGCTGCCGCTGGGTATCTCCTGGTTCTCGCCCGGCGGCATGATCGGCAAGCTCTATGCGACCTATGTCAACCAGAAAGGCGAGTTCGGGCTAGGTGCGGAAGGCAACCTGACGGAGAATGGCAGTGACAACTTCTGGATTGTCGATGCGTCTCTGGGCTACCGCCTGCCTAAACGATACGGCATCGTGTCACTGGGCGTGCTGAACTTGTTTGACGAGGAGGTAAAATTCCAGGATACCGACCCGGCGCTGCCGCAGATCGCACCGGAACGAACGGCTCTGCTCAAATTCACACTATCCGTCGATTAGGAAGCCGGTCATATGAAAACAATGACCGGTGTTTGGCAACTGCTGTTACTAAAAGGAGAACACAATGTCAGATGATAATACGGTAAGCATTACTATGGAGTTTGATAAGAATCTCAAGCTAAAGGAAGTGATACACGTAACCAAGGATAAAGACGGTAAAGAGAAATGCGAGAAAATAAAGGAGAAAAAAAAATTCAAGGTAAACTTCGACAAAATCGATGCGATCTCTGATGTGACCCTTATAAAAGGCGAGATCGCCGGCGTGGATCCCTACTGCATCAAGGTTGGCAAGAAGCTGTACTGCTTTCCGTAAACCGGGTGGCCTGTAACGGAAACCAGCCTGCCGGCAGGGACGCTGGCAAGTGCCATCATGCCTCATCTGCGTCGAAAATGGCTGGCAAATTTAAGTTACCAGCCGTGCGGTAGTTTCTCCTTGATGACAATATGCTTCTTGTGGACCTCGATATAACCGCCCGTTCTTAACTCTTTCAGGATCCGGCTGACCATCTCCCGCGATGCACCAACACGGTTGGCAATATCCTGCTGGGTTAACGCCTCCTTGATAACCAGGGTATCACCCTCCTCTACAGCGAGCTCCAGCAGTACCCGGGCGACCCGTCCATAGACATCCATCAAGGCCAGACTGCGTACATTGTCTGTCAGCGCCCGGAGCCGCTTGATGAGGCCACACATGATCTTGCGCATGGCGTCCCTGTGCAGAAGCAAAAACTCGTCAAAGTCCGCCTTCGAAATAATGGCCATCTTGCTGTCTTCAATCGTCATGACCGATGCGGAACGGGGACCAGAATCCAGCAGTGCCATTTCTCCGAAATAGTCCCCTGCACCCTGATTGTTCAGAATGACCTCCTTGCCCTCATCATCATTCAGGAATACCTTGACACGACCGGACAGAATGCAATAGAGGGAGTCACTGATATCGCCTTCATTGATAAGGATGGTATTGCGAGGATAGTGACGGGTGACCGCCTTGCTGGAAAGTGCCTTCAGCTCTTCTTCTTCCAGGTCTGAAAACAAGGGAATATTCGGTAACATGGTTTGCCTGTTTTTCAGGTTATCGAACCCGTCTCTGGCCAAATTATAATGAAAGCATGAACATTATACACTTTCACTGTGTATTCATTGACAGCCATCAAGAAACAGCATGCAGGCCGCTCCTGCGCGTCCATGCGCCCGCGGCATTCGAGCGAACATTCAGTATCGATTCTGAACCCCCAGTCTGCATACCACGCCGATGTTTATCTTCAAACGTGAATAGTTCACACGCCTCAAGGCACAAGTTCACAGCCAGCATGCACCCGGCTTATTACACTACAGACATGGAAGAGGGAGCAATTCAGGAATGACTAGACTTTTACAACAGTTCGGTGCAGAGGGGCAAATGAGTCCGGAGGACAGCAGGAACATCATGTTGCTTACGATGCTTTCAAAACTGGTGGTGGCTCTGGTGATAAGTATTGTTGCAACGATCGTTTTATTGATAAGTTGACAACGGGGCATCACTTTACGTTTAACTTGAAGGAAAACCTTCGCACCAAGTCGACCTTCGTGGATTTCCGTCTTGGCGACCGTCCTTATTTAACTTATAGCAAGGGGTTTCCACAATGGCGATCAGTATTTGTTTAAACACAATACACGCAACGAGTTAAACCGTAATCCAGAACAATATAATGGAGGATATTATCATGAAGCATTTTGTAATTGTTATTTTGTTCTTTTCTCTCCTCACGCCTGTGCTGGCAAAACACAACAGTAATTCTCCACTGTCTGCCGAGGACTGGGAAGATATCAAGAAGAAAGTGACTCTCCTGGAAGGTTCCGGCCTTATGCCGATGTTGCTTCCAGTCATCATGGGTAACCAGGACGCGCTCCAGCTCACGGCAGAACAGTTGCACTTGTTCCGTTCATGGCGCAAGAAAAACTATACGAACATGGTTAATATCATGAATAAAATCATCGAGCAGAAGGTTCAATTTCGCGCCGAATCATTGTCGCCGGACATAACCAGTGATCGCCTGCTTGCATTCCAGTTGGAAATTCAAGCATTACAGCGACAGCTGTTGAGTATAAAACTCTCCTGCAGGGAGCAGGTCATGACAACCTTTACCGATGAGCAATGGGAAACCTTTGCATTCATCGTATCTGATAACCCCAAGCTTGCGAGCCTTATGCCGCATGTTAGAACCGCATATTCAGAAGCTGTGCACTAGGTTCTTCCGATTCGTATCAGGGCGCCGGATAAATGCCCACTCTGGCAGAATCCGGTCATTCATGGAAATACTTACCAGGTTTCAGGGAGCAATCATGAAAATATCACGACTGTTTGTGTTTTTATTCGTTATCTCTGCGTTACCCGCCTCATTATATGCGGGGCAAACTGATAAAAGTGGCGCTCAAGGAATTAATGCTGAGCCAGACTGCGACTATATTTCGGTGAGAGTCGCCATATTGTCCAATCATATACTACGATAATTAAGGCATTGGCAATCGGTGGCCTTCGGGCCGCCGATTTGCGTGTGCTAATGATCCAGTTGGCCGAACCCTGTAATACAAGCCATCATCAACAGTCCGATGAATGGAATTTTCTGATGGTTACTTTGCCCCTGTTTCTGGATGACTTCATTGCGGCCTGATGGAAACTGTCAACCTGCGGGAATGTGATTATCAAGACAGGGTGTCCAGGGCAAAAGCTTGACCACTAACAGTTATAAAACGTCGCGGATTCAACTTTGAAGCGCAACGGTTAACGAAGTCCTTGTGTTGAAGAAGACTTCATAGGGTGTCCGGTAGCCCAGTGCCAACCGCTTTCATTTTGGAATGGGGAAAATTAATCAGCACTACGCGCTCTATATTATCCGGCTTTTTTTGCAGAACGCCGATGAGTTTCTTGACGGAACCATACACGGTCTGAACCAGTGGCAGACGTTCAAGAATGATTTCGAATGCCTGTAATATTTGCTTCCCAATTACCCGATTGGTGATCCAACCGAGACCGTAGAGCCCCAGCACAACGATGACGACAGCCAACAGATCGTCGAACCAGGGCTCCAGCAGAAGTCTGGAGACGACCGGCACTTCTTCACGAACCTCAAGGGAAATGGCGCGTACCACGGGTTTACCGAATTTCGACAGCTGGTTGAATATGAAGTCGAACAGCCACCAGGTAATTCCCAGCGGGATAATGGTTATGACACCACTAATGAAGTTGCGTTTGAAATTCAAACCACCGACTTTTTTTCTCTGCACCGGATGCCTCCCTCGGTTCCGTAAAAGGTCTGAAATACTATAATGCGCTGCGAGTATAGGAAGAACAATAACCCTTCACCTGGAGCCACGGTATGGCCAAGTCGTGTTCGACCGATGGTGGGGCATTCCGGGCCGGAGGGGGTCGACATCCATGGCCTGACCGTGAATATTGCCACACTACTTCGATCCAGGATCCAATGCATTTTGAACAGCTGCTGAAATTTTATTACTGGCCCTTCTTAGAACAGAATTTGAGACATACCGGTAGATTTCCGCCCTTGCAACTTATGCATAACCGAAATACCGGGCAATAACCAGACACAATCCAGGCGGACAGTTTATGCAAGACTCCTCCCCCCGCTCTGTTAATGTTGTAAATCGTCGAGGTCATTCAGCTGTTGCTTATCCAGGCATATCTGAATCACAACAACTGATATGATTGTGCTGATATTAGATTTCATCGAAAAATACCGATGCGAATATCGATGCGACTTGTCATCGCACACACTATGTTTCTAACTGGTTGTCATGCGTGGATAACAACCAACTAAACACTTTTAACTGATTGTTAATAATGACTAATAGCAGGATAAACCTTTGAGTCATCAGCCACGGAAAAGGTTCGGCCAGGACAGCCCCCCGGCTTTGATTCCATACGTTACTCAATTTGATACTTGCCGGGATAACTCGAGTGCTGCCACTTTTGGCGACAGTTGCTAGATACCAATGCCGAGTATACCTTTCAGGTTTCATGACGCATCCGCTGGATGCTGCTGTTTCCACAGCAACGCGCTCCTTTGCACTGTCCTAACGAAGCTGGCTCTGCTTCGGAAGCGCGCCGTGTAATTTCTCGGCATGTCAAAGTTAGTCCATATGTCTTCACTAGCGGATAATGAATACGCTAGCGAAACAGGATACGAAGCATTTGAAACATCTTTTTACTGAATCCCGGAATCTGCGCAGTTCATGATAAACCGAGAACAACCTTGTGCGTAACTCTCGCATGATCCTGTTCATTGCGGGAACTGCCTGTTCTGCGAACACAATCTGCTCGACCTTCACGAGATCAAGTCGCCACAATCCTGCAGAACACGAACTAACATCAATCCACACCCTCCTTATCAATTAATATGATTAGCTATTCCCAGTGAAAGGCCTATAGTGAAACTACAATCTTCGCCACATCCTGTGCCGTACACCGGTGCCTGTCTAAGGATGGAGTTTCCGCAGGGAGCAGCGCATATCGTGCAGCCTTACAAGCGGCAGGCGACCAGTTACCGGAGGTCAACATGTCCACGTTATCACCCCTTCACGCAACACCCGTCATCAAGTTCGAATACCTGAACTGGATCGCGGTCGATCCGCTGCCACGCGACCAGGCCCAGAGCCACCGCCTGCATGAACCGGAGTATCGCATCAACACTATCGATCCCATGACTGGTGATGACATTGGAAACGTCACGAGTCATCCATCCCTGGCGGATGGCAGCCTGACCATCTATTTCGAAACAGACGCAACCCGCATGGCGTATATTAATATGCCTCTTGATCATCCCAATCAGCACTTGCCTTACCCGGCCACAGTTGACGATGACCGTGGCGGCTAAAAACCTTCAGGACTTAGCCTTTCGCATCTTTCTCCATCGGAGCAACATCTCCTCAAGTTAACCGGCAACTTCTGCCTGGTACATAAACCTGATCCCCGAAAAATCCATTGATCCAACCTGGCAAGACAGCATTTTCCGTCAGCGTGCAGAACTGGCGAGGATGCTGCGGGAACCGATCACCTTGCTGGCTGGAAAATGCGCACCGGCATGGGGCGACCGGGACCGGCTGAATGCTGTACTGCAGCAAGGCTTCTCGGGTATACCGTATTGTTGCTATCTCTATGTCACCGACAACGATGGTGTGCAGGTCAGCGACAACGTCATTGATACTGGGCTGATGCCCGGGCACTTCCAACGTAATCGTGCCGAACGCCCCTATATGAAGGAACTGATGCCGGCGTGGGGATTCCTGCTATCGGATGCGTACATCAGCATGGCCGCGCACCGCCCAACACTGACCGGGCTGCAGGTCGTTGCGTCGGAGGCGGGCACCCGACTGGGGTATCTCGGTGCGGACTTCGATCTGCGCAAACTGCCGGTGACATCGGTGCTGTATCATGAACCAGGCGAATGGCGGCAGGTAAAGGGTGATCCGGCTATCCGCAGTACACTGTTCCAGCAGACCCGCACCGAGAGCCCCATGGACATTAGTATAGAGAGTGGACTGTCTATCCTGGAGGAGCTTATCACTGAGCGCGGCATCTTCCAGTGCCAGATTCACTTCTCGAGCAGCCAGGTCACGATCTGGACGATCGATGATCCGTTGCGTTATCGCATCCTCGACCAGGAAGTACTCAGGGATCCTGACATCTGCCTGCTTTACCCATCACGCCCCTGTCCCGTCGACGCCGTGATACCACACATCGCGATTATCCGGATACTGGACGGAATGCGGGCGCTACGCGTGATTGATACGAACATCTACCTGCGCATGGCCTCCATTAATATTTTCAACGGCATGGTAAGCCTGACCTTTTCCTGCGACGGGTCGCATTACATGCACTACGACGAGTTCCTCGCCAAAGGAACCGCTTTCTGGTCCGGTATGGCGGCCTGACCAACAGGTCGCCTGTTTAATCAGGTGCCTCGCTTGGTCGTGTTCATGCCGGGCGGGATGAGAAACTCACACGCTGCTGCCGTGGACGCGCTGTAACAGGCGGCGCAAGAA
>Ga0316201_10002353_pt1 | contig 13408 bp, 7 predicted proteins | sample CS6wburrow_MG_FD_204516 | JGI IMG/M metagenome (GOLD analysis project Ga0316201, IMG submission 204516) | Coastal sediment microbial communities from Delaware Bay, Delaware, United States - CS-6 worm burrow | ecosystem: Environmental > Aquatic > Marine > Coastal > Sediment | place: USA: Delaware... | reverse complement strand
CGGCGAGCAGCAGTTTGGACACCATATGCCAGTAGATGCTGCCCAGACCCTCGAAACCGAACATGCCACCCGAGCGCCCGGTAAATTCCTGGTGGCGGAATACCGACTCGTAGAGTGTCAGGAGCGCATCGCGTGCTGTTTCGAGTTCGTCGCCATACTCGTCCGCAAGGGACTCGAGCTCGGCTTTCAACTCACCGCTGTTAGTGAAGTCTGCATTGAAGCGGTAAGCGCCCGTAATATCGCGCGCGACGATACGATCGTCGCCGCGCGCAAGCATCTTCTCGAGCAACGGAATCGACTTTACTTTGTCCGCGGGAATCCGGTTCTTTTCAAGATACCCCGGCAGTTTGCGATCGGGATAGAGCATGAAGGATTTCTGATCGTCCCGGTAGACCTCGCTCTCAAATAGAGCCTCCAGAACCGACGCGGCTTCTTCAGCTGCAATAGACCCGGCGCTAAGCGCTGCAACCTGGCCTTCGAGCATTGGGTAAAGCGTATCGATCGTGAGGGCATCCTGTTCTACGCCCAGCAGGTTGTAGGCGTGGTAAAGCCCGTCATCGCGTTTGTTATTTCTGATGCTGTGATCGATCGCCACCAGGGCATCTTCCAGCATCCCCATGATTGGCTCGAGCTCCTGCGTGAGCTTGCCGGAAAAACTTTCCTGTGCATAAACACGCTCGCGGTAACGACTTGCCGCCATGCCAAGCTCCCGAAGCATGTCATAGCGATCGGAGTCATCAAGGGGTTTCGCCTCGAGCAGCGCTCGTGCACTGGACAGTGCCGCGGCTGTCTCTGCCAGCCACTCACTCACCTCGACCGACAATTCGACGGCCTCCGGGTTCGCGGCAAGCAATTGCTGCAGGAACCGAATGTAACGGCGCATGTAATACATTGTGACCATGGACAAGCCCTGGCCGACCAATGCGTTATTCGCGTCATTCCATTCCGGGCGCTGTGAGTTCATCCAGATGCCGCCGTCGACGACCAGGTTGCTGAGCTTGCAGAGCAGGGGCACCAGCAGTTTCTCGAGCAGGTTGACCTGGTAGACCTGGCCTTTATCGTCAAGAATCAGCTTGCCGTCAGCGCCCATGTCGGCGACGCGGTTTTCAATGCGTTCAGCGAGTGGCTCATCGTAATCGACGGTGCTCTTCGGGTCTTCAAGGAGGGCGGCAAATGGCCGGATCCGGTAAGGCACGTTGGCATAGCAGAAGATGGGTTCATGCAGCAGGTTGCCGAGCCGGGCCGGATGAAAGGCCCGGGACAGCTCGAGTAGCTTCTGTAAATAAATAATCTGGTGATCGCCCCAATAGCCAATGTAGCTCCAGGGATCGTCCGGCTCCTCGACTTCCCAGTCGATGCCTTCCTTGGTGATCCGGTAGGGGTTGTAACCGTCGATAGTCGACGCATTGACGAACTTGGCGATGATGCTCTCGATAAACTCGGGATAGCTGACCGCCAGCGCCTCCCAGTTCTGGAAAATATCGCGCCAGTTGCCCTCGTAAGACAATAGCCGATTGCCATCATCGTCTTTGAGCTTGATGGCAAACTGATTCCATGGTCGGCTCGGGTCACCGTGGCGCCGGCCGAAGGTGATCGGCAAGTACTCGTGGCTAAGGCGCGTGAATTGGGCGTCGCCCTGTTCTTCGACCTTCGCCAGTAACTCGGCGACATTCAGTGTCTGCGGCAAACCGTCCAGCAGATCCCGGTTGCGCTGATACACATCGCGATTGAAACTCCTGATCGTGTTAGCGAAGTCCCATGAGGAGATGTTGTATTGATCGTCGAAAATGCCGCCGCGAAGCACGTTAAACAGCACGTTGGCGTAGTGGTGTACGGCGACGTTGACCTCAGCGGCAGCCTGGAAACCGTCGGCGCTGGCCATAATGCGAGCGAGCGCATCCGAGCCGTCTTCGACTGATCGCGCAATAGCCTCTGTAAGCTTGTTCGGTTCGCCGAGCTTCTCACGTAACTCCAGCACCTGGCCCTGGCTCTTCTCCATGTCGGCGACGATCTGCCAGTGTTGCGATGCCTGTGATGCAATGTCCAGAGTCGCATTCACGAGGTAGGCACCGCGCACGCCGCGTTTTTGCAGCTCCTGCCGCAGTGGTTTGCCGGCGCGAAAATCGCCAAGCTGATTCGACGAAATCATTACCGTCGGATTTTCGAGTCCGAGGCAAAAGACCGTGTTGGCTCGCAATGACTCGCAGGGCTCGGCGCGATCAGTGATTCCGGAGTAGAGCGTAAACAATGCCAGTCCCGTCCCTTCGTCGAGTTCGGTCCATTTGTACGCATCCACGAGATTGCTCGTATTGGTCTGGGCAAAACGCGGCGTGCCGGCCGGCAGGATGTTCTGCAGACCGTCGAGCAGCTCGACACTGGCATTCTGGTCGCCCAGGTTCTGCAGTTCGCATTGCCGTGCGAACCCAAAGCTGTCGCTCGTGACCCACGTATAGCGGAACGCCAGTTGCAGGTCCCGGTTAATCTCTTCAAAACACAACTTGTCGCCAAGGCGATTCTTATAGAGGTTGCGCTGGACATCGTAACGCCCGTCCTGTTCGCGGTTGAACGGCTCCCAGCTGTGCTGCTGACCGTCCAGCGTGACGCGCAGCATGGTCTTGCTACCGGTGTGCGACGTACTCTCGTGAATCTTGTCGACAGTGACGTATGGAAACAGCGCCGTTTCGGGGGAGATACGCCCGGCGGTAAGTCCGCCGCTCGACGAGATGAACAACCAGTGGTCAGTGTCAGATATGACACTGATAAAGAACGGTTCCATCCTGTCAGCATTGCGGATTGCGTAGTAGCGCTCACCCGCCCTGTCGACGAATTCGCCCTGCACGTCGTTACCGGCTGATGAGGCAGAGCTGTTGCCTGACTCCCAGGCAGTGACACTATTCATCAAGCACCAGCTTGCCGAACAATCCGGCATCAATCCAGCCTCGGTCCTTGGGACCTTCTGGTACGGATTCAGAACCAATAAAGTTTTCGCGTAACTCGCTGCCATCGTTGTCGCAGTAGGCGACCATCAGGCCAATGATCTTGCCGGCAGACAGGGAAACAGGCTGGTTGTCGTCTGCGCCATCGACGTAGTCGTCAGCGTAAATGTCGATTGCGACCTCCCAGATGATCTTGTTGCCTTTCTGTTGCCAGCGGCTTTCGACATGATGGGAGTAGGAGCGGGGCTTCTCATCGGTACCGATGTCAATCGCCTGGTTGTCCAGTGACAGGTGATAGGCGAACGCATTGTGATTGAACTGGTGATTGCCGCCCGAATAGTCTTCATCGAGAAATATCTCGAGACAGTCGTCGTCCCAGTACTGCACCAGCGGGTCGCGATGCGTGTCGATCAGGATGTCATCGACAAACTCACCCAGGATGTAGATCCTGTTGTCCGCCCATACGACTTTGTAACGCCCCTGGAAATCTTCATCCGAGAACTCGGGTCCCAGCCAGCGAGCTGTCAGTGGCCGCCATTGCGCCTTTTTCCAGGCAGACTCATCGGCAACGCCGTCAATGCTCGGAGCGGACTCCGCCATTGGCGCTCTGTACTCGCTGCGGCCGGGCGAGTGCGTAGCGTCGGAGCTGGCGCAGGCTACCTGCGTCACCGCCAAACTCGCGCTGCACAGGCAGCACAAAGCCATTATTGTTGTTTTCACTTGAGTCTCCCCTTTTGATCACTCATATCGATCGCGCCGTGGCAACCTTGCGTTGCACGACGTCGTCAATTTGTAGTTCTCGCATAGCCTGCAAGGCTCAGCTCGACACGGCCCGATCATGAGCGGGCCCACTTTTTTTGGTCGAGGACCGAGATTGTAAGCATATTTGACAGCGCTGTCAGCCTTAAGTATAAATACTTACTGACAGCGTTTTCGGTTTCTTCTGAAACGATCTTATTGCGCTGTTCTAATTAATAGAAACCAGAATATTTGGCTGACCCTTCAAGTGGTTAGACCTAAACAAGCAAGCTATCAGGGGGCTTGAGCATGCAAAAAGTACGTTTTCACCGTAATCCATTAGCCGCTGGCGTCGCGCTGGCACTGGGCGCCACAGCGACATCGCCAGTGGTTGCGCAGGATGACGAGGTGATCGAGGAGATCGTCACTGTTGGTATTCGTGGCAGTCTGCAGTCCTCAATGATCCAGAAGAGGGATGCGCAGGGCGTCTCAGACGGCATCATTGCAGAGGACATCGGCAAATTTCCGGACACGAACCTTGCTGAGTCCATGCAGCGTATTACCGGCGTGTCAATCGACCGCACGGCCATTGGCGAAGGATCGAGAGTAACCGTTCGTGGCGTCGGGGCCGACTTCAACCTGGTTACGCTGAACGGCCGACAGATGCCAGGCACCACCATCGAGGACAATAGCGAGAGCGGGTCACGGTCCTTCGATTTTGCAAACCTTGCATCGGAAGCCGTCGCGGCAATCAACGTCTATAAGACCAGCCAGGCTCGACTGCCGAGCGGCGGTATGGGCGCGACGGTTGATATCAAGACGGCGCGTCCGCTCGATAGCTCGGAGACGGTCGCAAGTTTTGGCGCAAAACTGGTGATGGATGATTCGGTCGTCAACGGTGACGATGTCACGCCGGAAATCTCCGGTATCTTCAGCACCCAGACGGACGACGGCCGCTTCGGCGTTGGTGTCTCTGCGAGCTACCAAGAGCGCAACCTGGGCTATAACCAGGCTAGCCATGGCGCGGGCTGGAGGACGACTTTTGCCGGATTGAACGACACCTGGACCAGCCTGCCGGCGGAAGGCACCAACGGCACGACCACGGTCAACAGGCCCACAGGCCTTTACATGCTGCCGCAGAACGTCAGTTACACCTTTAACGACGTGCAGCGCGAACGAGTAAACGGTCAACTGGTGCTGCAATTTGCTCCAACGGACACGATCACCGCGACGCTCGATTACACGTACGCTGAGAACGAAATAATGACCCAGGATGCCGAGCTTTCGGCATGGAACGGTTTAGGCGCGACGGTTGTTTCCGAGTTTACAGACGGTCCGGTCGCTGTGCCCGTCCGCTATAACTCGAATGGTGGCGCCGACTTTGGTGGTAACCACACAAATAAAGGTGTCAACCATCAGCTTGATTCCATTGGGTTCAACATTGCGTGGGATCCGACGGACAATCTCAGCCTGCACCTTGATTTCCATGATTCGGAGTCCGACTCCGGCCCCGCGGGCCAATACGGCACCAACAACGACATCGGTTTTTTCAGTCTCAATCGAGACACGACGGACCTGTACACCTCAGGTGATTTTCCGATTCAGGGCGTTACGTGGACCAACGCCAGCTCACTCGATGTGGCGCAGTTCCAGACAACCGGATCGGCGTTTCGTACCTCTCTGTCGAACAACACGGTGGAGCAGTTGAGTCTGGGCGGCAGTTACTTCTTCGATAATGAAGCATTCAGCCTCGATTTTGGGGTCATGACGACCGAGGTCAACAACCGCTCGTCATTCTCCGAGGTAATGTATGAGACCTGGGGCGGCTCCGGCACCCCGGCCGACTACGACGATTCTCTGTTCCTTGTGGACAATGTCGCCGGTTACTTCAGTGGCATTTCCGGTTGTTGTGACAGCACTGTGACCCCCGAATTCGTTCGACTGTCCAGTTTTGAAGACGCGTTAGCGGCTGCCAGGGTAGCCGTGCCAACCCCGGATCGCTGGATCACGCCAACGGGCCCCACAGACGCGAGGGCGACCAAGCGCATCGACAAGCTAACGAAAGAAGAGACGACTGCAGCCTACGCGCAGTTCAACGCAAGCTTTGAGATGGGCGACAAGCCGGCCAACCTCTCAGCCGGTCTTCGCTGGGAAGAAACGGACGTGACCTCCAGCGCGCTGGTGCCGGTGGTTACGGGAATCACGTGGAATTCGAATAATGAATTCGCGCTGGTCAACCAGGGCGAGGACTATACGACTCTCTTCGGAAAATACGACTACGTGTTGCCGAGCCTCGACTTCAACGTCGAACTGACCGAAGACATCATCGTGCGCTTCGGCTACAGCGAGACGATCGGGCGGCCGAACTGGAACCAGATTCAGGGCGGGCAGGTTCTGACTGAGGCCAGGCGAGGCAATGACAGCAGGGGCTCGCAGGGCAATCCAGCCTTGTTGCCACTGGAATCGACCAATCTCGATCTTTCCGTGGAATGGTACTACGGCGACGGCAGCTATCTTTCCGTGGCGTACTTCGACAAGTCCATTGACAATTACGTGTCGGAGACGGTCGTTTTCGAAACTCCCTTTAATTTGCCGCATCCGACGGAAGGGGCGAGATTCGCCGAGGCAGACGCTGCAACAGGTGGTATAGGTGACCTCGCGGCCATTCGCCAATACATCTTTGAAAACTACGCGAATACACCTGAAGTTACGATCACGGGCACGAATCCCGACGGTACTTTCCAGGGAACGATCGCCGGTGTTGCTGGGGAAGACCCGGCGGCCGTGTTCCAAATCACGACTCAGACGAATGCTGCCAAGTCGGGCGTCGATGGCTGGGAGCTGGCTCTGCAGCACTTCTTCGGCGACACCGGATTCGGGGTGAGCGCCAACTACACCATAGTTGATGCAGACGATACGTATAACAATACGTTAGTCGATGCGGGTGGTTTCCCGGTAGCTCAGTTCGCTATTGAGGGCATCAGCAATTCTGCCAACCTGATCGGGTTCTTCGAGAACGACCAGTGGTCGACACGAATTGCTTACAACTGGCGCGATGAGTACCTGACGAACAGGAATTTCGCGGGCCAGGTGAATCCCGAGTACGTGGAAGCGTATGGCCAGTGGGATGCAAACGTGAGTTACATCGTTAATGATCAACTAACGGTAACACTTGAGGGCATCAACATTACGGATGAATACACTCGCAGTTACGTTCGAGTTCCTGGTGCGACTGGTTACGCCACGACCCTGGGTCCCCGTTGGATGATTGGTGCGCGCTACGACTTCCAGTAGATCGCTCCGGGATTTAACTCAGAGTTCATAACAAGCGTTATGAGAAAAAGCCGCTGATTTCAGCGGCTTTTTTTTATCAAATATAGGCGAGGCGAGAGTATTATGGGCGGTAGGGATACCATCAGGCACCAGCACTCATAGCGAATCACCACGCGTCAAGGCAGAGCATGACTAACCACGTTTTATTGAATAACGTCGATCACAAGGATCTCAAAGTGATCACGACGAGATCGGCAGAGTACGGGGACAACGTGCAGTGCGCGCTGACCTTTTTCTGGGAATTTCGCAGCATACAGGCGCACTACCCAATCTTCTTTAGCAAGAATGCGGACACAGGAGCGTTCGCCGCTGTGGCCATGTTCGGTTTCGAGGACAAAGAAAACCTCTTTCTGAGCGAAGCGGGGTGGGATGCGCACTATATTCCACTAAGCATCAAGCGCGAGCCGTTCCTGATTGGCTTCCAGCAGTCCACAGATGCCGGTATCGGCGATAAAGAGCCGGTCATTCATGTCGATATGGACAGCCCTCGGGTCAACGAAAGCGAAGGAGAGGCTGTCTTCCTGGCTCACGGCGGTATCAGCCCCTACCTTGAGCAGACCAACTCTATCCTGAACACGATCAATGAAGGTCACTCGGTCCACGAGCTGTTCATGAAGGAACTGGTGGAGCTCGACTTGCTGGAGCCGTTCGCGATCGACATACAACTCAATGACGGTTCACAGAATCGGCTCATGGGTTTCCACACGATCAACGAAGATGCTCTGTTTGAGCTTGATGGTGAGGTACTCGCGCGTCTTAACGAGAAAGGGTTCCTGCCACCGATTTACATGGCGGTTGCATCCCTGTCGAATATTCGCGATCTCATTGCAAGGAAGAACGAGTCGCTTGAGCCGTGAGACCGCACGCGCATGCTTGAAATCGACCAGAGAGTCAGCGAAGTGCACGGCGTGCAGCCGAGTGCTGTCCCTGCCGAGATCCTGACGTCGACCGAGCCGTTGTTGCTAAAGGGTCTTGTCCTGGACTGGCCAATCGTGAAGGCTGGGTTGGAGTCGGCAACGGCGGCCGCAGAGTATCTCCTCAGCTTCTATGCGGATGTGATAGTAGGAGCCGGCTACGTTGCGCCGCAGGATGCGGGCCGGTTTTTCTACAACGACGACATGTCCGGTTTCAATTTTGACCGGGATATGGTCCAGCTGGATGAGGTGCTCGCCGAGATACTGGAGCATGAGCACGTGGAGGGAGCGCGGTCGTGCTACGTCGGATCGACGAAAGTTGACGCCTGCCTGCCGGGATTTCGCGCCGAGAATGACGTCAATTTCGGTGACATTTCGCCGCTGGTCAACTTCTGGTTAGGCAGTCGAACTCGCATCGCCGCGCACTGGGACCTGCCAGACAACCTGGCCTGTTGCGCCGTTGGACGCAGGCGCTTCACATTGTTTCCGCCTGAAGAACTCGAAAACCTTTACGTGGGACCGCTGCATATCACCCCGTCGGGTCGGGAGGTAAGCCAGGTGGACTTTCAGAATCCGGACTTTGACAAGTACCCCAGGTTTCGCAAAGCACTAGAGAGTGCGCAGGTCGCCGAACTGGAACCTGGCGACGCGCTGTTTGTCCCAAGTATGTGGTGGCACCACGTTGAAGGCCTGGACAGTCTTAATGTGCTCGTAAACTACTGGTGGCGGCAGTCGCCTAGCTACATGGGCACGCCCGCCAACGCCTTGAATCTCGCCCTGCTGACGATTCGGGACTTACCGACGGAGCAGCGCAAAGTGTGGCATAACATCTTCCGGTATTATGTTTTCGATGCTGACGAGCACACGTTCGATCACATTCCGGAACGAGTCCGGGGCCCTTTAGGGCCGATCGACGAGCAGACCGCGAGGCAATTGCGGGCAGACTTGCTCAACAAACTCAATCGCTAAAATCGATACGTAAAGTAAACACAGGAACACTATGAAAAACGAAGGTATCAAGAAAGTCGTTATCGCCGGCGGCGGTACCGCGGGCTGGATGGTCGCGGCGTTATTGTCCGAAACCATGGGCAAGGTACTTGATATTAGCCTCATCGAGTCCGACGAAATCGGCACGGTGGGTGTCGGCGAAGCAACGATTCCGCCGCTCGTCCGGTACCACAAACTTTGCAAGGTCGACGAAAAAGAGTTCATGGCGGCCACGCATGCGACATTCAAGCTCGGTATCGCGTTCGAGAATTGGCGTGACGTGAACGAAGACTACATTCATTCATTTGGCAACACCGGTGTCGATCACTGGAGCGCCGGGTTCCAGCACTTGTGGTTGAGTGGTCATCGGAAGGGAATCGCAAGCGATTACGGCGATTACTGTCTCGAATTGGTTGCTGCCGAAAAGAACAAGTTCGCGCATCTGCCGAAGAACGGGATGAATTATGCGTACCACCTCGACGCGACGCTCTATGCGAAGTTCTTGAGGAAGCAGAGCGAGGAAAACAACGCAAAGCGAATCGAAGGCAAGATCGTCAAGGTCAACACGGACCCGGAATCCGGCTTTATTACCTCGTTGACCCTGGAGTCGGGCAAAGACGTCGAAGGCGATTTTTTCATCGACTGCACTGGATTTCGCGGCTTGCTCATAGAGCAGACCCTGCATGCGGGGTATGAGGACTGGTCGCACTGGCTGCCTTGCGACAGCGCGGTCGCGGTGCAGACAGAATCTACAGGACCTGCAATCCCGTATACGCGTTCGATCGCGCGGGACGCCGGCTGGCAGTGGCGCATTCCTCTGCAGAGTCGCGTTGGCAATGGCATGGTGTACTGCAGTCGTTACAAGAGCGACGACGACGCCCGGGAAATGCTGCTTGAAAACATCGAAGGTAAGATGCTCACGGAGCCGCGTGTGCTCAAGTTCCGTCCTGGTCAAAGGCTGAAACAATGGAGCAAGAACTGTGTGGCAGTCGGGCTCGCCAGCGGCTTCCTCGAGCCGCTCGAATCGACCAGTATTCATTTGATCCAAAGAAACACGATCAGGATGCTACGGATGTTTCCGCACGACAGAATCGTGCAGGCCGATATCGACGAATTCAATCGCCAGGCGCGAGACGATATAGAAACGATTCGCGATTTCATCATCCTGCACTATTGCGTGACGAATCGGCAGGACACGCCATTCTGGCGTTATTGCCGCAACATGGAGATACCTGATTCGCTGGCGCATCGCATCCAACTCTTCCGCGATACTGGCAGGGTCTTCAGGTTAGAGGGTGAACTGTTTGCCGAGAATTCATGGATACAGGTCATGCTGGGGCAGGGCATAGTGCCGGAACAGTATCACCCGGTCGTCGATGTGATGGACGATGAGGAGCTAAGCCGGTTTCTCCAGGAAATAAAATCCAACGTCAGCAAGACGGTTTCTCAGCTGCCGGACCATGAGGCCTATGTCGAACAGTACTGCAAGTCTGCAGGATAGCTAACAGCAAATCAGGCACGTGGATATCAGTCCGGTTTTAGCCTGCCAACGTCAGGAGCGGTTTTTGAATGAATATTGTGAAGCGAACGCTGCGCGCCAGTAGTCTCATTGTCGCAATTGCGTGTGTCAGTTTGCTCGGATGTGGGGCACAGGAAAAAGAGAAAGAAAAGACCGATCTCGTCTGGGCTATCAACGTCGGCGGACCGGCATTCACAGGTATCGATGGCACCGAGTATGCGGCCGAGGAGTCGGTATCCGGCGGCGAAGTCGGCTCCATGGAGACCGTCAAGGGCTCACAGGATGCGTTTCTCTACAAGAGCTTCCGCGAGGGTGACATACGGGTAGATCGCGCTATCGACAACGGCACCTATGACATCACCTTCCATTTCGCCGAGCCGCGGGAGTACGCCGGCGGCCAACGTGTTTTTGACGCAATCGCGGAAGGGCAGCGGGTCATTGAGGACCTTGACGTCATGGCATTTCGTGACGGCAAGATCGAGTCGGGTCTGACCATCACTGTGCCAAACATGGTCGTGGAAGATGGTGAGCTCAACATCAGGTTCGAGGCCACCAAAGACCAGCCAACGTTGAGTGCACTGCTCGTGCGTGACAAGAACCGCCCGTCGCCAGAGTGGAATCTCGTTTGGAGCGATGAGTTTGACGGTCCTTCGATTGATGCGGAAAAGTGGAGCCCCAACGTGTGGCCGCCACGCAAGGTCAATGACGAGGACCAGGCGTATACGCCACGTGAAAAGAACCTGCGCATCGAGGACGGGCACCTGGTCATTGAGGCACACAGGGAAGACTACGAAGGTGCCCGCTATTCGTCCGGACGCGTTCACTCGGACGGCAAGGGTGACTTCCTTTACGGCCGCTTCGAGGTGCGTGCGAAACTGCCTGAGGGGCAGGGGACGTGGCCCGCGATCTGGATGCTGCCGAGTGACCCCTACAAGTACGCGACAACCTGCGAACAGGGCGAGGACTGGCAGGGCAGCTCTACCTGCAATGCCTGGCCCAATTCGGGTGAGATCGACATCATGGAGCACGTGGGTTACCAGATGGGCCATGTGCATGGGACCGTACACAACGAGGCGTACTACTGGGTCAAATGGGAACAGCGTAAGGGCCGCATTCTCCTTGATGACGTGGACAAAGACTTTCACGTCTATGCACTCGAATGGACGCCCGAGCGCATAGACGCCTTTGTTGACGACTCGCATTACTTCACTTACGTCAATGAGAATACTGGCTGGCAGGTCTGGCCTTATGACCAGCCGTTTCATCTCATCCTCAACATCGCTGTGGGCGGGGCGTGGGGGCGCGCCGGTGGCCCTATCGATGACTCGATCTTCCCGCAGAAGATGCTCGTCGACTACGTCAGGGTCTACGAGCGATAAGCACGAGCTGATCATTGCTGGTGCGCGATCCGGAAAATAATATATAATATATTCTTTTCCACAAGCCCTCGGGGATCTGCAATGCAATTCGAAGGCATTTACGTGCCGATCATCACGCCGTTTCTGGACGATTTCTCGATCGACTGGGACGGCTTCGGTGAGGTTATAGACTGGCAGGTCGAGAACGGCACTCATGGCGCAATCGTCGGCGGCTCAACCGGGGAGTTTTTCTCCCTGACTGACGAAGAGCGTGTGGCGCAACTGAACTTCGCCGTCAAACGAGCCTCTGGCCGCATTCCAATAATCGCCGGTGTTAACGATCTCCTGGTCGATCGCTGCTATGAGCATACCGCGGCGGCGCGAGATGCCGGCGTCGATGCGCTACTGGTGGCTGCGCCACCGTATTCGCTGCCGAGCCAAAAAGAGCTCGTCGCGCATTGCCTCAAGATCGACCGCATCGCTGACCTCCCGATCATTCTTTACAACTACCCGGGCCGAACCGGCGTCAGCATGGATGAGGAGTTTCTCGATCGTGTTGCGCAAAGCAGCAACTTTGTTGCCATCAAGGAAAGCGCCGGTGATGTCGATCGCATCCACATGCTGGCGCGCGAATACCCACAGCTGCAATTGAGCGCGGGCGCCGAGGACCTCGTACTCGAGTTTTACGCGTGGGGTGCACGCAGCTGGGTGTCGGTCGTCGCTAATTTCTTCCCGCATGAGGCCGTGCGCTTCCACGAAATTTGCGTGCTCGAAGGCGACTTCGCCACGGGCCGCAAGATCATGAAAGCATTGTTGCCGATCATGAACTGCCTCGAGAAAGGCGGGAAGTTCCTGCAGAGCGTCAAATACGCCTGTGAGCTCATGGACAGGCCGGCGGGGCCTGTGCGGCCGCCGATGCAGCCGATGAAAAAAGAACTCCAGCGTGAAGTGTTCCAGATTGTCCACACGGCCAAGCGAACACTCGGCGCAATCCTGGACGAAAAGGAATAGACATGTCGGACCTTCTCACGCACGACGAATACAAAGCCATCGCAGCCGATCTGTCGCTGCCCGTGAATGCTTACGTGAATGGCAAATTCATGAAACCGAAGTCCGGCAAGACGATGGACTCGACGAATCCCGCGACGGGGGAACTGCTGGGCAAGGTCGCCGCCTGCGATTCAACAGACGTCGATCATGCGGTGACCAAGGCACGCGAAGCGTTTGACCGGGGCGACTGGTCGCGTCTGCACCCGAGCGAGCGCAAGCAGGTCCTGATCCAGCTGGGCAAGCTCATCAAGCGCCACCGCCATGAGCTGGCGGTGATGGAGAGCCTCGAGTCGGGCAAGCCGATCCGTGAATGCGCCTTGACGGATATACCTGAAACTGTGCACTGCCTGCACTGGCACGCTGAGGCGACCGACAAGCTCTATGACCAGGTGTCACCGTCGGGTGATGATGCGCTCGGGCTCGTGATTCGCGAGCCGGCAGGCGTAGTCGCCTGCGTGCTGCCGTGGAATTTCCCGCTCATGATGCTGGCCTGGAAAATCGGGCCGGCACTTTCTGCCGGCAACTCGGTCATCGTCAAGCCAGCCGAACAGACCAGCATGACAGCGCTCAGGG
>Ga0316201_10002352_pt1 | contig 13410 bp, 13 predicted proteins | sample CS6wburrow_MG_FD_204516 | JGI IMG/M metagenome (GOLD analysis project Ga0316201, IMG submission 204516) | Coastal sediment microbial communities from Delaware Bay, Delaware, United States - CS-6 worm burrow | ecosystem: Environmental > Aquatic > Marine > Coastal > Sediment | place: USA... | reverse complement strand
CAGACTGGTCGATCGCCTCAATTGCGTACGGTTGTTTGCGCGTGTCTTTGCCAACGTGTTTGGCCGCGTCGCGACGACTGGTGCGGTTCCACTCGTAGTAGTCGTACTCTGACGACGTATTTGCTACGTCGCGATCGAAGTATTGGCTGTGAAACGCCATGACGTTGTCGCCACGCACGGGATATACCGGCATCCACCAGTTAATCTGGCAGTTCGGCGCGGAGTACCAGGTGTCGCGATGCGGGTGAAACGCATAGGCGATACCGCTGGTCAGATAGCCGCCAGATGTCGAGGTCCGTAAGCGGGGCACGTCGAAATAACTGTCGCTTAAATCGCAGTCGAACTCTTTGAAAATATCGCGGATGTGCTCTTTGGCCTGCGGGTGATGAATGAACGTCGGTTTGAGTTTGGCCAGAATCGCCGCGTAGTCTGCGACCGGCATGTGATCTTGGGCGGTGGGAGGATAGTGCGGGGCAAAGGCCTCCTCGCTCATTCGCCGTGCCAGCGCACACAGGGCGAGCGTCGCGTCATTTGGTGAAAAGACGAACAGATCGCCAGCGTAGAGATGCTTGCGGCGCTCGGCGTCGCTCATGGGCGAGTCAAAATATACTACTGTCATTGCGCATTTGCGGCCCGACGCCGCTCCCTGTTTCGCCGCCAATCGGCGTCTAGATCAGAATCTTACGACCGTGGAAGGCCTCCGCGAGCCCGCCCACCGACTGACATTCCACGCCGCGCAAACGCAGCATTGCGTGAAATGTACGTTCATCGAACCAGTTTTTGTCGCGTTCGCTGGCAAAAGAATCCATCAAAGCGGTAATTTTTGCGTCGGCCGTCGGCTGATCGATCTCGACATAGACGTTCGGTTGACCAAGATCGCCATCATACTTGGGAATTTCGTACTCAAGTATGAGGTGGTTACGGAACGTGTTCCAGGTCAGTTCGTTGACTACGCGGTGATCCTGGTGCAGATCGTGACGGTAGTGGGTCAGAATCAGGTCCGGGGCTGGCCGTTGTTTGATGTCTTCGAAATACATTTTCAGGTCTGCCAAAACCGCGGGAAAGAAACCATTGCGAAAAGACTTGATGATGATTTCGCTGCTGGCGGCATCGCGCAAAAATATCGCGGCACTGGTGAGCGCTTCGCGATCGCGAACTTCGGAGCCACTCAACACCAGCCAGTCGACATGGATATCAGTGCTGCTCGCCAGCCATTTGAGCATGGACCCGCCACACCCAATTTCGATGTCGTCGCAATGGGCGCCGATACACAATACGCGGCTGCCCGGCTGCAATACAGACTTGATGTCGAGGGCCAGCACGGCGCTAGTCCCAGACCTGCCATGGCGTTCGGCCCTGACCGTGCATCCGATCGTATTCAATCTTGTCTTTGAAGGTATCCATGGCCTGCCAGAATCCTTCGTATTGATAAGCGAATAACTTGCGCTTCGCAATTAGACGTTCGAATGGCCTTTCAACCAGTTCGTCGCCCGGCTCCATGTAGTCGAAAATACTGCGGTGCAGAATCAAATATCCACCGTTAATCCAGATGTCGCTCTTTGCCACCGGAATGACCTCTTTGACCAGGCGATCATCGCCGGTGGTTACGTTGTGGAACGACTGGGATGGACGCACGCTGAGGAATCCTGCCAGCGCCTTACTTTTTTTGAATTCGTCGATGTACTGAGGCAGCGCGAGGTCCGATAGTTGATCACTGTAGTTGGCCAAAAAGTACTCATCGTCACCAATGTAATCGCGAACAGCCTGCAATCGGTCGCCGATCTTGTTGTGCAAACCCGTGTTGACGCACTGAATTCGCCAATCGTGAATATCACTCAGAGCGGGCTCAACCGTTTTTCCCCCTTCGCTTATCACCACGTCCTGGGTCACGTAGGGATCGTAGTTCAGGAAGTAGTTCTTGATCATTTCTCCCTTGTAGCCAAGACACAGCACGAAGTCCCGGTGACCGTAGTGCGCGTAGTATTTCATCAGGTGCCAGATCATCGGCCGATCGCCAATCGGCACCAGCGGTTTGGGAATGGTCTCGGAGTGTTCGCGCAAGCGCGTGCCAAGCCCACCGCAAAACAAGACTACCTTCATAAAACGCGCCTTATGTCGAACCCGATTTTTCCAACAAACCCGCCGCCAGCAAATTGCTCGCCGCCGCCTTGACCTCGGTATAGCTTAAGCCGGACCGAATGGCGATGTCGAGCAGGCTGTTGGTACCATCCGCCTGGTTCAGTACCCACAGCATGGCCATTTCCCAGTCGCCGACTTTCTGCCCGCCGGTGTTGCCGTACAAACCCCGGCGCCCTAGCTGCGGCTCACCCAGTGGCGCGGTATTGAGGTAATAAAAATCGCTATCGATGACATCGACAATTTGTTCGCACACCGCCAGCGACTCTGCCAGCGACTGCGCGCTGACAAGGTCCATGTTGTCCGCCGACGTATGGTACTGCGGATAGCCGCCTTGCGCGGAACGCGTGAGCCTGCCAACGGGCAACGCAATACCCGGTGAGCCGAACTGGCGTTCGTCGTAGCCGTATGGAGAAAACGGCTCGACGATCACATCGTGACCGCGCTCAGCCAGTACCTGCGGCACGATGCGGTCTATCTGCGCGTCCGCGAAGCGTGTCTGCTTGTAACGCAATGGACCACGATCGCCCAGCAGCACAGCGACGAGCCCAAGGCGTAGGTTACGGATCTTGTCCCGGTTGTGCGCCATCCAGCTGATAGAGCCGATCGTGCCGGGTGCGAAAACAAATCGGTAGGAGTAGTGCAAGTCACGCTGGGTCAGCGCGGCGGCAAGAAACGTACATACCGCCAATCCCGACAGGTTGTCGTTCGCGAGCGACGGGTGGCAAACGTGACTGTAGAAGATAACCTCTTCGCTGCTGGCGCCCGGAAGGAAATACTCGCCATAGCTCAGACTGCCGTCGATGTGATCGCTATCTACCATGACTTCGAACGGGCCGTCTCCCAACGCGTCGCGTTGGGTCTGGGTCAAACAGAAGCCCCAACCCTGATGGTAATAGGTTGTGCGATACGGAATCCAATCAGGGTGCTCAGGCAGGCTGTGCAAATGCGGCTCAAGATCTGCCCGCGACAGCGTCGTGTGCACCGGCGCACTGTAGTTGACCAGGTGCAGGTTGTGCTCGGTGAAATCCACGAGTTTTCGTCCATCGGGCCCTTTTATCCAGGCGTCACGAATCACCCACTCCTGCGGCACCTGCCAATCGAAGGCCGGTTCGCCGGTCGCGATCTCGCCGATGGTCAGATCAATGTGTTGACCGAGTGCGCGCAAAGTCTCGCGCACGCCCTCGCCGGTAATGCTTCTGCACAGCGGATAGATGTCGCGCATCAGCGTAAGCATTTCCTCGCCACGCGGCCGTGCTTCCCTGTTCAAACCAAAACGCTCTCGTCGTAATCGGGGTAGTTGGCGTCGCGCTCGTTAATGGTGCGCTGTGCATCGGGCCAGTCGATGCCAAATGCGGGGTCGTTCCAGCGCACGCCCCGTTCCTCTGGCGGCGCATAGAATTCCGGCATCAGGTAGTAGATCAGGGTGTCGTCCGTCAGCGTTTGAAAGCCCAGACCGATGCCGGGCGGCGTGTAAATGGCGCGGTGTTCGTCGGCATCTACGCTGATGGTAAAGTTGTCCAAATAGCACGGTGAATCGGGACGCAGATCGACGCAGGCCATAAACGCGGCGCCGCGCACAACGCGCACCAGCCGTGCCTGTTTAAAACGGGCCGCATGAAAGTGCAGCCCGCGCAGTGTGCCTGCTTTGTTATTGAACGAGATGCTGCCCTGTACCATGCGCTGCGCCAATCCGGCGGCGGCGAATTCCCTCGCGCACCAGGTGCGCGCAAAGAACCCGCGCTCATCGACGTGCGGTTCGATGTCGACGACGAACAGGCCGGCGATTGTCGCTTCGTCAAATCGCATTGGTATATTGTCCCGCTAGGAGCGCCAGTAGAATTCGTCGTCTATCTGGTTTGTCTTCTGCAGATAGTGCAGGGTTTTGAGCCGCGTGAATGCACGATGCTCAAACACAGGCAAGCTCATGTCGATCCGCGTGAACAGCTCAAAAAGCTGAGCAGCGCCTTTGCGCGCATCCCAAGTGCAACTAAAGCCCGGCAAACCGGTGGATATTTTCTTGAACGACACGCGGTAGCTGCGATTGTCGCCGGCACTGGACCCGATGGTCACCTCGCAGCCCGGAAACGCCGCACCGACGATTTCCGCAATCTCACGTACCTGGTAGTTGTCCCCATCGTGGCCGACGTTAAATGCTTCCCCGCGAACCGCGTCGTCGGGTGCGCGCAGTGCGCAGATGATGGCGGTGCAGATGTCCGCCACGTGGACCAGCGGCCGCCACGGCGTACCGTCGCTGGTCATCGCAATTTTCTTTTCTGTCCAGGCGTGACCGGCGAGATTGTTCAGCACGATATCGAAACGCATGCGCGGCGACGCGCCGTATGCCGTCGCGTTGCGCAGGAAGACCGGTACGAACGCGTCGTCCGCCATTGTTTTCAGATCACGCTCAACCAGCACCTTGCACTTCGCGTAGGCCGTTTGCGGATTGGTCGCGCTCGACTCGTCGACGATGTTTTCGGTGCCTGCACCATACACGCTGCACGACGATGTGTAGACGAAACGCGGCACGCCGGCCTCCTTGGCCAACCGAGCCAGGCGGACGGAACCAAGGTGATTGATCTTGAACGTTACCTCAGGGTTGTTTTCGCCAAGCGGATCGTTGGACAACTCGGCGAGGTGTACCACCGCGTCGCAGTCGGCCAGATCGGCGGCGTCCACGTCGCGCAGGTCTTTAGTGATCACGCCAGGCATGCGGTGACCGTCGCGCGGATCGTTATACAGCCAGCCCTCCCGGTAATAGCCGGTATCCAGTCCCACAACATTGAAGCCCTGGCGCAACAGCTCGGGGCCCAGCACGGAACCGATATAACCATCGGCCCCCGTCAAAAGTACTTTCATCTTTCGTCCCTAACGCGATTATCTGCGCTGCATTATGCGGCGATTCGTGACAGGTAGCACGCCACCGGTGTTCAGTCGCAAAGCCGGACTTCGGGGATCGGTACCACGCAGCGCCCGCCCCATTCGCCGATAAATTGCAATTGCGCCGTGATTTCTTTCTCCAGGTTCCACGGCAGGATTAGCACGTAGTCCGGCCGGCTGCGCGCGATGGCGTCGGGGTGGCGAATTGGAATTCGCGTACCCGGCGTATAACGGCCGTACTTGTGTGGGCTGCGATCGACCGTAAATGACATTAGATCGCGGCCAATGCCACAGTAGTTCAGTAGCGTATTGCCCTTGCCCGGAGCGCCGTAGCCGGCGACCGTCTTGCCCGCGTCGTGCGCCTCGATCAGGAAGCGCAGCAGTTTGCGCTTGGTAACTTTGACGTTATCGGCAAATTGCTCGTAAATTGCGAAGTCCGTCAGCCCGTAATCACTCTCTACTGCCTTGAGACGCGCGACATTCGGCGTAACGGCGTGGGGGCCCCCCTCGTGTTGGGCATAGATTCGTATCGAGCCTCCGTGCACGGGCAGTTCCTCTACGTCGAACATCGTCAGGCCGTGGCGCGCAAATACGCTTTCGACGACAAAAAATGTGAAATAGGAAAAATGCTCGTGGTAAATCGTATCGAACTGATTGTTTTGCATCAATTGCAGCAGATGCGGGAACTCCATCGTGATCGCGCCGCCGGGTTTGAGTAGCGCCTTCATCCCGGGGACGAAGTCATTGAGTTTGGGCACATGCGCCAGTACGTTGTTGCCGAGGATCAGGTCGGCCAGCCCGTGCCTGGCCACCAACTGGCGCGCCGTATTTTCGCCGAAAAACATGACTTCGGTCGGCACGCCCTTTTTGCGCGCCTCCTCGGCGACGTTGGCCGCCGGCTCGACGCCGGTACACGGCACGCCGCGGGCAACGAAGTGCTGCAGCAAATATCCGTCGTTGCTGGCAATTTCATAAACCCGGCTGTCACCGTCCAATGCAAATCGCTCGACGGCCATTTCAACATAACGCTTCGCATGTGCAACCCAGCTGTCGGAGTACGACGAGAAATACGCGTAGTCCGAAAAGATTTGGTCGGGCGCAACGTATTCGTCCAGTTGCACGAGCATGCATGAATCGCAAATATAGGCGTGCAGAGGGTAGAAGACTTCCGCTTGATTCAGCGCCTGTGGCTCAATGTGGGTCTGGCACAATGGCGACATTCCCAGATCGACAAAACTGCGACTGACTTGCTGTGCACATCCGCGACAGGCGAATTTGTGGCCCTGCTCATCGACTCCGTCATCGTGCATGGATTTGCTCATGCTTGTTCATCCCTTGAGCTTATTCTCGACTGAATGTTTTTTTGACCGCAAGGACTATATCTTCGAACAACGCTTTGCGCGACCAGCGCATGCGTCGCAACAGATATCGATACAGCGCCCGCTTTTGCGCACCGCTGATCGACGAGCGCCCCACGGCTTGAAAAAAACCGCCGTGGAGCTTGATTCTCTGGAACAGCATCTTGCTCTTTAGCTGTGGGTCGAAATATTTCTGCAGATCTTTCTCCGTGCGCAATATGGACGCCGTCTCCGGCGTGTGGCGACGAAAAAAAAGGCACTCAGGTAACTGCACAAACTTGCCATAGAGGCTGATTTCCGCCATCAGGCAAATATCCGATGAGTAAAACGACTGATGCAGCATGGTCTGGTTTAGCATTTCGCGGCGCATAACGCCGTTCATGACATGGTTCAGGCCGCGTTTTTCGAGCAGTTTGGTGAACCGCTCAACTGGCGATTCGCTGTCCAGTTCAAGTGCATCGTCCTCGCTGCTAGTGGTGCCGTCATCGCGAAGCAACGCGGTGTGCGAATAGGCAAGGGCAACGTCCGGGTTTGCATCCAGGATTGCGATGCACTTTTCCAGCAGCTGGGGCTTGCACAGATCGCTGGCACTGTTCCATTTGAAATACTCGCCCTTGGCCAATTCCAGACACAGGTTATAGTTGGCTGGCGCGCCGATGTTCTGCGGGTTGCGCACGTAGTGCACGCGCGGGTCGGCGGCGGCAATTGCCCGGCAAATCGTCTCGGACCCGTCCTGTGACGCGTTATCGCACAGTATCAGTTCCAGATCACGCTCGGTCTGGGACAGGATCGATTCCGCGGTCGCGCCAATCCAGCGCGCCCCGTTATAGATGGGAATTCCAACAGAGATGCGGGGTTGTTCAGGCATCGGCGTGACTGTCATTTGCTCATCTGGAGCGCGAGGGGTCAGCATACACTGCCCCGACCCATATTTTTGCTTGAATTGGTCATGCAGAATAGCTAATTTGCGCTAGACACGACATCTGCTTGCGTCACAAAATCGCGTGCCATCGCCCAATTATGACGAAATTCGCTCAATCCTGCTCCAGACAGCGCCCGCTTTGTCCGGGCGATGAGGTTGGTATCGTGTCACGCGACGAAATTCTGGCTGGCGGCGGCGGCCAGGTCGATGGCCTGCGGTTGCCGAATGAACGCTGGGGCGTCACGTCGTTCGAGCAGACAACATGCAGCCGCGCAAATTGTGTGCCAATTTCTCAGCAACGAAAGAGCAAGCTGCATTGAAATCAAGCCCGGACAGCCTTGACTTCTCGACCCGGTTAAAAGCACTGCGCCAGTGCGACGATCCGCAGGAAGCGGCCGCCGAGTTGAGGCGGCTGGCGCATCTCGATCTTGAATACCTCCAGGTCATCCAGCTCGCTCGTGCGTTCGACGACGCCGTCACGGCCTTGCCCTTGGTGCGCTTGGCGATCGTGTCATCCTGTACCGTCGATCATCTGACGGCTGGAATACGCGTGGCCGGTCTGCGCCACGACCTCGACATAAGGCTCTGGTGTGGCCAGTTTGGACAATACCGACAGGAAGTTCTGGGGCCGTCGGAGGCACTCAAGTCGTTTGCTCCCGACTTCGTGCTGTTTTCCATGCATGCCGATCATTTGTGCGCGGGCATTCCCGTTGACATCGGTGCTGCGCAGGCCGGTCAGCGCATCGACCAACGTGTTGGCGAGCTTGCGGCAGTGTGGCAGGCGGCGCGCCGTGAATTCGGCGCCGCTGTGATCGCGCAGACCTGTCTGAATACATCCGAGCCACTGTTTGGCAACTACGACCGCATGGTGAGCGGTTCCCCGTATCGGCTTGCCCAGTTGCTTAACGATGCGCTGACAGACCAGGCCCGCAAGGACGGCGTTGGACTGCTTGATGTTGCGCGACAATGCGCGCGTGACGGTCTGGCCGCCTGGTACGATCACGCACGCTGGTTGCAGGCGAAGATGAATATCTCACCGACGGCAAGTTTGGGCTTCGGAGAGTTACTGAGTCGTCATATTGGCGCGGCTCGCGGAACCGCGCGCAAGTGCCTTGTGCTGGATCTCGACAACACTTTGTGGGGTGGTGTCATTGGAGACGATGGGGTGGAGGGAATTTGCATTGGCGAGGGCTCGGCCGCCGGAGAAGCGTTTCTTGGATTGCAGCGCTACGCAAAGTCTCTGCAGCAACGTGGAATCATCCTCGCTGTATGCTCCAAAAACGAAGACGCAAACGCCAGAGCCCCCTTTTCGGAGCATCCGGATATGCACCTGAGCCTTGATGATTTCGCCGTATTTGTCGCTAACTGGAATGACAAAGCAGCAAACCTGGAGGATATCGCAGAACGATTGAATCTTGGCCTCGATAGTTTTGTTTTCGTCGACGATAATCCGGCCGAAAGGGCGCGTGTTCGGGAGTCCTTGCCAATGGTTGCGGTGCCGGAGCTGCCGCTTGACCCGGCGGGTTATGTGGCATGCCTTGCCAACCAGGGATATTTTGAAGCGGTAGCGTTTACCGCCGACGACCAGGCTCGTTCCGCCCAGTATGCGGCCAACGCGCAACGCGGTCTGCTGGCCCAGAGCCTCACATCACACGACGACTATTTGCGCAGCCTGGATATGCGGCTTAGGTACGGCGCAATTACACCCGTGGATCTGGTACGCTCGACGCAGTTGATCGGCAAGACCAACCAATTTAATACAACAACCATTCGCTATAGCGCGGAGCAAATAAGCGCGTTTATCGAAGACAAGACAACAATGACATTGCAATGCAGATTGGCCGATCGATTCGGTGACAACGGTCTGGTCAGTGCAATGATTCTGACCCGCGACAATCGTGACAAAAAGACGTTTGTCATCGCAATCTGGGTGATGAGCTGTCGCGTATTTGGTCGTCAGCTAGAGCAGGAAATGATGAATATCGCAGTCAAGCAGGCGCGTGACCGCGGTGTGCGATTTCTTGTCGGTTTGTATTCGCCGACAGCAAAAAATGCAGTGATCAGGTCACTTTATTCCGATTTCGGTTTTGAGTTGGAACCGGCGTCAACAGATAGCAGCGATGGTCAACAACGATGGCGAATGCGCCTCGATGACTACCGGCCCATTTCGACCCATATCGCACATGAGGAGTGACCGTGAGCACTGAAAAATTACTCGCTAGACTGTCTGTCATGCTGGGAGAGCTTCTGGGCGACGATTCACTGCAGTTAACGATGGATACGATCAGATCCGAGGTCGATGGCTGGGACTCATTCAACTACATCAATTTTATCGTGGCGGTTGAAATGGAATACGGCGTCAAATTCAGTATTGCGGAGGTGGAAGCCTTCAGCAACGTAGGTGAAATCGTCACCGCGCTGCAGACTCTCATCGATAGCAAGTAGATTTTCCGGCTCTATTGTCCAGTGTCGCCACAACATGGCAGCAGGTCGTAGCGTTGCTTGCCGGGTATCGGCTTGCGCCGGGACCAAGCCAATTCAAGCCCTGTATACTGCAATAACTCAAAATGAAGCAAAGAGGTAATTGTATGAACTGGTACACCACACTGGTGCTGGCGCTCACATTCGCTGTGGTCGGCTGCGCAGACAAGGGTCCCATGGAGCAGGCAGGCGAAGAGATCGATGAGGCAGTCCAGGACATCCGCGCCGGCGGCGAAACCACCGGTAACAAGGTCGACGATGCGTTGGACGACGTCAAAAAGGGCATGAAGGACGCCAAAGAGGGCGTGGAAGATGCGATCGATGAGGTCAAGCCCGACTAGGCTGCCGATACGCCGCGAGTCGCTTACAATGGTGCCAAAGCTTCTTCTCATCAGTAACTCGACGATGCACGGCGGTGATTACCTCGCGCACTGCGCCGAGGAGATTCGCGATTTCCTGCGGGCGTCGCACAACGTGGCGTTCGTGCCATACGCGCTGGCCGATCACGATGGCTACGAGGCCACGGCGAAAGCGACGTTCGCGGCGCTGGGCCACACGCTGACTTCTGTGCACCATGCCGGCGACCCGTGTGCCGCGCTGAGCGGGGCCGACGCCGTGTTTGTTGGTGGCGGCAATACGTTTCGTTTGCTCGACACACTGCATCGCAGCGGCCTGTTGCAGGCGCTGCGCGACCGGGTCCGGGCGGGCATGCGCTACATAGGCAGCAGCGCCGGCACCAACGTCGCGGCGCCAACAATCAAGACCACCAACGACATGCCGATCGTGATGCCGGCGTCATTCGAGGCGCTGGCGCTGGTACCGTTTCAAATCAACCCGCACTACCTGGATCCGGATCCCGCGAGCACCCACATGGGCGAGACCCGCGAAGAGCGCCTGCTGCAGTTCCACGAGGAAAACGACACGCCGGTGCTGGCCCTGCGCGAAGGCTGCATGCTGCGTGTCGACGACAAGTCCGCACATTTGCGCGGCACGACTGCCGCGCGCCTGTTCCGCGCCGGTTGCCCGCCCAGGGAATACGCTCCGCCGTGTGATTTGTCGTTCCTGCTGCAGCCCTGACAGTCGTCGGGAGCGCTTTCAACGGCCTGAATATTAAGTCAAATACGACACTGTAAGTGTATTCACGTAGTCCGTAATAGTGCGTTTGGTCTACAATAATTGATCAACCACCACGTTTTTGTGGCACTTTCAGGGGGAGAATGCGGTAATGAATAAGACTATTGGATTGAAATCCGGCACGGCGTTTTTCGCGCTGCTCATCATGATGTTTACGGCTACCGCAAACGCGGTAGACTATGACTACGTTGGCGGCCTGGCCACCACCTGCACATCGACCTGCGACAGCTTCGCGTCGTTGACGGCACCGCCGTTCGCGTCGTCGCTTCAGGGCTCACTCGAGATCGACGTTGGCGCCAGCGACACCTTCACTGCGGCGGACGTGACCAGCTTCTCGTTCGTGGTCACCAGCCCGTCCGCGCCGCTGGAGCCCTACGACGGCAGCAACCCGACGACGGCCAACCCGTTGCCGGTTGATAGCAGCGTCGCTGTCATCGAGGCGTCCAACACGGCGGGCGACGTAACGACCGGCGGCAGCACCGACGCCAACGGCGAGATCACCGGCACCGTCCTGTTTCGCTTTACGGTGGCGCCGTTCTCGGACAACGGCGCGTGGGTCATCTTCGACCTCGAAACCGGCACGGCGCAGGTGTGCCTGTTCTTCGATACCTCCGGCTGTATCCCTGCCGCCACCGAGACTGTGGTCTTCGAGACCCAGGCCTTCTCGGCGTCCGGCGGCGGTTCTTTCGAGTTCAACGGCGGCGCGTCGGTCGTGTGCACCAGCACCTGCGACAGCTTCGCCTCGCTGACCGGCCCGCCGACGCCCTCGACGCTGTCGGGCAGCGTCAATATCTCCGTCGGCGCCAGCGCCAGCTTCACGGCGTCAGACGTCACTGCATTCAACTTCCAGGTCGGCAGCCCGTCCGCCCCCTTCGAGCCGTTCGACGGCACCAACGCGACCACCGCCAATCCCCTGCCGGTCAACGCCAGCGTCGCTGTCGTCAGGGCCTCCAACACGGCGGGCGACATAATGACCGGCGGCAACACCGACGCCAATGGCGAAATCACCGACGGCACCATCCTGTTCGAGTTCACGCAACCGCCGTTCTCGGACAATGGCGCCTGGGTCATTTTCGACGTCGGCACGGGCAAGGCCCAGGTGTGTCTGTTCTTTGACACATCGGGTTGTATCCCTGGCGCCACCGAAACGGTCATCTTCGAAGTGCCCGGCTTCCCGCTGGACAGCGACGGTGACGGTGTACTGGACCGCGTCGACAACTGCATCAATCTGCCCAATGCAGATCAGAGGGACACCAACGGCGACGGCCACGGCAACCGCTGCGACGCCGACCTGAACAACGCCGACTGCGTCGTCAATCCGATCGACCTGGGTCTGTTCAAGTCCGTGTTCTTTACGGGCGATGCCGATGCCGACTTCAACGGCGACGGTGTCGTCAACCCGATCGATCTGGGTATCTTCAAGTCGCTGTTCTTCACCACACCCGGTGTGTCAGCGGCGCCGAACGCGTGCGGTAATCTTTAGCGTTCGTTAGTCAGCCATCCGGCTCGACGCCGGTGACCGCGTCGCGGTCACCGGCGTTTCTTGTTGTTGCGCGCTAGAAACGCGCGCCAACGGCCTCGCACAAAAAAACCATCAGCGGCGACGCGGCTTTGAACGCGCGACTCATGTCGCGCAAGAGCGTGGGCCGATACAGGTCCGCATGCGTCAGTGTTTTGATCGCGATGAAGTCCTTGCGCCGCAAGTCGTCGATGTATTTGTGCTCCCGATCGAAGCCGCGTGGCGACGTCTTGAGTTGCTCGCCCGCCAGCTCGAAGTGTTTGCGCAGCGTGCGATTGTCCCGCGCCGCGCGCCATTGCGACGGCTCCTCGACAATGGCGTTGCGAATCGCCCTCAGCGGCTTGCTGTCGGGTCGCCACATCCCCGCGCCGACAAACACCTCCCGTGGGTCGATGTGCACATAGAAGCCCGGCGCATGCACGTCCTTGCCGTGCTCGTAGCGAAACTGGATGCCCACGTTGGTCTTGTACGGTGTCTTGTCCCTGGCAAAGCGCGTGTCGCGATACGGCCGCATCAATGAGCCGCCCGATTTCTTCGGCACGGCGATGAAGTAGGGCGTGATGTCGGCCAGCGGCTGGCCCATGGCCGAGATGAAATCCAGCGCCGGTTCGCGCACGAGGTCCTCGTAGCGCTGCTTGTTGTCGGCGAACCACGCGCGGTTGTTGTTTTTCTCAAGCTGCCTTAAAAACTTGACCAGCGATGGTTTGAAGGCCGTAAATTGCGCCATGATCTGTTCCTCCCGCTGCGCCGCCGTTGGCGCGTGTGATCGCTTTGGGCAGTATAGTGCGGGTCGGGCGGTCATTGCAGGCCGTCGTCAGGGGAGGCGGGCGTGCGACTGATCAGTTTTGTGCAAGATGGACGCGAGCGCCTGGGCAGTGTCGTGGGCCAGCGGGTGGTTGATCTGAGTGCAACGGGCGAGCCGGTGCTGGCCACGATGATGGACCTGCTGCGCGCTGGCGACGCGGCCATGGCCACCGCCC
>Ga0316201_10002351_pt1 | contig 13415 bp, 12 predicted proteins | sample CS6wburrow_MG_FD_204516 | JGI IMG/M metagenome (GOLD analysis project Ga0316201, IMG submission 204516) | Coastal sediment microbial communities from Delaware Bay, Delaware, United States - CS-6 worm burrow | ecosystem: Environmental > Aquatic > Marine > Coastal > Sediment | place: USA... | reverse complement strand
AACGCTCGGCCAGCTGTTTTTTTGCGCCGCCACGACCTTTGCCGACAATGATCTGCGCCGGGATATCTCGCCAGTATACTATCGTTACGTCTGGCATGGTTGATTCCCTGTAATTCTGCGTTTTGTTGTTGCCCTGTCTAATGCAGTCTGATTGCGACAAAAGGGCGAATTTCGACACGTGACACGCATCCTGCGACCAATCTGGTTTAGCGGATTGACTGGCGCCAATCTACCCGCCGGGATCGGAAAAAACCTAATCATCTTGATGAGGTTTTGCAGCGCTTGCGCGGCGCCGCGCAAATGACTAGCTTAAGGGCAACTTGAAATGGAGGGCGTAACGTCATGACGCCCAAGCGTCCCGAAGGTGCGGGCGCGTTCCCCAAACCGGTGGCAAGCCCCGCGCCGACCCCGCCGGATCCATCCGAGCTTTATGCAGCTCTGGATCTGGGCACGAATAGTTGCCGCATGCTGATTGCCCAACCAAAGGGCAGCCAGTTTCATGTGGTCGACAGTTTTTCGAAATCCGTCCAGCTTGGATCGGGTCTCGAAACTTATGGGCGATTGTCGCGTGCCTCGATGGGGCGCACCATTCAGGCCCTGCGCATTTGTCAGCAAAAGCTGAAGCGTCACAAGGTCAAGCGGATGCGACTGGTCGCAACCGAGGCCTGTCGTCGTGCCAGCAATGGGGACGAATTCATGCGTCAGGTCCGGCGCGAAACCGGGCTGCGGCTAGAGGTCATCCAACCCGAGGAAGAGGCGCGTCTGGCGGTAATTTCCTGTGCACCATTGGTTAGCACCAAGACTGAGCAGCTCTTGGTCGTCGACATCGGCGGCGGCTCGACCGAGCTGGTGTGGATTGACCTAAGCACGGTTCCGCATCTTGAGCGCCCGCGCGCCATCATGCGCCTGCACGCAGGGTTCAATCCCGTCGCGAGCCCCTTTCCCTCGGCCAAGGTGGTTGATTGGATATCGGTTCCGCTTGGGGTGGCGACACTGCGCGACCAGTTCAACGATGTCGAAGATGACGCGGCGCGTTTTGCCCTTATGAGCTGGTTTTTTGAAGAAAACCTGTCGGAATTTGCCCCATACAAAAACGAACAGACCCGCGAGGGATTTCAGATCGTTGGCACCAGCGGCACGGTTACAACCGTTGCCGCCAGCCACCTGGGGCTAAAACGCTATGATCGCACCAAGGTAGATGGTTTGCGCATGTCTTCAGACCAGATCGATAAGGTCATTCGCAGCTATCTCGATCTGGGTCCTGCGGGGCGGCGGCGTGATCCGCGCATTGGCCAGGATCGTCAGGCGCTGATCATGTCAGGCAGTGCGATTTTACAGGCGTTGATGCGCTGTTGGCCGACGGATCGGCTATCAGTGGCCGATAGGGGCCTGCGCGAGGGGCTGCTTTATGCGCAGATGAGCGCGGATGGTGTGCTGGAAGACGGAGTGTTCTGATGACCGAGAAAAAATCATCTGGTCGCGGCCAGCGCGACCTGAGCGTCAAGGTCAAAACCGCCCGTGGGCGCAAACTGTCGTCTACCCGTTGGCTACAGCGTCAGTTGAATGACCCCTATGTCAAACGCGCCAAGGTCGAGGGCTATCGCGGACGAGCGGCGTTCAAGATATTGGAACTGGACGAAAAATTTCGATTTTTTGTGCCCGGTGCGCGGATTGTTGATCTGGGCTGTGCGCCCGGTGGTTGGTGTCAGGTGGCCGTCAAGCGGGTGAACGCACTTGGCGAGAAAAAGGGCAAGGCGGTGGGCCGGGTTCTGGGCGTTGATCTGCAAGAGGTCGAGCCGATTGCAGGCGCGGAAATTCATCAACTGGATTTTTTGATCGACGACGCGGACGACCAGGTAAAGGCTTGGTTGGGCGGTCGTGCGGACGTGGTGATATCGGATATGGCGGCGTCATCATCGGGTCATAAACAAACCGACCATTTGCGCATCATTTCGCTCTGCGAGGCGGCTGCGTATTTTGCTTTTGACGTGCTGGAAGAAGGCGGCACATTTGTTGCCAAAGTTCTAGCAGGTGGGGCAGAGGGCGATTTGCAAAAGCTGCTAAAGCAAAAGTTTACCAAAGTTGTGAATGTCAAACCGCCATCATCGCGTGCCGACAGCTCGGAAAAATTTGTCGTGGCAACCGGGTTTCGCGGCTAGTTGAGCACGGGCAAACAGGTCTGTCCAACGGCCCAACTTAGGGCGTGCTTGCAGCGATGATTGCGCCGCCTCCAAGAACTTATATGGTATTGTCTGCGCTTGGGGTGCCGAGCGACTGATCAAGTTGTTCGAAGACTTGGCCAAGTTCTGCTGGCGAAACAGCTCGAACAACCGAGCATGACGATTGGTTGTGGTTGACTTGCCAAAATGATTTCCGCTGTAGGCTTTCATAGAAAAAGACCTATCGGAACTAGGTGAAACAAACCTTTACGACAAACCAGATTCACGACCATGTTCTTGCATTTTGAAGCCGGTTTTGGGCGCCAGCCGGGAGCTTTGGCACAGAAATAAATAGGTTGTTTTACATCGCTGTAGTCTAACGAAACATCTAGTTTTGTTGCTAAATATTGCAACAATTCAAATCTGCCTTTGGTGTGTATTGTGGAAAATGCTAAGCATTTTATCTGGCCAGAACTACAATTTCGGTGCCAAGTTCACATACAAGCAAGAGGCGTTGCATTGGCAGAACTGAAAATGTGGCCGTTCGACGATATGATGATGAGCAGCGCGAGATTGGGAAAGCTGCCCCGGTAATTCCCCATTCTGGTCCTGTCGCGTTTCGATATTATGAGCCCGCAGAAATGGCGCCAAGCCCCAACTGGTCTATTGCGACCCCTGATCGGTGTGAATTAGCACGGGTTGTTTTGGGTTGCGCCGCCAGACGGCCATGATCCGCGCCTGAAGCACGAGGTCTGTGGGTTGGCGTGGTCTGTGTGGCTCTCCTCAGGTGTTTAAGTTATTGTCTTTCGACTGCGGATACCGGCCAGTCAGTTTGAAGTCGAGTTTTGCCAAACTTGTCATCGACACCTCGATTTTGCGGCAGTGTCTGCCCTTGATCGTTTCTATTCGCTCATGAAAATCAAAACCGTGGAATTAGAAGTAGACATGGCCTCTCATCCGGCAATCCCCCCATTTTTAATGGGGCTCAGCCGTAGAATTCACGCGGCTGTTTTCAATTTCATAGCGGGTGTCATCCCACCGATGCCCATGGTGGGTCGCTCGTTGTTGTAAGTCCAGAGCCATTCAGTTGCCGGGTCTTGTGCCTCCTCAATCGTTTCAAAGATGTATTGGCCTAACCATTCGCCCCGAACAGTGCGATTATTGCGCTCGATATAGGCGTTCTGTTGCGGCTTGCCCGGCTGGATGTAATCAAGCATGATATTGCGCTTCTCAGCCCATGAAATCAGCGTGCCACTGACATATTCGGGTCCATTATCGACACGAATTGCCTGCGGTTATCCGCGCCATTTGATGATCTGGTTCAGACTTCGGACGACCCGTTCAGCAGGCAGCTAAAAATCGACTTAGATGCACAGGCCTTCGCGATTGAAGTCATCAAGCACGTTCAGTGTCCGGATCGACCGCCCCTCCGCCTGCTTCAGGATCGACATGATCTGCGCGTCGCTAAATCGTACGTTCTTCATCGTAAATCTCTTCAGTTTACTGGCCGAGAAAATTCTACTTTTGAACACCACTAATTTTGGAGAGGATTACCTATAGAGTGCGCGCGAGGGCGCAGAATTGTTCTAGTGCTACGGTTTCGGCGCGGTCAGTGGGTTTGATACCGCAGGCGATCAGGCGGTCTTCGAGATCGGGGGCAAGACCCTTGAGCGCCGAGCGCATCATCTTGCGGCGCTGGTTAAAGGCCACCGCCACCACGCGTTCAAGCTTTTTCGGATCGGCGGGATAGCGCGGTGCGTGCAGGGCGGTGAGGTGGACCACGGCCGACGAAACTTTGGGCGGCGGGGTAAAGGCCTCGGGTGGGAGGGTAAGCACGATGCGCGCATCACAGCGCCACTGGGCCAGCAGGGCGAGGCGGCCATAGGCCTTGGATCCCGGTGTCGCGACAATGCGTTCGGCGACTTCGCGTTGAAACATCAGGGTGAGGCTCTCCCAGAAAGGCGGCCAGCTAGGCGGGGTGAGCCAGCGGATCAGCAGCTCTGTCCCGACATTATACGGCAGGTTGGCGGCGATGCGGATCGGGGGCGTCAGATGCGCCAGCGGGTCGATTTCGAGCGCGTCACCGGTGATGAAATCGAGCCGGCCGGGGTAGGCATCGGCGATCTGTTGCAGGGCGGGCAAGCAGCGGGGGTCTTTTTCGATGGCGAGCACGCGGCGGGCGCCCATTGCCAACAAGCCGCGGGTGAGGCCGCCGGGGCCGGGGCCGATTTCGAGCACATCAGAACCGGTGAGATCGCCTGCGAGGCGGGCGATCTTGGCCGTCAGGTTGAGATCGAGCAGGAAGTTTTGGCCGAGCGATTTGCGCGCCGAAAGCTGGTGCTCGGCGATGACCTGGCTAAGGGGCGGGAGGCTGTCGATGGTGCTCATGTGGCGGGGCCTGTGGTGTCGGTGGGTATGGGAGCCTCCGGCGGGGATATTTTGGCAAGGTGAAACATCAGGTTGCATTGCTTTGGCGGGCGTGGGCCATGTGGCCGGCCATTTTCAGGGCGGCGATCAGCGAGGAGGGATCGGCGCGGCCCTGACCGGCGATGTCAAAGGCGGTGCCGTGATCGGGCGATGTGCGGATGAAAGGCAGCCCGAGGGTGACGTTGACGCCGCTGGCAAAGTCGAGGGTCTTGATCGGGATCAGGGCCTGATCGTGATACATGCAGATCGCCGCGTCATAGCGGGCGCGGGCACCCGCGTAAAACATGGTATCGGCGGAGAGTGGGCCGGTGATATCGATGTTTTCGGCGCGCAGGACGTTGAGGGTGGGGGTTATGAGGCTAATTTCCTCGTGGCCCATGGCGCCGCCTTCGCCTGCGTGGGGGTTGAGCCCTGCGACGGCGAGGCGGGGCCGGGCGATGCCAAAGTCGCGGATCAAGGCGGCATAGGTGATGCGAATGGTTTCGGCGAGCAGGTTGGCGGTGAGGGTCTTGGGCACCTCGGAAAGCGGGATGTGGATGGTGGTGGGCACCACGCGCAGGGCGTCGCAGGCCAGCATCATCACCACGTTTTTGACACCAGCCAGCGCGGCGAGATATTCGGTATGGCCGGGATGGGCGAATTGGGCGCCATCGCGCAGCGCTTTTTTGTGGATTGGCGCGGTGCAGAGCGCGGCGGCGTGGCCGAATTGCACCAGCTTGACCGCGCGGGAAATGACATCGATCACGCCGATGGCATTGGCCGGGTCGGGCTGGCCGGGAGTGGCGGGGGCGGCAAAGGGGTGGGATAGCACAGGCAGGCCGCTTTGGCTGGCGCGGGCGGTCTCGGAGGGGTCGTCAATGGGCGCAATGGCGGTGCCCGCGGGCAGGTGGCGCGGATCGCCGATATAGAAAAACGGCAGCGATGCGCCGAGCGCCTGCCATGCCTTGGCGGCGATTTCAGGGCCCACACCTGCGGGTTCACCGCAGCTGAGCGCGATGGGCAGGGTCATCTGTTGACGATCCGAGCCTGATCGCGCAATTCAGCCAGATAGCCGGTGGCCATCGCTTCGAGGCGGCGGTTTTGCAATCCGAGTGCGAAATCCTCGATCGAGGCAGTGGCCGCGATGGCGGTGGTGCGGCTGCACAGCATCAAGAACACCAGTGTCTGACCATTGTTGCGGGTTAGCGCGGTCGAGCTTTCGCCCTTGTCGAGCACCGAGAGTTCGCGGGCGATGTCGGCGGGGATTTCGCCCGGTGCCTTGTTGGCGCGTTCCAGCACCTCGGCGGGCTGATCCTTGGCAATGCCGTAAAGATCATCGCAGGTATCGGCCTGGGTGCGGATGCGGGCGGCCTGGGCCAGGGTTGCCTCGGAGCGGCCACCGGCGAGGTAGTAGGCGGCGTAATCAATGCTGGCATATTGGCCGGCGGGAATCTCGCGTTGTTCGAGTTTGCGCATCTGGTAGAGCGCGATTTTGCCGCCCTGCGGGATTGGCGGGCTGACCTGACCAGGAGCGAGGCCCAGGATCATGGCGCGCAGTTCGGCTGGAAGCGCCGAGAGGTTCATCCATTCAAGCTGACCGCCATTGTCGGCGGAATCGGCATCGGAAAACTGGCGCGCCTGATCTGAAAAGGCGTTAAGCGAGCGCAGTTTGCTGATCTTGTCGGCGCGGGCCTGAACCTCGGCCAGTTTGGATTTGGGGGCGTTCATGATGATCTCGGACAACAGGACACGCGCGGCGGTGCCGCCGCCAATGGTCGAGGCCTGGGCGCGTTCGACATCGGTATCACTAACAGTGACGCGCGGGCCGAATTTGGCGCGCGCCAGATCACGCCAGACGATTCCGGCGGTGACAAAGTCGCGGTAGGTTTGCGCCGAAACGCCGGCACCATTGAGCGCCTTGATAAATTCCTCGGCCGTCAGATTGGCGCGGCTGGCGAATTCTTCCAATCCGGCCTGAACCGCGGCGGGATCGGGTTTTAGCCCATTGGCATGGGCGGCATCCAGTTTCAGGCGGTCTTCGATCAGTTGTTCACGGGCCAGAACGCGGGCATCGCCGGGGGCGCCGAGCAATTGCAGAAACAGGGTGCGCTGATTGAATTCATATTCGGTGATGACCATTTCATTGACCTGAATCACCGGGCGAAACAGGTTTTGCGCCGTGGCCGGGCCGGTTTGGATGCCTATCAGCGCGAGCGCTGCGAGGAATGCCGGAAGGAAACGGGGAAACTGGCGCATGGATTGCCTCATTGTGGTTAGTTGCTACAGGTCCGGGTAAAGCTTTGGTCATCGGTTTTGGCGCTAAAGCCACGTAGGCCGATGGTAAAGCTGTAATCGGTGCTGGGGGTAAGGATAATCGAAGAGGTGAAGCGGCGCGAGGCCGAAAGGTTCACATCGACACATTCGTTGCGATATTGCACGCCAAGCCCTGCCTCGGCGGTAGAGCGGCTGGCGACATCAAAGCGCCAGTTGGCGGTGCCTGTCCAATGGCGTGACAGGCGGTAGTAGCCATCAAGCGACCATTCCGATTGAGTGGCGGCGCGGTTTTCGGCCGGATCGGCTCCGAGCCAGACGTAAGAGGCGGCCAGCCCGTATTTATTGCGCCGCCAATCGGCGCGGGCTTCGGCCTTGGAGATATCGAGGCCTTTGTCGAACAAGCCACGTGCCGTGAGGGCGAGACCATCGCGTGATTTGAGGTGGCCGGCCAGCAATACATCGGAATAGGCACCGCTAAGGCCGGAGCTTTGGCTAAAGTTAGCGTGCGGGGCGGGGCGGATGATCTGGCCGATGGTCAGGCCCGACTGCCAGCCCGAAGGGGCAATGCGCGTCCAGCTGGAGCCGAGCGCGAGGCTATAGCCGCGTTCGCGACGGTCGCGGCTGGGAAAACGCGACAGACCCAAGAGGTTGCCCTCGTCAAATTCAACGCGGGTGCTTTCATCGTTGGGCACGTTGGGGTTGTTGCCCCCGGCCCAGGCCAGCTGAACCATTGGTTCGACGATATGCACCGTGCCGCGCGCTGTTGCCTTGCGTAGGGGCCAGCGCAGGTTGATCGCCGCCGTTGGCGTGACCTGGGTGGCGGATTTGACGGTCGTCAGACCGCCCTGATCGATCTGAAAGTTGTCGATTGCCAGCCCGGTGACAACGCCAAGGCGCAAACCCCGCGTGAGGGTCCAATTGCGCCGCCAGGAGACATCGGTGCTGAGGCGGGCGACATCGAGGCCATCGGCCCAGGGGTTGGCATCAGGTCCATCGGTCGAGAGGTTGGAGTAGCGATAATGGCTATGAGCAGCGGCAATCATGCGCAGCTCGCCGCCGAGGCGGATGGGGAAGTGGCGGCGTTCATAGCGCAGATCGCCGATCAGCGTGGGCAGGGTAGAGTTATTCTCGGTGACTCGCAGCGAGTGGTAATGCAACAGCCCGGCGCGGATGTATTCATCGCGCCGGGTGCGGCTGATGGCGATTTCGCTATCGAGGCGGTCTTTGTCGGAGAAGCCATAATCGACCGGGTAGGTATTGTCGGAGGTGGCCTCGATATCAAAGATCAGCTTGAAATCGCGGCGCAGATCGAAATTGCCGAAGAAATTGACAAAGCTGCGGACCTGGCCGGGTTTCAGGGTATCTTGGCTGGCGGCGGCGTCAAATTCGATCCAACCGTTGCGAAAGGCCTGGCGATAGCGCAGTTGCAGGGTGCGGGTTTCGCTAGACAGGTAGGGGGTGAGGGTGGCATCGCGGTGATCGCCCAAGCGGATGAAATAGGGGATTTTCACCCCGGTGCCGAGTTTGGAGTTACGCCGGATCGAAGGGATCAGGAACCCGGTGGCACGTTTCAGCGAAGGATCGGGCAGGCGCAGGCGCGGCAGGTAAAAGACTGGCGTATTGCCGATCAGAAACTGGGCCTGTTCAAAGTAGAGTTGCTGTTCTTGCTGATCATGGATCACGCGGCGGGCGCGGATCTGCCAGAGCGGCGGTTTGCCATTGCCGCAGACCCGGCAAGAGGTCACCGAGGCCTTGTAGAGTTGCGAATAGCGGCCATTGACCCGATTGAGCTGGTGCGCGGCCAGTTGTAGCTGTTGATCCATCACCATGCGGGCACCCATCATAAGCCCGTTGCGCATGTCGCTATCCAGTTGGGCGGCATCGGCCAGAACAATGATGCTATCGCCCTGGCGCAGGGTGATCGGGCCCTCGATGGTCAGATCGCCGGTTGTGCGATCAAACAGGATGCGCCGGGCGCTGAGGCGGTTTTCGCCTTGCAGAGCCTCGACGTTGCCCTCGGCGACCAGTGTGTCGCGGCCCCGCAGATAGACGCTGTCGGCGACCAGCATCGCCGGGTTGGTGGACTGGGCCAGAGTGGGCTGGGCCGAGATGGACAGTAAAAACAGGAGGACAAAGGAGAATATCCGCATCAGCCGTCCTCTTTGTGTAACAGAATGCCAAGCGCGAGCATGACCGAGGCGACGGGCGGCGCCCATGCGGCCAGCAGCACCGGAACCTGACCGTTTTCGCCCAGTATCTGGGCAAAGTTGCGGATGTAATAGAGGCTAAAGCCCAGCAGGATGGCGGTCAGCACCGCCACGCCGGTGCCACCGCCGCGGGCATGGCGCATGGTAAAGGCGGCGGCGATCAGCACCATTGCGGTCAGAAACAGAGGCCGGGCCAGCTCCATCTGGAGCCAGACGGTATAGCGGCGGGCCGAAAACCCGGCCAGTTCGAGCTGGCGGATATAGGTGGGCAGATCCCAGATCGAGACATCCTGTGGGGTGCCAAAGCTGTCACGGATGCCTTCGAGCGTTAGGGACGAGGGGATCGACAGGGTTTCTTGCCGTTGGGCGCTGGATTCTGGGTTTAACCCGGCGGTGAGGGGCCAGGATTTGACATTGCGCAGATCCCAGGCGCCTTCGGTCAGGCGGGCCGATTGGGCCTCGATCCGGCGCAGGGGGTCCCCATTGGGGGAAAAGGCGATGATGGTGACATCATACAGAACGGTCGCGTCGGGGTTCGAGCTGACGGCGCGGATCACGCTTTGACCTTCGGGGCCGCCCTGGCGCAGCCACAGGCCCTCGGCGCTGATTGACAGCACGTTGGTGCCGCCCGAGCGGTAGTTTTCGAACAGGGTGTGATAGCGTTTCGAGGTGGCGGCGACGATGGGGTTGAACATTGCCACGGCAATGCCGCCCAGCAGCAGGGCCACCACCACAGGGGCCATCAGCGAGCGCAAGCCAGAGCGCCCGGCGGCGCGCGATGCCACCAACTCGGACGAGCGGGCAAGCCCGAGGAACATCGCGACAGTAGCGAGGATCATCACCAGCGGCAGGATATTGTAGATGGCCGCCGGGGCATTGAGCAGGGTCAGTTCGACCACCTGCCAGAACGATACCACGGCGCTGTCAAACCGGCGCACCTGTTCGACAAAATCAATCAGGGTGAGCAGGGCCAGAAACACAAAAGAAATGCCCAGGAACATCCACAGGAATTTGCGGGCGAAATAGAGGTGCAGTATCATGTCGCCCCCTCTGAATCGATATAGGTGCGGCGCGGGCGGCGGCGATTGCGACCTGCCCAGGCCAGCAGGGCCGCCGATACTGACAGGCCAAAAGCCGAGGGCAGATAGATCATCCACCACAGATCGGCATTGGCGCGCACCGGGTCAGTGGCCATGCCTTCGACGAATTTGATCATGATCAGCAGGGTCAGGGCTGCGACGATCTGGCGCCAGACGCCGAAACGGCTATAGGTGCCGGTGAGCAGAGTGGCAAAACCGATGAGTGCCGCCGCGATGCACAGCAGCGGTTGGTTGAACCTGCCGTGCAACTCTTCGAGAATACGGGCAATCGGCCAGCCGGACAGATCTGACACCTGTTCGATCTCGGTTGCGAGGCGAAGGGTTGATTGCAGGGCGGGGGCGGAAAAATTGATCGAGTTGGCCTTGATCAGCCGACCCAGATCATAGGAAAAATCGGCGAAGTGGGTGGTGAATAGTCGTGCGCTGGTGTGGTCATAGCTTTGCACCAACCCGTTGACCATCACCATTTTGGTGCCGCCCTCATCGCGCACCAGATAGGCCTGGGCCGCCGTATAAGTTAGCGCACGGTCAGGATTGCGCCGATCAGACAGGAACACATCCTCAAGCGCCCCTTCGGCGGTGATCTCGCGGATGTAAAAGGTGACACCCTTTGAAGGGTGCAAGAACGTGCCCTCGGTCAGGAGTTTGGAGGTGATGTTCTGGGCAATCTCAGCCTCGCGCAGTTGTAGCTGATACTTGCTGGCGGGCACCAGGAAATGGGTGAGCACCGCCATCATCAGCCCAACGATGATCCCGAACACCAGCACTGGCCGCGCTAGCCGCCAGGGCGAATAGCCGGTGGCCTGCACCACGGTCAGTTCGCTTTCGCTGCTGAGACGGTTGGTGACATAAACAGCCGCTGCAAAGGCGGCGATGGGCAGCACCAGGCGGATCACATTGGGCAGGGTCAGCGCGGTAAATTCAAGGAAGACCCAAGCCGATTGGCCATCGCCCACCAGCCGGTCAAACAGGCGCACGGCCTGATTGATCCAGTAGATTGAGACCAGCACCAGAGCGAAGAATCCGAACAGGACCATCAGTTGCGACAGCATGTATCTGTCGAATCTGGCCATTCTATACTCCCTGCTTACCCCATTTTGGGCGAAACCTACAGGATTTGGCGGGCCGGGAAAACTGCTATCTGGCCAAATGGCGGGTCGCGCGATACCAGTGGGCCAAACAATGAGGATTTGCCTGATGACCACGCCCGTTTCTGTCACTTTTGCCGCCACCGATCTGGATGTTTTGGCCACGGCCACCGGGCATATCGCCCTGTTCGTGGATGGCGAGGGACGGTTGGACCCGGCGGGGCGGCGGGTGAACCGGCTTAGCAAGGGCGCGGTGGCGCGGCTGATCGGCTCTCCCGCCTGGGCCAAACTCAAGAGCGGTGAGGCGATCAGCCTTGGATTTCCGGCGGGTATGGCGGCCGAAGCGGTGCAGGTGATCCGGCTGGAGCGCCGCCCGACGCAGGCCGATGCGCGCAAGGCCGGGGTGACCTTGGCCAAGCTGAAGGGCAATGCCGAGATGTTGATTGCCGTAGGTAATCTGGGGCGGGTGGCCGAGGTGGCGCTGGGGCTGGTGCTGCGTAGCTATGGATTTGTCGAGCATCAGAGCGCAGACAAAGAGGCCAATGGCGCGGTGCGCGTGATGGCGACCAATCCTGACAAGGTGGGTGAGATTGCCGCCCCGTTGCTGGCGGTGGCTGAGGGCGTATTTTTCACTCGTGATCTGGTGAACGAGCCGGCCAATGTGCTGACCACCACCGAATTTGCCAATCGTTTGGCCGATATGACCAAGCTGGGACTGAAGGTCGAGGTGCTGGAAGAAGATGCGCTGGAACAGCTGGGCATGGGCAGTTTGCTATCGGTGGGTCAGGGCAGTGCCAGCCCCTCGAAGGTGGTGGTGATGCAATGGCTGGGTGGCGAAAAAGGCGCGCCGCCGCTGGCCTTGGTGGGCAAGGGTGTGGTGTTTGATACCGGGGGCATTTCGATCAAACCTGCCGCTGGCATGGAAGACATGACCATGGATATGGGTGGCGCGGGTGTGGTGGCCGGGGTGATGCGCGCGCTGGCATTGCGCGGGGCCAAGGCCAATGTGGTGGGTTTGGTCGGGATCGTTGAAAACATGCCCTCGAGCACCGCAACGCGGCCCGGTGATGTGGTCACATCGATGAAGGGCACCACGATCGAGGTGATCAACACTGACGCCGAGGGGCGTTTGGTGCTGGCCGATGTGCTGTGGTATGCGCAAGAGCGGTTCAAGCCTGCAGGGATGATAAATCTGGCAACACTGACTGGGGCGATCATCATCGGGTTGGGTCATGAAAACGCCGGGGTGTTTTCGAACAACGACGAGATTTGCAAGAGTTTCCTCAAGGCGGCAGAGGCCGAGGGCGAGGGGGCCTGGCGGATGCCGCTAGGGGCCGGGTATGACGAGATGATCAAATCGCAGATTGCCGATATCAAGAATTCTGCCGGTCGGCCTGCCGGGTCTATCACGGCGGCGCAGTTTTTGCAGCGCTTTGTCAAGGAAGATTGCCCGTGGATACACCTCGATATTGCCGGGGTGGCGCATGTCAAGGCCGATACGGTCTATGCGCCCCGGGGCGCGACGGGCTGGGGAGTGATGGCGCTAAACCGATTGGTGGCGGACAAATACGAGGGGTAATGGCGACATGGGCGCGGTATATTTCTATCATCTGACGCAGACCCCGCTGGAGCGGACATTGCCACAGCTTTTGGGGCGATCATTGCAGGCCGGGTGGCGGGTGGCGGTGCGTGGGGTGGATGGTACGCGGATGCAATGGCTGGACGGCCAGCTGTGGCTGGGGGCCGAGGACGGGTTTTTGCCGCATGGGCTGGCGGGGGGTGTGCATGACGCGGATCAGCCGATATTGCTGAGCACCGGGCCAGAGGTGGGCAATGGTGCGGTTTGTGTGATGGCGATTGACGGGGCCGAGGTGAGTGCCGAGGAAGTGAAGGCGCTGGAGCGAGTTTGTGTGCTGTTTGATGGGCATGATCCATCGGCGCTGGCGCGGGCGCGGGGGCAGTGGAAGGCGCTGACCGATGGCGGGTGTTCGGCGCAGTATTGGTCGGAGGATTCGGGGCGCTGGGAGAAAAAGGCCGAAAAATAGCGGGCGAGGGATGGTGGAGAGTGCGGGATGCCTCCGGCGGGAGTATTTAGGGCAAGATGAAAAAGGGAGTAGGGTGGGTGCAACCCACGTTTCTTTCTATCTGGTGAGGATCAGTGAACCGCTTGTGATCTCGATC
>Ga0316201_10002350_pt1 | contig 13416 bp, 11 predicted proteins | sample CS6wburrow_MG_FD_204516 | JGI IMG/M metagenome (GOLD analysis project Ga0316201, IMG submission 204516) | Coastal sediment microbial communities from Delaware Bay, Delaware, United States - CS-6 worm burrow | ecosystem: Environmental > Aquatic > Marine > Coastal > Sediment | place: USA... | reverse complement strand
TCAAGGGGGTGACCCGGTGATTGCGCGAGAAATGAATGAGTCAAGTTTGGGGCACTACCAATAGTCCACGCAAATCAGGGTGTTAGGGGTTCGCGGGGGAGAGATTTGAACTCGCTTCGATGTTCGCGGCGGTTGAGAGGATGCCCACTACCACCGGCAATCAGAAATCCGCCTTGCTCCCGGTTGCGTCATGTCGATGGCCGTCGAACGTCACGCCTTGCGCCCTCTGTCGAGCGTGGCGGCTGCCGCCAGGTAAAGCAGGAGTCGATTCATGGTCGCGGCGCCAGCATCTGTATGTGGTCACGCAGGTAGTGCAGGAAGGTCTCCGCGACGACAGACAGCTGTTTGCCTTTCGGTCGCACGACATACCATGCGCGACGAATCGGGAAGCCCTCGACATCGAGCACTGCCAAATCGTTTGTGCCGACAGGGTAGAGCGTGCTGCGCGACAGCACCGTCAGGCCGAGTCCACCGGCCACGGCCTGTTTGATCGCTTCATTGCTGCCGAGCTCCATGCGGACCTGAAACGGTACCTTGTTCTCTCTGAAAACGTGCTCGACTGTCATTCGGGTGCCAGAACCCTGTTCACGTACCAGGAAATGATGCGCACTTAGCTCATGCATCGGGATTCGCGCGCGCTCGGCCAGCGGGTGTGAGGCTGCGGCCAGAACAACGAGATCGTTGGCGATCAGCGGCTCGCTCTCGATGTCTCTGCCGTCCGGGGGAACACCCATCACGTACAGGTCGTCGCGGTTACTGAACAGCCGTTCGAGCAACCTGTCGCGATTGACCACTTCCATCGCGATATCGACACCGGGGTACTCGGAACAGAACGGGCCGAGTATTCGGGGCATAAAGTATTTTGCAGTGGTCACAGTCGCGATTCTGAGCCGCCCCTGCTTGAGGCCTTTCAAATCGGCGATCGATTGCTCAAAACGGTCCCAGGTCTCTAGCCAGTCGGCACAGGTCGCAACGAGCTGTTCGCCGGCCTCGGTGAGGAAGACCTTTTTGCCGATCTGCTCCAAGAGAGGCAATCCGATCTCTTCGCTAAGCAGCCGGATCTGTTTCGACACGGCAGGTTGCGTAACGTGCATTTCCTCGGCAGCGCGGGAAAAGCTGCGCAAGCGCGCAACGGCCTCGAATGCGTGCAGTTGGCGCAGAGTGACGCGTGTGGTCGCCATCGATCGTCTCCATAGACCATAACCTAAAGGTTATCGTATTTGTAAAAACTATTCATTTTTGTTGTCGACTGGGTCTGCGTAAACTGCGCGCCGATGGGGTGGTCGGCGCCTGCCGCGAGCCCTGATTCTTTTGGCTTGGTCAGGAGTCCCAACATGCCTCTGCAACATTCCAGCACACAGCCACCGGGTCGCGGGTGGCTTGCTATCGAACGGCCGATCACGGCCGGTTGCGACACCGTCGCAGTCGCGACTGCGGTTCTCGCGTCGTTCCTGATGACCGGCCGAAAGGGAGGGTGAAATGACCACACAGACTGATTTGCTCCCTTATCTGGTGCTGGCCGCGCCGCTGCTGCTGTTCCTGGTCGGCCTGGTCCCTGCTGCGCACGCGAACCGGCGACCTGAGCTGATGGCGCGTCTGAACGGCACGGCCGCCTGGGCAGCGCTGATGATTGCGTTGGTCGCGGCTATCGTTCATGGCCTTGGCACACCGGTGGCCAGGTCCTTTTATTCAGTCGCACTGCCGGGTGACATCGGTGCGTTCTCGATCGCGACCTACGTCAACACGGTGACGGTGATCATGCTGACGTTGGTCTCTTTCGTCGGCGCCGTCGTGTCCCACTATGCACGCAACTACCTGGCCGGCGATCCTAACCAGGGGCGCTTCCATAAATGGCTGAGCATGACACTCGCCGCAATCCTTGCATTGATCGTGTCCGGCAACCTGCTGATGTTTGCAGCCGCCTGGATCGCGACCAGCCTGTCCCTGCACCAGTTGTTGATGTTTTATCGGGAGCGTCCGGCGGCTGTGCTGGCGGCACACAAGAAGTTCGTCGCGAGCCGGATCGGCGACCTCAGTCTGCTCGGAGCCGTGCTGCTGATCGGCTCTACGCTAAACACGCTGGAGTTCGCAGAGCTGTTCGAGGTCATGGCGACGATGGGCGGTCCGCTCCCCGCAGCGCTGCATTGGGCCGCTGTGCTGGTGGTCGTCAGTGCCGTGTTGAAATCGGCACAGTTCCCGTTTCATGGCTGGCTTATCCAGGTCATGGAGGCGCCGACACCGGTGTCGGCCCTGCTGCACGCCGGCATCGTCAATGCCGGGGCCTTCCTTGTAATCCGCATGAGCCCGGTCGTGTCGCAGTCCACCACAGCCCTGGTGCTGCTTGCAGTTATCGGTCTGATCACGTTGGCGCTGGCGTCCCTGGTGATGCTTACGCAGACGAGTATCAAGGTGTCGCTGGCCTGGTCAACGACGGCGCAGATGGGGTTCATGCTGCTGGAGTGTGGCCTCGGACTCTACAGTCTGGCGATGCTGCATCTGGTCGCGCATTCGCTGTACAAGGCACACGCCTTTCTCGCCTCCGGCAGCGGCGTGGATGCCTTTCGGGCTCCGGCGATCCCTAATGCGCACACCGGCATGTCACTGGGGCGGATGGCGGCAGCCGTCGCCATCGCCGGTGGGATGACCTTGCTCACTGCCGCCGCTTTCGGCATCAAGATTGCGGAACAGCCTGCATTGATCGCCGCAGCCATGGTCGTGACGATCGCGATCAGCCAGCTGCTGCTGCAGGCCGCCTCCTATCTGTCGAGTAATGCGTTCCTGCTGCGTGCACTGGGCCTGAGCGCGCTGGTATGCGCCGCCTACTTCGCGCTGCACGGCATGTTCGAACATGCGCTGGTCGGCAGCGTTCAGCAGGTCGCTGACCCGGGCGGCCCGCTGCAGTTCGGCATGGCTGCACTGGTCGCCGTGGTCTTCGTCGCATTGATGGTGTTGCAAGTCACGTTCAGCCAGCGACGCACGCCACTGACCGAGGCCTGGTACGTCCACCTCTACAACGGTCTGTACATCGACGTTTATGTTACCCGTTGGCTGCAACGCCTGTGGCCGGGTCCAACATCCGGCGCATTGGCAAAGGCCTGATTACGAGGAGTCTGGAGATGAATACGAGTAGTGCTTTGGCTTTGAGAGAAAACGACCGGACCGACCTCGACAGCGAACATCGCCCGGAGTCGACCGAAAGTACCGACAGCGCGCAAGTCATGCGCCACTGGGATATACCCGATGACCTGGATAAACGCATCGACGCCGCTTGCGCACGCATCACGCCGTTGTGGCCATTGAAACACTTCGTTGCGGTCAACCCCTTCTTCGGGCTTCGGGATCTGCCGTTTCAGGTTGCGTCCGACACGCTGGCCCGTGTCGCCGGTAGCAAGCTGTACATGGATTGGTCGTACTACCGTGAACAAATCGCCGACGGAAAAATCACGCGCGCCGACCTCAAGCAGGCCATTGCGCGCTGTGAAAGCCATTTTGATGTCAGCACGGTCGAGTGGACTGTCAACGCCAGGCCGCCGCGCCCGGCCCTGGGCATGGCCTCGGTCAGCGAGGTGCTGGACCGGGTCGATGGCGGTATCTGGTCCAGCTTCGTCACCGAGCGCCTCAGCCTGCACTGCGCAGCCTATTTTGATCTCGGTCAGGCAGCGCACAAGATGCCGTGGCGCGACCTTTCGCTGTATCAGTCATGGCGCAGGGCCGCGGCAATCGATCAGAGCCCGGCGATGATGGGCCTCGAGCAGTTCCGCGCGCAGGTTGCAACGCTGCCTGACGAGCCGCGTGAGGTCATTGCATGGGCGATCACACAGCTCAGCGTTCCCGATGGCGCGATCGAACGCTATCTGCACGCATCGTTACTGGATGTGCGCGGCTGGGCCGCGTGGACCCGGTATCTGCGCTGGCAGGCGGAACTGGCCGGTGATCGAGACGAGAACATCGTCGACCTGTTGGCGATCAAACTGGCCTGGGACGTGTTGCTGTTCAACGCAAAGCGCTCCGCCGCGTTGGTTGCGCGTTGGCGGGAGATGCTGGCAGCGAGTATGCGGCCGCCGTCGGCAAAGCGTCAGGCAGCGGCGGAGATCGACCGCATCCTGCTGACCGCGGCCGAGATCGCGTTCCAGCGGAGCGTGCTCGACGGGCTCTCCGTCAACATCAACGCAGGTCGTGGAATACGCGATTCGCAGGTTCGGCCGGCCGTCCAGGCGGCGTTCTGTATCGACGTACGTTCGGAGGTATTCCGTCGTTCATTGGAAACGGTGGGGCCTGACGTGCAGACGCTGGGATTCGCGGGCTTTTTCGGTGTGCCGATCGAGTTCGTCCCGTTGGGCAGCACGCAGGCGCGTTCGCACGTCCCGGTCATCTTCAATCCCGCTTATCGGATCGAAGAACAAATTATCGGCAAAGGCAACGTCCAGACGCAGGATCTGAGGGACGAGCGGCGCGAGCGCATGGGGCTTGCCAAAGCCTGGAAGGGCTTCAAGTACTCGGCCGCTTCGTGTTTCTCGTTTGTCGAGGCCGCCGGCCTGGCATACGCGCCGAAGCTGATCAGCGACACTTTCGGCTGGACGCGCCCGGTCGCTGATCCGAAAACACAGGGCCTGGACAAGGAACAGGCCGACAGGCTGGGGCCGCTGCTGGATAGCGCCGAACCGGACAGCTGTTGTGCCGGCCACACTCATGCAGGCATCCCTGAATCCGACAGGGTCGACCTGGCAGAGCGTATCCTGCGTGCGATGAGTCTGACCACCAACTTCGCGCGCTTGGTGATGTTGGCCGGTCACGGCAGCAGTTCGGTGAACAATCCGCATGCGACTTCGCTCGACTGCGGGGCCTGTGCCGGTCAGACCGGCGAGGCGAGCGCCCGTGTCGTCGCCGCGCTGCTGAACCAACCAGCGGTGCGCAGCGGTCTGCGTGAACGCGGTATCGAGATTCCGCCGGACACATGGTTCCTCGCCGCAATGCATGACACCACGACCGACGATGTGCGTCTGTTCGATACCGGGCACGTGCCGGAAACGCTGGCGCAGGACATGACGCAGTTACGTCAGTGGTTGGAACAGGCCGGTGACCTGACGCGGATGCAACGCGCCACGATGCTCGGGATCGCTGATCTGCCTGACCGGAACATCTCCACCAACGTGCGTCGCCGCGGCAACGATTGGTCGCAGGTGCGTCCGGAGTGGGCCCTGGCGAACAACGCCGCGTTCATTGCTGCGCCGCGTCATCGCAGCGCCGGTGTCGACCTCGCTGGGCGCGCTTTCCTGCATGAGTACGACTGGCGGAACGACACCGAGTTCAAGATTCTCGAGCTGATCATGACGGCGCCGATGGTGGTCGCGAACTGGATCAACATGCAGTACTACGGCTCGGTCGTCGATAATAAGCGCTTTGGCAGCGGCAACAAGGTGCTGCACAACGTCGTTGGTGGCGCGATCGGCGTGCTCGAGGGCAACGGCGGCGACCTGCGGGTTGGTCTGCCGCTGCAGTCGCTGCATGATGGTAAACGCTGGATGCACGAGCCGCTCCGCCTCAGCGTCTTCATCGAGGCACCGGAAGCGGCGATCGAAGACGTGATTGGAAGCCACGAAACCGTGAGGCAGTTGGTCGACAACGGTTGGCTGCATCTGTTCCGCATTGACGGGGACGGATCGGTTTTGCGTCGAGTGCGGGCTGGGTATTGGGAACCTGCCGAGTCGGCATAAATTGTTGTCGCTTTGCGGGTCAATCCGGATGGGGTGAGGCGGTCCCGGGTCAAAGGGGGCAGAGTCTTCTTTCCGAGTCCGTCAGTGCCTTTGTCACCATCAAAGGCTGTCGGCGAAATCGTCGACAGCCTTCATGCTGCGCTCACTTACTCCGCATGGAACGTAGAAAAACGAGGCCGGGCAACACTTCTGGCCGAACCTTTTCCTGGAACGGTGGCTCAAGGGGGTGACCTGATGTTTGCGAAGGATTTCAGCGGATTGTTAAGTAGCGGGGGCGTGTATGCACACGAGGTCCACCCGAACTTCAGAACTGAACCTGATCCTGGCCCGACTGGGTTGTTTTGACCAGAATCGTCTCGATAACTCGGACGACTTCTTGGCACTTCTGCGGATCAAGCGCATCGGGATGTGGCGAGGCAAACTCGCCCAAATCATTATCGAAATACTCCCCTGACGCATCCGCAAATTCACTAGAAAGCACTGCGCGTACAAGGATATCCGCACCGATGCGGATATCCTTGCCTGCCACGCCGAATCCCTCTTTCACCATCTTCGTAGCTAGTAGCGATCCGGGATTCACCGCGATAAAGACCGGACCGTTGTCCTTATGAGAATCCGCCATGGAACGGGACCACATGGTGAGGGCCAGTTTGCTTTGGGCATAAGCATTTAACTGGTCTCGGATTTTGGCACGTCCCGCCAGAGCCTCCAGATTAACCGGCGACTGCGCGGCGGAAGAGAGATTGACCACACGAGCCGCCGGCCCAAGTAGTGGCAACAATCGCCGGGTCAGCAAATAGGGGGCGAAGGTATTGACTGCAAACCTAATGTCCAACCCATCGTTTGTGAAGGTGTCGATGGTACGTAAGATACCAGCGTTATTGATCACGACATCGAGTCGACTCTGGCTTTCGAAAATCGCTTGACCGAGAGCTTCCACGTCGGCCATACGCGACAGGTCGGCCAGGTAGCTTTCAACGCGCCCACTACCCGATAGCTCGGAGAGCGTCTTTTCAGCCGCCTCCAGTTTCGTCGGATTGCGCCCGTGCAGCAGGACGTGATGCCCCTGCGAATACAGGACCTTGGCCGCTTCAAGCCCTATGCCGTCGGTGGAACCGGTAATCAAAATAGCCTTTTGCACAGTCTTATTTCCTCACCCCGGAAAATCTGGCAACAGCTCGTCGGCGAGCCGTTGCAAGGTTGTCTCTAAATCGGCTTGATTAAAGCGCAGGTTCATCGCCACGTGATTGATACCGATCTCTTCCAGAGATTTCAGATAGGCTTGGGAATGGTTCATTCCTGAGCGGAAACCCAGGTGGATCGGCTGGGGCGGAGCATCTGGCGTCTCCATCAGATCCACATAGAGTGATTGCACTGCCGGTTTGGCCGGGCAACCTGCCGTCTCAACGCCTGCCCGCCAGCCGCTAATCATTTGCGCCTGAGTTGCGATTGCGCGTGGATGGTTTATCCAGCCCTCGCCGTTGCGGGCGATCCAATCCGGTTCCTGCTGGCTGCCCCCGCTGATCAGCAACGGCAGTTTTCCCGATACGGGCTTAGGCAACATATCAATACCACCACCGGGGCCGCCGTAGCTGTTCTCGAACGCTGGGAAATCCCGCCATACGCTGAATATAGTCAAAACGGTCGCCACGATCATCGAACGGCAGATTGAGGGCCGGATACTCTTCCGAACCTTTGCCTGGGACGGTGACTCACGGGGGTGTTCTGATTTTTCTAAAAGATTTCAGCGGATTATGAATTGTTGGGCTGGGAATGCCCACGGGGATCGGGGTGTGGATGGACATATTATGGTGCAGTGCAATAAATTTGTTGCACTGCACAAAAACATGCGCTATGCTGCACCGCAACATAGACGAATTCATCAACTTCAATGCACAAGGGATTTACCATGAACAAGTTGGACTTTGCTTCTTTCGAAGAGATTTTTGCACCTGCCGTCAAGATCAACGAGATCGCTCTCAGCTACACAGAGAAGCTGGTTGAAATGAACCTGGCCGTGATGCGCAAGCAGGTCGATGTGGCCATTGCCACCTGGCGTGCCGCCCTGTCCGTCAAGGACGCGACCGAAGCCACAAAATACATGACTGCCCAGAGCGAGGTCGCTCGCGAGTTGGTTGAAGGCTACGTTGCCGACGCCAAGGCTGTTTCCGCGATCAGTGAGGAAGCTGCCAATGATGTTCGCAAGGTAGTGACCGAGGGCATCGAAAAGGTTGCCAAAAAAGCGGCCTGATCATCTGTCTGTCTGTTTGCCCGTACAAGGCGGCCACCGGTCGATAACCGGTGGCCGTTTTATTTTTTGCCGGAGGCAGAAGAGCTAGAGCCTGGCTGGCGGACAACAGGCGGACAGACTGTGGTTTAGAATCAGGGAACGGACCGGTTTTAGTGCTTAACATCTGTTGCCAAAATCGCTGGCAGTCCTCCTCTGTATCTTGCTAGTTGCGCAAGAAACGCAAAAAAAACCGCGCCGGGCCGGAATTCCGGCTGACCCTTTTTCTGGGACGGTGGCTCATGGAGTTGTCCTGGTGTCGTTGAAATAATTCGTACGATGATGAATCGTCCGGGTGGGCCTGCCCACGGGGGCCAGGCAGTTAGCTGCAAATTGCACCAGTCGCTCACAGGCGGGTATGGAGGCCCTGTTGTGAATGCGGCTGTTCAGATCTGCTGATCGCAGATGTGTCACTCAAGCGTTAGCTGCGGCTATGCCGTTCGCTCCAGAGCGGCGTCCAATCGCATCTGGCCGGCGCGATCATCCCGGATACTGGTGCAATTTTCAGGGTAGGTGTCTAGGAGAATCATTGGAAATCGCTTCGATTTTCGGTGCGGTTGGAATCAGCGGGAAACCAAGCCCTTGCATGCGTGATATCGGTAGGCCGACATTGACAAAAGACACCGACCTTTGTGAGCGTTAACCCGCGTTGTGCACTTTATAGCAAGGCAGCGATCGTACGAATGAGGCATGCCCGTATGGCCCGCGAAGCATTCTCTGCGCGGGGCATCAGGTGAGCGTGCGGCGAACCGCATCGCGCCAACCCGCGATGAGTTGTAGGCGCGTGTTGGACTTAATCGTTGGCTCGAAACAGCGATCCAATTTCCACGCAGCGGCAAATCCTTTTTCATCCGGCCATACGCCGGCATGCATGCCGGCGAGCCACGCCGCGCCCAACGCCGTTGTTTCCAGCACTTGGGGACGGTGCACCGGGCGATCGAGAATGTCGGCCAGACGCTGCATGGTCCAATCGGATGCGACCATGCCGCCATCCACGCGCAAAGGGGCATCGGACGAACCCAAGTAGTCGGCCTCCATGGCTTCCAGCAAATCGAGGGTCTGGTAACAGACGGATTCAAGCGCCGCCCTGGCGATCTCGTTGGGGCCCGTGCCGCGCGTGATACCGAACAGGGCGCCGCGCACGTTGGCGTCCCAGTGCGGTGCGCCCAAGCCAACGAAAGCAGGCACCAGGTAGACGTGCTGATTCGGGTCGGCTTCGGCGGCCATCGGGCCCGATTGCGCTGCGTTGTCGAGAGTCCTCAGGCCGTCGCGCAGCCATTGCACGGCGGCGCCGGCCACGAAGATCGAGCCCTCGAGCGCATAGGTGGTCTTGCCGCGCAGGCGATAGCCGATGGTGCTTACCAGCCGGTTTTGTGAACGCACCAGTTCGTCACCCGTATTGAGCACGGCGAAGCAACCTGTGCCGTAGGTGGATTTGATCGTGCCACGTTCAAAACAGGCCTGCCCGATCAGTGCTGCCTGTTGGTCGCCGGCGACGCCCCGGATATTTATGGCCGAGCCGAATAGCTCCGGCGCCGTTTCGCCGAAATCGTCGGCACAGTCTTTCACGTCTGGAAGGAGCGACTCGGGGATATTGAGAATCTTGAGCAGTTCTTCGTCCCAGGCATCCTCGCGGATGTTGTATAGCAGGGTGCGCGAGGCATTACTGGCGTCGGTGACATGCGCCTTGCCGCCGGTGAGCCGCCACAGCAGGAAACAGTCGACGGTGCCGAAGGCCAGCTTACCTGCATCGGCGCGGGCGCGGGCGCCTGTCACATTGTCCAGCAGCCAGGCGATTTTGGTGCCCGCAAAATAGGGATCGAGCAGTAGGCCGGTCTTTTCGCTGAAGGTGGCCTCCAGGCCGTCTGCCTTGAGCTTTTCGCACATCGATGCGGTCCGCCGGTCCTGCCAGACGATCGCACGGTGAATGGGCTTGCCGGTTTCGCGGTCCCATATAAGCGTAGTCTCGCGCTGGTTGGTGATGCCGATCGCAGCGATGTTGCCGGCCGAAACGTCGGCCTTGTCCATGGCCTCGCGCACTGTGGCGACGGTGGTGTTCCAGATGTCCTCAGGTTCGTGTTCGACCCAGCCCGAATCGGGGAAGTGCTGTTCAAACTCCTGCTGGCCCGTCGCCACGCTGCGGAAGTTCGTGTCGAATACGATAGCCCGCGAACTGGTGGTGCCCTGGTCGATAGCGATGACGTAGTTCTTCATGGCTGATCAACATCCTCCGGGTTTCAAACCCATTTCCAGATGGCCGCCACCAAGACGAGCGAGATGATCATCGCCCATGTCAATGGCATGCCGAAAAAGAATAACCAGAGTATTTGTACATAGGCAGCGGCCAGTAGCGAGATGAACAGGCGGTCGCCGCGCGTCGTGCGCAATCCCAGAATGCCGTTCCGGGCGTTGCCGCCTGGGTGCCGGATCTCCAGCACGGTCATCAGCACCAACAGGGCGGCGATGATGCCGAAGAACGCAGCGGTCTGCCACGTCCAGGCCATCCACGACAGGCCCATGGTCAGACCCTCCCCAGGGCGAAGCCCTTGGCGATGTAGTTGCGCACAAAGAAGATAACGATAGCGCCGGGCACCATGGTCAGCGTGCCGGCTGCAGCCAACAGTCCCAGCTCATAGCCCGACGAACTCGCCGTGCGCGTCATAACCGCAGCGATCGGCTTCGCTTCCACCGAGGTCAAGGTCTTGGCCAGCAGTAGCTCAACCCACGAGAACATGAAGCAGAAGAAGGCGGCAACGCCGATGCCCGCCGCAATCGTGGGCAGGAATATCTTGGTGAAGAACTTCCAGAACGGGTAACCGTCGATGTATGCGGTCTCATCCAGTTCCTTGGGTACGCCCGACATGAAGCCTTCCAGGATCCACACCGCCAGAGGGATGTTGAACAGGCAATGGGCCAGCGCCACGGCGAGGTGGGTGTCGAAAAGGTTCATGGCCGAATAGAGCTGGAAGAAGGGCAGCGCGAATACGGCGGCTGGTGCCATGCGGTTGGTAAGCAACCAGAAGAACAGGTGTTTGTCACCGAGAAAGCGGTAGCGTGAAAAGGCATAGGCGGCTGGCAGTGCCACGCTCACCGAGATCACCGTGTTGATGCACACGTAGATCAGCGAATTGATATAGCCGTTGTACCAGGTGGGGTCGGAAAAGATCGCCTTGTAGTTGTCCAGCGTGAACTCCTGCGGGAACAGGCTGAACGTCCCGAGGATCTCGTTCGTGTTCTTGAACGACATGTTCAGCAGCCAGTAGATCGGCAGCATCAGGAACAGGATGTAGACAAACGGGACGACCCATTTGAAGTTTACGGCACGCCTGGTGGCCATCAGTTGTTCTCCCCGCGGGTCATCACCGTGTAGAAGATCCAGGAAAACAGCAGGATGATCAGGAAGTAGATCAGGCTCATCGCCGCGGCCGGGCCGAGGTCGAACTGACCCAGAGCGATCTTGACCAGGTCCAGCGACAGCAGCGTCGTGGAGTTGCCAGGACCACCGCCAGTGAGTACGAACGGTTCGGTGTAGATATTAAAGCTGTCCATGAAGCGTAACAGCACGGCGATGGTTAGCACGTGCTTGAGCTTGGGTAGCTGGATGTAACGGAACACCGCCCACGAGCTCGCACCGTCGATCCGCGCGGCCTGGTAATAGGCATCCGGGATGGAACTCAGGCCGGCATAAGACAGCAGTACCACCAGCGAGGTCCAGTGCCAGACATCCATCGCGATCAGCGTCACCCAAGCGGCGAACGGCTGGCGCGTGAAGTTGTAGTCGAAGCCCATGCTGTTCAGCATCTTGCCGAGCAGGCCGATTTCGGGCAGCGCGAAGATGTTCCACATGGCGCCAACCACGTTCCACGGGATCAGAAGTGGCATGGACATCAGCACAAGGCACACCGAGGCCCAGAAGCCTTTACGTGGCATGGCCAGTGCAATGGCCACGCCCAGCGGGACCTCAATGGCGAGGATGATGAAGGTGAACCGAAGCTGGCGCAGCAGCGAGTCATGAAAGCGTTCGGACGACAGCACCTCCTCGAACCATTTCATGCCCTCGAAGAAGAACAGGTTGTCGCCGAAGGTCTCCTGTACCGAGTAATTGACCACGGTCATCAGCGGGATGATTGCGTTGAAGGCGACCAGGACCACAACCGGGGCCACCAGGAACCAGGCCTTCTGATTGGTTGTTTTCGCACTCATTGATCAGGCTCTCACTCGACAATCCAGCTGTTGGCGTAGATCTGTGTGTGGGTTGGATCGAAGCGGATCCGGGCCCTACCTTCGGGGACGGGCATGCCCTCGGGCACCAGCGCGCGCACCTTGTGGCCGGCGAAGTCGGTTTCGACGATTCGGTTGCGGCCGGTGTCGCGCACGCCAACGATGTCTGCCGGCAGGCCGTCGGTAGTGTCGACGAACTTAACGAACTCCGGCCGCACGCCCAGTTCCAGCTTTGCCCCGGCCTTCGGCCGAGCGATCGCGCGGGCGATATCTATCGCGTGTCCGGACACGAGGGCGCCGCCTTCGGCCAGCTCGCAGGGCATCAGGTTCATGCCGGGCGAACCGATGAAATGGCCGACGAAAGTGTGGCGCGGGCGCTCGAACAGCTCTACCGGCGTGCCCTGTTGCACCACCCAGCCTTCGTGCATGACGACCACTTTGTCGGCAAAGGTCAGGGCCTCGGTCTGGTCGTGCGTGACGTAGATCATCGTGGTCCCGACGCGTTGATGCAGCTCCTTGAGCTTCGAACGCAGCTTCCATTTCAAGTGCGGGTCGATCACGGTGAGCGGCTCGTCGAACATGATCACGTTCACGTCTTCGCGCACCAGGCCGCGGCCCAGGGAGATTTTCTGCTTGCCGTCGGCGGTCAGGCCGGCAGCCTTGTTTTTCAGCATATCCGTGAGGTCGGTCATGTCGGCGATCGCGCGCACGCGCGCATCTATCTGGTTCTCGGAAACACCGCGGTTGCGCAGCGGGAAGGCCAGGTTGTCGTATACGGTCATCGTGTCGTAGACAACCGGGAACTGGAACACCTGCGCAATCTGTCGCTCCTCCGGGGACTTGTCGTTGACCTTCACGCCGTCGAACAGGATGCTGCCCTCCGAGGGGGCAAGCAGGCCTGAGATGATGTTCAGCAACGTGGTCTTGCCGCAGCCCGATGGGCCGAGCAAGGCATAGGCACCGCCGTCGTCCCAGACCAAGTCCACCTGTTTCAGGGCGTAGTCGGTATCCTGCATGGGGTTGGGCAGATAGCTGTGGCGCAGGCCCTGCAGATCGATTCGTGCCACGTTTCTAGTCGCCCATCGTCGCGACCAGGTCGCCTTGCGTCGAGAACAGCATCGAGTGGTCGACGTCGATGTGGAAACACGCGGTCTCGCCGACGCCGAAGGTGTGCACCCCATGCGCCAGGGAGAC
>Ga0316201_10002349_pt1 | contig 13417 bp, 7 predicted proteins | sample CS6wburrow_MG_FD_204516 | JGI IMG/M metagenome (GOLD analysis project Ga0316201, IMG submission 204516) | Coastal sediment microbial communities from Delaware Bay, Delaware, United States - CS-6 worm burrow | ecosystem: Environmental > Aquatic > Marine > Coastal > Sediment | place: USA: Delaware... | reverse complement strand
TACCATTTGGGACAGCGAAGGCGATGCCAACCCCCACTGGCGGGGCAGGGCAGACGGGCAGCCCTTTTTTGGTTTTCGTAATTTCATGGTAACCCATGAAAGCGGTGTATTCAGGCCGCTGGGATCCATGCCGGAAAGCGCGACGCATTTCATGATGCAGGTGGCGCGCTGGTGGTTTATGGATGATTCCCCGGTTGATCAGGTAAAGCCGGAACAGGTGATAGTACCTCCCTACTACCCGGATACGGCCACAGTGCGACGGGACCTGGCCCGGCATTACAACAATATCGCCTACATGGACGCCGAAGTGGGCAAGATTCTTGAACAGCTGGAACAGGACGGACTGGCGGATTCCACGATTGTGATCTGGACCACCGATCATGGCGATGGTCTGCCGCGGGCCAAGCGGGATTTGTTCGACTCGGGGATCAAGGTTCCCATGATCATTCGCTGGCCAGCAGCCCACCGGCCCGAGGGTCTCGCCCCCGGATCACTGGACACCCGCCTGATCAGTTTCGTGGATCTGGCGCCGACTATCCTTGCGCTGGCTGGCGTGGAGGTGCCGGAGTATATGCAAGGGCGGGATTTCTTGTCACCGGAAGGAGTGCCGCGGGACTTTATCTACGCATCCAGGGACCGGATAGACAACATCATGGATCGCCAGCGTGCCGTGCGCGACAGGCGCTTTAAATATATCCGCAGCTGGTATCCGGACCAGCCGGAGGGTGCCCGCCTGGCCTATCGCGATAATGTGGACATGGTTCGAGAGATGCGACGGCTTTATGGGGAGGGAAAGCTCGATGATGTGCAGGGATTGTGGTTTGAGCCACCCGGTGAAGAACGCCTGTTCGATCTCGAGGGGGACCCCTATGAGATACACAACCTGAGCAATAATCCGGACTATGCCGGGGAGTTACAGCGCATGCGCAATGCCCTCGCAGAATGGCAGGCGAAAGTGGGTGACTGGAGTGAGGAATCGGAACATGACATGGTGAGCCGTTTCCAGCAGGGTGGCGAGAGACAGCAGACCCAGCCACCGCAAGTATCCGTGAGGGATCTCCGTGTATTCATTGAGCCGGCGACCCCGGGTAGCTCGCTGGAATACCGGTTGGATGGCGGTAGCTGGCATCTGTACACCGTACCCTTTGACGCCGGCAGTGCGGAAAAGATCGAGGCCCGGGCCGTGCGCTATGGCTGGAGGCAAAGCGATATTGTCGGTGTTCCATAATCTGCCCAACATCACGACGGCTCCCCACGTCTGCGTGAATCCGGATAAACTTAACAAGAGGTAAATCGCTATGATCGCGCTGAGGGTACTACGAAGTACAATTTTATTGGTGGCTGCAGGCATCGCGCAGCTGGTCGTTGCTGCAGAAAAGCCCAACATTCTCGTCATCTGGGGGGACGATATCGGTATCACCAACATCAGTGCCTACAGCCTGGGGCAGATGGGGTACCGGACACCCAATATTGACCGGATTGCCAAAGAGGGAATGATCTTTACCGACTACTATGGCGACCAGAGCTGCACGGCGGGACGCTCATCCTTCATCACCGGGCAAAGCCCGCTGCGAACAGGCCTGACAAAAGTCGGGCTTCCCGCGGCTGACAAGGGCTTGCGTAAGGAAGATGTAACCCTGGCTGAGTTACTCAAACCTCTCGGCTACAGAACGGGGCAGTTCGGCAAAAATCACCTTGGCGACAAGGACGAGTTCCTGCCAACCAATCACGGGTTTGACGAATTTTTTGGCAACCTGTATCACCTGAATGCCGAAGAAGAACCTGAACATGAGGACTACCCCAGCGAGGAGTGGTTCAGCAAGCGCTTTGGTCCGCGGGGGGTTATCCGCTCCTATGCCGATGGCAGGATAGAGGACTCCGGTCCCTTGACCAGAAAGCGGATGGAAACCGTGGACGATGAGTTTCTGGGCGCGGCAATGAAGTTCATAGAACGCTCTCATGCGGCCGATAAGCCCTTCTTCGTCTGGTTTAACACGACCGGGATGCATTACAGAACCCACCCCGCGGAAAAAGATCGGGGTAAATCCAACGGCCAGGGCTTCTATAACGACGTTATGGTGGCTCACGATGAAAAAGTGGGCCGCCTGCTGGAACAACTGGATCAGTTGAAGATTGCAGACAACACGATTGTCGTCTACTCCACGGACAACGGCGTGCATTACAATACCTGGCCCGACGCCGGGATTACACCCTACAGGTCAGAGAAAAACAGCAACTGGGAGGGAGCGTATCGGGTGCCAGCCATGGTGCGGTGGCCCGGCAGGATTCCCGCGGGGGAGATATCCAACGAGATCATGTCACACCTCGACTGGATGCCAACCCTGATGCACGCCGCAGGGGTCACGGGCCTGGCGGAGAAACTCAAGAGCGGTTACAGCGTCGGCGGAAGGCAATTCAAGGTTCATCTCGATGGCTACGACTTTCTGCCCTACCTCACAGGCGAGACACCCCAGGCTCCCCGCGACCACTTCGTGTACATCAGCGACACCGGTGACATCGTCGGACTGCGGGACGGGGACTGGAAGATCGTGTTTGCGGAGCAGCGCGCCAGGCAGTTCGATATCTGGCGGGAGCCCTATGTATTCCTGAGGGCACCGAAACTCTTCCACTTGCGCCGCGACCCCTTCGAGCAGGCGGATCAGAACTCCAACAGCTACAACGAGTGGTGGGCAGCCCGCACCCCACGGATTCTGCACGGTTCAGCGGTATTAATGCCTTTTCTCATGTCCTTCCAGCAGTTCCCGCCGCGTCAACGTCCGGCTTCATTTACCGTTGACCAGGTTCTGGAGCAGCTTATCAAATGGGATGAAACCCAGTACTGACACTGCCGGCGTCCCCTGCAGTAAAATGGCACATCCCGAGATTATCAGAGACAGAGCATGCAGATTCCACAGGCGGAAGTACTAGAGCGCGCAAAGCAGTTGCGCGAGGACCTTATCGAACCGAACGCTGCGCGTTGGGAGCAAGAACAATGGCAGCCCGCAGCGGATTTACGCAAGGCAGTATCCCTGGGTTTCGGTGGTCTGGATCTTGATGTGGAACAGGGCGGGTCCGGCATCTCCTTCACGCAGAAACTTCAAGTGTGTGAAGAGCTGTCGAAAGGAAGCATGCCGTTCACCTTTTCCCTGATCAATACGGGGAATATTGCTGTGAAGATGGCCCATAGCAGAAATCCCGCGCACCAGGCTTATATTGACCCTCTCACCAGTGGCGAACTGTTTGGCGCAACGGCCCTGTCGGAACCGGGCGCTGGCAGTGACTTTGCCGCCATTCAGACCACCGGCATAAAAACCCGGGGCGGTTGGCTGCTGAATGGAAGCAAAGGCTGGATTACCAACGCCGGAATAGCGGACCTGTTCGTGACCTACGTCCAGACCGACGCGGCCAAAGGTTGGAAGGGTATCGCCTGTTTTGTCGTCGATGCACGCAAGGAGGGCTTCAGGCGCGGTGACATCTACGATGTGGCCGGCGGCAGATCTATTGGGGCCGGTGAATTTCATCTACGTGATTTCTTTGTCAGTGAGGATGACATGCTCGCTCCACCGGGAGAGGCGTTTAAACAGGCGATGGAATTGATAAACGGCGCGCGTGCCTATGTGGCAGCGATGTGCTGCGGCATCATGACCTCCTGCCTTGAGCATGCAATTGCCTACGGTGTTGAGCGACAGTCCTTTGGTCAGCCTATTATCGCGCATCAAGGTCTCAGGTGGTCGCTGGTTGACGTGGCAACTGACATTGAGGCACTCAGGGCATTGACCTATCAAGCAGGAGCTAGAATAGATAGCGGCGAGGATGCGTGTTTTCCTGCGGCTTACGCCAAGAAATTTGCAGGTCGCGTTGGCGTCCCTGCAATCACGGCCTGCATTCAAGCGATGGGGGCCAACGGGCTCAAGCAGGAGTTCCCCCTGAGTCGACACCTTATGAGCGCCAAGATCGCCGCCTTTACCGATGGCTCAACAGAAATGATGAATGAGCGGATCGGTGCAGGCTTGGTAAAGGCAAAATCGATCGTCTGAGGTGCTCGAAATGCTGCTATCGCTGCGGCACGACAGCCGTCGTAATGCTATGCGTCCTCTCTGTGCCGCTGCCAGAGGTCGTGTTCGATTCGCCTGATTTTAGTGGCGTCGAGTCGGTAGAAAACAATGGAAAATGCGCTTAATGCCGCGAGCACGGCCGGAAAAATACTGAACATCAGTCGTATACCGGCCAATGACGTCTCGCTCTGCACCTCGTTGGCGACAAAACCAAATAGCGACAGGATATAACCGGACAAACCCGCCCCGATGGCAAGACCCAGTTTCTGGGCAAACTGTGAGGCCGAGAACACGAGGCCGGTGATACGCCGCCCTGATTTCCACTCGCCGTAGTCTGCGCAATCGGCGTACATCGACCATACCAGCGCAGGCGTTGGTCCGGCCATCAGTGCACCGATGAAACTGATAACCACCATGAGCCAATACTGTTCGGGTGGTATTGCGTAAAAGACGGCCATTGCTACGCCGTTTGCCAGGGTCAGTCCGATCATCAGCGTGCGCTTTTCAAAATGACGGCACAGCGTCTGGGTCATCATGATGCCCGCCAACATGCCAAATGTGCTCAGTGAAAGAAACACCGCGGTTTTGTCAAAAATCCAAAAGATGGGGGTCCCGTCGTCCCCCACGTAATACTTGAAGTAAAACAGCGTCGAGCCGGCGCGGACCGCGACGTTCATGAGGGCGAAAACGCCGGAGAAGAACAGGGCAATCCATGGCGCGTTGTCCAGCAGGAGACGAAGATCCGAACCGATGGCTGACGTTTCGAGTTTTGGCCGCACCCGCTCCCTGGTCGTCGCAAAGGTTATCCAGAACAGTGCGATAGAGATTACGGCGAAAATCATTATGGTCAATCGGAAACCGGTGGCCTCGTCTCCACCACCCAGCATGTTCTTCAGAGGCGTAACGAAGGTCGCAATCACCCAGCCCGCCGCAAATGCGCACGCAAAACGGTAGGTCGCCACCTTGGTCCGCTCCAGCGATGAGGGCGAGATGACACCCATCAGAGCACTGTAAGGTACATTGATTGCTGTATAGGCGAGCATCATCAACGTATAGGTGACATAGGCATAAACAAGTTTTCCGGTTGACGACAGATCGGGATTCGCAAACATGGCATAGCCGCAAACCCCGTAAGGCACCGCGCACCAGAGCAGATAGGGCCTGAATTTTCCCCATCGTGTGTCGGTACGGTCTGCTATCAGTCCCATGATCGGGTCACTGACAGCGTCGACCACCTTGGTAAGAATGAACATGGTTCCCACGGCCGCGGGCGCGAGACCAAAAACATCCGTGTAGTAGTACAGGAGAAATATGTTGAAAAACTGGAAAAAAAAGTTCGAGGCGGTGTCTCCCAGACCATAGCCCAGCTTTTCCTTGAACGACAGCGGGCTTACAACTCGCGACATGATTTTCCCTTCAGTTTTGGCGGGTGAAATCCAGGGGATTACCTAAACAGATTGATCCTGTGCCTTGCATTAATCCCGAGCTTCCAGATGCTACGGGTCGTGTTTATCAGGTAACGGCCGCAGACTACTCTTCGCCGCTTTGCGTAAGAGATTGCAGGCGCAGATCAAATAGCGGCGGTTTCTCGCTTATCGAATTGCGATGTGCCTCGACGGCATGCATCAGCTCTTTCACCACGTCAGGCATCCGTGCAGAGAGATCGAACTGTTCTCCGGGATCACTGCCCAGGTGATACAGCAGGGGTCGCTCGTGCACGGTTTTCACCGGCGGCGCCTGGTAGGCACCCTCGGTGATCAGGTGAAGTTTATAAGGACCTTTGCGGATCGCGTACAACTCACCACTGCGATAATACGTCAGTGTCTCGCGTGGACCCGCTGTGGCGTTCTTCAGTGTGTCGCTGAGATCATGGCCATCCGACGTCGACTGCGCACCGGCCAGTGAGAGTGCCGTCGCATATATGTCCAATGTCGAACCGATATCGCTTCTTACAGCCGGTTTTATGGTTCCCGGCCACCAGAAGATCGCCGGAACGCGCATACCGCCCTCGAAAGTCGTGCCCTTTCCTCCCTTTAGCAAGCCCGCCGTACCGCCGTGCTGCTGCATCAGCAGCCAGGGTCCGTTGTCGCTGGAAAAAATCACTAGCGTGTTATCGTCCAGTCCCAGTTGTTCGAGCTTGTCGATAATCTCGCCGACGCTCCAGTCCAACTCTTCTATCACGTCGCCATAGCGGCCCCCGAGGCTCCTGTCGGCAAAGTCATCGCTGCGAAAGAGCGGGGTATGCGGCATGGTATATGCCAGGTAGAGCAGAAATGGTTGATCTTTGTTCTGCGCTATAAACCGAACTGCCTCATCTGTGTAACGCTGGGTCAGTGTGCGCTGATCGACCGGCCGCTCAAGCACATTATCGGTAAATGCCTCATTGTGCTTCTCGCTGCGGATAAGCGGCACATTCCAGTACTCTATTTTCGGGTCGAAGTACTTGGCCATCCGGCCCGCCAGGGTCTTCTGTAAACTGTCGGTGTTGCCTTCGGCGGCGAGCTTCATCATTTCATCGAAACTCATTTCTCCGACCCAATCCATGTCATTGGAATAGGGCAGTCCATACCAGTAGTCGAATCCGTGCCGTGTGGGAAAGGCGTCCAGAGCATCGCCGAGGTGCCACTTGCCAACGATTCCCGTCGCGTATCCCCTTGACTGCAAGGCCTCGGCCAGAGTGACTTCGTCAGGCGGTATCCCCACGGTGTCGCCCGGGAACATGACATTGATGTTCCGGCCGTACAACCCGGACCGGGTGGGCAGCTTGCCGGTCATCAGCGCGCCGCGGCTCGGTGAGCACACCGGCGCTGCAACGTAGAAGTCCGTCCATCGCTGACCTTGTGCGGCCATTGCGTCAAGGTTGGGCGTGCGGTTATACGGATGCCCATAGCTGGCAAGATCACCGTACCCGAGATCATCTGCAAACAGGATAACAATGTTGGGCCTGGAGGGGACGGCAGCCTGGGGATCAGCCGAAAAGGTGACTAACAACGAGACCAGACCTATGACTATCCAGGGCATGATGAATCTCAACCTCCGGTTTGGATCGCAGCGAGTGCCTGGTGGGCTGGGGAGGCAGGGCGCACCGCGGAAGGTCTCATGCCCTGTCACGCCGACGTAACGCCAGGCGCGATGCCTTTAGAAATTGCCGGTTCAGCAGGGCCAGCAGGATCTCAAGGGATCTGAAGTCGAATCCCCCGCCGCTGAATAACACCATCCCGCGCAACGGCATGTTGTCTACCATCTCTTCCACCATTTTATTGATCGTTTCGTCGGATTCACTGGCACCTATCTGCTGGCCGAGCTGGGCAACCACCTTTGACCTCACCATTCTGCCCAGCCAGGTCCCGGAGATCTCGTTGAGGGAGGAGTTGGCGTGATACGGCTGCGACTGCTCGGGTAGTGGAATCGTTTTGCCAAGCAGTGATGCAAAGGCGTCGTCGGAAACGCTCAAGCGCTCATCAAACGTCGCGGGAACGACACCGGCGGTCTGTGATTTTCTGATCTGCTGCGGCGAGTTGACGCGCAAACGGTGAGTCATGCGCACATCGCGGCTCGATGAACCGATACGAATCTCGAAATCTCCAGCCTCGACCACCCAGGCCTGGGCAGCGACGTCGAAGACTGCAAAGGCAGTGTCGTCGAGCACCAATGTCACACGTTGAGTTTCACCGGGTTGCAATGCGAGCTTGTCGAATGCCCGTAATTCCTGGCGCGGGCGATGCACGCTGCTGTCGAGATCGCTGACGTACAGCTGCACGACCTCAGAGCCTGCCATGGTGCCGGTGTTGGTTATGTCCAGGCTCACGGAGACTTCGCCGCCCTGTGCAAAGGAATCCTGCGACAAGCTGAGGTTGGCATACTCGAATTGCGTATAACTCAGGCCGTGCCCGAACGGAAACAGTACAGGCGCGGCAACGGTGTCGAAGTAACGGTAGCCTACATACAGCCCTTCCCTGTACTGAACCTGGCGTCCTGTTCCGGGGAACCACTGATCCGCAAGAACGTCTGCTTGAACGAGCGGAAAGGTCTCCGCCAGCTTGCCGCCGGGGTTCAGCCGACCAAACAGCAGGTCCGCAATGGCAGTTCCCCCCGCCTGTCCCGCAAGATAGCACTCCAGCACCGCCCTGGGAGCCTCTATCCATGGCATCTCAACCGGAGCGCCGTTGGAGAGAACAACGACGGTGTTGGCGTTTGCGTCGCACACGGCCTGGATCAGTCGATCGTGCTGCTCCGGCAGCCGCATATGCTGCCGGTCGAAGCCCTCGGATTCATAGATTCCGGGTAACCCGGCGAAAACGATCACGACTTCCGCTGAACGGGCGGCGGCCACTGCCGCCTCGATCGCCTCGGCATCGAGTTCGCTCTGTTTCGGGTCGTATCCTGGCGCGTAAGCCAGCGTCGATGAGTTTCCGACGATCTCCCGGATGGCGTCATAGGCACAGTCAATTTGTGTCGGGGCCACCTGGGAGCTACCGGCCCCCTGATATCTAGGCTGTTTGGCGAAAGCGCCAACCACGGCGATACTCGATGATGGCTGCAACGGCAGTAACTGCTCGTTTTTCAGGAGCACTGAGCACTCCGCCGCCGCCCGACGTGCCAGCGCATGGTGGGCAGCCCTGTCGATGCTTGTTTCCCGTTGGGTGAGTTCCGCCCCGAGGAGGCACAGGCTGACCACCCGGGATACGGCCCGGTCAAGGTCCGGCTCAGACAACTGGCCAGCGCGAACAGCGGCAACGATCCGCTGGTCGTTTATGCCACCGCTGGCCGGCATCTCCAGGTCCAGGCCGGCGGAAAGGCCGCGCACGCGATCGTTTGCAGCACCCCAATCTGTAACCACCAAACCTTCGAAGCCCCACTCGTCGCGCAGCACCGTATTCAGCAGCCACTCGTGCTCGCTGCAATAGGTGCCGTTGACCCGGTTATAGGCGCACATTACGGTCCAGGGCTGGGCCTTCCTGACGGCGATCTCGAAGCCGCGCAGGTAGATTTCACGCAAAGAACGCTCATCGACAATGGCATCAATGAACATGCGCCACTTTTCCTGGTTGTTGACAGCATAGTGCTTGATGCTTGTCCCAACCCCCTGGGACTGGACACCCTGGATCATGGCCGCGGCCAGCTCTCCGCTCAATAACGGATCTTCGGAAAAGTACTCAAAATTCCGGCCGCACAGGGGGTGCCGCTTGATGTTCATGCCCGGGCCCAGCAGGACCGATACATTTTCCGCGACGCACTGCTCGCCAAGAGCCACGCCGATGTCGTGGATAAGGCCTTTATCCCACGAACTCGCCAGCGCACTGGCGGTCGGGAAGCAGGTAGCCGGAACGCTGGTGTTCAGCCCGACGTGATCCGAGTCCCCGGACTGCTTGCGCAGACCGTGGGGACCGTCTGTGACCATGATGGAAGGCAGGTCGAGCCGTTCGCAGGACTCCAGGTGCCAGAAATCCTTGCCGGAACAGAATGCCGCCTTTTCCTCCAGGGACATCCGGGCGACGATCGCCGCCGCCTGCTCGTGCTTGGACTTAAGTCCGCGCTCTGTCATCTATCTCGACCCCATCTGTCTCGTGGATGACCTCAGGCATCACCACCCACAGGCCAGGGCATAAGGCAGATCACTACCCGGGCTGCCCCGGGCGGATCGAAAAGCCTGTCTAGAAGTTAAACCTGACTCGCACTCCATAGTAGCGCTGAGAGGCGCGGGGCAAAGAACCAAGCAATGCCCGGGCGCCGCCATACACCTGGCGATAGTCAACAATGGTCGCACTGAAATTTTCATCGGTGAAATTGTTGACAAAGGCAGTGACGCGATAGCGGTCATCCTTGTCATTGATGCCAACGTTAAAATCCCCTACGCCGTAACTTTCATGCTCACTCAACGGACTCTGCAACAGATCAAAACTGACCTCATCCTGCCAGACATAAGTAAGGTTGAGGAAGCCGTAGAAAGGCATGCTCTCGAGCTCAAGGTGATAGTCTGCGGCAACATTCCATTTCCAGTCCGGGGAATTGGGCAACTCACCATCGTAGATGTCCTGAAGGCCATCCACACAACCCTCGGCCTCGGTCTGGCCCTGGTAGCACTGTGCGTTCTCGAAAGACTTGATGACAGCATCAATATAGGCAACATTAAGAGATAACGTAAGATTGTTGCCAATCAAGGCAATCCCCTCCAGTTCAAGGCCCTGGGTTTCGAGTTCACCCACGTTGTTCAGCGTCGTCAATAGTGAACCATCGGGATTTAATCGCGTACTCTGGGCCTGAAAATCATCGTACTCGGTATAGAATGCCGTGGCGTTCAGCTGCAGACGTTGGTCCAACATCCTGCCTTTTATGCCAATTTCATATGAATCTGAAGTTTCCGGTGCTACCGGGTTTTCGGCTTTGAACGCGTTGAAAGTTGCGGTCAGGTCGTATGCCTGTCCCTTATAGCCCTGCGCATAGCGTGCATAGACCATGACTTCATCGTTGAAATAGTGCTGCAGAGATACGTTACCCAATACCTCAGTGTCACTGTCCTTACCCGAGAGCCTGTCACTGTCGGGGACTAAAAGGTCACTGTATTCGACTGTGATTTCTTCATCATTCCAACGCAGGCCCGCAGTGACACTGGTGGCTTCGTTAAAACGCCAGGTTCCCTGGCCAAACAGCGCTATACTTTCTGTACCTGCGCTACCCACCCAGTTGGAAGCGAGGGGGATACCGACTCGCAGAAATTCCCGATCGGTGTCGATATCCGCGTAGAATAAACCCAAGAGGTAATCGAAGTGCTCATAGCTGGGCGAAATAAGCCGGAATTCCTGAGAGACATAATCAGTTTCGGTTTCGCCCTCCGAATAAATTCCTCCACTTAAAACCCCGCCGGTAAACGCGCCCTGAACGTCTAGATCGGAAAGGTCTACCTCGCCAGCATCGCTGTAATCCCAATTATCATAGGCGGAAATCGAGCTCAGTGTGAATTCGCCCAGGGCCAGATTGAAGCGCAGGCTGCCACCGGAGTTATCGGTTTCATCATCAGGTGGATTATCTGCACGAATGTCTGTGTTGTCGTCCGAAGGCTTGATCCCCAGGGCCGGATCTCCTGGAACGAAACCGAAAACCCTGGCTGCGGGATCCAGTTCCCTCCAGGTAAGGGCACAACAGGTAGAGTCGGCTTCCGACCAGTATCCAATCAACAAGGCGTCCAGATTTTCGCTGATGTCCCACTGTAATTTACCGCGTACGCCTTTGGTATCTTCGCCATTAACCTCGTCGCCGTCTGTCAGGTTATCTATGTATCCGTCCCTGTCACTCCAGTAGCCAGTCAGCCGATAAGCCAGAGTATTTGAGATCGGTCCCGAAACTGACGCCTGTACCCGCTGTTCGTCATCATCGGTGGCAGTTAATTCAACTGAACCTTCAAATTCATCGGCGGGTGCTTTGGTGATAATATTCACCAATCCCGCCGAGGCACTTTTACCAAACAACGTAGTCTGCGGGCCTCTGAGGACTTCAATGCGCTCGATGTCAATCAGATTCGTCAGCGCCTGCCCGGCCTGAACCGTCGATACATCATCCAGTACCACGGCAACGCTCTGCTCAACCCCGACGCTGAACGCAACCGTACCCACCCCACGCAAATTGAAGGAGGTGGACTGCTTGCTATTACTGAAGCCCCCCCCTACGGAAAGGGAGGGTGACAGCTTTACGAGATCCTGGGTGCGGGTTATGCCAAGATTCTCAAGCATGTCAGAACTGATGGCGCTCACCGCCACCGGTATGTCCTGGGAACTCTCAGCGCGCTTTTGGGCAGTAACAATCACCTCTTCCAGAATCCTCTCCTGGGCAGAGGTGGCAACGGAAAACGATGCGGTGGAAATCGCCAGGCCGAGGGTGGTCATCAAAGAAGGAAATGAATTCTTAGCAGAAAACTTCATAGCGGTCGCCTTTTATAATAGTGACTTATATTATTGCTCTACTGAATATCCCTGCCGCTCTACCGGGAGCGCTTTTCAAGCTCGATCTATCAACACAGCCGACTGAGTACAACCATGAAGCCCCTCACTCGCTAATTACGGACAAGGGATATCAGCATGAGCGTAGCATGCACCAAATGACAGGGTAAGTCATTATTCACGAACAGACGTCCATCGACTAAACTGAATTCACCACCTAGATAATAGCAACGCAAAGGCGGCGCCATGCTACACCCCCTCATACAGACCCTGGAAAAGCCGGCCGCAATTACCATGTGGGATTTCTCGTGGCTGGAGCGGCGCTGGCCGGGGGCTGGCTATGAAGACTGGGGGCGGGCGCTGGATGAACTGAAGGAACGCGGCTACGACGCCATCCGGATTGACGCCTACCCCCACCTTGTCCATGCCGATGCGGACAAGGAATGGTTATTGGTACCAACCTGGAATCAACAGACCTGGGGAGCACCGGCAAATATCAAGGTCTCGCCCTGGCCTGCCCTGGCCGAATTCATCGAGATCTGCGCCAGAAAGGACATCAAGGTAGCGCTTTCGAGCTGGTTCCGGGGCGATGAACACGATATCCGTCTCAATATCAGCACGCCCCAAACTATGGCCGACTTATGGATGGGCGTGCTGGACCGTCTCGATGCGGCGGGTCTTTTGGACAGTATTCTCTATGTGGATCTCTGCAATGAGTTCCCGATCCCGGTCTGGCTGCCCTCGTACACACACAATATGGCGCCCGGCGCCGATCCCTTTGACTGGTGGTCGGAAGCTCCCGGAGATTTCATGAATGCCTCTATCGAACCGCTGCGGGAAAAATATCCCGCCCTTCCCTTCTGCTATTCCTTTGTCACGGGCGAAGAAAAAATGGCCGATTTCGACGCCAGCTACCATGATCTGATTGATATTCATATCTGGATGGCCGGGGCGAATAACCGTGAGTTTTACCGGCGAGTGGGATACGATTTCCAGCCGTTTGATCCCGCCGGCTATGACAACCTGGCCAAACGCGGAGAAGCTATCTACCGGGCCGATGAGGACTATTGGCTCAAGCTGCAGGCAGACAGTATTCAATATGCCGCTGATTGGTCGGTGAAGATCGACCGGCCGCTATGCACCACAGAAGGCTGGTCCGTCGTCGACTACAAAGACTGGCCGATGCTGGACTGGGGCTGGGTCAAGGAACTCACTGTCCAAGGCGTGGAAACGGCCGTCGACACAGGCCGCTGGTTCGCGATCTGCACCAGCAATTTTTGTGGCCCGCAGTTTGTCGGCATGTGGCGCGACGTGGACTATCACCAACGATTGACGAGCCGCATCCATGCCGGCGCCCTGCCAGACTGATATGCATCGCCCAGCTCAACCAGGCCGGCCATAATAAATCGCACACTATGGGTGATTCCG
>Ga0316201_10002348_pt1 | contig 13420 bp, 9 predicted proteins | sample CS6wburrow_MG_FD_204516 | JGI IMG/M metagenome (GOLD analysis project Ga0316201, IMG submission 204516) | Coastal sediment microbial communities from Delaware Bay, Delaware, United States - CS-6 worm burrow | ecosystem: Environmental > Aquatic > Marine > Coastal > Sediment | place: USA: Delaware... | reverse complement strand
GGCAGTCAGCACGCCGTCTACGTCCAACAGCACCAGTTCGATATGTTTTAGTCTATCCATTTTCCATCTGCGATGCGCTTTCAGGGGTTGACGATGCGGTGGATTGCCTTGAGCTGGATGAACAGGTTGCGGAGATCGTCCAGCGGCAAGGAGTTGGGGCCGTCGCACAAGGCCTGGTCCGGCCTGGGGTGGACTTCGACAAATACTGCGTCCGCCCCTGCCGCCACGGCCGCTTTTGCCAGCGTCGGCGCGTGCTCCCGCTGACCGCCGCTGCTCCCTCCGGCGCCGCCGGGAAGCTGCACGCTGTGAGTGGCGTCGAAGACCACCGGGCAGCCTGTTGATTGCATGATGGAAATACTGCGCAGATCCGCTACGAGGTTGTTGTAGCCGAACATGACGCCGCGTTCGGTCAGAACGATATCGTCATTGCCTACGGATCTGATTTTTTCCACAATGTTCACCACGTCCCACGGTGCCAGAAACTGCCCTTTTTTCACATTGATGGTCCTGCCGGTCCTGGCCGCGGCCAGAACGAAATCGGTCTGGCGGCACAGAAATGCCGGGATCTGAAGGATATCCAGCACCTTGGCCGCCGCGTCGAGCTGATGGATTGCGTGAACATCGGACAGGACCGGTATGGATAGGTCCTGTTTGATGCGCCCCAGCAGGTCGAGACCTTTTTCTAGACCCGGCCCTCGATAGGATTGAATAGAGGTCCGGTTGGCCTTGTCGAAGGATGCCTTGAAGACGAACGGGATCCCCAGTTCAGCGGTCAGGTTTTTAAGAAAGGCGGCAATTTCAAAGGTTGTGTGATCATCCTCGATGACGCATGGACCGGCAATGACGGCAAGGGCTGATTTGCTGCCCGCAGAGTTCGAATTTTCTTTAAATATCTTAAACATATTAAAAATTTATCCTGCACCCCCTGAAAAGTCAAGCCGCGAAACTTTGCCTTGAATTGGCCATGTGGAACTGATATGGTTCGGCGTTAACTCTTGTCATTAAGGGGGGTTGTAACCCATTGAATGCAAAAAAGAAAAGCTCGCGGACATGGCTCTGGGCACTGCTGGCCCTGTTGTTGATTGTCCCTTCGACAGTGTTGCTGGTCAAGCGCATGGAGGGGCAGCCGCCCACCATGCTATTGGATCTTAAATCCGCTGCTCTGGGCGCCAGCCAGGAGCTGACCCTTACCGTGGAGGATAATCAGACCGGAATTCGGGAAGTCTGGGTTGCACTTTACAAGGATGGCAAAGAGACCGTGCTGCTCGAGAAAGTGTTTCCTTCGGCCAATATTATCGCCGGTGGCGCCGTCCGAACGAAAACCATCACCGTTGCGGTGGATCCCAAAACCAGGGGGATCAAAGACGGCAAGGCGGTGCTTCGCCTGGTGACCCGCGACTATTCGTGGCGCAAGTGGGGCGACGGCAACCAGCGCTACGAGGAACACACGGTCATGATCGATACCCGGGCACCCGATATCGATGTGCTGGATGCCGCCCTCAATCTTTCCCAGGGCGGGGCGGGGGTGGTCATCTATACCCTTTCCGAAGAGTGCCCTACCAGCGGCGTAAGGGTGGGGGATCGGTTCTACCCCGGCCACAGCGGCCATTTCAAGGATGCCATGACCCATATGGCCTTTATCGCCCTGGCCCATGACCAGGGAAAGAATACCCCCATCACGGTGTCGGCCACCGATTTCGCCGGCAACGAGGGGACCGCCGGCGCGCCGCACCACATCAACGCCAAACGGTTCAGGCGGGACACCATCACCATCGGCAACAATTTCCTCAATGCCAAGATGCCGGAGTTCCGATCCCAGGTGAAAGCCGGGGGCGACGCCTCCCAGCTGGAAGTTTTTCTCAGTGTCAACAGCGACCTGCGGCGCCGGAACTACGAAACCATCAGCACGGCAACGGTCAAGACCGATCCCAAGATCTATTGGAAAGGTGTTTTTAGACGGCTTCCCGGGGCGGCCAATCGCGCCGGGTTTGCAGACCATCGCAACTATGTTTACGAAGGGAAACCCATTGACAAACAGATCCATTTAGGCATCGACTTGGCGTCACTGCAGCACTCACCGGTGCCGGCCGCCAACGCTGGCAAGGTGGTGTTTGCCGAACCATTGGGGATCTATGGCCGTGCCGTCATCATCGACCACGGATTCGGCCTGTTCAGCATGTACGCGCATCTCAGTCATATTGCCGTGGCGGTGGATCAGGTGGTGGCCAAAGGCGATATCCTCGGGAAAACCGGCAAGAGTGGCCTGGCCGGTGGGGACCACCTGCACTACAGCATGCTCGTCCACCACACCTTCGTCAATCCCGTCGAATGGTGGGACGCCAAATGGATTGAGAACAACATTCAATCAAAAATCGATGCCGCGGAATGACCCAAGGAGCGAAACCGAATGCCCAAGTCTAAAGTCCAGAAGAGTTTTCAAGAGATCAATGACAAGATTCGGCGGGGCGACGTTGTCGTCGTCACCGCCGAGGAGATGATCGATATTGTCAAGGATAATGGCCCCAGAGAGGCTGCCCGGCAAGTGGACGTCGTGACCACCGGCACATTCGCCCCCATGTGTTCATCGGGGGCCTTGATCAATTTCGGCCACAGTGCCCCCGGCACCAAGGCGTCCAAGGTGTGGCTCAACAAGGTTCCTGCTTACGGTGGCCTGGCCGCCGTGGACACCTACATCGGCGCCACGGAGCCGTGCGAGGACGATCCGCTGAACAAAGTCTATCCCGGTGAATTTTCCTACGGTGGAGGGCACGTCATTCAGGACCTGGTGGCCGGCCGAGAGGTATATCTCAAGGCGGAAGCCTACGGTACGGACTGCTACCCCAACCGTTTATATGAAAAGAAGCTGGTGCTCGATACGCTTCCCAATGCGGTGCTCTGCAACCCACGCAACGGCTACCAGAATTACAATGCAGCCATCAATACGCTGAAGCGGACCATCTACACCTACATGGGCACCCTCAAACCCAAAATGGGGAATGTCAATTACTGCAGTGCCGGTCAGTTGAGCCCCTTGTTCAACGATCCCTATTTCAAGACCATTGGACTGGGCACCCGCATTTTCCTCGGCGGCGGGATCGGATACGTGACCTGGAACGGCACCCAGCACAACCCCCGGGTAGACAGGGCTGAAAGTGGTACCCCCCTGCGGCCGGCCGGCACGCTGTGGGTAATGGGGGATCTGAAACAAATGGACCCACGCTGGTTGGTGGGGGTTTCCATCCAAGGATACGGCTGCTCGCTGTCCGTTGGCCTCGGCATTCCCATTCCGGTTTTGAACGAAGATATCGCCCGGTATACGGCCGTATCGGACGAAGCGATCTATACCCAGGTGGTCGATTACGGCGCAGACTATCCCAAGGGCCGGTCCCGAAGCCTCGCCCAGGTCAGCTATGCCCAATTGCGAAGCGGCAGCATCGAATTGAATGGCGAAGCCGTGCCAACGGTGCCGCTGTCCAGTATGGTGCGCGCCCGGGAGATTGCCGATACCCTGAAGTCATGGATTGCAGAGGGAACGTTTCAATTGGGGGAACCCCAGATGCCCCTTCCCGCTTGAGGAACCGGGCAAACCGAGGGCGTCATGGCAGCCACATTGCGTGCGTTCATTGCAATGACAATCCCTGAAGAGATCGTGGCATCTCTTGCCGGATTGCAGCGGTCCATGCGGACCAAGGGATTGAAAATTGGATGGGTTCGGCCGGAGAATATCCACCTGACCCTGAAATTTTTAGGCGATATTTCTGAAACCGCCGTTCCCTCCGTTGCAGGGGCGCTTGGTGGCGCCGCGTGCGGGCTTCCTCCGGTTTCGCTCTCGGTCCGGGGGATGGGCGTATTCCCAAGGATCAAGCGGCCCCGGGTGCTCTGGGCCGGATTGGGTGGTGACATAGCGGGGTTGCGGCAGCTTTTCGGCCGGGTTGAAGCGGCCCTTGAACCCATCGGTTGGGTGCCGGACCGGCGGGGGTTCAAAGCGCATTTGACACTGGGGCGCATTCGAAAACCCATCGATGGGCAGCAGTTGACCAAAGTGCTTTCGGAGGTGGGAGGATATGCCCCCATCGCGTTTACGACCCGGCGAATGGTCTTGTATAAAAGCGATTTGCGGCCCGAAGGCGCCGCCTATACACCGCTGTCCGAAATTTTTCTGACGACTGAATGATGTGGAATTAACCCTTGCCCAGCTCAGTTTGTGAATTGCGGCCAACCTGAACAAGATCCGCTGTTGGTGCAAGTGATTCCGGGGCCATTTTCTGAAGATGCAGGAGGCAATATGAGTAAATCAGTGGACAAGACCAAAGCCGTCGATTCGGCCATGAGTCAGATCGAACGCCAGTTCGGTAAAGGGTCTATCATGAAACTGGGAAGCCGGCCCATCGTCAACGTCCCGGTGATTTCGAGCGGGTCCATAGCCCTGGACCGCGCCCTGGGAGTCGGTGGGCTGCCCCGGGGCAGGGTGATTGAGATATACGGCCCCGAGTCATCCGGAAAGACTACCCTGGCGCTCCACGCCGTGGCCAACGCGCAGCAGCAGGGTGGCATAGCGGCCTTCATCGACGCCGAGCATGCCCTGGACGAAGGCTATGCCAGGAACCTGGGGGTCAATTGTGACGAACTGCTCGTTTCCCAGCCGGACACCGGAGAACAAGCCCTGGAAATTGCCGACATGCTGCTACGCAGCGGCGCCATCGATGTCATCGTGATCGACTCGGTGGCGGCCCTTGTACCGCGGGCCGAGATCGAAGGGGAAATGGGGGATTCCCACATGGGGCTGCAGGCCAGGCTCATGTCCCAGGCCCTGCGCAAGTTGACCGGAACCATTGGAAAGACCAACACCAGCCTGATTTTCATCAACCAGATCCGTATGAAGATCGGAGTTGTCTTTGGAAATCCGGAAACCACTACCGGTGGCAACGCATTGAAATTCTATGCTTCGGTTCGATTGGATATTCGACGCATCGGGGCGATTAAAAACGGGCCGGATGTGGTGGGCAACAGAACCCGCGTCAAGGTGGTCAAAAATAAAATGGCCCCACCATTCAAGGAGGCAGAATTCGATATTATGTACGGCGAGGGCATCTCCATCGCCGGCGATCTGCTCGATATGGGGGTAGCGTCTGAAATCGTGGACAAAAGCGGGGCATGGTACTCCTTTGACGGGGAGAGGATAGGGCAGGGCCGGGAGAACGTGAAAAGCTTCCTGAATGACAACCCCGATATTTTCGCCACTCTGCAGGAGCGGGTGCGGCAATCCGTGGGGATAGGCGGCAAACCCGACGAGAAAGAAGAACAGGCCGAGGCAAAATGACTCAGCAGAAGCTGCAGTACGCCACTCGGTGGATCCAAGCAATGGAGCACACATCATGACAGGTAACCAAATTCGACAGCTTTATCTGGATTTTTTTGAAAAACACAACCACCGTGTGGTGCGCAGTTCCTCGCTGGTGCCCCAGGATGATCCGACATTGCTGTTTACCAATGCCGGCATGGTGCAATTCAAGCGCACGTTTCTCGGTGAAGAGAAACGCGATTATGCCCGGGCGACCACCTCCCAGAAATGCGTCCGCGCCGGCGGAAAGCACAATGATTTGGAAAATGTGGGCTACACAGCCAGACACCACACCTTCTTCGAGATGCTGGGCAACTTTTCCTTCGGGGACTATTTCAAGGAAAAAGCCATCGATTTCGCCTGGGATCTGATGACCAACGGCTATGGCCTGCCGGCAGATAAACTGTATGCCTCGGTGTTCACCGACGACGACGAAGCCTACGACTTGTGGCACCAGCGCATCGGTATTCCCGTTGACCGCATGGTCCGACTCGGGGAGGAAGAGAACTTCTGGGCCATGGGGGACACAGGCCCCTGCGGGCCCTGCAGTGAAATCCACCTGGACCGCGGCGAAGCCCATGGTTGCGGGGAGCCGAACTGTGGTGTCGACTGCGAATGCGACCGCTTTCTGGAGATCTGGAACCTGGTGTTCATGCAATTCAACCGCGATGCCTCGGGAGAGATGACGCCGCTTCCCAAACCCAGTATTGACACCGGCCTGGGGCTGGAGCGTCTGGCTTCCGTTTTACAGAATGTGGAGACCAATTTCGACACCGATTTGATTCGTCCCATCATTGCAAGAACGGAAGAACTCGCTGAAAAAGCGTTCGGCCGGGATAACGCCGTCGATGTGGCCATGAAAGTCATTGCCGACCACAGCCGAGCGGCGGCATTTCTGGTGGGCGACGGTGTTCTACCCTCCAATGAAGGCCGCGGCTATGTGTTGCGACGCATCATGCGCAGGGCCATCCGTTACGGCCGGAATATCGGTCTGACCAAACCCTTTCTCGGCCGGACCGCCGCGTCGGTGTTCGACATCATGAAGCCGGCATATCCCGATTTAAAGGATTCGGCCGCCTTTATTCTCAACGTGATCGAAAACGAAGAACTGCGGTTTTCGGAAACCCTGGACACCGGTCTTAAACTGCTCAACGATTCCCTTGCGGAACTGCGGGCAGCCGGCAAGCAGAACGTGCCCGGCGACCTGGTGTTTAAGCTCTACGATACCTTCGGGTTCCCTGTGGATATCGTTCAGGACGTGGTGCGCGATACCGGGATGGGCATCGACATGGGCGGCTTCAACCAGCAGATGGAGGCCCAGCGCGAGCGCAGTCGCTCCAAGGTGACGTTCACCGGAATCGGGGATGCCTACAAAGCGCTGTCGGCCGAGGCGGTCAAATCGGAATTTAAAGGATACGATACCCTCAATCTCGATGCCGAGGTGTTGCTGCTGGTCCAGGGCGGCCAAAAAGTCCAGTCAGCCGAGAGCAACCAGGAAGTGGAAGTGGTGACCACGGCGACGCCGTTTTACGGTGAGGCCGGCGGCCAGGTAGGCGATCAGGGGGTCATTCTTGCCGATGGCCTGGTGGTCGACGTCAGCAGGACTGTCAAGGACCCCACGGGGATCATTATTCACCAGGGCAGGGTATCCACCGGTAGGATCGAGATCGGACAAAAGGTTTTGCTCCAGGTGGATGCGGAGAAGCGTCAAGCCACAGCCATCAACCACACTGCCACGCACATCTTGCACGGTGCCCTTCGGGAGGTGCTCGGGGATCATGTCAAGCAGGCGGGCTCCCTGGTGGCGCCGGACCGGCTGCGATTCGACTTTACCCATTTTTCGCAGGTATCCCTGGATGAAATCGAGCGCATTGAAGCCATCGTTAACGCGCGCATCCGCGTCAATGCCCCGGTGCACACGGATGAAATGGACGCCGAAGCGGCCCTCTCATCCGGTGCCATGGCGCTTTTTGAAGAGAAATACGGTGACCGCGTGCGGGTGGTGGGTTTGGCCGACTTCAGCAAGGAGCTTTGCGGCGGCACGCACACCCGCCAAACCGGCGATATCGGTCTGTTCAAGATTGTCTCGGAAACCAGCGTGGCGGCAGGCGTCCGACGCATCGAGGCGATGACCGGGCAGAGCGCGCTGGCGCACATTCAGCAGCTGACCCGTGTCTCCGTGGAGGGCGCCCACCTCCTTCGCACCAAACCGGAGGCGGTTGTGGCCCGTATCGAGCAGCTGCTGGCCTCACAAAAAGCAGCGGATAAAGAAATGGAACGGCTCAAGGCCGCCCTGGCGGATGCCAAAGCCTCCAGTGGAGATGATGCCGTGCGGACCATCAACGGTGTCGCGACCGTCATTCAGAAAGTGGCTGTGGACAAGCCTGCCGCGCTGAGGGATCTTGCCGACCGATTCAAGGACCGGATCAAATCGGGTGTGGTGGTGCTTGGAAGTTCAACCGGCGGAAAGGCGCTGTTGATTGCCGTGGTATCCAAAGACCTACTGGGCCGCTTCCATGCCGGCAATATCATCAAGGAATTGGCCGCTGTCGTGGGCGGTGGGGGCGGCGGCCGTCCGGACATGGCCCAGGCCGGAGGGACCCGGCCGGAAAATCTTGACCAGGCCCTTGAAAAGGCCAAAGCCATTATCGCGAACCAATAGACGAAGAGCGCGCCACCTCAAAAAAGCGACGGCCATTGAAGTGGCCGTCGCTTTTTCGTTCACCCCACCCGTAGATGCGGTTTAAGCTTCTTTGACTTTCAGGGCCACCTCGATGAACATCTCGCCTTTGTCCAGAATGCAAGGGATGGTGATGACCGGCACGCCGGTGGGATAACTGACCTTGTGTTTGCCAACCACGACACTGGGAACGGAAATGGAGTTGTCGCTGGTGGGAAACTCGGTTTTGGCGTTGCCGGCGATCATATTGGCTATTTCGCCGATGGCATCCGTGCAGACGTCATCCATTTCGGTGACGGTTTCGCCGATGAGGACAGACACCAGCTGATAGGCGATTTCATGGGTCAGGCTGATGACCACCGATCCGGACACGTTACCGGAAACGCCGATAATGCTGCTGATTTCATGGGGCGGAACTTCGCTTCCCTTTTTCAAGGCCGGCTTGCCCAGTTTGAAGGGAACTTCAATCATGGTATCGAAAATATTTTTCGCGGCAACGACAAATGGCTTGATATAGCTTGGATCGATCATTCCCAGTATCCTCAAATAGTGTCTATTTTTTGGTTAATGAAAATCACATGCTAAAAGCGAGGCCGCTTTATATCTATAGCGGCACGGACCCGCTGCGTGTCTGCATCCCAGGCCGAGAGTACCATCGGCAATATTGTGTCGAACTTAAACCTGATGTTTCGAATTTTCAGTCTGCCGGGTTCCCGTTCCATCCCTCGGTCGTCCATGCCATTACAAAGCGCAGCAAGAGACCTGCACCCCACTGGCGGAGGGGGTTCCCTGCAGGCGCTAATCAGCTCCAATGGAACGGGTCGGTCAAGGCTCCTTTTTGAGCACATCGATCATGGAAAACACCTTCCCCCGGATGTTGGCCGCCATCTGGCGCGAAAGGAACAAAACCGCATCCATGGTTCCCTCACAATAAATGCGACGCCCGTTGATGTTGTGGACAAACTCAAATTTGACACTATCGTCGGGTGAAATCAGCGTGTAGGTGTGCCAGCCATGCCCTTTCAAGACATTGGCCGGGACACCCCACATGTTCTGCTGGCGCTCCGGGTCGCGCTCCTTTTCGATACGATCCACTGTAAAGTCCACCCCCAGTTGGTTAAAATAGCCTACCATGGCTTTGGCGGTGCCGCTGGTGTCGGCTTTGCCGGCTTGGTGACTTTCCCGGACCGTCAAGCGGTATCCTTTGAAAAGGCCCGGAAAGTGCTCTGCGGCATGGGCCATCATGGCTTGGAACCCAACGATTTGTTTGGCCATATTGGGTGCGATGACGGCTACGGTGGTAGAGTCTGCGACGGTCTGTTCCAGTAGCTGGCGGTCTCCTCCGGTGGTTCCCATGACAAAGGGCAGATCTTGCTGGCAGAAAAAGACTGCGTTGCTATTCACTGCTGAGGGGTGGGTAAAATCCACGCAAATAAAGCGCCCGTGTTCGGCTTTGATGGCGGTCATGGCCTCGTCGCGATGGCCCGGTCTGGCCAGTTCTATGGATTCCGATCCGATATGGCAGTGGTTGATATCGATCTCCGGTCCGGTCAATGAGTAGGGCAGTACGGTGAAGCGCGGATCGTCAATGGCTGCTGCCGCAATCACTTTGGACACATTTCCAGGTAACCCATTGATCATGATGGGAACAGGTGTCATTCGGTACCTCCTTTATCCTGAGTAAGGGGTGGACGCTGCCGGCGACGTTCCATTCCGCCGGGAGTCTCAGGGGCGCAGCGCTCCGATAGGGTGCGAGCCAGCTGTTTCAATTTGGGCCAATCATCGTCCTCGAATCCGGCGAGCGTTCGGTTCAACTGTTTTACAGCCACGGGCACGTGGTCAAGAAATTGAGTCTTTCCCTTGGTGTTGCCCAAAAAGGCGAATGCGCCCAGAATCTGGAGATTGCGGGACAGGGCGCAAGACGCATAACCGTTCCTGAATCCGCTTGGATCAATTTTATACTGGCTCAGGGCATCGGCGCAATAGCCCACTAGATCATCTTGGAGATCCGGCCCTAAAGCGACATAAGGATCAATCAGCAGGGAAGCCAGGTCATACTGCAGGGGGCCGATCCGACCGCCTTGAAAGTCAATGAAGCGAACATCCTGCTCTCTCACCATAATGTTTCGGGATTGGAGATCCCGGTGCATGAACCCGGTGGTGGCGATCTGCGAAATGTGGTCTGCCAACCGCTGAAATTCGTCGGCCAACGCCTCGAAGGGGACATCCAGGCCAAGGTGCCCCCAGACAAATGCATCGATAAAATAGCGGCACTCATTTTCCAGAACGACCTGGCTGTCGAATCGCGGGGTCTGATAGGTCCAGTTCGGGTCAAAGGTGTGCATCCCCTCGATGGCCATGGCCAGCCACTGGTCGATGACCCGCCGGTAGAGCGCCCTGGCCTGCCGTGCGTCCGAACGGACCATCACATGCTGCAGGTGCCGATCTCCCAAGTCCTCCAGGAATACCAGTCCGGCGCAACGGTCATACAGATGGATCCGGGGGACGGCCAGGTTCAAGGCTTGCAGGTGCCGCCCAATATCGATGTAGGCGTCCACTTCCTGGCGTTCCAGGCCCCGGCGAAGATGGTGATCTGCCATGATCAGGGTGTGGCCCCCTGCCGACAGACGATACCACTGCCGGTCCGAGCCGTCTCCGTGAAGCCGGTGGCGTTGGACTGGCTCCGCCGGCTTGTGACCGAAGGCTTCGCGAAATGCCAGCGGCGCCATGGCCGTATAAGCGGCATCCCGGTATCGGGAAGGGGTGCCGATGTCCTGCCAGTAGTGGTCGCGGACCTGATAGGCTCGGATTTTTTCGCCCGCAGCGATCATGGCCGAATAGGCATCGATGATATGGGCCGGTCCGCTGTCGGGAAGAAAATCGAGAATCCGTCCATCCATCACATGGATGCCTGTAAACGCCAGTCCCGACTCTGTTTCGGGGGAAGCAAAACCGGTGACGAAGCCGTTTTGAACGGTCACGGTGTTGAATTCGGCGCGATGGTGCATCACCATGGTGACCGCATGGTCGTGGCTGCAGTGAAATCGATGCACCGTCCCCGGGTCGATGGAGGTGACGATATCGGCGTTGATCACCAGCAGGGGGCCGGGGGCCCATTGGTCCGCCAGATTGCGGATGCCGCCGCCGGTTCCCAGTATATCCGGCTCGTGGCGCAGAACCACGGGGACACTGAAGGCGCTTTGGTCGATGAATGCTTCGATTTGCCGGTGATGATGGTGCGTATTGACCAGGATCCTTTGAAACCCGCTGGCGATCAGTTGTTCGATGACCAACGCCAGTAAAGGACGCTGATTGATGGTAAACAGCGCCTTTGGTCTATCCTTTGTATAGGGCCGCAGTCGTGTGCCGAGCCCTGCGGCCAGAACGATAGCCGTCATGTTTGGATTCATTGCCATAGGCAGGATCCCAACCTATCTAAATCAACTGCAGGTAGCGTCGAATGAGGTCCGCGTACTGATCCAGTACCTCGGCATCTTCGGACCCCTTTACCTTGTGGGTGGAGAAAAAACTGATGCCGTTCTGGTAGTTGATTTTGGAAAGTGACTCAGCCAGTTCTATCTTCCTGTTTTTCAGCATGGTGCTGCCGATGGATTGGATCTTTTTGATGTGGTCTTTATCCTTTGCCTTTTCCCGCGGCGTCTTTTTGAAAAAGTGCAGCACCACCCAGTAGGATTCAAAATAGGTTCGCAGAAAACGGGCATACAGCTTGAGCTTGCGCAGGCCGGAAGAGGTAATTTGGTAGGTGTCCGGCAAGCTTTGATGGGGCATCAATATGGCATCGTCAATGAAGCATTTGAGGTTTTTGCGGACGAGTAATTCCGGTGATTTATTCATGTCGTAGGCGAATTCATACTTGAAAAAATCCTGCAGGAAGCGGAAGCGGTCGTGCAGGTCGGCGGCGGAGAACTGGAAGGCATCCTTTTCGAGGATGGTCAGCGCCGTGAAGGCCGCCGGCACAAAATGGGCAACGCAATTGTTTTTATAATACTCCAACTGGAGGCGCTTGCCGGCGGGCAGCAGATATTGGGCAATTTCTGCGGGCAGCGACTTTTCGCCCGAGGGGCGTTCGATGAGTTTCCGGCTTAGATAATTCTCAATGGCCTGTTCGCAGGCCCGTCGATGGTCGATGAGCAGCGTGTCCGTCAATTTTGCCTTGAGGGAAAAGAGCAAGGTGCTGTAGATTTCGATAATATCCAGGATATCTTCGGCGCTGAACCGTTTCGTCGGGCAGTTGAGAATCGCGGCGGCTGCCAGGGCATGGGGTGTGACCATGCTCACCTGGTCGATGGCGTTGATGAGGCGCCAGCCCAGATTACGGCACAATGCGTTCTGGGTCTTGTTGGTCATCTCACTAAGGCTGCCGCCAAATTCCTGGGCCACCTCATTCAGGGAGAGCGGCTCATGGAAATTGATGTAAATTTTCCCATAACGCTGTTTGAGGAATTTTCTTGCCTTGAAGACCTGTAATAGGGTTTCGGGCTCTTTCTTTCCGCCTTCGATCTCGTGCAGGTAGGCATTTTCCTCCAATATTTGGTCGTAGCCGATGAACACGGGCACGAAAATCATATCTTCGCACGCACCGCTCTTGTAAGCGTTGAGCAGAATCGAGAGAAATCCCAGCTTGGGCATCAACAATTTACCGGAGCGGCTGCGTCCGCCTTCGATAAAGAGTTCCAGGTTAAACCCCTCCTCCAGCAATTTGTATATGTATTCGGCAAATACTTTGGCGTAGAGAATGGAGCCCCGAAATGTGCGCCGCAGGAAAAAGGCGCCGCCGGCGCGAAATATGGGCCCCAGCGGCCAGAACGATAAGTTCTTTCCCGCGGCGATATGGGGGCACGGCATATTGTGGACATAGAGGATATAAGAAAGAATCAGGTAGTCGATGTGGCTTTTGTGACATGGAACGAGCACCAGCGGGCCTCTTTGGGACATGGTTTTGACCCGCTGCAGGCCGGCTGTGTCCACTACGGTTCCATCGTACATGGTGTTGAACAGCCATCTGGCCACATGGGAAACGACACTGATAAAGAAGTGATTGTATTTGGCCGCAATTTCATCGAGGTAGCCGTCGGCCTTTTTTCGAACGGCGTGAAGGGACTCACTCTTGTTTTCCGCATGGGCGGCCATGAACTGGCGCAGCCTGTCGCTGACCAGAATGTTTTCTTTGATCTCCTCATGGGCCTTGACCACGGGGCCTGTGATGCTCTGCCGGTGGCGGTTGTGCTGCCAGAGCAGCTGCCGCCGCAGCCTGAGGGCCTGATATTCCGGGGTGCTGCCGGCCGACTCGGGGCTCGCGATGAACTGCTGAAGGTCAACCGGCTGGGAGATCTCCACAAAGACTTTGCCGGGGCGGCGGAATAAAATAAAGAGCCTGC
>Ga0316201_10002346_pt1 | contig 13433 bp, 9 predicted proteins | sample CS6wburrow_MG_FD_204516 | JGI IMG/M metagenome (GOLD analysis project Ga0316201, IMG submission 204516) | Coastal sediment microbial communities from Delaware Bay, Delaware, United States - CS-6 worm burrow | ecosystem: Environmental > Aquatic > Marine > Coastal > Sediment | place: USA: Delaware... | reverse complement strand
TGGCGTAGTACAGTTGTGCCACGTCCCGCGCCATCGTGCGCACGCGCAGGATGTAGCCCTGGCGCTCGGTCACCGATATCGCGTGGCGTGCATCGAGAAGGTTGAAAGCGTGTGATGCACGCAGCACCTGCTCGTAGGCAGCCAGCGGCAGGTCGGCGCCAATCAGCTTCACGCACTCGGACTCGCAGGTGTCGAATTCACGGAACAGGGCATCGACGTCGGCGTGGTCGAAGTTGTAGGCCGACATTTCCTTCTCGTTTTGCAGGTAGACATCGCCGTAGGTGACCGTGCCGGTGGGCCCCTTGGTCCACACCAGGTCGAAAATACTTTCGACGCCCTGCAGGTACATGGCAATGCGTTCCAGACCGTAAGTCAGTTCGCCGGACACCGGCCGGCAGTCAAGGCCGCCGACCTGCTGGAAGTAAGTAAACTGCGTGACTTCCATGCCGTTGAGCCAAACCTCCCAGCCAAGACCCCAGGCGCCAAGCGTCGGCGACTCCCAGTTGTCTTCCACAAAGCGCACGTCGTGGGTCAGCGTGTCGAGTCCGAGCGCGCGCAGGGAGTCGAGGTACAGATCCATGATGTCCGGCGGTGACGGCTTGAGCAGCACCTGGAACTGGTAGTAATGCTGCAGGCGGAAGGGATTGTCGCCGTAGCGGCCGTCCGTCGGGCGCCGGCACGGTTGCACATACGCGGCGTTCCACGGCTCCGGGCCGATGCTGCGCAGGAAGGTGCCCGGATGAAAGGTGCCCGCGCCCATGGGCTGGTCCATCGGCTGCAGAATGACGCAACCGCGCGAGGCCCAGTAATTTTGCAGCGCAAAAATCAGGTCCTGGAAGGTGGCGGGGGAAGTCGGCAGCGCCGCATCGGGTTCTTGCGCGGTCATGCGCGTGGCTCCTTATTAATCTCGAACAAACAATCCGCAAACAGCGCGCCAGTATAGCGATGAGTGCGGCGATGGGCCACGCGCGGATCCAGCGGTGCCGCTGCCGGCGCTGCACCGTCGTCTGGCAAGCGAATGCACCAAACAAAGGCATTTTGCAGACAATCTGCACTATACTGGTGCATACTGGCTTATCGTGAAACAGTTTTTGGTATACAAATCAACCTACTAGCTTGTGGCACGCATCCTGCAGTGCATTGTTAAATGCCGCAGCTGTGCGCCGCCACGATGCATCTTCGTGATGGGGCACGGCTGTGGCGTCCTACTTCTTACAAAACCTCGGAGCAAATGAACATGTCATCCCCGGATATTCTCAAGCGGATCAAAGAAGACGAAATCAGGTTTGTGGATTTACGCTTCACTGACACCAAGGGCAAGGAACAGCACGTCACGATGCCCTCGCATCAGATCGACAAGAGTTTCCTCGAAGACGGCAAGATGTTTGACGGTTCGTCGATCGAAGGCTGGAAGGGCATTAACGAATCGGACATGATCCTGATGCCGGACGAGTCGACCATCGTGCGCGACGTTTTCTCCGAGGAGCCGACGCTGAACATGCGTTGCGACGTCGTCGAGCCGGCAACCGGCCAGGGCTACGAGCGCGACCCGCGTTCGCTAGCCAAGCGCGCCGAGGCGTACCTGAAGTCCAGCGGCATCGCCGACACGGCGCTGTTTGGACCGGAAAACGAATTCTTCGTTTTTGATGACGTGCGCTGGGAAGACCGCATCGGTCACTCCAGTTTCGCGATCGATTCGGAAGAAGCCGGCTGGAACTCCACCAAGACCTACGCAGAGGGCAACATCGGACACCGTCCGGGCGTCAAGGGTGGTTATTTCCCCGTGCCCCCCGTCGATTCGTTGCACGACCTGCGCTCGGCGATGTGCCTGGCGATTGAAGACATGGGCGTCACGACCGAGGTGCACCACCACGAAGTGGCTACGGCCGGTCAGTGCGAAATTGGCACCCTGTTCAACTCGCTGGTCAAAAAAGCCGACGAAGTCCAGGTCTTCAAGTACTGCGTACACAACGTCGCGCACGTCTACGGCAAGACCGCGACCTTCATGCCCAAGCCGCTGGTCGGCGACAACGGCAACGGCATGCACATCCACCAGTCGCTGGTGAAAGACGGCGTTAACCTGTTCACCGGTGACGAGTACGGTGGCCTGTCCGAGACCGCTTTGTACTACATCGGCGGCATTATCAAGCACGCGCGCGCGCTCAACGCCTTCGCCAACGCCAGCACCAACAGCTACAAGCGCCTGGTGCCAGGTTTCGAGGCACCGGTGAAACTTGCCTACTCGGCACGCAACCGCTCCGCGTCGATTCGCATCCCGTTTATTGTCAATCCCAAGGGCCGTCGCATCGAGGTGCGTTTCCCGGATTCCACCGGCAACCCTTACTTTGTGTTCGCGTCCATGCTCATGGCGGGGCTGGACGGCATCCAGAACAAGATCCACCCCGGCGAAGCGATGGACAAGGATCTGTACGACCTGCCGCCGGAAGAGGCAAAGGAAATCCAGGAAGTCGCGTTCTCGCTGGACGAAGCGCTCGCTGCCCTGTCGCACGATCGCGAGTTTCTCAAGGCCGGCGGCGTGTTCACCGACGATCTCATCGACGCCTACATCGAGCTCAAGGGCGAGGAAGTACAGCGTCTGCGGATGTCCACGCATCCGGTCGAATTTGACATGTATTACAGCCTCTAAGCGATTGAAATGGGACGGGAGTCGGAATTTTCGGCTCCCGTCTTGGTCAAATCAGGTGAATACGGCTACCATCCACGACTATGAGAATCCCGTTCACCCTGGTGCTCGGTGCGTTACTGCTGACCTGTTGGTCCGCCGGCGCCCAGTCCACCTCATCCAAAACGACGAAGACCTACCGCTGGGTGGACGCCGAGGGTGTGGTGCATTTTTCCGATTCGCCAAGGCCGGGAGCGAAAGACCCGACGCAGGACGAATATCTGCTCACCACGCCCAACGTGGTGCAGTCACGCGTACCAAAGAGCACAACGCGACGCTCAAAATCGAGCGATGTGCCGCAGGACACGCCACCGGCCACCGGCTACCAGGAGTTCAAGATCGTAGCCCCGGGCGACGGCGACACGCTGTGGAACATCGGCGGCTCGCTCAATGTCGGTGTGCAATCGACGCCGTCGCTGCGCGATGGGGATGGCGTGGTGATTTGGCTCGACGGCAAGCAAATGACGCCGCAACCGATCCGCAGCACGTCGATCACACTCAGCGAGGTCTATCGCGGCGAGCACGTCATGATGGCGGCCATTCGCTCCGCGGACGGCGCCGACATGATCAGCAGTCCGTCGATCCGTTTCGTGGTGCAACAGAGCACGGTCAACTAGCCCAATTTGTTTGGCGGGCGGGTACCTGACGTGCCCGTTTCATCCGCAGACACCACACCCACTCTTGCCGAGGTATTCGATACGCTCGCCGGCGGCGTGGTCCTGATCGATGCGCACGACCGCATCGAGCTGGTCAACGCATCAGCCGAACGTCTGCTGCACACCACGCGTACCCAGCTCGACGGTCGCGGGCTGTCCAATGTATTGCGCAACGCCGATACGCTGAAGGCCCTGTGCCAGCGCGTCAAAGGCGATCGCGTCGCGCTCGCGCTGCGCAATTTCCAGGTGCACCCGGTCGGCAACACCATGCCGACCGTGCACGTTGACGTCGTGGCCTCTCCCTACGGTAAAGACCGCGTCCTGCTCGAAATCCAGGACACGGAAATGAAACTGCAGATCGACAAGGAAAATCGCCTGATCGAACAGCGCGGTATTGGTCGCACCATGGCACGTCAACTTGCGCACGAGATCAAGAACCCGCTCGGTGGCCTACGCGGCGCCGCGCAACTTCTGGCGAAAAAGCTCGACCAACCGGGCCTGACCGACTACACCGACGTGATCATCCGCGAGTCCGACAGGCTGGTGAACCTGGTCAATACGATGCTCGGCCCCACCGGGCCTACTCAACATCGCTTCACCAACATTCATCGCGTGCTCCAGCATGTTAAGCGGCTGCTGGTCGCGGAGTCCTCTTCGGACGTACGGATCGTCGAGGATTATGACCCGAGCCTGCCGCTGGTGAGCATCGATGCCGATCGCGTCATCCAGGCGTTGTTGAACGTGGCGCGCAATGCCCTGCAGGCGATCGATGGCAATGGCACGGTGACTCTGCGCACCCGCGCGATCAGCGGATTTACCATCGCCGAACAACGTCACGCGCTGGTGCTGCGCATCGACATAAGCGATACGGGTCCGGGCATTGACGACGCGCTGCGCGACCAGCTCTTTTTTCCATTGGTGACCAGCCGCCCCGACGGCACGGGGCTGGGCCTGGCCGTGGCCCAGGAGCTGGTGAGCCAGCACGGCGGCCTGATCGATATTACCGGCTCGGCGCCAACGACTTTTAGCCTGTACCTGCCTTACCTGCGTCGTGACGCAGAGCATGGAGAATCAACATCATGAATCCTAAAGACATCGCCGTGTGGCTGGTTGACGACGACGCCTCCATCCGCTGGGTGCTGGAACAATCCCTGCGCGATGCCGGTATGCAACCCACCAGCTTCGAAGGCGCCGCCAAGTTTTTGCGCGCGCTCAAGCGTGGCCGCCCCGACGTCGTGATCACGGACATTCGCATGCCGGGAATGACCGGCCTGGAATTGCTCAACCAGCTTCAGCTTAGCGATCCCGACCTGCCCGTGATTGTCACGACGGCCCACAGCGACCTGGACAACGCGGTGGACTCCTACCAGGCCGGCGCGTTCGAATACTTGCCCAAGCCATTTGATGTCGATGAAGCCGTCGACCTGGTGCGGCGTGCCGCCAGCCGGCATGTTCGTACCGCGCAGCCGGTCAACGGACCGATGCAGCTGTCGAACATCATCGGCAAGGCGCCGGCGATGCAGAACGTTTACCGCGCCATCGGTCGCCTGTCCAAATCGTCGATGACGGTGCTGATTACCGGTGAAAGCGGTACTGGTAAGGAACTGATCGCCAACGCGCTGCACGAACACTCGCCGCGCGCGGACAAGCCCTGCGTAGCGCTGAACACCTCGGCTATTCCGGCGGAGCTGCTGGAGTCGGAGCTGTTCGGCCACGAGAAAGGCTCGTTCACCGGTGCGGATCGTCAGCGCATCGGTCGTTTCGAGCAAGCCAATGGTGGCACGTTGTTTCTGGACGAGATCGGCGATATGCCGGCGCCCCTGCAAACGCGGCTGCTGCGCGTGCTGGCCGAGGGCGAGTTCTATCGCGTTGGCGGCCAGACGCCAATCCACGTGGATACCCGCATCATCGCGGCGACACACCAGGACCTTGACGCCCTGGTCGCCGAGGGCAAGTTTCGTGAAGATCTGTTCCACCGGCTCAACGTCATCCAGATCGAGGCGCCGCCGCTACGTGATCGGCGAGAAGACATCGAACCACTGATGAACCATTACCTGGCCGAGGCGGCCGAGGAAATCGGCGTGCAGACAAAGACGCTTGCGCCCGATGCCTACGCCGTGTTGCTGAATCTCGAATGGCCGGGCAACGTGCGCCAACTGGTCAACGTGTGCCGTCGTCTCACGGCGTTGGCGCCGGGGCGCGAGATTCGGGTGCAGGACATACCCAAAGACCTGGGCCGCGGCGCCAGCGTGGACAACACCGACTGGTCGGTGCACCTGGGCCGCTGGGCGAGCACCCATCTGGACAACTCGACCGGGCCATTGCTCAATCGGGCGGTGCCGCTGTTCGAGAAAATCCTGATCCGGGCGGCACTGGCCAAAACCCGCGGCAAGCGCCAGCGGGCCGCGAAGTTGCTTGGCTGGGGTCGCAATACGCTGACAAGAAAGATCAAGGAACTCGATCTTTAGATAAAAAAACGGCGCCCTCGGGCGCCGTCTTTCCAATTGCTTGTTGCGCTCAGGCGCGTTTGCGCCTCAAGCCCAGGAAGCCGAGCAGGGCCGGCGCAAACATCAACAGCGCACCGGGTACCGGCACCTGGGTGAGCTTGCCGACGCCGCTGGCGATCGTCACGGTGTTTCCGCCGATCAAGGCCTGGATCGTCCACAGGGTCGAGCCGAAGTTCAGGCTCAGCGTGCTGCCGGGCGCACCGGCGATGGCGTCGGTATGAAAAGCCATGGAGCCGCCCTGGACAGCGCCGGCGCCGTCGAGGTTGATCGTGCCGGCTACGGGTGTCGTGTTGCCGGAGTTGAAGCCAATGAACGCGCCGAGCAGGAATTGGAGATCAACTACGGCGCCGGTGCCGATGCTGCCGTTGGGGAGCACGGCATTGCCGTCCACATCGATCGAGCCGATGAAGGCATCGCCGGTGAACAGCTGAGAACCGCAAGGGGGCATGCCGGTGTCGGGGCATGACAGAACCGTGCCCTGGTAAGCAAAGCTCACCGTGTCGGCGTGGGCGGACCATCCAGTGACAAGCAAAGCGACCATTGTGGTCGCCGCAAACAGAATTCGGTTCTTCATTTAGCGTTCCCTCTGGCGTTTGTCGCCAGTTGTTATGTTGCAGGCCGGCTCCAGACCCGCGCGCTGTTAGCGCGTTCCCCCGTCTGGGATAGCTCGCCGGCTATTCTCCTGATTAGCAAGTATACAATAATCGCAGTCCAGGGGAATACCCTGAACTTTTCCGGGCGGGGTGTCTCGCCGTGCCACCGCGAAACGCTAGAAATACCTATTTTTCAATTGTATAAAGCACATCCAGGGAGTGTGCATCGGCGCTGCCGGCTTCCAGCTCCAGGCGGCTGGAAAGGCGGTAGCGCAGCAAAATGGCGCCCAGGTTCGAAAAAACACCAAATGAATAACGGATATAGAGTCGATCTGAAACCTGCTTGCCCGCCACCAGTTCGGCTGCCTCCAGGCTGTCGCCCGCCACCGTCAGCTCATCCAGGCCCAGGCCCGTGGCGAGCTGGGTCGTGAGCGGCGAGGAGCGCGACAGGCCGATCGACAGGGCTGTCTGGCTGAGTGTCTGGCCGTCGGCGCCGCTGGCGTTGACCGACGATCGCCCGAGGATCAGGTAGGACAGCGCCTCGGTCTGGGACATCGCCGGTTCGGCAAAAACATCGATCGCCGGCGCCAGCGCCGGGCCGCTGACGCGTACGCCGGCCCTGATTTCGCTGTCGCCCTCGCGAATTGTGCGCGTCGCACGAAAATCCAGTACCGGGTTGTTGATTGGGCCAGCGTAGTAGAGGTTGCCGCGATCGACGGTGAGTTTCTGGCCGTAGGCGGCGAACTTTCCGTTGTCGAGATACAGCCGGCCATTGAACAGGGGTTCCTTGCCTTCGGCGATCACCATGCCCACGTCGCCGCGCAGATCGGCATCCAGGCCCAGCGCAAAAATATGCACCTGGTCGCCGAGTTTCAGTGTGATATCGCCCTTGAGCGGCAGTGCCACGCCCTGCTCCTTGATCCGCCCATCGACCTTGATGTCGCTGGAGGTGCGCACAACGTTGGGCGGCACTTCGGCGACGCGGATTTGTGCACGCGGAATCTCTACGCTGCCGCTTAAGGTGGCGCCTTTCGCAGTGGCCTGCAGCGTCAGGTCCGGCGAGACCCATACGCGATAGTCGTTTGCGTTGAAGGCCTGGACATCGCTTCCCTTGATATTGAGATTGAGGCTGCGACGGTCATTCCACGGACTGACCACGGCGCCGGTCAGGTCCAGCGTGCCGCCGCCGGAGCTGGCGCGACCGCTCAGTTCAATGGTCGCGCCCTCGCGCCCTTCGCCGCGCAGCGCCAGGTTTTCGATCCGAAGTCCGGCATCGTCCAGGCTCAGCGCCGCCTCGTTGATTGCAATGACGCCGCGCAGCGCCGGCGTCGATACGGTGCCGGTGGCCTGGATATTCAGCGCACCGTTACCCGATACTTCGGACACGCCGTCCACCCACGCTCCCAGCCAATTGAGCTCGGGCAGCGTGGCCGCGAAAATCCCGTCGATTGTGGGATCCGCGGCGACGCCCGCGCCGGTGATGGCGAGCTTGCCGTACACGCTCAGTCCGTAGTCGCCGCGAATGTCCGCGTCCACATTGATCGTTTGGCCGGCCAGTTCGCCTGTGAGCGCGAACGTCGGCAGCGCCATGCGGCGCTGTGTATTGCCGCGCGCAAATTGCAGCAAGGTGTCGCTTTGACGCCAATCCACGTCGCCGCGCCAGTCGCCGTTTTCACGGGCCAACGTGACAGAGGCATCGACTACGCCGGACAGGCGTACGGCAACCGGCAACAGGGGCGTAAAGGTTTGCAACGGCATGCCCGATAGCTGCGCGTTGACCACGATGTCGTTGCCCAGGATGACATTGTCGACCTGCATGAAGGCGTTGACGTTGCGCCACGTGTGCGCACCGACACGTGCCGTAGTGCCTTCGACGTCGATTGGAAACGGCGCCTCGGTCGACCAGGTGCCCAGCGGCGTGACGTCGAGTTGGGCGCTGCGCACGTCTGCGTGCAGACCGGTCGCGGTTCGATTGAGTACCAGCTGTGTGTTCAGTGACGTGTCGAGCAGTTGCCAGGCGGCCGCGACGTCGACCGCCTCGAGCGTGCCGCCGAGCGACAGCTGCGCCGACCCCAGGTCGCGTTCACCCCGCGCCAGTCCCAACGCGTTGAGCTTGCCGCCGACGGCGCCGGCCGCGTCGATGTTCAGATCACCGTCGATCGCGTCGAGTACGATGTCGTCAAGTTGCAGGGTCTGGCCGTCAAGCGCAAAGCGCGCGCGCGGGGCGCGAAACGTACCGCCGACCGTGCCATTGGCGTTGAGCTGGCCGGCGAAGCGCGGATCTACCTGCGACAGGTCTGGCAGCGCCGCGTCCACGGCCAGCTCGATGTTGTCGCGGGCGATGGTGCCCGATGCAACCAGCTTGTTGTCACCGATGGCCAGCCGCAGTGGTTTGAGATTGACGCGTTGACCGCGCCGCTCGACATCGGCGCTGCCGGTCAGCGCGTAGCCGTTGAGGTCGCCGCTGACCTCACTGACGAGGGCGCGAAACTGATCGACGCCGCTGCCGCGCACCACGGCTTTGCCCGCGATGTTGCCGTTGGCCGAGGGTGAGATTAACGATGCTCTTAATTTGCGCACGCGCGTGGTCAGCTCGAATTGCAGCGCCGGCGTCAACGCGACGCTGCCCGTGAGGTCGAGGTCGAGCGCCTTACCGCGCGCGCTCGAGGCGTCGATCGTGAGCGAGCGACCCACATTGTGGGCGCGCGCGACGATCTGGGTGGAAGGAAGTTGCGCTGTCGAGAGAGTAACCTGGGTATCGATCTGGCTGGCGTCCAGCGCTCCGCTGTGATGCACGACCAGGTCGGTCAGCGTGACACCGTCGACGCCGCATTCGCCGGGACAGCGGTGGGTCAGGTCGGCCGCGGGCACGATCCTGTTCAACAAAGCCACCGTGCCGTTGCTGGACAGTCGATACGCTCCCTGCAACTGGTGCTCCAACGCCAACTCGGCCAGTGAACCCGATAGCTGGCCGCGGCCGTTGATCTGGCGTGACGCCCACGCCCAGTCGAACGCCAGATCCACCGGGACGGGATCGTCGAGCGTAACGGCGCCCGCCGCGTTCACCGCCCAGCCCTCACCGGCCACGCTGATGGCATCGACGGTCAGCAGCGTGTCGCGCCAGCTCAGTGCACCGTCCAGCCGATCGATCTTCAGCGCGCTGTCGGTCACGATGGTCGTGTTGCTCGCGCTCAGCCGATCGATGCGAATCGGTAGTGGCGCGCTCAGTCGCGGCACCGTCACAGGGCCCGGCTCGGCTGGCGCGGCGTCGGGGATGATACGGATCGTGCTGTCGGCCAACACCAGTCTCGACAGTTGCAGGTTGGTCGACAGCAGCGGACCCAGAGCGATCTCAAGTTCGATGGTACCGATCGCGACCTCGACTTTGTCGGACCGGTAACGCAGCCCGTACAACGTGATGCCGTCGGCCAGTGCGCCGCTCGAGCGCTCAACGGTGAGGTCCAGCGACAGGCTCGACAACGCACGACTCAATGCGAAAGATGTGGCTTTCTCGTTGTGCAGGACGAAAAGGACGCCCAGAGCCAGCAATGCGACCAGCAGCAATATCGCCGTCAGCGCCCGGCGTATGCCCAACAGCCAGGTGCGCCCGGTCACAGGTCGCTGCCGATTGAAAAGTGCAGGCGAACCTTGCGCTCGCGATCGAGAGGCGCGGCCAGGTCAATGCGCACGGGGCCCACCGGCGTGATACGCCGAATGCCGACCCCAACCCCGGTCTTGAAGTCGGGTCCGCCGTCGTCGAAGGCCGAACCGGTGTCAGCGAACACGGCCAGCGCCCAGCGTTCGTTCAGCCGCCAGTCCAGTTCGATGCTGGCGGTGACAAGGCGACCGCCGCCGACTACCAGCCCGTTGTCATCGAGCGAGCCGATCGATTCGTAGTTGTAGCCGCGCACGCTGTTGTCGCCGCCGGCGAAAAAGCGCAGCGAAGGCGGCAGTTCGGAGCGACTTTTTTTCGCCGTGGCGCCGACGTGCAGCCGCGCCAGCAGGCGAGAACGTTGGCTCAGCGAGCGGATCAACCTGCCCTTGGCCTCGACCTGAACAAAACTGGTGTCCGATCCGATCGCCTCGGACGTACCGCGTACGTCGAGGGCGACGCGGTAGGCATTGTCCGGGCGCGCCTGCGCGATGTCGGAGCCACGCCACCAGCTCATGCCGGGGATCAGCAGTGTGGAGGATTCGTCCTGGTCGCCAACCTTGAAGTCCTCGCGGCGCAGGTCCACGAACTGGGTCCGGAGCCAGCCGCTGTCGAGCGCGATGGTGCGTCGCGCGCCCAGTTCGAACGACGTAAATTCGCTCGTGTCGGTATCTTGATCCTCGAGCGTGGACGACAGGACAAACACGTCGCGGCGGTCGTCGCCGATGGGGATGCGGTATTCGGTGCCCAGCACCGACTGCACCGGCGATGCAATGAGCTGCCCGTTCAGCGTGTGGCCGCGCGGATTGATACGTCGGTTGCGGTAGTTGAGGCGAAAGCGCGGCCCCACGTCGGTCGCAAATCCCACGCCGCCCGTGTAGATCCTGGTCTTGGCCCCCGATAATTCTATTTTTACCGGTACCGACAGGTCTTGCGCCTGGCGCGGGTCGGCGACCACGTTGACGAAGCCGAAGTAGCCGCTTTCGAGAAAATTGCGATGCGTGGCCGTGATGTCAGCCGAGTTATAAAACGAGCCGGCCTTGATCTGCGTGAGTACGCCAAAGAGCTCTTTGGTCAGCAGGTCGCTGTCCACCGTGACCTCGCCGAAGCGGTAACGCGGGCCCGTATCGAGCGTGATGACGGCCTTTGCGGTGGCCAGATCGCTGTGCACGGTGACGCTGGATGCCTTGAAGGTTGCGTCAAAAAAGCCGCGCTGCGTGGCGCGGCTGGCCAGTCCCTGCTTGAAGCGCGCGTAGACGCCGTGGTTCACCCGGACGCCGTCGCGCAGCGGATGCTCGGCCACCAGTTTGGCCAGGACCGGATCACTGGCGCCCTCGCCCAGCAGCGTGACGCTGGCGTCACGAAACAGGGTCGGCGGTCCCGGATCGACGACGATCAGCTTGTGCCAGCAATTTTTGCGCGTTTCGCCGTCGCTAATCTCGATGTTGGAGCGGTAATATCCCAGCGCTTCGAGCGCGGCGGCAATTTGTGCCGGTGCCTTGGCGCTGAGTCGCCGTACCTGCCACGGCGGAGTATCGCAGGGCGTGTCCGACAGGCGCAGGTAGCTGCGGACATTGACGGTCTGCGTCTTGTCCAGGCCGCGTAACGTCACCTCGGCCTGGGCGGCGACGGGCAACAGGACGGCGGCCATTGCGATGAGCAGGGTTTGGAGGTGCTGGTACACCTGTCTCATACTACTGGACATGACTCATTCGGTCGCTTTCCCGACGCAAGGTTCCACTTGCTCGCAAGATCGCTGCTGCCGCTCACGGGCGCCGCGGTGAAGGAGCAGGATCTTGTCCATTTTCGCCGGCAGCTCGAGGCGCTGCGCGACGAGATTGTACGGCTCAAAGCGACCGCGGATGACGCCGCGGCGATCGTCACGCTGGACCAGACGGCGGTCGGTCGCTTGTCACGCATGGATGCCATGCAGGCCCAGGCCATGTCGCTGAACGCCCAGCGCCGGCGCGACGTTACGCTAAAGGCGATCGAACGCGCCCTGGCGCAGATCGTGGCGGACGAGTTCGGCATTTGTGTGGATTGCGACGAAGACATTGCCCTGGCGCGTCTGCGCTTCGACCCGACCGCCGTACGCTGTATCAAGTGTGCTTCGCGGCGCGAGATGCGTTGATCCGGGCACCGCAATCGAGGCTCGTTTCTAGCGCTCCCGCGCCAGGCCCTCGATAAGCACATCGCTCTTGCCTGTGTACACGTTGCCCTCGACCAGCGCGTTGCCCAGTCCCGCCGCGCGCACGGCGGTGCTGCCCGCGCAGCGCAACGTGTTACGGCGCAGCGCGACTTTGCTTGCCTTGCGCCAATCGATCTGGACGCACATCGGGTGACCGGCGACCACGTTGTTGCGGATCGTCACGTTGCGCGGCGCGCCAACCTGCGCATGGGGCATGGAGACTATGCCGGCAATGCTCGAGTCGAGCACCGTGTTGTTGAACACCATGGCGTCGGCCACGACCTGGATTGCCTCGCCGCAGCGGGCGACGTGATTGTCGTGCACGAGGTTCGGGCGGTCGCTGTTGCCGTAGACGAAAATACACGGGAAGGCGCGGCCGATGGTCGTGTCATGAATTCGGTTGTAGCGGATCACGTTGCCGCCGCTGCCGGGCTTGATCTCGATACCGTCGTTGCCGCCACGCGCGGTCGCGCGCAGGTGGTGAATGTGATTGTATTCGAACAGGCTGTCGCTGACCGTGCAGGTCGCCCTGTTGCAACCGGCATAAATGCCCTCGCCGGTGGTGGCGACGTTGCGTGACTGGCCCGAGTGATGGATGTGATTGTGACGCAGCTTCAGGCGCGTGGCGTCGCCGCTGTTGATCGTGATGGCGCTGCTGGCCGTGGCCGCGACTTCATTGTGTTCGAACGTCAGGTCGCTGCCGCCGATGAATCGTACGCCGATGCTGCCACCGAAAAAGCGCAGACCGCGCACGGTCAGGTGCGCCGAATTGACGATTTCAATGTTGTTGTGCTCTTCGCTGCGATCGGCGGGCCTGGTGAACGTTGGGTGCGCACCGTCGGCGGCCCGAATCAGGATCGGTTGACTCGGTGTGCCGCGCACTTCGATGCTGCGCGCACAGCTTTGCGTGTACACGCCGTGGTGCACCACGAGCTCGTCACCGGGCTGGAGTGCGTTGGCCATGCGTTCAAACGGTTCGTCGCAGTCGCCGCTGGCGTCATACGGGTATACGTCGAAGCGTTCCGCGTTGGCGGCAACACCAAGCAGCAGGCCGCTCAGGACCGCGACACAACGCGCCGACCAGGAAATCTTCGGCGAGCGCATCCGCGCGTCCTGTGGCGTAGATCGCAGAAAATTGGTTTTCGGATTCAAAA
>Ga0316201_10002345_pt1 | contig 13442 bp, 15 predicted proteins | sample CS6wburrow_MG_FD_204516 | JGI IMG/M metagenome (GOLD analysis project Ga0316201, IMG submission 204516) | Coastal sediment microbial communities from Delaware Bay, Delaware, United States - CS-6 worm burrow | ecosystem: Environmental > Aquatic > Marine > Coastal > Sediment | place: USA... | reverse complement strand
CAGGTCCCGGGCCGCGACTCCGGGTGGGTCGAACTGCTGCAACCGATGAAGTACGGCTTCCACCTCATCAAGCTCGATCTCTTCGTCACCCTGACCGGCCAGAATCTCCTCCAGACCGGGAACCAGATAGCCATCTTCATTTATACCGTCGATAATTGACAGGGCGATGGCCCGGTCTATGTCGGAGAATGGGGTGAGATTGAGTTGCCAAAGCAGGTAATCAAGCAGAGTGCGGGCGCTGCGGCGCTGGTTCAGGTAGTCGCTGGAGTCACCGCTATCGCGGCTGGCTGCACCCGAGGAGGGTGGCAGGGCGCTTTCGTAGACATCGTCCCAGCCGCTGTCCACCGGCAGTTCATCCGGTAGATTCCCGGACTCAGCGTTGATCTCCTTTTCGTTGTTGCTGTCGTTGTCGCCGCTGCCGGGTTTGGACTCTTCCGCCTTTCCGTTTCCCTTTCGATTCAACTCGTCCCGGTTCGCACCCTCTTCCTCGGTCTCCAGCATAAGGTTGGAATCGAGGGCCTCCTGTATCTCCTGTTTCAAGTCCAATGTGGAGAGCTGCAGCAGGCGTATTGCCTGCTGCAGCTGGGGAGTCATGGTCAGATGTTGCCCGAGGCGAAGCTGAATGGTCTGCTTCATAAAGGCTCAGTTCAATCCTGGTACGTTATTTGTATAGTTCATTGTGCCTTCAATTCTAGCCGAAATTCCGCGAGCGGATACAAATGCTTCTTTGCAGTTTTATTGCGCTGAGTCAATAAGCGCTTGATACTTTGTTTCGGCAACTTTGCCTGCTTCTTTGGCGGCTTCATAACAACTTGATTATAATAATTTTTTTTTAAATAATTAATCTCTGTTGGCGGGATTTCAATGCCTGCGGCCGTTACATGGAAAATTCGCTGCCAAGATAGACGGAGCGGACTTTCTCATCGGCCAGAACCTTTTCTGGTTCACCTTCAGTTATGACCTCACCCTCATATAAAATATAGGCTTTATCGCAGATACCAAGAGTTTCCCGCACGTTGTGGTCGGTTATCAGAACGCCAATCTCCCTGGAACAGAGTTCGTGAATAATGCTCTGAATGTCCTTTACCGAAATCGGATCGATTCCCGCGAAGGGTTCGTCAAGCAGAATGAATTTTGGCTCCATCGCCAATGCCCGTGCGATCTCCAGGCGACGCCTTTCGCCTCCGGAGAGCGACATCGCCAGATTGCCACGCAGATGGTTTAGCCCGAAATCCATCAACAGGGTGTCGCAGATTGCGACTTGTTCACCGCGCGTCAGTTCGGCGCGCGTCTCCAGCATGGCAAGGATATTGTCACCCACGCTAAGCTTACGGAAAACCGAGGGCTCCTGCGCCAGGTAACCGAGTCCCAGTCGAGCCCGGGCATGCATCGGCAGGTTACTGATATCGTTACCGTTAATAGTGACAGAGCCGCCCTCGGTTGGGACCAGGCCGGCGATCATATAGAAACAGGTGGTTTTACCCGCGCCATTGGGTCCCAGCAGGCCTACCACTTCGCCGCTTGCCACATCCAGAGATACATCGTTGACCACCGCTCGTTGGCGATATTTTTTTGCCAGATTCCGGGCGCTGAGCAGGCTCATTTTTCCCCTTTCTTTTGCGGCTGAATTGCAATGCGAACCCGCTGTTTGCCCTTGGCGCTGGTCCCCGCTTTTACCTGTCCCTTGACCCGATCGTAGGTGATTCTGTCGCTGCGAAACGTGTCCTTGCCCTGGATCATTATGGCGTCGCCAACCATGTAGATAGTCTCGCTGTCCATATGGTAATTAGCCGTTTTGGCTCGACCTTTGATAATCTCTTTGCTGTTTTCGGTTTGTTGCTGAAATTTGACCGGATTACCCTCCGCTAGAATATGGTCTGATTTTTCGCCTTTCTGAGTGAGCGTAACTTTGTCGGCGTTGAGTTTGATGCTCCCCTGGGTTACCACTACATTGCCGGTATAGATGCTCACCCCTGTCTGGTCGTTTAAATCGGCGCCATCCGCTTCAACATATAGCGGCTGCTCACTGTCGGATTCCAGCGCGTTGCAGAGGAGCGGGAAGAGCAGCAGAGGGATACAGGTCAGTCGCCGGGTCCAGTAACGGGATTGGGAACTATTCGATTTCATAACGTCCTCTCACTTTGGCGAGCAATTTTACGCGAATAGGCTCTGCAAACCAGATTTGCATGCCGGTCGACTCGATCCAATCGTCCCGGCTATTGGCGCGCGCGTCGGCGTCGGTTTCCGCGTAGTTGTTCTTCGGCTGCACCCGCAAATCGCTGGTGATGATATGCATCGGACGAATACCTGGCGCCGCAGACCGGTCAATATTCACCTTGCCCTGTAACAATACCAACTCCTTATCTCCTGATACCCAACCGGTTTCCGAGCGTATTTTCCAGGGCGGCCTGTCAGCGTCATAGATGGTCATTCTGGGCTTGCTCAACTCGGTAGTGTCATCATCCGGGAAATGAACCATTTTGTCCGCGGATAGACGTTTATCCGGTTTACCGTTCTCGTCCATGGTATCGGCAGTAAAGCGATTCAGATAATAATCCGGTGTGTGTTGCACTGCCGGCGGGTATTCGATTTCTTTCTCTATTGCCCGACTCAACCAACCGCTGCCCAATATAAGCAACAGCAGTACGCTTCCGATCAACAGATTTCTGCTGCTGGTTATCACAAATATTTTTCCAGCGCCGCTGAGAGGTTACCCTGCGCTTCCAGCAGCAGATCACACACTTCCCGGGCCGCTCCGCGACCTCCGCAGGCTGAAGTTTTCCAATGCGCATGCGCAAGCGCCAGTTTGTGGGCATCCTGCACTGCAATCGCGAGTCCGGCGTGACGCATTATCGGCAGATCGATCACGTCATCGCCAACGTAGGCGATCTGTTCTGTCTCAAGTCCAAGCTTCCGCTGAAGATCCCTGAACGCAGGTAGTTTATTCTCCTGCCCCTGGTAAATATGCTTGATACCCAGGCTCTCCATTCGCAGTGCAACCACACGCGAGTTGCGTGCGGTTATGATGCCGATCTCAACGCCCGATCGCTGCAGCATTTTCATGCCGAGGCCATCCTTGGAGTTGAACGCTTTGTACTCCTGGCCATCGTCCCCGAGAAACAGGGTGCCATCGGTGAGTACCCCGTCCACGTCAAAAACCACCAGTTTTATACGGGCTGCCTTTTCAAGTATTTCCTTCATTTGAATATTCCTTTTATACAACTCCGGCACGCAGCAAGTCGTGCATATTGATGGCGCCGATCAATCGACGCTCTTCGTCGACAATCAATAAGGCATTGATTTTATTAAACTGCATAATTTGCAATGCTTCTGCCGCCAGAAGATTAGGGGTGGCGGTTTTACAATCGGTAGTCATAAAGTCGCGCACCAGACTTCGATTAATATCGATCTCCTGGTCGAGTGTGCGTCTAAGGTCGCCATCGGTGTAGACTCCTGCCAGCCGACGCTCGCCGTCGATGATCGCTGTCATACCCAACCCCTTTTTTGTCATCTCCACCAGCGCATCCTTCAGGTGGGCCTCCGCGCTCACCGCTGGCACTTCCTCACCGGAGTGCATGATATCTGAAATATGCAACAGAAGACGACGCCCAAGGCTGCCGCCGGGGTGGGAGCGAGCAAAGTCCTGCTCGGTGAACCCTCTCGACTGCAGCATGGCGACAGCCAGCGCATCACCCATCGCAAGTGCGGCAGTGGTGCTGGAGGTTGGTGCCAGATTGAGGGGGCAGGCCTCCTGCTGTACGCCTACGTCGATGTGGACATCGGCTTCCTGGGCCAGATTTGAAGCGCTATCACCGGTCAGAGCGATTAATGGTATACCAAGCCGCTTTATTATCGGAATGATGGTCAGCAGTTCCCGGGTCTCGCCGGAATTGGACAGGGCCAGGACCACATCCTTGTCAGTAATCATGCCCAGATCCCCATGGCTGGCTTCGCCGGGGTGGACAAAAAAAGCCGGACTTCCGGTACTTGCCAGAGTGGCCGCAATTTTACCGCAGATATGCCCGGACTTACCCATTCCAATTACCACGATGCGGCCTTTGCAGGCGAGCATGAACCTGCAGGCGCGGGTGAAATTTTCCGTTATCCGATCACTCAGGGCAAGCACCGCAGCCGCCTCGTTTTTAATGACGGCCAGACCCAGTGCCTTAAGCCGATCCGACTCCTCTGTATTGGGTTTATTGTTCATACCATCTGTAGTTCAGGGGTTGACCGACGAATAACCGCACCTAGGAGCCTGTCGGACTTAGGACTGATCTACTGCGGTAACTGTTACTAATCAATGAAGAACTGCTGTTTCAGTGTGGTTTGTATGCGCTCCCCGGCACCCGCCGGTAACACATCCAGAGAGAACGTAAGCGTCTCGTTGTCGACGATTGGAAAGTCCCCGATATAGTAAATGGCAGACTCTTCGCGAATCTCGCGCAGTGGTATATCCCGGATCTGGCCAATCAGGTTGGTCGACCGGGCATTGATTCGGGCAGTGACAGCCGTGCCGGTGGTGCCCTCCTCATCCTTGATAACGCTGACATTGAGCATGCCCCTGTATTTACTGCGGATGATATTATAATTGCCCGCAATATCCGGCGTTAGAATGGCTGTCGGAAAGGCGTTGTGGTGGACTGTGTAGCCTGCTTGCCTGGTACTGTTTTCAGCTGTGGCCAACAACGACGTCAGAAGTAAAAGCGCAGCCGAAACGATTGCCGTTAGTCGAGAATTCATCGAATCTCCTTCAAAAATTGTAATTTTTTAGGATCCTGTATGCGTATCCCTTTGTTGCGGCTGTTTGCGCCGCTTTCCAGGCGCACGCTGCTGCGGCTCACACCGAATGATTTAGCCAGAAATCGCAACAGGTGCGCATTTCCCTTGCCATCCACCGGAGGCGCGGTTATGCGTACCTTATAATGGTCGCCGTGGGGCGCGATGAACTCATCCTGACTGGCGCGCGGCTGTATCCGCAGAGACAGCAGCAGGTCCCGCTGCTCCCAACGGTACCAGGATGATGTTGCGCCACTTCTCATCGGAACGGGGTACCTGTCAGCATTTGCAACGGGGGCAGTAGCAGCATTTTAAGCAGTGTCAGGCCCACCATTACGACCATAGGCGAGAGATCCAGGCCGGATATCGGCGGTATTATTCTGCGGGCCGGCCGCAGAACCGGTTCGGTAAGGCTGTTAATCAGGCCCAATGCCGGATTATAGGTGCCTGGATTGATCCAGCTCAGAATCACTTGAATCAGGATTGCGAAGAGAAAAACGTTGAGTGCCAGGTTGACCAACTCGGGCAGAGCCCAGGCAAGGGTGGCTGCCAGATTGGTTCCCATGCCGGAAACTATCACAATCAGTGCCAGTTCAAGGCTTTGCAGCAGCCACATCAGCACGATCGACCCCAGATCTATACCGGCGAAGCCGGGTATCACGCGGCGCAGTGGATTCAGCAAGGGTGCGGTTGCCTTGACGATGAACTGGGACATGGGATTGTAGAAATCGGCCCGCGTCAGCTGCAGCAGAAAACGCAGCATAACCACCAGGATGTAGATTCCGAATAGAAACTGGATCAGAAAAACCAGTGGATTTGAGAGGTAGTCGTTTCCCATTAGGTGTTCCCCAGCATTGAGGAGATCTCTTCAGAGCGCTCCTTGGCATCCCTCAGGGCCTGCGCGAAAATCTCCCGGATACCGCTGGCCTCCAGTCTCTTCAAGGCACTCTCCGTGGTGCCGCCGGGTGAGGTGACATAGTTGCGCAGTGTAGCGGGTCCCTCGCTGCTCTCCATCGCCATGCGTGCTGCGCCCAGCGCGGTTTGAAGCGTTAGCAGGCGAGCGATGTCGGGCGGCAGGCCAAGTTCCGTTCCGGCCCGCTCAATCGCTTCCATGACCAGAAAAAAGTAGGCTGGCCCACTGCCGGAGAGGGCGGTGACGGCATCCATCAAAGCCTCCTCTTTTACCCAGCAGGTCAGTCCAACCGAGCGCAGAATGGTCTCTGCAATGCTCTTCTGCTGCTCGCTGACGCCTGCGCCTGCATGCAGCACGGTTGCGCCGGCCTGAAGCATGGCGGGGGTGTTGGGCATAGTACGAATCAACGCAACATCGCTGCCCAGCCACTTCCGTAGATGCGCCTCTCTGACGCCGGCTGCGATCGAGATTACCAGTGGGCGGGAGTACTGGATCGCATCCGCCAGATCCCTGGCCACGCGCTCCATGGCCTGCGGTTTGACTGCCAGTACGACGACATCCGAGCGCTTGACAGCGTCGAGGTTATCGCTGGCGGAGCGAATGCCGAAACGGGCGGAGAGGGAAGCGAGTTTTTCACTATCGGTGTCGCTGGCATAAATTTTTGTGGCGTTGTAGCCGTCAGCCACCAATCCGCCGATCAGACTGCCGGCCATGTTGCCGCCGCCGATGAAAGCGATGGTTCTGGTGCTCATGTCCGGAAGGTTACCTGCACTGTTTTGTTTCATGATCACCTGACTGTCATTTGTGATAATCGGGTATTTTATAATTTCTCGGTGGCTTTATCATCCCTTGGGCTTTCTGGGGCCGAAAATAGCAGTTCCCACCCGTACAATGGTCGCTCCTTCGGCGATCGCGGCTTCCAGGTCGGCAGACATTCCCATTGACAAGGTCTCCAGACCGATATCAGGCGATTTCAGCTGCTCCCTGATGTGGCGCAACCGGCGCAAGGCAATACGCTGGTTCTCCATGCCCTGGACCGGGGCGGGCAGGGTCATCAATCCGCGCAGCCGCAGCCGCAGCCGCGGCAGTTGCCTGATTAGTGCGATGAGCTCCCTGGCCTGATCCGGTGTGATGCCCCCCTTGGTCTCCTCTGCATCCACCAGGATCTGCAGACAGACATTCAACGGAGGCAGGCCGGGGGGGCGCTGGTCGCTGAGTCGCCTGGCATGCTTGAGGTTCTCCAGACAGTGGATCCAGTCGAAATTTTCAGCGATTTCCCGGGTTTTGTTACTCTGAATCCGGCCGATGAAATGCCACTCTATTTGTAGATCATGAAGTTGCTCGATCTTCTCCAGTGCCTCCTGCAGGTAATTTTCGCCGAATCGGTACTGGCCTGCTGCCAGCGCTTCACGGATCTCAGCTGCAGAGCGGGTTTTGCTGACAGCCAGTAACTGGACTGACCCAGGCAAGCGATTATAGCGCTGCTCGGCCGACTTGATCCGGCTGTTTACCTCCGCCAGGCGGATTTCAATGGAACTCATGATCTTTATCTATCTATTCGATCAATTTCGGTCGGTATCAGTAGTTTCAGATAAACGGGAAATTAAAGCAAAATGTCTCTTGAGCCGTTAAGATTGGGGTCTGCTTCGGCTATGCTATCGCTGGTGCTGACAACGGGAAAAGTAACCCGGCCAACACCGCCGCGCAGCGACTAATGGTTAGTGGCGGGTTATTTAGCGCCTTTTTTCAGAGATACGGGGATGAATTAGATGGATATAGCAGAGCTTCTCGCCTTTAGCGTAAAGCACGAGGCCTCGGATCTGCATCTTTCCTCTGGACTGCCGCCCATGATTCGGGTGGATGGGGATATCCGGCGGATAAATGTACCGGCACTGGAGCACAAGGTCGTTCACGGACTGGTCTATGACATCATGAACGATAAGCAGCGCAAGGATTATGAAGAGTTTCTGGAGACGGATTTCTCATTTGAAATTCCCGGGCTGGCGCGTTTTCGCGTCAATGCCTTCAACCAGGAACGGGGGGCGGGTGCGGTGTTTCGTAACATTCCCTCAAAGGTGCTCACACTGGAGGACCTGGGGTGCCCGGATACCTTCAGGGATATCGTCGACGTGCCGCGTGGCCTTGTGCTGGTAACGGGCCCAACCGGTTCCGGAAAGTCCACCACGCTGGCTGCGATGATGGACTATAAGAACGATAGCGAATATGCCCACATATTAACCATCGAAGACCCGATCGAGTTCGTTCACACCAGCAAGAAATGTCTGATCAACCAGCGTGAGGTGCACCGCGATACGCTGGGTTTCGCCGAGGCGCTGCGCTCGGCGCTGCGCGAGGATCCGGATATTATACTGGTGGGTGAGCTGCGCGACCTGGAGACCATCCGGCTGGCCTTGACCGCGGCGGAAACCGGGCACCTGGTATTTGGCACGCTGCACACCAGTTCCGCCGCCAAGACTATCGACCGCATCATCGATGTTTTTCCCGCTGGAGAGAAAGGGATGGTGCGCTCCATGCTGTCGGAGTCGCTGCGTTCGGTAATCGCGCAGAGCCTGATGAAAAAAATCGGTGGCGGGCGCACCGCGGCCTGGGAGATTATGGTGGGCACGCCTGCCATTCGAAACCTGATTCGCGAGGATAAGGTGGCGCAGATGTATTCCGCAATCCAGACGGGCCAGGCCCACGGAATGCAGACGCTTGATCAGCACATGCAGGAGCTGGTCAAACGCGGCATGATCAGTCGATTGGATGCGCAGTCGAAAGCGATTAACAAGGCGCTGTTTACCACATGAGGTCTGTTTTCTGCGAATCGACAACGATGGGATAGATAAAAACTATCATAGGTTTTTCGTTCACAGATTTTATTATGCATCGTCAACGCTCATTCGGTTGAGATTGGCAGAGGACGCGAGAGAGAATTCATGGAATTTGATTCACTGCTGAAACTGATGTCCGAAAAGAGTGCATCAGATCTGTTCATTACCGTGGGCATGGCGCCCTGTATTAAGGTTAACGGCAGGATAGTACCGGTATCGAAAAATAAAATCGGCCTGCGGGATGCCCACGAACTGGTGGTCAGCCTGATGTCACCGGACCAGCGCGAGGAGTTTGTTCGAACCAAGGAGTGTAACTTTGCCATCAGCGCCGAGGGGGTTGGACGTTTCCGGGTAAGCGCGTTTATTCAGCGTAATGCCTCAGGCATGGTTTTGCGCCGCATCGAAAGCACCATACCCCACATCGACCAGCTGCTGTTGCCACCTATCATCAAGGACCTGGCAATGACCAAGCGGGGTCTGGTCATGTTCGTTGGTGCCACGGGTACCGGTAAGTCGACCTCGCTTGCAGCGATGCTTGGGTACCGCAACCGCAACAGCAGCGGCCACATCATAACCATCGAGGATCCCATTGAGTTTGCCCACAACCACGCCGGTTGTATCGTCACTCAACGGGAGGTGGGCATTGATACGGAATCCTATGAAGTCGCTTTGAAGAATACGCTGCGACAGGCGCCCGACGTGATTCTGATCGGTGAAATACGCACCAGGGAGACCATGAATCACGCGATCGCTTTTGCCGAAACCGGACACCTGTGTCTCTCCACCCTGCACGCCAGCAATGCCAATCAGGCACTGGACCGGATTATCAATTTTTTTCCGGAAGACCGGCGCAGTCAGTTGTTCATGGATCTGTCGCTGAATCTGAAGGCGATTGTCGCACAGCAACTCGTGCGCAGACCTGATGGCAAAAGCCGACGGCCGGTGGTGGAGATACTGATCAATAGTCCACTGGCGGCTGACCTGATCAGAAAAGGCGAGGTGCACAAGCTGAAGGATCTCATGAAGCGCTCGACCGAGCAGGGAATGATGACTTTCGACCAGGCGCTGTACCAGCTCTACCAGGATGGGGAGATCAGCTATGAAGATGCCATTCTACATGCGGATTCAGCCAATGAAGTGCGGCTGATGATCAAGCTGAGAGAGGGCGATGAAAGCAAATTCAACTCCGGCCTGGGTTCGGTGACGCTGATGGATGATGATGCGAGTTTCTAACTAGAAAAACACCTGGCGCGCATCAAAAACCGGTCCGTCGACACATACCCGCTTCATAGCCTGGCCTGTCTCACCCGTTCGTACCGGCACCACGCAGCCGGCGCATCCGCCCACACCGCAAGCCATATACTCCTCCAGCGATACCTGGCAGGGTAGGTCGAACTCCAAGGCAAGTGCAGCCACCGCAGCCAGCATGGGGTGTGGTCCGCAGGCGAAAATTTCCACTAGTTCGCGGTTCTTCCTGTCAAGGCTGTCCAGCCAGTGCTTTGCGAGGTCGGTAACGAAACCCTGATAACAGCCGGCGAAATCACGCTGGCTGGTCAGGCGGCCCGGGACTCCCCAGTCGTCCAGCAGAGGCATGGAGGCAATGACACCATCCGGCATTTCAGGTATCAGGATTCTGGAGGGTTGCGGGCGGAACGGAAAAGGGACTTCCGAACCCAGGATTGCAAACGGCTTGAAGTGGCTATCGATGTGCAGTTGTTGCGCGGCGAAAACCATCGGCGGCATGCCAACGCCACCACCGATAAGCAGCGTGCGCGGACGCTCGCGGTTGAAGCGGAATGGCACCCCTATCGGACCAAGCATGTCCAGCTTTTCTCCGGGTTGCCGCAATGCCAGCAATCCGGTGCCCTCTCCCACCACTTTATATAGCAACTCGACCCATCCCTCCGTCGCCGAAGTGCGCATGATTGAGATAGGTCTGCGCAGTGGTCGCGACGGGGCGACCTGGATATGGACGAAGCTTCCCGGAAGGGCGTTGGCGGCGCACTGCGGCGCTTGAACACGGAGTATGTACTGATCACCATCGCAGGCCTGGTGAGAGAGAATCTCTGCCTGTTCCGGATAGATTGTGCCGCGGTGGGGTTTATTGGTCACAGTTAGTTTGCCATCTCGTTTGATTCTGAAAAAACCGGTCTGCCTTCGAATAGGGTATGAACCACCCTGCCGCGAAACTCCCATCCCAGGAACGGGGTGTTGTGCCCGGCGCTGATCATTTCATCACGGCTAAGCTCCCAATGGCGGTGGGGATCAAAAATGCAGATGTCTGCACTGCAGCCCCGACTCAGGCGACCCAGATCAACTCCCAGGATATCGGCCGGACCGCAGGTAACCCTGGCGATAGCTTCAGACAACTCCAGGACGCCCTCGTCCACCAGTTTAAGGGTAAGCGCAAGCAAGGTGTCCAGGCCTGAAATGCCGGGAGCGGTTGCAGCAAAGGGTGCGGCTTTAGCATCCGCATCATGCGGTTGGTGATCGGAGCAGATGGCACTGATCGTCCCATTGGCGACGCCTTCCCGCAACGCCTCCCGATCCGCCAGGCTGCGCAGTGGTGGGCTGACATGGCAGTCGCTGTTGAATCCATCGATATCCATTTCGGTCAGATGCAACTGATGCGCCGCGACGTCGGCGCTAACCTGCAGGCGTTGTTGCCGGGCTAAAGCCAGTTTGTTCACCGCGGTTGCGCATGACAGCCCCCTGAAATGGATGCGGCAACCGGTGTGCTCCGCCAGTATCAGATCCCTGGCCAGGGCCACGCTTTCCGCCGCCTCGGGTATTCCGGGCAGGCCCAGGCGGCTTGCGACAGGACCTTCGTGCGCACAGCCGCTGTTGCGCAGGTGGCGGTCTTCCGGTCGCAGCATAACCAGTATGCCAAAGGTAGCGGCATATTCCAAGGCACGCCGCTCGACCAGGCTGTTTGCCAGTGGCAGGTCTGCATTGCCGAGCGCCACACAACCCGCCTGCTGCAGGGTTGCCATCTCGCTCAACTGATCCCCCTTCAGGTTTTTGCTCAAAGCGCCTACCGGCAGCACTCTGGCGTTGCCTATACGCTGCGCCCGCTCGTGCACCAGGGTAGCCATGGCCGGAGTATCGATGACCGGGTCGGTATCAGGGGGGCAGCATAGCGTGGTAATACCGCCGCCAACCGCTGCCCATGTTTCGCTGCGCAGGCTGGCCTTATATTCATGGCCGGGCTCGCGCATGCGGGCGCTGAGGTCAACCAGTCCCGGGCAGACGATTAACCCGCTTGCATCAATTGTCTGGTCCGCTTGAAAGCCTTCGGGCCTGCTGCCTAAAGCGAGGATTTTTTCGTCCGAAAGATGCAAATCAAGAATCGCATCTACGCCGTTTGCAGGATCGATGATTCTGCCGTTTATTATTGAAATAGCGCGACCGGGATTCAACCTAGAATCCTCAGTTGACCGCTATTTAAGGTACTAACCGTGTTGAAAACAGAAACATTTTCACTAATAAATGGCTTCACCCGTTGAGTGAGCAATGCTACACCGCAAATGGCACGCTTGGGGCGGCGCATGTCTGCGTTGCAACTCCTTGCAATAGAACAACTATTCCGCGTCGTTGCGCCTTGACCTGCACCACCCCAAGCGCACCCTTCACGGTGTCCAACTGAGGATTCTAGGTTCATCTTGCCGGCCCTCCCTGGGCCTGACTGCCCAGCGCCATCGACATCACCGCCATTCGAACAGCAATACCGAAATTGACCTGCTGCAGAATAACCGAACAGGGCCCATCCGCCACCTGGGAGTCCATTTCTACTCCCCGATTGATGGGACCGGGGTGCATGACGATGGCATCCTCTTTCGCTGCCGCCAACCGCGCCTCGGTCAAACCGAACAGCTGAAAGTACTCGCGCTCACTGGGCAGCAGTGCACTGCTCATCCGCGCTTTCTGAAGAGGCAATATGATGACCACATCGACATCTCGAATCGCCTCTTCCAGGTCATGAAAAACATGTACGCCGAGATTTCGTGCGTGACTTGGCAGCAAGGTGCGGGGGCCGATAATGCGAACCTCGGAGGTTCCCAGGGTGTTGAGTGCCATGATCTGGGAGCGGGCAACCCGCGAATGCAGGATGTCGCCCACGATGGCGACGCGCAGGCCAGTGAAATCTCCTTTATGACGGCGGATGGTGAACATATCCAGCATCGCCTGGGTGGGGTTGGCATGCTGTCCGTCCCCGGCGTTTATGACACTGGCATGGGGGGCGGCGTGCTGCGCGATAAAATGCGCGGCACCGCTGTCGGCGTGGCGCACGACAAGCATATCCACCTGCATCGATTCCAGATTGTGCAGGGTATCCAGCAGCGTCTCTCCTCTGGTCGTCGCCGAGGTGTCGATGTTCAGGTTCAGCAGATCGGCAGACAGCCGTTTGGCAGCCACTTCAAAGCTGGTGCGGGTGAGACTACTGTTTTCAAAAAACAGGTTGCAGATCACTTTGCCATGCAGCAGCGGGACTTTTTTTATGCTGCGTTCCGAGGTGTCGGTAAAGGATTCCGCGGTATCCAGGATCTCGGTCAACAGGTTGCGGCCGAGTCCGTCGATGGTCAGAAAATGTTTTAGCTTGCCGTCGCTGTTGAGTTGGATGTCGGGCCGATTCACGACTCCCCCTCAGGCGCCTTTTTTTTGCACTGTCCGATGACCCGCTGCAGTGGGTCCGGTCCGGTAATCTGCTGATTATGATTCAGCAGCGGGTGCGCACCCACTTCGGCTTTCGCTTTAAGCGTGTTTTTATTTTTGCACACTAAACCAGGTTTCCAGAATCAGGCCGGCTGCGATAGCATCCAACTCATCAAAACTTTTGGGTTTCCGCTGCAACCGCTGTCGAGCCTCCATAGAGGTTAGCCGTTCGTCAATCATGTGCACTGCAAGATGGTAACGCCCCT
>Ga0316201_10002344_pt1 | contig 13444 bp, 11 predicted proteins | sample CS6wburrow_MG_FD_204516 | JGI IMG/M metagenome (GOLD analysis project Ga0316201, IMG submission 204516) | Coastal sediment microbial communities from Delaware Bay, Delaware, United States - CS-6 worm burrow | ecosystem: Environmental > Aquatic > Marine > Coastal > Sediment | place: USA... | reverse complement strand
CCGAGCAGTGCGCCGCCACCGGCAAGTGCGCGCTGAGTTTCGGTGTTAACGCTGACGTCGGTAAGCTGCGAGAGGTCGATCATAAGCCCATCGTCACAGATGGATTTGCCGGGCCAGCTATGCCCACCGCCGCGCACTGCGACGAGCAGCTCACGCTCGCGCGCAAAGGTCACAGCCTGGGAGACGTCCTGACTATTCATGCAGCGCGCAATCATGGCCGGTCGCTTGTCGTGCATGCCGTTCCAGATGGATCTGGCGCCGTCATAGTCAGGATGGCCTGACAGCATCACAGGGCCATTCATCGCATCGCCCAACTCTTTGATTGCAGCTTTTTCGAGCTCGATCTCACCGCCGTCGAGCGAAATACCACGAATGCTGGTGTTGGCGTGAGTTGCAACCGCACCTTTTTTCTCGCATGCGGCGAGAAGCGGATATGCCGCGGCCACACCAGCCGCGATGGCTGTCTTACAGAATCGTCGTCGGTTCATAGCTAAGCCCCAGTTTCTTGTTTTTGTTGTATTGCCCTGTCTACAGTGTAGTCGATCAGGGGTATAACGCTATTAATGCTGTTCTTTCTCAGACTTGAGCTGGCGCCGCATCAGCGTCTCGACGGCTTCGCGCGGTGAAGCACCTTGGTACAGGATCCGATAGATCTGGTCGCAAATCGGCATTTCGATGCCAAGTTCCTCCGCGACTTCTTTCACAGCCTCCGCGGCCATGACACCCTCGACAACCTGCTGAATTTCTTCCTTGGCTGCCTCCACGGTCATACCTTTTGCCAGCGCGAGCCCCATACGGCGATTGCGTGACAGGTTGTCTGTGCAGGTCAGCACGAGGTCGCCCATGCCGGCCAGGCCCATGAAAGTCTCCTTGCTTGCGCCAAGCGCGATACCCAGACGCGTCATCTCGACGAGACCGCGATTGATCAGCGCGATGCGTGTATTTGCGCCGAATCCCAGGCCGTCCGACATACCGGCACCGATGGCAAGGACGTTCTTGACGGCGCCCCCCACCTCGACACCGATCATGTCATCGGAGGTGTAAGCACGAAACTTGTCGCCGGACAGACCAACGGCCAACGCTTCCGCAAAGTCGTTATCGCTGGCTGCAATAGTCAGGGCGGTCGGCAATCCCGCGGCAACCTCCTTGGCAAAAGTCGGCCCGGACAAAACCGCCATCGGTCGATCCGCACCAAGCACTTCGGCGGCCACCTCGTGCGGCAATTTGCCGGTGTGCAGTTCAAATCCCTTGGTTGCCCAGCAGACGCGGGATCGTGGCTGCAAAAAGGCTTTGATGGCAGTTAGCGTGTCGCGCAGACCGTGGCTGGGTACCGCGACAAGAATATCTCGTGCACCCTCGAGGCACTCCTGGAGGTTCGGGTTCGCAACGAGGTTTGCAGGGAAGCTGACGCCGGGAAGGTAGCGAGCGTTTTCGCCATTAACTGCCATGGCCGCCAATTCATCCAGTTCGAGCAGACCCCCCAGCCTGACATTGCAACCGCTGCGCGCGAACTGCAGAGCCAGCGCAGTTCCCCAGGAACCGGCGCCGATTACGGCAACCGTTTGCACTGCGCCGTCCCTGGTCAATGTTTCTCCGCCACCTCGGCCGCTTCGACCACCTGCTGCTGCTTCGACTGCATGTACAGCGCGTCAAAATTTACGGGCTGCAAAACGAATTCCGGAAAACCACCTTTTTGAATTATTGAGGCAATCGACTCGCGAGCATAGGGGAACAGGATGTTCGGGCAAAAGCTACCAACGATCGCCTCAAGCTCGTCGCCCTCGTATCCCGCGATCTCGAACAGGCCGGCCTGTTGCAGTTCGACCAGGAAACAGGTTTTGTCGTTTTCTTTTGCTTCGATGGTAATGGTCAATACAATTTCATGGTGATCGTCTTCAATGGAACTGTGCGCGCTGCGCAGGTTCAGGTTGGTCTGCGGCTTCCAGTCACCCTGCCGGAAAATTGCCGGGGCCTGCGGTGACTCGAAAGAAAAATCTTTCAAATAGATTTTCGTGATTGCCAAGCGCTTGTCAGCGGCTTTTTCCTGGTCTGCCATCTTGCATCCTGTTGTCTGGTCGAGCGCCACCGAACTAGCCGGCAAGCAATTTGTCCAGCTCTCCACTTTTGTCGAGAGCACTGAGTTCGTCAAAGCCGCCAACCGCGGTATCTCCGACAAATATCTGCGGCACCGATCGTTGTCCGCTGCGCTCCTGCATCTCCGCAAGCAGCGTGGGATTCCCGGTAACGATCACATCCTCAAACGCAACGCCCTTTCTGGTAAGCAGCATGCGTGCCGCGCCGCAATACGGGCAGCTTGTGTTGCCGTAAACGGTTACCGGCTTGTTGCTATTGCTGCTGGTCACTTTTGGAGCGCTTCTTCTGTTTGGCTGACTTGCTGCGAGTTTTCTTGCCTGTCACGACGGGCAGTCCGGCCTGACCCCAGCCCGACATTCCACCCTTCAGTCCGAAGACACTTTCGAAACCGGCTTCGCGCAGCTTGGCAACGGTTTTCATGGTTGTAATGCCGACGTCACAAACGGCAACAATGGGCGTGCTCTTATACTTGGAGAGCTGTTCAATTTTCGCGTCGAGCTCGTCGGCCGGGATATTCTTCGCGTTGACGATATGGCCGTGAGCGAAGGCGTCCGGGCCGCGTATGTCGACCACCACCGCGTCGTTATTGATCAGCTTGACCGCGTCACCCGCCTCAATGTTCACAAGGCCGCTCGCCTTGCGGCGCAACTCGGTGAAGACCACGACAAAAAAGCTGATCATCAATGCGGACACGAGCAACATATGGTTGCTCGTGAATTCTAGAAATTTGTCCATGAATCAATAATTTCGGCGCAGGCGAGTGCACCATGGCTATACCCAAAGGCGGGATTATACGCGTATTCGCGGGCGGTCATACCCTTGAGGCCCTACACTCGCGCCAATGAAGTGGCGAATTATTATCATGGTGGTCCTGTTGGCCGCTGGTCATGCCGGACAGGCACAGGAGGCGAACGGCGAACTGACCGAGGTCAAGGAGCGCGAACTCGAAGACGTTCGCGGGCGTATCAGCGCGCTCAAGCAGAGCATGGACGCGAGCGCTGCCGAGCGAGATCGATTGACCGCGGAGCTGCAGGAGGCCGAAGTCGCGATTTCGGAGCAACGCATGCGGCTCAAGGAAATCGAGCGCCAGCAACGCCATGCGATCGAAAAGAAGAAGGAGCTGGATACGGACCTCGCTTTGCGGGAGGCGCATCTCGACGAGGAATCGACCGCGCTTGCCGCCCAGGTGCGAGCCGCGTATATGAGCGGCAGCCAGGAAAAAATAAGGCTGCTCCTGAACCAGCGGGACCCGGCAACGCTGGGCCGGCTGATGGCCTACTACCGCTACCTCAATGACTATCGTGCGGAGAACATCGAGTCTGTCATTGCAGAAATTCGGAAGCTCGATGCGCTCAAGGGCCAGATTGCTGCCGAAGAAGCCCGGCTGGGTGAGCTGGCGAGGACGCGTTACACGGAGCTGACGCACCTCAACCAGTCACAGGAAGAAAGAGGGGCGCTACTCGCTTCGCTGCGTCAAAAGATCGATAGCGAAGGCCAGGAAGTCGGGCGTCTTGCCGCACAGGAAAAAGATCTGACGCGGCTCATCGCGGAGTTATCGAGCATTCTGTCCGACTACCCGATCAGCTCGGAGGAGCCGTTCAGCGCACACAAGGGAAAACTGACCTGGCCGGTCGCCGGGACGCTGCTGCACGACTTCGGCCAACCTCGTCTCGGCGGCACGATCAAATGGAACGGCGTCGTGCTTGCCGCGCCGCGCGGCCGGGAGGTTCGGGCGGTTTATCATGGCCGAGTTGCGTTCGCCGACTGGCTCGCCGGAATGGGCCTGCTCGTTATCGTCGATCACGGCGATGGTTACATGACGCTGTACGGCTACAACGAGACCCTTCTCAAGAACACCGGCGACTGGGTTGCGCCCGGTGACGTCATTGCGACGGTTGGCGACAGCGGCGGACAATCACGGGCCGCTCTGTACTTCGAGCTCCGACGAGGCAGGCAGCCGGTCAATCCACGTCAGTGGGTGACACGGCGGCCCGGGGGCAAAACCTGAGGGAGCGGACGCAGTTCCGCTGCTCTGACCATGTTGCTGTGCTAAGGTCGATGATCCCGTCAAAAGCGCCAGGGTGTCAGTTCCTCGGAAAAACGTATGTCGTTGAAAGTTCGCGCAATTCTCGTTGTTGTTATCGGTGTGGTTCTCGGCCTTAGCCTGTCCGTTGGTGGCGGTCTCATCGGTGACCAGCCGACGCTCGACAAGCAAGAGCTTGCCTGGCAGCAGGCACGTTTGTTTGCAGAGGTCTTCGAGCGCGTCAAGCGGGATTATGTTGAACCCGTTGACGACGCGGCGTTACTCGAAAGCGCGATACGCGGCATGGTCCGCGACCTGGACGCGCACTCCCAGTATCTCGACGCCCGCGAATACCGCGATATTCGGGTCAGCACGATGGGCAGTTACTCGGGGATTGGCGTCGAAGTCGACGAGGTCGGTGGTGTGCTGCGAGTCGTAACACCCATTGCCGGTTCGCCGGCCGCGCGTTCGGGTATACAAAGTGGCGACCAGATTATCGCGGTTGACGGTGTTGCCATCGAAATGGCCAGCCTGCAGCAGACGGTCGGCCGCCTGCGAGGCCACGCCGGCTCCAGGGTAACGGTTACCGTGTTGCGCGATGACGTCGCGATAGCTCATGAAATGCGTCGGCAGGTCATTCGTGTCGCGAGCGTGCATAAGGAGCTTCTTGCCCCATCTTATGGCTACATCCGGGTGAGTCAGTTCAGCGACAATACGGCCCGCGAGCTCGGCCGAGCTGTTGATGAGTTGCAGGCGTCCAGCGGGGGCATGCTGGAGGGCCTGGTGCTTGATCTGCGCAACAATCCGGGGGGCGTACTCGACGCCGCCGTTGATGTCTCGGATCTTTTTCTGGACGTTGGTGTCATCGTCTCGGCTGACGGCCGATCGTTCGATTCGCGCTTCACGCGTTCCGCGCATCGCGGCGACATTCTTGACGGCGCCAACATGGTCGTCCTTGTGAACAAGGGTTCGGCATCAGCGTCCGAAATCGTCGCCGGCGCGTTACAGGATCACGATCGCGCGCTGATCGTCGGTACACCCACCTTTGGCAAGGGGCTGGTGCAAACCGTAATGCCGTTGTCGAAGGGCCGTGCGATCAAGCTTACGACCTCTCGATACTACACGCCGTCGGGAGACTCGATACACGAGTTGGGCATCGAGCCTGACGTGTTCGTCGAGGACACGCCGGGCTTTCCGGACCTCACCCTGTCCGGCATTGTCGATCGTGAAGCCGACGCGCAGCTGGCGGGGGCGATCGAATACCTTCAACCTCGCCCGGTGATGCACAGCAACGCCCAATGAGCTGGACACGAGCCTGTATTGCAGCGTCGATGCTGCTAATTGCGGCGTACAGCGGCGCCGTGGTGCAGCAACCCAGGGTGGCCATTATCATCGACGACCTCGGTTACCAGCTCGAGGCTGGTCGGCGGGCGATCGCGCTGCCTGGCCCCGTGGCTTTCGCCGTGCTACCTGGAACACCGCGCGCGGCCGCACTCGCTGACTGGGCGCATGCACACGGCAAGGAAGTGCTGTTGCACCTGCCGTTGCAGGCAAACTCTGAAGACAAGGACAACGAGCCGATCGGCATCGATCTTGACATGAGCCGACAGGCGGTCGTTGCCACATTTGCTGAGGCACTACAGACGGTGCCACACGTGATTGGTGTCAACGGCCACAGGGGCAGCCTTCTGACAAGGCACCCCGGCCACATGCTGTGGCTGATGGAAGAGATCCGGGCACGGAACGACCTGTTTTTTGTCGACAGTTACACAACGGCAGACAGTGTCGCCATGCAGATCGCCAAGGAAGCCGGTGTCCAGGCAGTAAGGCGTGATGTGTTTCTCGATCCTGATCGGTCACCCGAAACTGTCGCTCGGCAATTTGAGCGCATGAAACGGCTGGCGAAAAAGCGGGGTTTCGTCGTCGCAATTGGTCATCCCTATGAGCCAACGCTCGCGCTGCTCGAGAAAGAACTGCCAAAATTGAGGGAGCAGGGAATACAACTCGTTACGATCAGTGAGCTCGTGCGATGACATGGTACGAGGAGAAGGTGCTGCCGAGTTTGATAAATCTGGCCTGCGGCACCAAACCGACCCGCAAGCAGCGCGAGAAAATCGTGCCGCGGGCAACCGGCGACGTACTCGAAATCGGGTTTGGTAGCGGCCTCAATCTGCCGTTCTATGATCGCGAAAAGGTTCGTCACATCTGGGGGCTGGAGCCATCTTCCGGCATGCGCCGTCTTGCGAGCAAAGCCATTGCCAGGTCTCCGCTCGACGTAGAGCTGATCGATTTACCCAGCGAGGAAATACCGCTCGACGATGACAGCGCCGACACCGTGCTGGTGACTTACACCCTGTGCACGATTGCCGAGGTGGCGCAAGCGCTTCACGGGGTGCGCCGCGTCCTGAAAGCGGAGGGACGTTTGTTGTTCTGCGAGCACGGCAAGGCCCCGGACAGTAGCGTACAAAAATGGCAGGACCGGCTCAATCCGGCCTGGAAGAAAATTGCCGGCGGCTGCAATGTGAATCGCGATATTGTTGCCCTCCTCGAGGAGGCCGGTTTCCTGATCGAAGATGACAACCGCATGTACATCCCGGGCCTGAAGGCGCTAACGTACAATTACTGGGGCGCCGCCCGAATTCGTTGAACCGGACCGTGTTTTCACGCTCTAAGCAATTAACGGGGTGCCTCTGAAGCATGAAAATGAACCAGGCAGGAACTATCGCACTTATCATCTTGAGCTTTGTGTCGAACGCACAGGCTCAGGATGTGGCCTGCACGATGCAGTATGACCCGGTCTGCGGCGCTGACGGACAGACCTACAGCAACGAATGCGTCGCACAGCAGGCAGGGGTCGATATCGCAAACCAGGGCATGTGCCCGGAGCAAGCGAATGGCTGCCCGGAAACCTTCGACCCGGTTTGCGGCGTCGACGGCAATACCTACATCAACGAGTGCTTCGCACTGAAGTCACGCGTCGAGCTGGCGGGCCTCGGGGCCTGCACGCCGAATGGATGTCCCTCCATCAGGGAGCCGGTTTGTGGAATGAACGGGCGGACGTTCATCAATCGATGCGAAGCCGATGCCGAGCGTATTCCGGTGCAGCGCAAGGATCGATGCGATCCGGAAAACTGTCCGCGCGTATTCGCGCCGGTTTGCGGCGATGACGGGGTCACATATGACAACGCCTGCCATGCAGAGAAGGCCGGCCTGCAAACCTTCAAACAAGGTATCTGCAATGTGCGGCCGTGTCCGAACCTGTTCGTTCCCGTGTGCGGCTTTGATGGGATGACTTACGGCAACGCCTGTCAGGCTGAGCGTCGTGGCGTCCGCATCGAATACGCGGGCGTTTGTGAGAATCTCGGAGAGAACTGTCCTCGGGAGTATGAGCCCGTGTGTGGCATGGACGGAGTCACCTACGATAACGTGTGCCAGCTCGACAATGCCGGCGTCACGAAAGCCTTCGCCGGCGCCTGCCTGGGCGACTAGTCGAGATTTAATTCAGTCACAGATCAAGTCCAGGCCGGACGAAGCCGGCGCTTCTCGTCGACCGCATAAGGCAGCCAGACAAGGCCGGTCAGCGCGACATGAATATCCGTGCTCTTTGCCCGCACAACAATTTCCTCAAGCTCCTCCGTCTGCGCGTCGAATGCGGTGTCGAGATCCGCAACCTCTTTCTCAAGAGAAGCATTGAGATCGCCAATTTCGGATTTCACCTTCTCTGCCGTTTGCATCGCGCGGCCAACGTCGGCTGCTTCCTTGCTCGCGCCGCCGGCAGTCTTTATTGCCGAGCCAATTTTTGTTGCCGTGGCACTGGACAGCTTCTTGCGGCCAAGCACGGCACCCAGAATGGCGGTGCCGAAAGATATCGCCGTGTCGAGCTTCTTCTTGGTTGACTGTTGTTTCTCGCGCGCTATAGATTGCTCGGCGCGTAGCAGACGATTCTCGAGCGTCGTCACTTTGCTTGCATAGCGTTTGCGGATCTTTGCAATCGACTGGTCACGAATCTCGCTTGCTGCACCCTGCAGCCTGACGCGAAACTCTCCCTCGGTTTCTCCGGCCGACGACGTCAGGCGGAAGCGTTTGCTCTTGTACAGCGTGATGTTCTCGTTTTGTCGTAGCCAGCGCTTGTAGTCTTTGCTCCAGCGAGCATACGCCTTGACATCACTGGCGGCGGCAGGGCAGTCCGCGTAGCTAGCGCCTTCGGCACCTGCGTCGAGGAGATTGTCAACCGAGATACCGAGTGCCTCGCTATTATCCCAGTCGATTTCGACAGGACCGTCCTCGAATTCAACGGTGTGCAACACGCGCCGCTCGTCTTCAATGCCGTAACGTGCGCTCGTGAAGACGATGTCGCCGGCGGCTATCAGGCGCGGGTGATAAACGATCTCCTCTGCCTGCCCCTTTATGAAAAACTGTTCGACCGACGGCGGCAATGCCGGCGCACTTTCGTGGCTCTTGCGCTTCGGTTTCGAGACGGCTTTTGCAGCGGTGGCGAGCGCGCTCTTGGCCTTGGACATCAAAGAACGTATGTGGTCGCGCGTCAGCGGGCCGGCCAGGTATGACATCACCCAACGCGTATTGAATACGACGGCCGCGTCTTCATGCACGTTGTGGAGCAAAAAGCGTCGTTTGCCGAGCCCGGCGATTGTGCGCTCCATGTCCTGTTTGTTGAAGTTACCGCCGCTTGCGCCCTCCAGGCCTTCCATAACGCGCGCTTTGTCCCGCTCGGTTTGCAGGCGGCCGATGAACCAGGTGCCGGTATTCGACAGGCCCTTGTAGTCGAGGTCGACCGGGTTTTGCGTCGCCAGCACCAGGCCGAGTCCGTAGGCGCGCGCCTGTTTCAGCAGCGTCAGAAACAGGGTTTTTGATGGCGGGTTCGCCACGGGCGGCATATAGCCGAAGATCTCGTCCATATACAGAATGGCGCGCAGGCTCGACGTGCCCTGCTGAGCACGCATCCAGCCGATCAGCTCATTCAGCAGCATCGAGACGAAAAACATGCGCTGCGCATCGTCGAGGTGCGCGATCGACATGACCGAGATACGTGGTTTACCTTCCTCGGTGTACAGCAGGTTCTTGGCGTTCAGCGGCGTGCCCTGCATCCAGGCTTCGAAGCCGGGCGCCGCGAGCAAGTTGTTAAGACTCATCGCAAGTTCGAAACGATCCTTCGCCGGGAAGAACGAATCGAGATTCATTACGCCGACCTTGGTGATCGGCGGGTTCTGAATTTCACCGATCAGCCCCGCGACGTCGAGGCTGCGGCCCTCGCGCCAGGCGTTATCGAGCAACTTCGAAATCAGGATGTGTTCGCGACTCGCCACCGGGTCTGCGTCGATGCCGAGCAAGGTCAGGATGCCGGTGGCCGTGGACTGCACGCGCTCGCGATAAAGGTCGATATCATCGATGAGCGCCTGGTCGGGCGCGCTGAATGACTGCAGCACCGAAACGGGCAGGCCGGAATTACTGCCCGGCGTGTAGATGGCCATGTCGACGTTCTCGCGCAACTGCTCAATACGCTTGCCGTCCTGGCCCCACTCGCCAAGCCCTTTCTTCCACATGGCAGCCTGTGCGGCAGCAAACTGCTCCGGCGTCTGCCCCTTGTCGGTTGCTGTGCGCGTGTTGATCCAGGGAAGAAAATCGTCTGCCGCCAGGTTCGGGAACGTCAGCAGCAGGTTGCCCATGTCGCCTTTCGGGTCGATGGCAATGACCGGGATATGATCGAGGGCCGCCTCTTCAAGCATGCCAATGCCGAGGCCGGTCTTGCCGGAGCCTGTCATGCCGATGATAACGGCGTGCGTCGTCAGGTCTTTGGAATCATAGAGAACCAGGTCGTCGGTCTGCTGCTCCGTTTCCATGTCATAGCGCTTGCCGAGGTAAAACGCGCCAAGTTTTTCAAAGTCGTGCATAAGGCACCTGTATTCCTATGGATAGGTATAACTGGCTGCAAAGCCGAGCGGCAGGCCGATCGCGTAGTAGATCAGGAGGAAGATCGTCCACGCCGTCAGGAATGATATCGAGTACGGTAGCATCATCGCCGCCAAGGTGCCGATGCCGGTGGTCTTCACGTAGCGCTGGCAGTAAACGACCACGAGCGGGAAATACGGCATCAGCGGTGTGATGATGTTGGTGCTCGAATCACCAACGCGATAAGCCGCCTGAGTCAGGTCCGGAGAAATGCCGAGCGACATGAGCATCGGCACGAAGATCGGCGCCAGCATGCCCCACTTGCCGCTGGCCGAGCCGATGAACAGGTTGACGAAGCCAGTCAGCAGGATGATCCCGACGATCGTAATCGCAGGCGGCATGCCGAGGGCCTTGAGGCCCGCAGCGCCCTCCAGCGCGAGCAGCGTGCCGAGGTTCGATGCGCCGAACGCGACCACGAACTGCGCGATGAAAAACATGATGACGAGATAGTAGGCCATGCTGTGCATCGCATGCGTCATCCCCTCGATGATGTTCTTCGTGCTGGTGAACGAACCGGAAACATAGCCGAACACGATGCCGGGCAGCAGGAATAAAAAGAAGATGAGGGCGACTATGGAGCGCATGATAGGCGCCGAGAAGGTCGCAAGGTTGCCGCCGGAGTCTCGCCACGGTGAGGCATCCGGGATAAGCGTCAGGACCAGGACAACGAGTCCGAGCACCATGGTGATCAGCGCCCAGCGCAGGCCGCGGCGCTCCTCGGGCTTGAGGTCGTGCACTTCGGGCAGGTCTTCGGCGTCGCCGTCGATCTCCGTGCCCCGCACGCGCGGCTCGACGACTCGATCGGTAATCCACCATCCGAGCGCGACGATGAGTACGGATGATGCAGTCGTGAAGAAGTAGTTGTTGAGGGTGTTGACCTCAATGGCCGGGTCGAGCAGGCGCGCGCCACCCTGCGTCAGGCCCTGCAGCAAGGGATCCAGCGCGCTCGGCACGAAGTTGGCCGAGAAGCCGCCCGAGACCCCGGCGAACGCCGCGGCGATGCCGGCGAGCGGGTGCCGTCCCGCCGCATAAAAGATCACGCCGCCCAGCGGAATGACGAGCACGTAGCCCGCGTCGACCGCCGAGTGGCTGACGATGCCGACGAGGATCACCATCGGCGTGAGCAGCCATTCTGCTGTGACGTTCAGCAGCGCGCGGATCGCCGTGGTGATGAAGCCGGAATACTCGGCGACGCCGATGCCCAGCATCGCAACGAGCACCGTGCCGACCGGACCGAAAGTGACGAAGTTGTTTACGAGCCCCATGAGGAACACCGTGAACGCCGATCCGGTCAGCTGGTTGATGATGACGATGGGCTCGCCGGAGCGCGGGTCGATGATGTCGAAGGATATGTACGACAGCAGCCAGGAAAGTACCCAGACTATGAACAGCAGCGCGATGAAAAGCACGGCGGGATCCGGCAGCTTGTTGCCCACGCGTTCAACGGTGCTGAGAAAACCGCCAGGGGCGGTGTTTTGTTTTTGTTTTGCCATGCTTGTCCCCTGCTCTATCGCCGGCGGGGCGTGCCCCGCCTTTGGTTTAATATTACCAGCCGCAGCTTCGACCTTCGTTCTGTTCTTTTAGATAGCCCATGAGCGGTGCGAAATAGTCGATGATTGCCGTGGCGTCCATCTCGCGCGTGCCGGTCAGCTTCTCCAAAGAGTCCTGCCAGGGCTCGCTCTGCCCGGACGCCATCATTGCGTAGAACTTCTCGCCGGCCTCCTTGCTGCCGTAGATGGAACAGGACGCGAGATCACCATCGTGGCCGGCAATTTCACACAGCGCGCGCTGGAACTGGAACTGCAGGATGCGCGCCAGGAAGTAGCGTGAGTAGGGTACGTTTGCCGGGATGTGGTACTTGGCGCCCGGATCGAAATCCGCTGCCGAACGCTCGACCGGCGGCACGATGCCCTGGTACTTCGTTCTGAGGTCCCACCAGGCCTGGTTGTAGTTCTCCGGCGTGATCTGGCCGGAGAAGACGCCCCAGCGCCACTCGTCGATCAGCTTGGCGAACGGCAGGAATGCGATGCTGTCCAGCGCCATCTGCATCTGGCGGTTGATGGCGGCACGCGGATCTTCGTCGGAGGCGTTGACGAGACCGACTTCCGCCAGGTAGTCGGGTGTCATCGAAAGCGTAACCGTATCGCCGATGGCCTCGTGGAAGCCGTCGTGCGCGCCGCTCTGAAACAGCCGCGGCTGATCCTGGTAAGCGCCCTGGTAATAGCTGTGGCCTAGCTCGTGATAAATGGTGCGCAGTTCATTGTAGGTCTGCTGGATGCACATCTTGATGCGCAGGTCCTTGCCGCCATCGATTCCCCAGGCGCTCGCGTGACAAACGACTTCCCGGTCTCTCGGCTTCGAGAACTGCGAGCGCTCCCAGAAGGTCTCCGGCAGCCGCGGCATGCCCAGGGACACGTAGAAACTCTCGGCTGAACGGACCATTTCCTGCGGCGAATAGTTTTTGGTCTTCAGTGTGGAGTCGACATCGATGTCGCCGATACCGGGATACGGCTCGATCAGGTCGTAGATCGCGGCCCATTCCTGTGCCCACATATTGCCGAGCAGGTGCGCCGGGATCGGGCCGCCCTGCGGCACCTTGTCTGGGCCGTAGACCTCACCGAGCTTCGCGCGAACGTGGCAATGCAGCTCGTCGTACAGTGGCTTGACCTGGTCCCATAGCCGGGTGCTTTCCTGCTCGAATCCTGCCGGGCTCATGTCGTAGTTGGAGCGCCACATCTGGCCCAGGTCGCCATAACCGAGCTCCCGGGCGCCTTCATTGGCGAGGTCGACAAAGCGCGCGTACTTGTCGCGCATCGGCACGCCGATCTGGCGCCAGCCGATCCAGTACTCAAGCAATTCGTCGTAGTCGCGGGTATCCGCCATGAGCTGCTCAAGCTCGGAACCAGAGATGCAGTTGTTTGCGCTGCGGCAGTATTTGCCGGCACCGTACATGCCCTCGATGTCGGTTGTGATTTCGGCGAGCTCTTTGCGCTTCGCGGCGTCACCGGGCGACGGTGCCGAGGTGCCAAGCTTCAGGAGGTCGATCGAGCGTCGGGTTTTGGCGTCAAGGTCCTGGTCCTCGTATTGCAGCGCCTGCTGCACCATGTTGCTGTGCCACTTCGCATATTTTTGGCTGGCGGCAGACGCGATGATTGCGGTGTCCACCGTGATGTAGGTCGAGCGTACCCACTCGGCGGCTTCCCGCTCCCTGCCCAGGTCGACGAGTTCGGCGTTTGCGCGAGCAACAAACTCGTCGGCGGTTTCCGTAGAAATAGCGGTCGAGCTCTCGTCAGCATCTTGTTGAGCACAGGCATTGAATATCAACACGAGCGCGAGGCCCGCGGCGAGTCTTACGAGATG
>Ga0316201_10002343_pt1 | contig 13446 bp, 8 predicted proteins | sample CS6wburrow_MG_FD_204516 | JGI IMG/M metagenome (GOLD analysis project Ga0316201, IMG submission 204516) | Coastal sediment microbial communities from Delaware Bay, Delaware, United States - CS-6 worm burrow | ecosystem: Environmental > Aquatic > Marine > Coastal > Sediment | place: USA: Delaware... | reverse complement strand
CCAAGAAGTTTATCACCGCTTCAGGAAAATAACCTTCTTCTTTATAGCCTTTGGAAATGGCATTGGTCTTTGGGTCTTTCCATTCCAAGGGAAATACTGGAAATCCCAATTTATCCCCGTCGCGCTTACTTAATTTACCTTTACCAGTTGGCTTCAAGATCAGGGGTAAATGAGCAAATTCAGGAGCTTTCCATCCGAAAGCGTCATATAGCTGTTGATGTAACGCCAAGGAAGGCAACCATTCCTCGCCACGAATCACATGCGTGATTTCCATTAAATGATCATCTACTATATTGGCCAAGTGATAAGTGGGCATACCATCACTCTTAAACAATACTTTATCATCCAGTACATTAGTGTCAATAGTGATATCACCTCGAATAATGTCTTTTAAATGCAGGGTTTCATCTTGAGGTGACAGGAATCGAATCACATGATCATCTCCAGCGTCAAGTTTTGCCTTAACTATTTCTTTTGAAAGAGATAAAGAATTTTTCAACTTCAAACGGTTATGCCAATTATAGATAAAGGTCTTGCCTTTAGTCTCATGGTCTTTCCTGTGAAAATCCAATTCTTCTGAAGTGTCAAAAGCGTAATAGGCATTTCCACTTTCAATTAGCTCGTCTGCATATTGTTTATATAAATGCTTGCGTTCACTTTGACGATACGGGCCATGACCACCATCTTTTCCCGGGCCTTCATCAAAGGGAATGTTACACCAATTAAGAGAATCAGTTATATAATCTTCAGCACCTTCCACATATCTATTTTGGTCGGTATCCTCAATTCTAAGAACGAAGGTTCCGTTATGTTTCTTGGCAAATAAATAGTTGAACAAGGCGGTTCTTACACCACCAATATGTAATGGTCCTGTTGGGCTGGGAGCGAATCTTACGCGAACTGGTTTAGACATTCCTTTAAATTTTCAGCAAAGATAAGTTTTACTATAAGAGAAGCCTAAAGCTTTAGGTAGGATTCATTTCTTTTGGTATTCTTTTGTTCATGATACGGAACCACAAAGGCGGAATCAAGGAAATCATCATTGATGTTGGATACCCGTAAGGCATTTGCGGGCTAACATCATGGCATTCCAGGATCTGGTATTTCTTTGAAGTCTTATAATGATGATCACTATGTCTAGTGAGTTCGTAAAGAACAATACGGCCAATGACATGATTAGAGTTCCATGAATGTATTTCGCTTACACGCTCGTATCGGCCGGACTTGGTTTTTAATCTGAGCAAGCCATAATGCTCTATATAGTTAACGGTTTCTAAAAGTAAAAACCCAATAATTCCAGAACACACGGCGAATAAAAGTCCAATTTGAGAGAATAGCAGAATTACCACAGCTAAGTAGCCGAGTTGAATGAGAATAAACCAGAACATGTCATTCTTCAAGGATAAAAAGCCAAGACCATTATTGTTTAGGAGCTTCATCTGGATGTTCCAGGCGCCTATGTATTGCCTGAATACAGAAGTAAACCAAAACGAATAAACACTTTGGTTGTATCTCGCCGTTGCAGGGTCTTCCTTGGTCGCTGCGTGTAAATGATGACCAAAATTATGTTCAATGAAAAAATGCATGTAAAAAGAAGGTAGTAACAATGCTTTTCCAATAAAACGTTCATTAGTAGCCTGTCTATGACCTAGTTCGTGCGCTACATTAATTCCGTTTACACCAAGCAAGATGCCTATTGAGAAAATAGCCCCTACGAATTCATAGGTTTCAAAATAAGTTGTTGAAACACTAAATAATGCGAAAGCCAAAAGACCAAAGACTATTGGTAAGTTTAAATAAAGCATCCAATCGAAAATCTTCTTGTTTTGACGTTCTTTTATATCGGTCTTTTCATAATTCGAATGATTCAACGGTAATAATGTCTCTAGAATTGGAAGAAGCACGAATGCATAAAGGGGTGTTATAAACGAGAATGCCCCCTTATAAAATAAGCCAATAAACACCATGATCGGGATTGAAAATGCTCCTAAGTATTTTAGATCTTTCAAATTATTGCGTTGTATGGGCTCTAAGAATTACTGAAATTAACAGAACCTTACCAAATTTAAGGATTTTCTAATAAAATAAAATTGTAAGTTTATAAGTTAAATCAGTAACACAGCCTACATTTGAATAATTTCGAGACCATACAGGATAAGTTAGGGCAATTCATTACTAAATATTATACTAATGAATTGATCAAAGGGGTAATATTATTTTTTTCCATTGGGTTGTTGTTTTTCTTGACAACTCTTTTAGTGGAATATTTCCTTTGGTTAAGCCCAGCAGCACGAACTATCTTGTTTTGGGTATTCATTATTGTTGAATTAAGCCTATTCATTAAGTTCATAGCCATTCCTATGGCACATTTATTCAAACTCAAGAAAGGTATAGATAATGATCAGGCCTCAAAGATCATTGGGAATCATTTTCCACAAGTAAGCGACAAGCTCTTGAACGTACTTCAATTGAACCAAAATACAGGTCAATCAGAATTGCTATTGGCGAGCATCGAACAAAAATCTGCAGACCTGAAACCAGTGCCTTTTAAATTGGCGATTGATTTCAAGAAAAACAGTAAGTACTTGAAATATGCCGCTATTCCGCTTTTGATTGTGTTTCTGGTATCTTTTTCGGGGAATTTCAATTGGTTTAGTGATGGTTATGAGCGTGTGGTCAATTACCAAACGGCCTATGAGCCACCTGCACCTTTTGAGTTTTTCGTTGTCAATGAAGGTTTAGAGGCGCTGGAGAACAAGGACTTTAGGCTTATAATTAAAACCGCTGGAGAAGTAATCCCTGAGAATGCACAGATCAACTATAATGGGGAAACTTATTTTTTACAGAAGTCGGCTCCTGGAGAGTTTCAATATGTATTTTCTCAACCGAAACAGAATATTGATTTTAATATCGAAGCAAACAATGTGCGATCAAGAATGTACACGCTAAATGTCATAGAAGTGCCTACTTTACTTGGTTTTAAGATGGTATTGGACTATCCGTCGTATACCAATAAAAAAGACGAATCACTAATTAGTACAGGGAACGCTACGGTACCACAAGGCACAAACATTACTTGGGAATTACGGACCAAATCTACTGATGAGGCGTTCTTGTACGCAAAGGATACTTTAAGTTTTGCTCTTGATGAGAATGGTGAATTCAGAACATCTAAACGATTGTACAATGACTTGGATTATAATATAAGCACGAGTAACTCGCGCCTTAGGGATTATGAGAATCTGGCATTTGAAATTGGGGTTGTTACAGATGAATATCCTGAGATGGACATCCAAGTTGAACGAGACTCCATTGACCAACAAACACTTTACTTTTTTGGGCAGGTGTCTGATGATTACGGGTTGAGTAAATTGCAATTGGTTTATTACCCCATAGATGATGAGCAGAATAGAAGAATTGAAAACTTTCCGCTGTCAGTTTCAAATTTTGACGAATTTGTTACCTCATTTCCTAACAACTTGGATGTCGAAGATGGCGTGAGTTATGAACTTTATTTTGAAGTGTTCGATAATGATGCAATTCATGAATACAAGCGAACAAAAAGCGCAGTATACTCCTTCAGGAAACTTACTAAGGACGAAGAGGAAAAGCAGCAGCTTCAACAACAGAATGAAACCATTCAAGACTTGAACAAAGCGCTTGATAAATTTGAGGAGCAAGAAAAGAATCTTGAAGAGCTCACGAAAACCCAAAAGGAGAAGTCGGAACTGAATTTTAATGATAAGAAGAAATTCGAGAATTTCTTACAACGACAAAAAGACCAAGAGCAGTTAATGCAGAATTTCAACAAGAAGCTTCAAGAAAATCTAGAGGAATTTCAAAAAGAGGATCAAGACGCATTCAAGGAGGAGTTAAAGGAACGTTTAGAAGAGAATCAGCAGCAGTTAAAACAAGATGAGAAACTGTTGAAGGAACTGGAAAAATTAGCAGAAAAAATACAAAAGGAAGAGTTTTCAGAAAAACTGGAAAAACTGGCTAAGCAAAATAAAAATCAAAAAAGAAGTCTTCAACAAATGTTGGAGTTGACCAAGAGATATTATGTAAACAAGAAGCTAGAGAAATTACAGCAAGATTTGGAAAAACTGGCTGACGACCAAGAGAAACTCTCAAAAGAGAACATTGAAAACAATACCAAGGAGAATCAAGAGAAGCTGAACAAGGAATTTGAGGACTTCCAAAAGGCAATGGAGGAACTCAAAAAGGAAAGCGAGGAATTGAAAAAACCTATTGAGATTCCGCAAGATAAAAATACAGAAGAAGAGATTAAACAGGAGCAGCAAAAGGCTACTGATGAACTTCAGGAGCAGCTAGAGCAGCCTGAAGAACAAGGGGAAACACCAGAGAAAAACAAACAAAAGCAGGACAAGCAGAAAGCCGCACAAAAAAGCCAACAAAAGGCAGCTCAGAAAATGAAGGAGCCGAGCCAGAAAATGGGGCAGTCCATGCAAATGTCTGGTGGTGAGCAAAATCAGGAGGACTCCGAAATGCTGAGGCAGATCCTTGACAATCTAGTACTGTTTTCTTTTGATGAAGAAGCTTTGATGAAACAATTCAAGAGCATAGAGGTCAACCATAATGAGTACGCTAAATATCTTCGTAAACAAAGTACCTTACGAGAGCATTTTGAACATATTGACGATAGCTTGTTTGCCTTGTCCTTGCGACAACCTAAGATCTCTGAACAAGTTAACAAAGAAATCACAGAGGTGTTTTTCAATATTGATAAATCGCTTGGTCAATTAGCAGAAAATAGGTTATACCAGGGTGTGGCAACGCAGCAGTATGCCATTACAGCGGCTAATAATCTAGCAGATATGTTAAGTAATTCATTGGACAATATGCAAATGAGTATGTCTGGGCAAGGTCAAGGAGGGCAACCAGGACCGCAACTACCTGATATTATCATGAGCCAAGAGCAATTGAACGAACAAATGAAAGAGGGCATGAAAGAAGGAGGAAAGGAAGGTGAAAAGAAAGAGGGTGAAGAAGGAAAAGAGGGCGAAGGCGAGAAAGGTAAGGAAGGGGAGAAAGGAAAGGAAAAGGGACGACAACAAGGCAATCAAGAAGGAGAACAACAAGGAGAAGGAGAAGGTCAAGGAAAGGAATCTGAAAACGGAAAACTGTTTGAGATCTACCAACAGCAACAGAAATTAAGGAAGGCCTTGGAAGAACAACTAAAGAATATGCAAGGTGTTCCTGGAGCTAAGGGACAGGCGGAGAAATTGATCAAGGATATGGAAGAGGTGGAATTGGACCTGATAAACAAGGGGTTTACGAATCAAACCTTAGAGAAAATGATGAATTTGCAGCATCAATTATTGAAATTGGAAAACGCGGCTTTTCAACAAGGGCGTGATATGAAGAGGGAGTCAAAAACCAACACACAGCAATTCCAGAATAACGCGACTCAGAGTGTGCCTAGAGCTAAACAATACTTCAATACTACAGAAATATTGAATAGGCAAGCCCTACCTTTGCAGCAGAAATACAAGAAAAAAGTGCAAGAGTATTTCAAGAAGGACAATGATTAATTTCAATTACGAGACAGATTTTATATTGGACAATGAAGTTGGTTTATCTAAATGGATCAGCGATGTAATTATATCTGAACAATTCAAGGAAGGGGACATTAATTATATTTTTTGCGATGATGTTTATCTTCATAAACTAAACGTTGAGTTTCTTGAACACGACACTTTGACGGATATTATTAGTTTCGATTACTCTGTAGGAAAAGAGTTACATGGAGATATATTTATTTCCATAGACAGGGTCAGGGATAATGCTGAAAGTTTCGATGTTGATCTGGAGACAGAGCTTCATCGCGTTATGGTTCATGGAGTCCTGCATTATTGTGGCTTTAAGGACAAAGAAAAGAAGGATGTAATTAAAATGCGAGCTAAGGAGAACTACTATCTTAAGCGCTTGTCTGAGAATTAATAGAATCGATGTATCTTTGCAAACTGTTATGCCTAAGAAGTTAGGAAACACATATTTATTTATTTTTAGGAAAGCGTTCCACGTGGAACAAATTGAATTATGTTTAACGAAATATACGATGTAATTGTTGTTGGAGCAGGCCACGCCGGAAGTGAAGCGGCGGCGGCAGCTGCCAATATGGGAAGTAAGACATTATTGGTTACTATGAATTTGCAGAATATTGCCCAGATGTCCTGTAATCCGGCCATGGGTGGAATTGCCAAAGGACAAATCGTACGCGAAATCGATGCACTTGGCGGCTATAGTGGTATTGTAAGCGACACCTCGGCCATTCAATTCAAGATGTTGAATAAATCTAAGGGACCAGCAATGTGGAGTCCTAGGGTGCAAAGTGACCGAATGCGGTTTGCTGAGGATTGGCGATTACTATTAGAGCAAACGCCTAATCTAGATTTTTATCAAGACATGGTATCTAGTCTATTAATAGACAAAGATACTGTTGTGGGTGTTCAGACTTCACTAGGTATAGAAATAAAGGCAAAGACCGTTGTTTTAACGAATGGTACTTTCTTAAATGGGCTGATTCATATTGGGGATAAGAATTTTGGTGGAGGAAGAGCTGGAGAAAGGGCAGCTACTGGAATCACCGAGCAATTGGTAGAATTGGGATTTGATTCCGGCAGGATGAAAACAGGAACACCACCAAGGGTGGATGGGCGGTCCCTGGATTATTCTAAGATGGAGGAGCAACCTGGGGATGAAAATCCTGAGAAATTCTCATATCTAGATATTACCAAGCCACTAGAGAAGCAACGTTCTTGCCACATGACTTATACAAGTCCAGAAGTTCATGATTTGCTTAAGGAAGGTTTTGATCGTTCTCCAATGTTCAATGGACGGATCAAGAGTATTGGCCCTAGATATTGTCCATCAATAGAAGATAAGATCAATCGTTTTGCAGATAAGGATCGTCACCAATTATTCATCGAGCCAGAGGGCTGGAATACAGTGGAAGTGTATGTCAATGGTTTTTCAACATCACTACCAGAAGATGTTCAGTTCAAAGCATTACGATCTGTAGTTGGATTCGAGAATGTAAAGTTCTTTAGACCAGGATATGCGATTGAATATGATTATTTTCCGCCGACACAATTAAAGCATACGCTTGAAACGAAGTTGGTAGATGGATTGTTTTTTGCAGGACAGATCAATGGAACTACAGGTTATGAAGAAGCCGGCTCGCAAGGGCTTATGGCCGGGATCAATGCGAGCTTGAAAGTTAAGGAAAAGGAATCTTTCATTTTAAAAAGGAATGAAGCTTACATAGGGGTTCTAATTGATGATTTGATCACTAAAGGAACAGAAGAGCCGTATCGTATGTTTACGTCGAGAGCGGAATACAGGACTTTGCTCCGTCAGGACAATGCCGATTTTAGATTGACGCCAAGAAGTCATGCGCTCGGTTTGGCATCTGAAGGGCGTCTAAGAAAAATGGATAAGAAGAAAAAAGCGTCATCGGCTTTTGTACAATTTTTTAAAGACACAAGCGTAAAACCAGAAGAAGCCAATCCTGTTTTAGAGAATAAGAATTCATCACCAGTGAAACAATCTGACAAGATGTTCAAGTTGTATGCACGACCGAACATTACCATAGAGGACGTTCGAAAATTTGAAGCGGTTGAAGCGTATATTCAAGAAAATAATTTGGATAAAGAAGTTATTGAGCAGACTGAAATACAAGTCAAATACTCGGGGTACATCAGTAAGGAAAAAAACAATGCAGACAAACTCAATCGATTGGAGAATATAAGGATCCCGGCAAATTTTGATTACTCTCAAATAAAGTCAATGAGTTTAGAGGCACGTGAAAAGTTGAAGGATATTCAGCCAGTTACCATCTCTCAAGCCTCACGTATAAGTGGTGTTTCTCCAAACGATATTTCCGTACTGTTGGTTTATATGGGGAGATAATCTTGATGTGTTCCACGTGGAACACTGTATATTTTTTGAATAGTCTGTCATTCCGCACTAGATGCGGATTCCATTTTTATGAATAAAACGAATACATATTTGACGGTGAAAGACCACTCAGTATCTGGAGAGGCATTTGAACTTCGTCATAATCCTGAGATGGATCTGTTAGAGACTTTTCCACGACCCGACGCAAAAGACCTTTCGCAATATTATAAAAGCGAAGAATATATTTCGCACACAGATTCCAAAAGGAATCTATTCGAAAGGGTTTACCACTTCGTGCGTCAAGTATCACTAAAACGAAAACTGAAATTAATCAATTCTTTTTCGACAGAAGCCAAGAACTTGTTGGATGTTGGATGTGGCACTGGGGATTTTTTACAATTGGCGAAGACGGAATCTTGGAACATCTTCGGGATTGAACCAGATGAAAATGCGAGAGCCATTGCAAATAAGAAAACGAACAATGCAGTTTCTGGAATTGAACAATTGTTAGAATTCAAGAAACAAGAATTCGATGTCATTACACTTTGGCATGTCCTAGAGCATCTGCCAAATTTGGAAGAGCAGGTTGCAATATTAAAATCTCTTTTAAAACCAAATGGACGACTGATCATCGCCGTACCTAATCACAAAAGTCATGATGCTGGATTTTATAAAGAATTTTGGGCTGCGTATGATGTTCCTCGTCACCTTTGGCATTTTTCACAGTCATCTATTCAGAAGTTGTTTGGACGGGAAAACATGGTGGTAGAGAAAACGCTTCCTATGAAATTCGACGCATTCTATGTAAGCCTGCTTTCTGAAAAATACAAATCAGGTTGGATGAATATATTCAGGGCGTTTTTCGTTGGGCTCAGTTCAAATTTAAAGGCGAAGGCCTCCGGGGAATATTCTTCATTGCTATATGTGATAAAAAACGGTTAAAACTGATTCTAACAATTCCATCGCAAGCGTTTAGCATAGGAACATCCAAATGCCCTAGGAAATTTTAAAACTCTTATAGGGGGCTTTATTTCACTTTATTTTCGATAAATTAAATCTATTTCTTTATTAGCTAGGGATAAAGAAACTTTATTCATTTAAAAATACAGATATTCGTCTTTAAGTTTGTTTTTTGAATGTTAGAATTTTTAATAAAATAGATTTACTTTCGCAGCGAAATTTTAATAATCAAAAAAATGAAACAGATTTTAGTTTTAGCAATTCTAGTTTTGTCATTAAGCTCATGTCAACAACAGAAAATAGGATTCATCGATACAGGTGAAATCGTTAATGAATACCAAGCAAAGAAGGATCTTGAAGATGAATTCAAAGGAAAGAAGGCGCTACTCGATCAGAAAAATGATAGTATTTCTAAAGCTTTTCAGTTAGAAGTACAAGAGTTCCAAGTGGCATCCAAGCGAATGGCACAAGCCAAAGCTCAGGAAGCGTATCAAGCTTTAGGGCAAAAACAACAGTTACTGCAGCAACAAATACAGTTTAGCGAACAACAGTTCGGTCAGTCATTCAATGTGGAATTGGATTCGGTCATAATCAAGGTAAAGGATTTTGCTAAAGATTATGGAAAAAAGAACGGATATACATTTATTCTTGGAACCAGCGATGCCACAAGCACTGTAATTTATGGCGAAGATGATAACGATTTGACCAAGACCATCTTGGATGCTTTGAATACAGATTACAAAAAATAGGATATTATAGCACAAGTATATGAAAGTCAGGCATTTGCTTGACTTTTTTTATGCAATAATCGCGTTAGTTTAATAGATAGGTCAGTTAGTATGATCTTGGAATTACCGTTGCGTTCAATATGATAGATAGCATCTTGTAGTTCGTCAGAGATCTCAAGAATATTAGCCTCATGAACAAAAGGTGCAAAATTCTCTAATTTGAAAGATTCAGACTTTGTTTCCATGAACACTAATTCATCAGCCATGTAATTCATTAACAGTGCTTGCCGGAAAATGTCCAAACAATAATGTAGGAACTGCTTTTGTGTTTCCCTTCCTGTTCTAGCAATTTCTTCACTCCAAGAAATCAAGTCGTGGATTGCTGCCTTATTTCCCTTTGCCTTGAAAGCCGATCGGATCCAGAAAACGAACCAAGTCTCAAACTGAGAGTCTTCACTGTCGTGGTATACCAAGTCGCAGGCCTTGTTGAAATTCCCATTGGCCTGATGTGCAATTTTTATTGCGACTTTAGCTTCAATATTGTATTTTTTTAGCAAGGCATTCTGTATAGCGCCTTCAGCCAAAGGGGGAAAATTCAGTATTTGGCATCTTGAACGAATCGTATTGATTATTTGCTCTTCATCTTCAGCAATCAATAGAAACAAGGTCTTATTTGGCGGTTCTTCAATGAGTTTCAAGAGTTTGTTGGCTGCAGATGCATTCATTTTTTCCGCCATCCAAATAATCATGACCTTGTAACCTCCTTCGTATGATTTCAAGGATAGTGATTTGACAATGTCAATCGATTCATCCACACCAATTTGCCCCTGCTTGTTGTCCACTCCTAACAATTGGTACCAGTCAAAGAGGTTGCCATAAGGCTGTTCTTTGAGCAATTGCCGCCATTCTTCCATGAAATGCTTTGCCACAGGATGGCTTTTGACCTTGTCATTAGTAGTCACAGGAAATGCGAAGTGTAAATCGGGATGCGAATAATTTTCGAATTTCAGGTTGCATGTGGAATTTCCAGTATCATTTTCGCCATTGGTATTATTACAAAGGACATATTGGGCATAGGCAATGGCCATGGGAAGAGTACCACTTCCTTCTGCTCCGACGAATAATTGTGCATGAGGAATACGTCCATTATCGGCACTGTAAACCAGATGTTTCTTGATATGTTCTTGTCCAATGACGTCCTTGAAAAGCATGCCCAAATATAAGGTATTTAATGCTTTTAATATAGAGAAACCGTTTTCGTAAAAAGCATTTTTCCTTAGGGTTTAAAAGGTTATTTTTGTGGTTACAATCAGAGAATCAATAATAATGAAAACAATACAAGATTTCAATTTCGCAAATAAAAGAGCACTGATAAGGGTAGATTTTAACGTACCGCTTAATGCAGACTTCGAAGTAACGGATAGTACGCGGATCGAATCCGCAAAACCAACTATAATCAAGGTTTTGGAAGATGGAGGAAGTTGTATATTGATGTCTCACCTAGGAAGGCCCAAGGGTGTTCAAGAAGAATTTTCATTGAAGCATCTTGAAGCCAAGATCGAAGAGGTCATAGGTGTTGAATTGATCTTTGCATCAGACTGTGTGGGACCAGAAGTTGAAAAACTTGCGAATGATCTTGAACCGGGACAAATATTACTATTGGAGAACCTTAGATTCCATCCAGAGGAAACAGATGGAGACAGGGATTTTGCAGAACAACTTTCGAAACTTGCTGATATTTATGTGAATGACGCTTTTGGGACCGCACATAGAGCCCATGCCTCTACAACAATTGTAGCAGAGTTTTTTCCAAAGAGTAAATGCTTTGGTAAGTTGTTGTCCAAAGAAATAGAGAGTATTGATAAAGTCATGAAATCAGGTGAAAAACCTGTATTAGCTGTGCTAGGTGGTGCTAAAGTTTCTTCCAAGATCACGATTATCGAAAATATATTGGATAAAGTAGACCATTTGATCATTGGTGGTGGAATGACGTATACATTTATAAAAGCACAAGGAGGAAAGATAGGGGATTCTATTTGTGAAGATGACAAAATGGAACTCGCTTTGGACATCCTTAAACAGGCCAAGGAGAAAAATGTGCAGATTCATTTACCTTTAGATGTTCTTGCGGCCAATGCCTTTGATAACGATGCAAACACTCAAGTGGTCAATGTGAATGAAATTCCAGATGGCTGGCAGGGATTGGATGCTGGCCCTAGATCCATAGCTTCGTTCGATAAGGTTGTTAATCAATGCAAGACCATTTTATGGAATGGACCTCTTGGTGTTTTTGAAATGGAGAATTTTGCGAAAGGAACTATTGCCCTTGGCAACTCTATCGCTAAAGCGACGAAAAATGGCGCATTTTCATTAGTCGGTGGAGGAGACTCCGTCGCGGCAGTAAAACAATTTGGCTTTGAAGATAAGGTAAGCTATGTATCCACTGGTGGCGGCGCCATGTTAGAAAGCTTAGAAGGCAGGACCTTACCAGGTATTGCAGCTATCATGGATTGACCGAGGCTTTAACATTTTTCATTTCCATTTCTCACAAAAAAATACGATTTTAGCTGGCTTGTCGTTTTCTAAAAACGATATTCCCAATATGAAAAAGCTAATAACCATACTTCTTTTTTTAACAACGTATCTGACTGTAAGTCAGACACAGGATAGTATCCAACATAAGGAAACTGAACTCGAAAACGGTGAAACGTATGTTATTGATACAATAATAGATGGCCAGGCAATTTTCAAGAAGGAAATTCCATTGGTAAATCCCGACAGCATTGGCCGTGAGCTTCTTGACAATGCGTTAGCAGCTGAAATCGATGAAAAATGGCGTGAAGAACTGTACAGTAATTCTTTGTTTGACACAATCTATAGGTCGGTTTCTGAATTGACATATGACGCGGTTTATTATCCAGAGTTGCCCACTGACACACTAAAGGCTAGATTGGCAGAGCTCAATGCGCGAACTCCTTTTAATGTGGAATACAATCCGTCGCTGGAAAGTGTGATAAAATCCTATTTAAAGAACCGAAGACAATCCTTGACCAAGTTAATGGCAATGAGTCATTATTACTTCCCTATGTTCGAACGGGAAATGGATAATTACAATATCCCATTGGAGATGAAGTATCTCGCAATTGTTGAGTCCGCTTTAAAACCACGTGCAAAATCCAGGGTTGGAGCAACTGGTTTATGGCAGTTTATGTTTGCAACTGGCAAGCAGTACGGCCTAGATGTAAGCAGTTATGTTGATGAACGCAGCGACCCAATAAAGGCCACCGAGGCTTCAGCGAAATATCTTTCTAGATTATATAAGATCTTTGGCGATTGGGACTTGGCCTTAGCAGCCTACAATTCTGGACCTGGAAATGTTAGCAAAGCTATTAGACGTTCAGGTGGATACCAGAATTATTGGAATCTTCGACCTTTTCTTCCACGTGAAACTGCGGGGTATTTACCGGCGTTTTTGGCAACCATGTATATTTTTGAATACGCTGATGAACATGGTTTTGAAACGGCAATGCCTCAATTTACTTATATTGAAACAGATACAGTTCAGGTTAAACAGATGATCAGTTTGGATCAAGTCTCTGAGTTGACGGGTGTTAAAATAGAGGAGCTTCAATTCTTGAACCCATCGTATAAATTGGATATCATTCCAGTGGTGAAGGGCAAAAATTACACACTTAGATTACCTCGTGAGGATATGGGTAAGTTTGTCAATAATGAAGATAGGATCTATGCATTTGCAAAAGCTGAATTCAACAAGCGTGAAAAACCCTTGCCACAACTTTTCAATGCCGACACTAAAATCCGTTACCGCGTAAAAAGT